>Ga0209694_1000318_pt1 | contig 84889 bp, 76 predicted proteins | sample GluameincwithD2O_FD_187499 | JGI IMG/M metagenome (GOLD analysis project Ga0209694, IMG submission 187499) | Mouse cecum microbial communities from Vienna, Austria - Glucosamine amended microcosms incubated with D2O (SPAdes) (version 2) | ecosystem: Host-associated > Mammals > Digestive system >... | reverse complement strand
CATGTCCTGGACCTCCTGCATAGCGCCCTCAGCGGTCTTCACCAGGGAGATGCCGTCCTTCACGTTCTTCTGAGCGGCGGACAGACCGGTGATCTGAGCGCGCATCTTCTCGGAAATAGCCAGACCGGCCGCGTCGTCGCCAGCGCGGTTGATCTTGTAGCCCGAGCTCAGCTTCTCCAGGTTGGAGGACAGGCCCTTGGTGTTGTTGTTGTAGTTGCGGTAGGCATTCATAGCCATAATATTGTGCTGAATACGCATGTGTTTTTGACTCCTTTCGTCTTTTAATGTGCCCGGCACATCCATTCGCCGGAGCACAGTTCTGTGGTGCGTTATCCCCGGTATCTGGCCAGACTGCCGGAGGCTAACGCGGTACTATATTTCAACCGGTCCGCGAAACCGGGTGAAACCGAAGGCAACAGGCTTTTCACGCACTGCCGGCCTCTTTAAACGGCGGGATCAAGTCCTCTCAGATATGCCCGCCGCTCAATTTGCATATCGGCACTTTTTCGAGAAAGATAATAACATTTTTGAAAAAATTTTTATGCGGCTGGCCTCTCGCCCAAAATCCTATCCGGAACGGCACCAGCAGCTCCTCTCATGGTCGTTCACCACGCCCACCGCCTGTAAAAAGGAGTAGATGATAACCGTACCCACAAACTTCATTCCCCTGCGCTTCAGGTCCGCCGAGATGCGGTCTGACAGCTCAGAACTGGCCCGGACCTGATCGTCCGTATTCAATATGATCTCTCCCCCGGTAAAGCCCCATAGATAGCGGTCGAACGAGCCAAATTCCTTTTGAATCTCCAGAAAGACGGCGGCATTTGTCACCGCTGCCTCTATTTTCCTCCTGTTTCGCACAATGCCGGGGTCGGACATCAATGTCTCCAGCTTTTCCGCGCCGTATCCTGCCACCACCGCGGGATCAAAGCGGTCAAAGGCCCGCCGAAACGCCTCCCGTTTTTTCAGAATCGTAATCCAGGACAGCCCCGCCTGAAACCCTTCCAGGATCAGCATCTCAAACAGCTTTTGGTCGTCGTGCTCCGGACGGCCCCACTCTTGGTCGTGGTAGGCGATGTAGAGCTCAGAGTTCGGATCAGCCCAGCAGCAGCGCTTTAATTCCATGACAGTCCTCTCCCTTTCTGAGACATTATACCAAAACTCCGCCTGTGCCGCAACCGAAATAATTGACCAAACAACAGACGCACCGCCACCCCCCCGCAGGGAGGCCGACAGTGCGTCTATTCAGTGCTTATGGATAGACTCAATTATCCGGTAACAGCTTCAATGGCTGCCAGGAACGCATCCATTGTCTCATCTCCAATCTGCTCGCGAACTGTAGCGTACACCGGCGCTGCCGCTTCCTTCAGCCGGTTAAGCTCCTCTTCGGGCAGATCAATAAATTCCATGCCTTCCTGCTCCAGCTGAGCCTTTAATGTGTCCTCATATTGCCGGGCGTACTCATAGGCATACTGCTCTGTCAGCGCCCCGCACTCCCGGAATATTTCCTGGTCCTCCTGCGACAGACCATCAAAAAACACTTTGTTCACCATAACAGGAGCGGTATACACGATGTGGTTGGTATTGATGATATAATCCTGCACCTCGTAGAGCTTGGACCCCACGATAGAATCCAGCGGGTTTTCCTGTGCGTCCACCAAGCTCTGCTTCAGCGACAGATATGTCTCCGACCAGGCCAGAGGGGTGGGGTTGGCTCCCAAAGCCGACCAATACGCCGTATGCAGTGGATTTTCCAGTGTGCGAATATTGATCCCCTTGATATCCTCCGCGGAGTACACCGGTTTATTGCTGCTCATCTCCCGAAAATAGACGGCGCCGAAGGACAGCAGTTCAATCCCCTCCGCCTGCAGAATACCGTCAATCTTGCCCCGGAACTCAGTCTCCGTATACAGCTTATAAGCGGCCTCAATGGAGGGCACCGCATTGGGAAGGTCCACAAACGCCAGCCCTGGCGCATAATAGGAGCCTAAGCAGACCCCCGACAGATGAACCTCTCCAGCCTTAATCATCTCTACGCTCTCTGTCAGAGAGCCCAATTCAAAGTTGGGATGGATTTCCACGGTATAACGGCCGCCGCTCTTCTCCTCCAGCACCTCTTTAAAATGTACGGCGGTCTCCTGCAAAATGGAGGTATCACTGGCACCATGGACATACAGCAGCTTCTGAGAATGTTCAGGAGCTGAGGACTGTACATCGTCTCCAGTGGAAGCGCCTGGTTTGGGATTCGTCTTTGTGCCGCACGCTGATATGCCCAGCATCAGAGTGGTACACAGGAGTATCGATACTAATTTTTTCATATTTTCCTCCTCAATCATAAACAAGTCGATTTTTGAGTCTATTTGCATGTTTCGCCGGCGGAGTGCACAGATTTACAGGGCCAAAGAAATAGCAGGTATAAATGTAATCAACAGCAGCGCAGCTATAAAGCAGAGGGTAAATGGAATACACTTCTTTCCCAAGGCGCTGACCTGCACACCGGCAAGGGGACTTGCCACAAACAGGTTCAGTCCAAAGGGCGGAGAGACAAAACCGATTGCCAGATTCGTTACAACAATAATTCCCAGATGGATAATATCAATTCCCAACGCGGTCGCAATAGGCGACAGCAGAGGACCAATAATGACAATCGCTGGCCCTACATCAATCAGCATCCCCAAAATCAGCAGAATGATATTCAACGCGATCAGGAAAGACGCCTTTGTAGCAAAGTTGTCCAGCAGATACTCCGCCAGCATGGACGGCGCTCCAATCAAAGTCAGCACTCGGCTGAAGGCGCTGGCCAAAGCAATCAGGGCCAAAATAGGCGCGTAGGATTTGACAGATTCACAGATTTCTCTCCAAAGCTGACTGGGCTTCAGCGTTCGATAGACAAACAGAGAAATAATTAACGAGTAAACCACTGAGATACAGGCCGCTTCAGTGGGGGTCACAGTGCCAGAATAGATCCCCCCTAAGATAATCACAGGTGTCAAGATCGCCCAAAAGCCGTCCCGAATTACGGCCCACCGGCCTCTTTTATTTAACTTGGCATAATTGTTTGAGATTTTTTCCTTATCTTCCCCATGTCTGCGGCAGTAGAAGTAAGCGTAACCCATCAGGCACACAGCAATCAGAAGGCCCGGCAAAATACCGGCTACGAACATATCTCCCACAGATGCCCCTGTTCCAAGTCCCCAGAGTACAAAAGGGATGCTGGGTGGAATGATAACGCCCAATCCGGAGGCAGAGGCCACTACCGCAGCGGAAAAAACCTTATCGTACCCCAGCTCTGTCAGCACCGGAATAGCCATCGCGCCTACTGCGGCACAGGTAGCCGGCCCTGATCCGGAAATCGCTCCGTAAAATAGGCAGGTCAGGATCACGGCACAGGGCATTCCGCCGGTCTTCTCACCTATAAAACAGGCACAAATATCAAATAGCTTCTGGGAGATTCCTCCCCTGGCCATGATAGCGCCCGACAGAACAAACAGCGGAATAGCCAACAGAGGCGTACTATCCACACCGCTGATGATAGAGCGGATAATGTAGGCTTCAGAGGTAAGAAAATTGGGGTCGGCCAGAGCGGGAACTATGATCGCAGTCCCCAGCGACACAGCGATTGGAACTGATAAAATCAGCAGAACCACCAACAGGCCAAAAACAAGCAGCGTCATCTATCCACCACCTCCCTTTGTAAAAAGCCGCATACCATATTTTGAATCGTCCGGACACTTGCCAACCCGAAGCAGGCTGTGCCCCAGGCGTACAGGATATACATAGGAAACCCCATGGCAGTACTCACCTGCTGGCTCTTCCACGACAATTCCACAGTGCTGAAGGAGTGATAAAACAAATAGCCATAAATACCAAGGGATAGTAATTGAATCAGAAATTCAAGCAACACCTGCACCGGTTTTGGCAGCAAATTTGTCACAATGTCTACGCGGAGCATAATTTTGTACCGTATGCAGTAGGCCAGTGACAGCAACGTTGAGCATACCAGACAATACCGTGTAAATTCCTCCGGCCAGGACAGCGCTCTAGAAAACACATACCGCATGACAACCTGCAGAAAAATAATGACAGTGATTAAAATCAGAAAAATTCCCAGAAGTGTCTCCTCAAAATGCTTGTCCAGCCATTCCGTTAATCTTTTCATAAGCACCTCCTACAGATAATTTCTCCGCTTATCCGGCATACCGTGTCCGGGACAGAGCATGGAAAATTTATAGGAACGCAACGATTCCAGAGAATAGGCCGCCAGCTCCGTGTCCTCCGTCCACTCCGGATTCGCGCCGCTCAGCCCTTCTTCTGATAGGGAAAACAGATCTCCACCAAAAAGAATCTGCCGATAAAGCAGACACACATGCCCCGCTGTATGTCCGGGTGTTTCCAGAATCTGAAATGTATCCACCCACTTTTCTTCTGGATAAAATGTAAAACGCGGCAGCTGGAGCCCTATTTCCTCACACATAGCCTGTTTATTAGGAAGTCTGCACCGCTTTTCGGTAAAATAATCCGCTTCTTTCTCTGAAATCCACACCAAACAATCAGTCTTTTCCTGAAGCCATGCTGCATTTCCGGCATGATCCAGATCGCCATGCGTAAGCAAAATCTGCTTTAGGGGCAACCGGTGCTGACCTAAAACCCGCAGTTCCTCCATAACCTCATAGGCAAACTGAGGAAAACCTGTATCGATTAAGGTAATCCCGTCGTGTTCCAACACCGCGTAAACCATAGAATCACATTTCCGTCCATGGTAGTATATCTTCTTTCTTGTACATTCCAGCATGTAAACATTGTCTTTAATCTTCATGTGCTCTCCTGCATTTCACAGCAATCTATACCAAAATTTAGCTAATATATCCGCTCTTTATGGTATAAATGCTAACATAAATTAAGATTAAAGTATATCAAATATGTCGTTGAAAAAAAACCACAAAACCTTGACATTTTCAGAATCTGGAGTGGTCATTAATAAAATCCTGCTATTCCTTGCCCTTTCACTGAAAAAATGATAAGATAACGATAAATATGAGGAGTGATGTCACTAATGAGAAAAGTCTACATGGAGTCACCCAAAAATGAAATCTTCGAGCACACTAACGGGTTGCCCAACATCTCTTTCATCAGCCATGTAGAGGGTAACCCCCATTGGACAATCGCACCGGTTAAACATAATGAGTGGTGCGAAATTCTCTATATTAATAAGGGGCGAGCCTACTATACGATTGACACAAAGCACTACACTGTTTCGAAAGGCGATATTCTCATTCTAAACGCCGGTGTGGTCCACTCTGCGTACTCTGACCGGAATGACCCCGTTGAACGCTGGTCCTGTGCCTTCCGGGAACTGCAGTTAAAAAATCGGAGATTCAATCAAATTATTCCGGACAATCTCTCCCCTGTTATTCCAATCGGACCATCCGGAAATTATATCAGCGGCTGCTTTCAGCTCATTATGGATGCCTGCATATCTCCCAGCAAAAACACCCACAATATATGCCAATATTCCATATGTACAATCTTGTCCTTTGTAGACGACAGGATTGGGGATTTTTTGGAGGATAAACATTCTGAAAAAGCCGGAAATCTGGCCAGAGATATTATCTATTATATCGACAACCACTATTTTGAGAGCATAACTTTAGAGTCGCTGGCCAGGGAGTTTTTTATCAGTTCAGACTATCTCAGCCACATTGTAAAGTTGGAGATCGGTATTTCGCCAATTAACTATCTTATCAACCGCCGGATCGGCGAATCCCAGCATTTGCTGCTTTCGACCATGCTTCCAATCAGTATTATCGCGGAAATGGTAGGATACCCCAATTTGAATCATTTCTCCAGCGCTTTTAAGAAGAGAATCGGAGTGCCGCCCGGACAGTTCCGGCAGCAATTTCATATTGCCTCCATCCCATCCACGGACAAACGCAAGGACCTGCTCTGATCGGCTTTCCATTTTCAATAAAACAGCGGCGGCAGTCTCTTCTCGAGACCGCCGCCGCTGTTTTGGGTTGTATGTATCAATACTCAGGATTGTCCACAGTGACTTTGTCAACCTCCTGGAAGGGAGCCAAGGTCGAAACCATCTTCACCGGCACATCGTAAGCATTTTTGACATAGTGAACCTCTCCGGGTTCAATATGGATTAAATCTCCGGCAGACAGCACATTCTTCTTGCCATCCACAATAATGTCAACCTTGCCCTCCAGAATAAAGAAATCTTCCTCCATCACATTGTGGTAGTGGGCCTGAAAGTCCTCCCCCGGCAAAAAGCGGACCAGCGCAAAATTCATCCGGGGACCCTTCATCAGATACTTGGGGCCGCTCTCCCCAAAACGGTACTCCCGTTCGTTTTCATTTATAATAAACATAGCGTTCTCCTCCTTCAATTATGGACCTTACAGGCCCGGGGCAATCCACATATACCGGGCCGCCCCCCGATCACACAGTTCCAGCTGGACAGGATAGACCTTCCGCCAGGTCTGGTAGAGCTCCTCATAGACCGGGGCTGTCTCCAGGCGAGGCTCGAATCGCTGATCCCACTTCACTGTCTGGCGCACCCCCTCCTCGATGGACGGGTAGAGACCCACGCCATAGCCGGCCAGAATAGCCGCACCCAAGGCGGTGGCTTCCTTAACCACGGGCACCTTCACCGGCTTCCCGGTAACATCCGCCACAATTTGACACCACAGAGGACTCTTGGCCGCCCCTCCGGCGAAAATAAGCTCCTCCGGCTCGTTGCCGGTGGTGTCCTTTACCAGCTGGATGTGGCCCCGAACCAGCAGGGCAGTGTTCTCCAAAATCGCCCGGTAGAAGGTGTACTTGTTGAATTTTTCCGGCTCCAGCTGGAAGTTCGTAAAGGTGGGACTGGCGTGCTTCCAGTTGATGAAATTCATCAGGTCGCTGAAGCAGCATACCATGCCGTAACTTCCGGCCGGAATCTTCTCCGCCTTCTCATTCATCAGGTCGTAGGGATCACGGCCCGTTCTGGCCGCCTCCTCCACCTCCTGCTGACAGAAGCCGTCCCGGAACCAGCGCATAACCAGGCCGGGCTTGAAGGCGAGGGCCTCATACTGCCACAAGCCAGGCACCGCATGGCAGTTGACCCGCACCCGGCAGCCGGGGTCGGTGCTGCCGCTGGCGGTGTTGAACTCATACTGCCAGAAGCTGCCGCCAAACACAGCCGCCTGTCCCTCCTTACAGGCCCCTACGCCGATAGTGCCCAGCTGACAGTCGCCGCCGCCCACCACCACAGGAGTGCCCTCCTTCAGGCCGGTCTCTGCCGCGCCCTTGGCGCTGACAGCGGCGAAGTTGGTGCCGCACTCCACCACTGTGGGAAAGATATCGGTGCGCAGGCCGCACTTGGCCGCAATCTCCGGCTTCCAGTTCCGGCTGCGCAGGTCCATAATTCCGGTTGTGCTGCCGTTGCTGGGCTCTACCGCCAGTTTTCCGGTGAGCTTATAAATGAGCCAGTCGTTGAACATGCCGATGGCCGCCGCCCGCTCATAGACTTCGGGCAGGTTGTCCTTCACCCACAGCAGCCGGGGCAGGGCTCCCAACGCATAAGTCTGGCCGCTCATGGAATAGATCTCCTTCTCCAGCGCAGGATTCAGATTAATAAGCTGGCCCACCTGAGCATCGCTCCGGGCATCGACATTAGCGCAGGCCCAAATTTCATTCCCTTCCCGGTCATAGAGTAGAATCCCCTCCCGCATACAGGTGGTGGACACACCGGCAATATCGCCGGGGGCGATGCCGGTTTCCTCCAGCACGCCCCGAATACAGCTCCCTGCCAGCTTCCAGTTGGTCTCCCAATCAAAATCCATACTTCCAGGCCAGCGGGGGTCCTCCCTGTGCGTCCACTCCCGCTGGACACAGCCCAGCTGGGTGCCGTCCACCCCGAAGATTACCGCCCGGACGCTGCCGGTACCGGCGTCTACCGCCATCAGATATTGCGCCATACTTCGCCGCCTCCTTTTAATATTTTCAGCTTCGTTCCAGAAGCACCTGTGCCGTGTTCTCGTCAGTGATGAGGATATCCAGATAGCCGCCCCGAAGCGCGGCCAGAATCGCATCCACCTTGGACGGTCCCCCCGCCACACCGATCACATTCTCCAGCTTGCGCAGGTCCTCCAGGCTGGTGCTCATCAGCCTGCGGTCCTGATTGAGCGAGATCAGATTGCCGTCTCTGTCCATAAAGTGACTCAGCAGATCTCCCACCGCCCCCTGAAGCTTCAAAATCGTAAAATCATTTCCGTTGAGAACACCATTTTTCAAAATGGTGGCCTCCTCACTCATGCTACCAATGCCCACCACGCTCATTCGGGACAGGGGTACCATCCGGTAAATCTCTTCCACCTCCGGCTCCCGGCGCATGGCGTCCAGCAGCTCCTGGCTGGACAGCAGAAGGGGAGAAGGAATCAGATGCAGCCGGGCATTGAACACGTTAGAGTTGGCATTGGGCAGGTAATAGCCCACTCCGCCGGTGAGGCTGACCACATTCAGCGGCTTCTCCGCCGTCATAGCCAGATGGTTGAGCACCCGGCTGGTGGTGTCGCCATAGCCCATATTAAGGAAGTCACCCTCCTCCAGCCGCCGGATAATATACATGGCGGCAGCCTGGGCAATGCTCTCATTCAGATTAGCCAGGCTGTCTGACCCCGGAACGGTAAACACATCCTTGAGCCCAAAGCGGGAAATCAGGTCCTGCTCCACCTTAATGCGCCGGTCTCCGTCCTGACGGATGCGAAACTGGATAACCCCGGTCTGACGGGCCTTCTCCAGCAGCCCGATCACCTTAGCACGGCTGACGCCCAGCAGCGTGGAGATGTTCTGCTGGGTGTAATTTTCCATATAGTAGTACCATGCGGCCCGGATCATTAATATGGTCTCGTAATCAAGCTTCGCATCGTTGGAATCCATCTGTCCGGCCCACTCCTCGCCTTTACAAATGTCAAATCAAAAGTCAAATGTTTAGCATGGATAGTATAGCACCAACTGGTTTTCCTTGTCAAATGAAAGCGGCGCAATAATCTGTAAAAATTGAAAATCAGCAATTCCGCCAAACTTCTCAAGCGTTTTTTATATATATCATCTAAAAATCCAGTAAAATGATTTTATTTTTTTCAATTTATGTTGGTTTTTGCCGGGAGAGACCGCTCCGGACCATGTTCCAGTGGTTGACAAACCATCAAAAAGGTTTTATAATATCAACGAAAACAAAAATATGCTTCTATAAACATTTGTAATTTCTGCCTGAACAGGAATGGAGGGACCGCTGTGGAACAGAACGTAGCCGCGCGGGGCACGGCGCCGCTGCTGTCCATTAAGGACATCTACAAATCCTTCGGACTCAATGCCGTTCTCAAGGGCATCAGTCTGGACATTATGCCCGGAGAGGTTCTGGCCCTGATCGGCGGCAACGGCGCGGGCAAATCCACACTGATGAAAATCGTTATGGGCATCTACACCCACGACAGCGGCGAGCTGGCCATCCGGGGCAAGCCGGTGGTGCTCAACCGCCCCTCCGCCGCCCTGGCCCAGGGCATCTACATGGTGCCGCAGGAGCCGCTGCTCTTCCCCAATATGACGGTGGAGGAGAACATTATTATCGGCTTCCCGCAGGGCAAGTCAGAGCTGCATCGGGAGCTTCTTTCCGTCATGGAAGAGGTGGGCTGGAATCTGGATCTGAACCGGAAGGCCAGCAGCCTGTCCATCGCGGAGCAGCAGCTGGTGGAAATTCTCCGCGGTCTGCTGCGCCGGGCCCAACTGCTCATTCTGGACGAGCCCACCTCCGCCCTGACCTTTGACGAGGTACAGAGCCTTTTTAAATGTGTGGCGGAGCTGCGCTCCAAGGGCATCGGCGTTATCTACATCACCCACCGCCTGGCGGAGGTCTTTGAGATCGCCACCCACGTGGCCATCATGCGGGACGGGACCATCACCATTCACGGCCCGGTGTCTGACTTCACCCGGGAGGATCTGGTGCGGGGTCTGCTTCCCCCCGACACGGAGACGGCCCACAAGGACCACCAGGCCGATGTCAAACCGGTGGACTACGGCGCCGCCCCGGTGCTGGAGCTCCAGGAGTTCAGCGGCTACGGCTTTTCCAATATCAACCTGAAGGTATATCCCGGTGAAATTCTGGGGGTCGCCGGTGTGGTCGGCGCGGGCCGTACCGAGATGGCCACCACCATCTTCGGCATGGACAAGGTGCTGGGAGGCCGGGTGATTCTGAACGGGCAGGACATTACGGGCCAAAAGACCCAGCAGGTGATTCGGGCAGGGCTCAACTATGTGCCCGAGGACCGGCACCTCAACGGCCTGTTCAAAATCTGCGATGTGGCCGCCAACACCACCAGCGCCAATCTGTTCAGCTCCTATATGGGCAAGCTGCTTCTGAACCGCCGGGCCGAGCGGGAGACCACCCAGAAGTACATAGAAAATTTCCGCACCAAGGTCACCGGTCAGGACCAGCTGGCGGGCAGCCTGTCCGGCGGCAACCAGCAGAAAATCGTCATTGGCCGAAGTCTGTCCACCTCCCCTCAGATCGTCATTTTAGACGAGCCGACCCGGGGCATCGACGCGGCGGCCCGGGGCGACGTATATCACATCATCCACCAGCTGCGGGAGCAGGGGGTGTCCGTCCTCCTGATCTCCAGCGACATGGAAGAGATGGTGGAACTGGCTGACCGGGTGGTCATCATGTATCAGGGCCGGCTTAACGCCGAGTTCCGCCGGGGCAATATCAACCAGGACAACCTGACGGCGGCGGCCTTTGGAATTTTGGCGGAGGAGGCTGAGGGAGCATGAGCGCTGTAAAAAAATTTTTGAAAGCCCGCGAAATGACCAGCTTCCTGTTTTTGGCGGCACTGTTTCTCATTGTAGGCGTCATCAATCCCTCCTTTCTGACCCTCTCCAATGTGAGCGCCTGCTTCAACACCTCGGTGGTCTATACCCTCATTGCCGTGGGCATGGCTTTCGCCATCTTCGTGGGCGAGATTGACGTGTCTGTGGGCTCCAATATGGGTCTGGTGGCCGCCGTGGTGGGCACCATGATTCAAAACGGCTCCAGTTGGCTGCTGTCCTTTGCGGTCGGCATCCTCATTGGCGTGATTGTCGGTCTGGTTAACGGCTGGGGCGTGGCGGTGATGAAGGTGCCCTCCCTCATCTTTACCCTGGGCACCAACGGAATCCTCCGGGGCATGATGTACCTCCAGGTGGGCGTGGAGCAGGTGAACCAGCTCCCCAAGGCCTTTAAGGACATCTCCTCCATGACCCTGATCGGCAGCTTTACCATCTACTACTGCTGTGCGGTAGCTCTGACCATTGCCATCCACTTCCTCCTCACCCGCACCAGAAAGGGGCGCTATTTCATCGCCGTGGGCGACAACGCCGGCGGCGCGGAGCTGGTGGGCATCCCCGCCACCCGGACCAAGGTGCTGGCCTATGTAATCTGCGGCGTGCTCAGCGCCGTGGCCGGTATTATCTTCTGCAGCCGCATCGGTATTGTCACCTCTTTGAGCGGCAACGGCTACGAGATGAAAGCGGTTGCCGCCTGCGTGCTGGGTGGCATCAGCCTCTCCGGCGGTGTGGGCTCGGTGATCGGCGCCGGCATTGGCGCGGTGATAATGGCCTCCATCAGCTATCTGCTGGTATTCATGGGCTTCTCCTCCAACTACGATAACGCCATCACAGGCGTCATCCTCATCACTATTGTGGTGGCCGACGCCCTGATGCAGCACCGCGCCGCGGTGAACAACCGCCACGCCCGTCTGGCCGCCCGAACTTCGGCGGCCTCGTCCGGAAAGGAGGGGGAGCAATGAGCCGGAACCCTGCTGTCTTAGGAAATCAGGGCGCTCTGCATCGCCTTCTGAACGGTCCTAATTTCCGCTGGAACCTGTTTCTGGTGGCGCTGCTGATTGTGGAGTGTGTGATTTTTGGCGCGGCAAATCCTAAATTTCTCTCCCTTACCCGAATTTTCACCTCTGCTAACAGCGATCTGCCCATCTGGTACATCTCTATCTTTGTCACCTTTGTCATGATTACCGGCGGCATTGATATCCAGTCCTGCGCCATTGTGGGGTTAACCTCCATCATCATCGGCGTGGCCTGGCAGGATTTTGGAATGAACATCTGGCTGGCCGCCCTGCTGGCCATAATCGCCGCTACCGCCTGCGGCGCACTCAGCGGCTTCTTTGTGGCCTATTGCGGCGTGCAGGCCATGGTGGTCACCTTGGGCGGCAGCTTCCTCTACTCCGGCCTGGGACTGCTGGTGTCTACCCTGTCCAGTACGGAAGCCTACAAGGGCATCAGCGGCTTCCCGGACAGCTTCAAGGCGCTCACCAAGATCAAGGTGTTCGGCCTGATTCCCCTGCAGATCATCATTTTCCTTATCATGCTGCTGGCGGCCTATCTTCTGCTCCACCGCACCAAATATGGCCGAAAGGTATTTCTGGTGGGTGTAAACCAGTCCGCGGCGGAATATTCCGGTATAAACAGCCGTCTTGTTATTATGTCAACCTATGTGTTCAGCGCCCTGGCGGCCAGCATCACCGGCGTGGTCATGACCTCTCAGCTGGGCACCGCCAAGGCGGACCTGGGCGGCAACTTTACCATGACCATCATCACCGCCTGCGTGCTGGGCGGCACCCTGTCCACCGGCGGTAAGGGCAGTGCTGTGGGTACTGCGCTGGCCGCTGTGGCCATCACCCTTCTGCGGTTCGGTATGCCCCTGTGCTTCAACGTGAACAAACAATATCTCGACATCCCCATCGGCGTGCTGCTTGTCGTGGTGGTGGTAGGCCGGGCCATCGCCGGGAACCCCACTGTGGTGGCCAAAGCGGCGAAGCTGTTCTCCCTTAAGAAAGGAACAACATAATCTGATATTCCGGGGCCTTATGCCCCTGAATATAATAATTTTGGAGGTATGAAACATGAAAAAACTTCTTGCATCCCTGTTAGCCGTCTCCATGGTTCTGGCGCTGGCTTCCTGCGGCAGCAAGCCCCAGGAGCCCAGCAACAACGGCGGCACCAGCACCCCCAACTCCAACAGCAGTACCACCACTTCCACTCCCCCCGCCGGCAATGACAGCGAAAAGACCGTCGAGGGAAAGACTGTAGCCTTCATCCCCAAGCTCACCGGCAACGCCTTCTTCGAGGTCGCCAACACCGGCGCTCAGGAGTACGCCAAGGACTGGGGCATGACCGTTGACTACATCGGCTCCCCCAACGCCACCGCCGCTGACCAGGTGTCCGTCATCAACGACGCCGTGGCCAAGGGCGTGGACGCCATCTGCATCTCCACTGTGGACGCCGCCGGTGTGGCCGACGCCCTGAAGGCCGCCCAGGATGCTGGCATCGTGGTGTGCACCTGGGACTCCGACGCCGCTGTTTCTGACCGCGCTCTGATGGTCTCCCAGGGCACCCCCGAGGTGCTGGGCCAGATGCTGGTTGATCTGGCTGTGGCCGGCCTGAAGGACCGGGGCGTTGATCCTGAGAAGGACGCCGTCAAGTACGCCTGGCACTACTCCCAGGCCACCGTCACCGACCAGAACTCCTGGCAGGTCGAGGGTGAGAAGATCATCAAGGAGAAGTACCCCAACTGGACCAATGTTCAGCCCGACAACTACTACTCTGAGCAGGACGCCGAGAAGTCCATCACCGTGGGCGAGGCCGTTCTGGACGCCAACCCCGACATCGACCTGATTATCTGCAACGACTCCACCGCTCTGCCCGGCCAGCTCCAGGCTGCCGAAAATAAGGGCCTGACCAAGGCCGACGTGACCATCACCGGCTTTGCCACCCCCAACGCCATCAAGGCCTACTGCACCAACGGCACCCTGTACAACTGGGGCCTGTGGGATTGTAAGATCCAGGGCGCTATGGGCTGCTATGTGGCCGCCTACATCGCTGCCGGCAACGACGTGAAAGTCGGCGACGTCATCAGCATCCCCGGCATCGGCGACTGTGAGGTTATGCCCAACAACTGCCTGAACCCCGACGACGCCACCGCCGACGCCAACAACGGTGTGGTTCTGCTCCCCGAGCGGGCTGTGTTCACCGCTGAGAACATGGACCAGTACGATTTCTAATCTAATACCTTAAGGCAGATTTCCGGAGCGGAGCATGGCCGGCGGCTATACTCCGCTCCGGTTTCTGAACATAGATTTATAGGAGGAATATACAATGGCTGATTTAGACGGTCTGAAGGTTTCCAAGGACTACCATGCGGATGTCCCCTTCGCCAACCAGAATGGATTTTATCTCAAGGGCTGCAACAGCCTGGACTGGGGCATGAAAAAGCACCTGGCCAACATTTTCAACCCCAAGAGCGGCAACACCGTTATGTTTGCCTTTGACCATGGCTACTTCATGGGCTCCACCGCCGGCCTGGAGCGGCTGGACCTGCTGCTGCCCAAGCTGGCCCCCTATGTGGACTGCTTTATGGGCACCCGGGGCGCCATCCGCACCTGTGTGGCCCCCGAGACCGCCAAGAGCATCGCTCTGCGGGTGACCTCCGGCTCCTCCATGCTTCAGGAGGACCTGAGCCACGAGGTAGTGGCGGTGAACATTGAGGACGCCATCCGCATGAACGCGGACTGCATGGCGGTGCAGACCTTTATCGGCGCCGACGGCCAGCTGAGCAGCCTGGACAATCTGAACCAGGTCATCAACGCCGGTATGCGCTACAGCGTCCCCACCCTGGGCGTGTGCGCCGTGGGCAAGGACATGGCCCGGACCGACCGCTTCTTTAAGCTGGCCACCCGCATCATCGCCGAGATGGGTGTGCAGATTGTCAAGACCTACGACTGTGAGAATTTTGAGGAGGTGGCCGCGGCCTGCCCGGTGCCCATCGTGGTGGCCGGCGGCAAGAAGCTGCCCGAGGACGAGGCCCTGAAGCTGGCCTACAACGTGATGCGCAAGGGTGCCCACGGCGTGGACATGGGCCGCAACATCTTCCAGAGCGAGCACCCGGTGGAGATGGCCATGGCGGTGGGCAAGATTGTCCACGAGGGCTTTACCGACAAGGAGGCCCTGGAGTTCTTCCGGGACGCCACTAAGGGCTGAGGAGCGTATGGCGCTCTCTGTCCTTGAGATGGTCCTCCCCATCGTTCTGCTCCTGGGACTGGGGACCCTGTGCCGCCAGCGGCGGCTGCTTACTCCCGATGGTCTGGCCGGTGTCAAATCCGTAGTCAGCGGAATCTGCCTGCCGGTGGTGCTGTTCAACGCCTTTTTTACCGCCCACTACTCCCTGTCCGTCCTGCTGGTGTTCTGCGCCGTATATCTTGGCTTCGGGGCGGCCCTTCTGCTGGGCTTTGCCCTGCGGCCCCTGGCCGCCCCCCATGGCCGTTTTCTCCCCTTTCTGCTCACCAGCGCCGAGGGCGGTATGCTGGGCTATGCCCTGTACGGCGTGCTGATGGGGGAACAGTCCGGCTTCGCCGTGGTGGACCTGGGACAGACGGTGTTCGCCTACACCGCTTTTCTGGGCACCCTCACCATGGTGGACGGACAGGCCCCCTCCGCCGGGCGTCTGCTGCGGAATATCGTCACCAACAAGTGCTGTATCGGCATGGCCCTGGGCATCCTGCTGGGGGCCCTGGGCGTGGGACAATGGGTGCTGTCCGGTCCCGCCGCCGGAATTGTCACCGGGGTGATCTCTGCGGTCACCGCCCCTACCAGCGCGTTGGTGCTGCTTATTGTCGGCTACGAGCTGGAACTGGACCGGACCCTGCTGCGGCCCGTGGTGGTGACAGTGGTCTGCCGGCTGATGCTGATGGGGGCGCTGCTGTGCGCGGTTCGCCTAGTCATTTTCCGGCTGATCCCCTACGACCGCACGCTGGAGATTGCTCTGATGATTCTGTACGCTCTGCCGGCCCCCTTCATTATTCCCCTGTTTGCCGACGTGGGCGAGGAGGGCAAGTATATTTCCACCTCCCTCTCTGTCCATACCTTATGTACAGTACTGCTCTTCGCCGCCATCGCGGCCTACAGTCTGGCGTAGAGCTAAAAAACCGTGGAGAACCGGAATGGTTCTCCACGGTTTTTATTGTGACACATTGCAGCCCCTCTCAGCCCCGGCAGAGGACATCACACAGTGCGCTCCTCCGGCTTTGCGTATCCAATTTTCACCGCCGGGTTCCGGGCGGCGATGTGATCCAGGCAGCTCTGACCTGTGGACTTGTCAATTACCTGACCGCGGCGCTGCTGGCCGTCGTCACAGTCCATCACCACATAAAACTGGTCAAAGTTGGCGGTAGCGCAGCACATCCGGGCCTTAACCTCCTCCTGGCGCAGCCACACCCGGAGGATTCGCCCATAGGGCAGATAGGTTGCCCCAGAAAACTTTTTAAAAAAGAGGCAGCTCTCCCCCAGCTGTACCTTTCCAATATTTCTGGCCTGAGAAAATTCCCGCTCCAACAGCTCTTCCGGCAGCTGGGCTCCGGCAATTTCCGCTTTCAATCTCATTTCAAGCCTCCCTCTCAGCACAGCACCTCGCTGTAGGTGCCCAGCCAGCGCAGGCGCTCGGTGTTGGCCTCCAGCTCCAGAAACATTCTCTCCAGCTCCGGAGCGTATACTGAGGCCTCAAGGTCAAAGTAAAACATAAATTCAAACTCCCGGCCCAGCAGAGGACGGCTCTCCAGCTTCTGCAGATTGATATCCAGCGCCGCGAAAATAGACATAATATTATACAGCGATCCGGGCCGGTGGGGCAGCGTAAGCATCAGGCTGGTGCGGTCCGCACCGGGGTATATCTCCGGCTGCTTGCTGATACAGATAAATCTGGTGTAATTGCTGTCCTGGTCCTGAACATTCTCCTCCAGAATAGACAGGCCATAATGCTCGGCACAGAACCGGGAGGACAGCGCGGCTACATCGGACCGCCCCGACTCCCGCACCTCCCTGGCGGCCATCGCGGTGTTGGCGGCCACTGTCGCTTTTGCGCCCAGCTTGGCCAGATAGCCGGCACACTGGCTGATGGCCTGCTCGTGGGAGATAACCTCCTTCACATCCTCAAGTTTTGTGCCGGGCAGGGCCAGCAGATTGTGCCCGATCTTCATTCGGGCGGAGCGGACAATGGAAAAATTATATTTATCCATCAGGTCGTATACGCCCTTCACCGAGCCGGCGGTGCTGTTCTCGATGGGGAGGATACCGTAGCGGCATTCTCCCTGCTCCACCGCCCGGAATACCCCCGCGAAGGAGGGAGAGAAGCGAATCACCGGGGCCTTAAACATCTTATCGCAGACAATTTGGGAGTAGGCCCCCTCAATACCCTGGCACACCACCGTGGCCCGGGGCGGAAACAGATTTTCCGTATTGTGCAATGTGCGCTGAAGATCATTGTAGAGCTCCGAGTCCACTCCAAGCCGGGCGTGCTGATAGGCCCGGCTCACCGCCAGCAGAGTCCGGTAAAGCACCTGTGTGTAGTCGGCCAGCTCCATTCCGGCCTGTTCCGCCACCTTAGCCAGCAGCTCCCGCTCCCGGCTGGCAACCAGAATCGGCAGATCGTGCTCCCGCTTATACGCCGCCACCTGACTGGACAGCTCCATCCGTTCTTTGAACAGCTCTACCATCTGCCGGTCAATCCGGTCCAGCTCCCCCCGGATTCTTGTCAATTCCTCATGCATGGCTCATTATTCCTCCATTCCTTTGGGATTGAAAAATCATAGCACTTTTGGGGGAGTGCTGTCAATTCCTTTCACAAGATTTCTCTTTACTTTGGCAAAGAATCCTCGTATAATGAACAGACATATGGGAGAGGGCGCCGCCCCTTCCCTATCGCAGAAAGAAAGGAGGCCATGGGCAGAAGCCCATCAGAAGCGCCAGCGCCCGCTCTCACAGGCGGGACGACGAGGTGAGGGGAGAATCGAAGGTTCGGCGGATGCCCCTCCGTGCCGGCTCCGGGCACGTACACAGTCTACAAATATGCGGGCAACCGCAAAACAGAGGGGCTGTGACCGGGGAACGAGGTCAAATGGCTGCGAGTTTGTCCTCCTATTTCATCCTGCCGTCTGATCCGGCGGCAGATCAAGGAGGAAAATTGAATATGTGCGGAATTGTAGGTTACATTGGGAGGGAACAGGCCGCCCCCGTCCTGCTGGAGGGGCTGTCCCGGCTGGAGTACCGGGGGTACGACTCCGCCGGGGTGGCCGTGTTCGACACTGAGGCGGGCACTTTGGCCGTCCACAAGGCCAAGGGGCGGCTCCAGGTGCTCTCGGAGCAGCTCCACGGCGGGGCGGACCTGAACAGCACCATGGGGGTAGGCCACACCCGCTGGGCCACCCACGGCGCGCCAAGCGACATCAACTCCCACCCCCAGGTGAGCCGCAGCGGACGCATCGCCGTGGTCCACAACGGCATCATCGAAAATTACGCCGAGCTGAAGGCCTTTCTCATGGCGCAGGGGGTTCCCTTCACCTCAGAGACTGACACCGAGGTGGTGGCCCAGCTCATCGAGTACTTCTACGAGGGCGACCTGCTGGCCGCCGTGGGACGGGTGCTCCGCCGCATCCAGGGGGCCTATGCCCTGGGGATTCTGTGCGCCGACTGTCCCGACCGGATCGTGGCCGTTCGTAAGGACAGCCCTCTCATTCTGGGCTACGGGGAGGGCTGCAGCTTGATCGCCAGCGACGTCACCGCCATCCTGGGGCACACCCGCAGGGTCGGCTATATGGAGGACGGGGAGCTGGCCGTCCTCACCCGGGAGGGCATCCAGTGCTATAACCATCTGATGCAGCCCATTGAAAAGAAAATTGTCACTGTGGACTGGGAGTTGGACGCCGCCGAAAAGGGCGGGTATGAACATTTTATGTTCAAGGAGATCATGGAACAGCCTGACGCCCTGCGCCGGTGCCTCTCCCCCCGCATCCGGGAGGGAGACATCATGTTTGAGGACCTCTCTCTCAGTCAGGAGTTTCTCCAAAATATGCGCCGCATCTACATCGTGGCCTGCGGCTCCAGCTGCCACGTGGGCATGGTGGGCAAATACCACCTGGAGCGGCTCACCCGCATCCCCGTGGAGGTGGCCCTGGGCTCCGAGTTCCGGTATATGGACCCCATTGTGGACCGGCACACCCTGGTGATAGTCATCAGCCAGTCCGGGGAGACGCTGGACACCATGGCGGCCCTCCGGGAGGCCCGGCGGCTGGGGGGCCGCATCCTGTCTATCGTCAACGTGGTAGGCTCCTCCATCGCCCGGGAATCCGACCAGGTCCTCTACACCTGGGCGGGGCCGGAGATCGCCGTGGCCACCACCAAGGCCTACACAACCCAGCTGGCCCTGCTGTCGCTGCTGGCCCTGTGGATGGCCAGGCGGCTGGGCACCGTCTCCGGGCAGGAGTTCCAGGCCGCTCTGGCCGCCTTTCAGGAGCTGCCCGGCAAAATGGAAGAGGTGCTGTCCCGGCGGGACAGCATCCAGTACCTTGCCTCCAGATACTTCAACCACGACTCCATCTTCTTCATCGGCCGCAATCTGGATTACGCCCTGGGGCTGGAGGGTTCGCTGAAGCTGAAGGAGATCTCCTACATCCACTCGGAGGCCTATGCCGCCGGGGAGCTGAAGCACGGCACCATCAGCCTCATTGAGGACGGCACCCTTGTGGTGGCCCTGAGCACCTATGGAAAGCTCTTTTCCAAGGCTATGAGCAATGTCATAGAGGTAAAGGCCCGTGGGGCGGATGTGCTGTCCCTCACCGTCGAATCCCGCGGAGAGGAGATGAGACACACCGCTGACGGGGTGATGTCCATCCCGGACATCCACGAGCTCCTTCTCCCCTGCCTGGGGGTGGTCCCTCTCCAGCTCTTCGCCTACTATGTGGCCCTCATGCGGGGCTGCGACATCGACAAACCCCGGAATCTGGCCAAGAGCGTGACCGTGGAGTAAAGCAGTCAGGACAGCGGCCCCAGGTCCGCTGTCCTGCTTTGTCACAGCACATTCACCACCGTCGCCTGTTCCATCTCGGCCAGCAGCTCCAGCTGGGCCATCAGGTCGGCGTTGGCCGCGTTGTACTGGTCGGGCTCCTGGAGCCGCAGGTATTCCAGCACCTGTCGGAAGGCCCGCAGGACCTGATCTGTATCACTGTGGCGCATGAGGGTATGGAAGTAAAAATGGTGGCTCTGCCAGTCCTCATAAACCTGTCTGGTCACGGCCTCCGCCCGGCTCCAGTCCTCCTGACCCGCCAAATGCTGGGCCTGACGCAGGTCCTCCCTCATGCCCCCGGTCAATTTCTGCGCGTACCACCCATTGGTCAGGCTGGCCGCCAGCAACAGGACCAGCAGGCCGGCCGCAAGCCATAGTCGTCTCATGATGAACCTCCCTGATCGTGCGGGGAACGCCTCTCCTGGCGTCCCTACAGCTCTTTTTCCGCAAAATATATGGCGTCTGTCTCATCCACCAGCATGAGGAACACTTTGGACAGGTCCTTACACCCCCGCTGGGTCAGCTGCCTCTCCAGCCAGGGGCGGTCATGGCCCAGCATCTTTAAATTCTGCTCCAGCAGCCTGCCGTCGCTGACCACTACCCGGGGCAGCCCCCCCTCCTCCACCGGGACCTTCATATCCCGGGCCGTGGGGGGCTTCTGGTTGGCGTAGGGCAGAACGGAGAGCTGTCCATTGGTCTCCAGAATGGCGTATTTGACCTGGCTGATGTCGGTATATCCTTTACACCGCAGTTCCTCCAGCAGCTCGTCCAGGGTGAGCCGGGTCTTGGCCATCTCCTTCTGATTCAGCGTCCCGTTCTGGACAATAATGCTGGGCCGCCCGCAGAGAACAGCCCGGAATCGGATGCTCTTCATGGTCAGCACCGACAGAATCATCGTGACGGACAGCAGGGTCAGGATAGGCACCACCCCTGTGAGCAGCGGGATGCCGTAATCCTGCATGGGGACCGAAGCCAGATCGGCAATGATGAGGGACAGCACCAGTTCGGAGGGCTCCAGCTCCCCCACCTGCCGCTTGCCCATCAGCCGCACGCCGGCAATGATAAGGATGTATAGAATTATGGTCCGCATAAGGCCGGTAAACATTCATATCGCCTCCTGTCCCTTTCAGTCTTTCCCAGCCTGCGAAAAATATCCTTCAAATTGCCCAAATATTGCACCTGAAACGGGTCAGAAAAAGGAATTTCTCCATATTGTCAAGGGAAGCCTTTTTCGATAAAATAGTTTGATAAAGACAAACAGGCAAATCGGAACGGAAAGCGAGTGAACAGCAGATGAAAGCGACCTTAATCTTGGCCAATGGGAGCATTTTTTCCGGCTCCAGCATTGGCTCCGCCGAAACCCGGGTGTGCGAGATGGTGTTCAACACCTCTATGGCCGGCTACCAGGAGATATTAACCGACCCCTCCTACGCCGGACAGGGCGTGGTGATGTCCTATCCCCTTATCGGGAACTACGGCGTCAACAGCGAGGACAACGAGTCCCGCAGGCCCTGGGTGGAGGCCTTTGTGGTGCGTCATCTCTCACCCCGGGGGAGCAACTTCCGCTGTGAGGGCGACCTGGGCAGCTATCTGAAGGAGCACAATATTACCGGCATCCAGGGTGTGGACACCCGGGCGCTGACCAAAATACTCCGCAGTCAGGGGAGCATGAACGGAATGCTCACCTGTGCGGAGCGTTTTAATATTGCCGAGGTGTTGGAACAGCTGAAAGCCTACCGGGTGGAGAACACCGTGGCCCTGGTCACCCGGGGCGAGCCTGAGGTATTCCCCGCCTACGGAGAGGAGCGCTTCCACGTGGCTATGATGGACTACGGGGTCAAGCAGCATATGATCGAGTGCCTGCGCAAGCGGGGCTGCAGGGTGACCGCCCTGCCCGCCTCCACCCCGGCGGAAGCGGTGCTGGCCGGGGGCTACGACGGCGTGATGCTGTCCAACGGCCCCGGCGACCCGGCGGAGAACACCGCTATTATCGAGGAGCTGAAAAAGCTCTACGCCAGCGACATCCCCCTCTTTGGCGTCTGTCTGGGCCACCAGCTGCTGGCCCTGGCCACCGGGGCCAGGACCGGCCGGCTGGCCTACGGCCACCGGGGGGGCAACCACCCCGTCCGGGACATGGAGAAGGGCCGGGTATTCATCACCAGCCAGAACCACGGCTATATGGTGCTGGCCGACTCGGTGGACCCCGCCGTTGCCGAGGTGAGCCATGTCAACGTGAACGACGGCACCTGTGAGGGCCTGCGCTACAGGCGGCCCAACTGCTTCACCACCCAGTTCCACCCCGAGGCCAACGCCGGCCCCAAGGACACCGAATATCTGTTCAACCGCTTCATTGATTCCATGGGAGGTGCCAAATAATGCCCAAATATACCGACGTAAAAAAGGTCCTGGTGCTGGGCTCCGGTCCCATCGTCATCGGACAGGCCGCTGAGTTCGACTACGCCGGCACCCAGGCCTGCCGGGCCCTCAAGGAGGAGGGCCTGGAGGTGGTGCTGGTCAACTCTAACCCCGCCACCATCATGACGGACAAGGACATCGCCGACCACGTCTATATCGAGCCGCTGAACATCCCCTCCGTCACCCAGGTCATCCAGATGGAGCGGCCCGACTCCATTCTGCCCACCCTGGGCGGCCAGACCGGCCTGAATCTGGCTATGGCCCTCCACGAGAACGGCACCCTGGAGCAGTACGGCGTCCGCCTGCTGGGCACCTCCCCCGAATCCATCCACAAGGCGGAGGACCGCCAGGGCTTTAAGGACTGCATGGAGTCCATCGGCCAGCCCTGCGTCACCTCTCTGGTTGTGGAGAGCGTGGAGGATGCGGTGGACTTTGCCGGACGCATCGGCTACCCGGTGATCGTCCGGCCCGCCTACACCCTGGGGGGCACCGGCGGCGGCATCGCCTACGACCGGGCCTCTCTGGAGGAGATCGCCGACCGGGGAATCGCGCTGTCCCGGGTGGGCCAGGTGCTCATCGAGCGGTGCATCGCTGGCTGGAAGGAGATCGAGTTCGAGGTCATGCGGGACAGCGCCGGCAATGTGATTACCATCTGCTCCATGGAGAACATCGACCCCGTGGGCGTCCACACCGGCGACTCCATCGTGGTGGCCCCCGCTCAGACCCTGGCCAACAGGGAATTTCAGATGCTCCGCTCCGCCGCCCTGGATATCATCTCCGCCCTGGAGATCGAGGGCGGGTGCAACGTGCAGTTCGCCCTGAACCCCGACTCCTTCGAGTACGCTGTCATCGAGGTCAACCCCCGGGTGTCCCGGTCCTCCGCCCTGGCCTCCAAGGCCACCGGCTACCCCATCGCCAAGGTGGCCGCCAAGGTGGCACTAGGCTACACCCTGGACGAGATCCCCAACGCCGTCACTGGCAAGACCACCGCCTGCTTTGAGCCCACCATCGACTACTGCGTGCTGAAAATCCCCCGCCTGCCCTTTGACAAATTCACCACCGCCAGCCGCACACTGGGCACCCAGATGAAGGCCACCGGCGAGGTGATGGCCATCGCCAATTCCTTCGAGGGGGCCGTCATGAAGGCCATCCGTTCCCTGGAGCTGAATGTGCGGGCACTGAAGCTGGACAAGCTGGAGGGGCTGTACACCGACGAGATTGAGGAGCTGCTGGTAAACGTCACCGACGAGCGGCTGTTCGTGGTGGCCGAGGCCCTGCGCCGTGGCTTCTCCCCGCAAAAAATCTACTCCATCACCAAGATGGATATCTGGTTTCTGGACGGCTTCAAGCGGATCATCGACATGGAGGAGGAGCTGAAGCGCTGCAAGGGGGAGCCGGATATCGACACACTGAAGCAGGCCAAGGAGATGTGCTTCGCCGACAGCTATATCGGCGCCCTGTGCGGCATGACCCAGGCCGGTGTGAAAGCCCTGCGGGAGCGGTACGGCATTGTACCCGCCTTCAAGATGGTGGACACCTGCGCCGCCGAGTTTGACGCCGAGACCCCCTACTACTACTCCACCTACGACGGGGAGAACGAGGCCCGGGACGACGGGTCCGGCCGGAAAAAGGTGCTGGTGTTGGGCTCCGGCCCCATCCGCATCGGCCAGGGCATTGAGTTCGACTACTGCTCGGTCCACTCGGTCTGGGCCCTGAAAAAGCTGGGCTGTGAGACCATCATCGTCAACAACAACCCGGAGACCGTCTCCACCGACTTCGACGTGGCCGACAAGCTGTACTTTGAGCCGCTTACGGCGGAAGATGTGCAAAATATCGTGGAACAGGAAAAGCCCTGGGGGGCGGTGGTCCAGTTCGGCGGACAGACGGCCATCAAGCTGGCCAAGGCCCTTACCGACATGGGCGTCCGGATTCTGGGCACCTCCTCCGACGGGGTGGACGCCGCCGAGGACCGGGAGCGGTTTGACGATATCCTGTCCAAGTGCGGCATCCCCCGGGCCAAGGGCCGCACCATCTACACCACCGAGGAGGCCCTGGCCGCCGCCCACGAGCTGGGCTACCCGGTACTGGTCCGTCCCTCCTACGTGCTGGGCGGCCAGGGTATGGAGATCGCCTACTCCGACCGGAACATTGAGGAGTTCATGAAGATCATCAACATGACCGTCCAGGAGCACCCCATCCTGGTGGACAAGTACCTCATGGGCCGGGAGCTGGAGGTGGACGGCGTCTTCGACGGGGAGGACATCCTCATCCCCGGCATCATGGAGCACGTAGAGCGGGCTGGCGTCCACTCCGGGGACTCCATCGCCGTCTACCCGCCCCTCCACCTGGAGGACAAGCACAGGGAGCTCATCCTCAAGCACACCAAGAACATGGCCAGGCACCTGGGGGTGGTGGGCCTCATCAACGCCCAGTATATCCTGTACAACGACGATATCTATGTGATTGAGGTCAATCCCCGGTCCTCCCGCACCATCCCCTATATCTCCAAGGTGACAGGGGTGCCCATCATCGACCTGGCCACCCGTGTCATGCTGGGCGAGAAGCTGAAGGATATGGAATACGGCACCGGCATCTTCAAGGAGAGCGAATACTTCGCTGTCAAAGCCCCAGTATTCTCCTTTGAGAAGCTCACCGACGTGGACACCGGCCTGGGGCCGGAGATGAAATCCACCGGCGAGGTGCTGGGCCTGGCCGAGACCTACCCCCAGGCCCTGCTGAAGGCCTTCAAGGGCTCCGGTATGCGGGCCCCCAAGAAGGGCGGCCGGGTCATCATCACGGTAAAGGACGAGGACAAGGGGGAGAGCATCGCCATCGCCCGGGGCTTTGAGGAGATGGGGGTGGAACTGTACGCCACCGCCGGCACCTGCCAGACTCTCACCGACGCGGGCATCCCCTGCAAAAGCGTCAACCGGGTATCCCAGGCTCACCCCAATATTCTGGACATGATCGCCTCGGGCACGGTGGACCTGATTATCAACACCCCCACCCGGGGCCGCAAGCACGACAGCGACGGCTTCCGCATCCGCCGCTCCGCCGTGGAGCACGGCGTAGGCTGTGTCACCGCCATCGACACCGCCCGGGCTCTGCTCACCGTCCGGCAGCGCAGCCGCAGCGAGGACCTGACCCCCATCGATATCACCAAAATTTAAGCGGCAGGCGGCCCCCGGATTTTCCGGGGGCCGCCTTATGCCGCCTCTTCACTCCAGCTGTTCCTCCACGTAGAACATGGACCGGGCCTCGTCAAAGAGGCCCACCATGCCGCAGTAGTTCAGAACCTCATACCTCCACAGCCAATCCTGCTGCGCCTCGTCCAGCTCCGCCTTGGACAAAAACTGCCCCTCCGCCGTCACAAAGCCCACCGGAGTAACTGCAGGCAGCTCCTCATACATCTGGAGCAGAAAATTCATGTAGCCTGTGAGGGGCAGACCCGCCATCTGCGCGGTGAGCGCCCCCAGGTAGTTGGGGCTGACCACCACATCCCGGCGCTCCTCAATGTCGTAGTTGGCCCAGATGAAGAAGGGGACGGCATACTGCCGCATAACCTCCTCTGTGGTCCGTTCAGACAGCTTCTTGCCAAAGAGCTCCTCATAAAAGGCGTTGGTCAGGGGCGGCTGGTGGTCCCCGAAAAACACCACCAGAGTGGGCTCGTCACACTGGCTGTAGTAGGTAATCAGCTCCTCCAGCGCCTTGTCGCTCTCCCGCATCAGGGCCAGGAACTGCTCCGCCGTCCGGTCCGCCGCCTTCAGGTTTTCAGGCAGCTGAATGGTCCGCTGCAAATTCCGCCAGCCTTGGGCATAGCCGCTGTGGTTCTGCATGGTGACATTGAAGAAAAAGCTGGATTCCTCCGCCTCCGTGGACCTGTAGATCATCTCATAATCAGACTGATCTGAGATATAACTGCGGATCATGTAGGGATTGGGCACATCCTCCTGATACATCTGCCGGTCAAAATCCAGATACTGGTAGGCCAGCACCCGGTTCCAGCCGGAGGATTTATAGGGGTGGAAGGCCGTCGTGGCGTAGCCCTGGCTCTTGGCCAAGGCTGCCAGGGAGGGCATGCCCTCCTCCACATAGAGCTGGTAGGCCACCGTGTGGGGCGGCTGAAACAGGCTGGTAAAGCCGGTGAGATACTCAAATTCCACGGTAGCCGTCCCCCCGCCGGTAACCGAGGAGTACATCCAGCCCTTAATGGTATTTTCCTCCAGGGAGTGGAGGAAGGGGGTGGGGTCCTCCGAAGGATTCAACCCCTCAAAAATGGTTAAATCGCCAAAAGACTCGTTCATAATCGCCACAATATTTACCGGCGCCCGGTCCGGGTCTCCCGGGAGGGCGGGGTACTCCTCCATCAGCTCCAGCACGGCATCCCTGGAGTAGCCCTCCGGCCGCTCCACCGAGGAGTACCGCAGGGCAATGGAGAAGTTGAGCAGAAAGCCGTTGCGCTGAGTGACCCACTGCTGGGTATAGATGTCCAGGGCGGGGAGCATACCGGTACAGAAGAACGCGTAGCAATAGCTCCCCATCACAGTCCAAAGGAGCAGGGCGGCGGGCAGAGGCACCCTCGCCCGCTTTTTCTGGGGCACACAGTAGAGCACCAGGAAGAGATAGGCCGTCAGAAGAATGGCCGCCTGGGTGATGTAGAGGTCAATAGAGTAGTCAAAGCCCTTGGCCACGTTGGCGGCAGTGCGCCAGCCGGTGATATCCGCCGGAAAGAGAATACGGCCCCGGAACCGCAGAACATAGTGGTTGACCAGACCAAACAAAAAGCACACAGCCGCCCCCAGGGCGGCGGCCCGGCGGTTCCGGCCTGAAATCAGCCGCAGGGCAATGAAGATGCAGTAATAAAACACCATGTTCATCAGCACCTGCCAGGCGGCCAGATCCTCAAACACGTCGTTTTCATTTAAAATCTCCACCATCCACAGGCAGACCCAAGGCCCCAGCAGAAATACCAGCCGGGAGACCCACCTGCCCGGGTTATTCCGCAGGTCCCGGACCAGCCATTTGGATGAATCGTTCAGCAGCGCACTCATGTTCTCCCTCCATGGATAAGACAGTTCCTGTTAAGCATAGCGTTTTCTGCAAAAAAAGCAAGAGAATTTTTGAATCTTTAAGAAAAATTTAATTGTCCTCTCCATGGTATAAGACGTAAAATTTTCCATCCGGTTCCCTTTTTGAAGCAAGATTTTTTATTCACTCTTTTTTGCATATTCATTCTCTTTTTTATTTCCTCCCTCTTCAAATCCTCTGACTATTTTTCACCTCATCTGTGAGATCAAGCGGTTTCTCTCCGAATTATACAAAAAAAACCCGACTGTCTCTAATTTTTTGAGAAATTGCCTATTGACTATATATACATCGCAGTGTATACTTTTCCACAGTGTCCGGCACCAACCGGACCGCCTATCCAGCATTTGAAAAGGAGTTTTTAAAATGAAAAAGATTCTTGCTTTGACTATGGCCGCGGCCATGTCCCTGTCCCTCGTCGCCTGCGGCAACGGCGGCAGCGGCTCCAAGGGGAATACCTCCACGGCCAATCCTCCCGTTGTCTCCGGCTCTCAGGGCGGCAGCTCCGCTGACGCCAGCACCCCCGCCTCCGTCACCACAGTGGAGGCCGGCAAGCTGCATATGGCCACAAATGCCGCCTTCCCTCCCTATGAGATGCTGGCCGACGACGGCACCTTCGAAGGCATCGACATTGAGATCGCCAGCGAGATCGCCAAGAAGCTGGGCCTGGAGCTGGTTGTGGACGATCAGGACTTCACCGCCGCCATCACCGCCGCAGGCAACGGCCAGAGCGACATCGTTATGGCCGGCCTTACCGTCAGTGAAGAGCGCAAGGAGACCCTGGACTTCACCGACACCTACGCCACCGGCATTCAGGTGGTCATTGTCAAAGAGGGCTCCGACGTGACCATGGACAACCTGGGCGAGAAGATGATCGGCACCCAGAAGGGTACCACCGGCTACCAGTACGCCTCCGACACCCCGGAGAACGGCGGCTACGGCGAGGACCACGTCATCGGCTATGATAACGGCGCCATTGCCGTGGAGGCCCTGAAGGGCGGCCAGATCGACTGCGTCATCATCGACAACGAGCCCGCCAAGGCATATGTGGCCGCCAACGAAGGCCTTACCCTTCTGGAGGGCAACTGGGTCGTTGAGGACTACGCCATCGGCATCAAGAAGGGCAACACCCAGCTGCTGAACGCCATCAACGACGCGCTGAAGGAGCTCATTGCGGACGGTACCGTACAGGACATCGTCAACAAGTACATTCCCGCTGAGTAAAAAGCACGCGAACAAGCGGCCCCTGGCATAAAGGGGCCGCTTTTCACTGGACAGGGAGGAGACGAGCTTATGGAGGCATTCTGGGCTGACTTTATAAAAAAATTCACCATGGCCTTTATCACCGGGGACCGTTGGAAGCTCTATTTGAAGGGGATGTGCACCACCCTGGAGTTGACCGCCTGCGCCCTGATTATCGGTGTGGTTCTGGGCGTTCTGGTGGCGGTGATCCGCTCCGCCCACGACCAGCAGCGCCTGGGCCGGCGGAGCTTTGCCCTTTGGGTGCTGAATTTTCTGTGCAAGATATACACCACAGTGATCCGGGGCACCCCCATGCTGGTGCAGCTGCTCATCTGGGGCATGGTCATCTTCAAATCCAGCCGCAACCGCTTTTTCGTCGGTATGCTGGGCCTGGGCATCAACTCCGGAGCCTACGTGGCGGAGATTGTCCGTGGCGGCCTGATGAGCGTGGATGTGGGTCAGACCGAGGCGGGGCGCTCCCTGGGCCTGAACTATGTCGATACCATGCGGTACATCATCATCCCCCAGGCCTTTAAGAACATCCTGCCCGCTCTGGGCAACGAGTTCATCGTCCTGTTCAAGGACACCTCCCTGGTCTCCTCCATCGGCGTCGCCGAGGTCCTCTACTACGCCGAGGCGGTGGGCTTCAAGACCTACCAGTACATGTTTCCCTACTTCGGCGTCGCCATCATGTATCTGGTCTTCTGCATTATTCTCACCTGGCTCCAGGGCAAGCTGGAAAGGAGGCTGCGTCAAAGTGATCGACGTTAAAAATCTGTCCAAATCCTTCGGAGACCACCTGGTGCTGGACAACATCTCCGAGCACATCAGCCCCGGGGAAAAGGTGGTTGTCATCGGCCCCTCCGGTTCGGGCAAGTCCACCTTCCTGCGCTGCCTCAACCTGCTGGAGACCCCCACCAAGGGCATCATCACCTTTGAGGGCACCGTAATCACCGATTCCAGAGTGAAGATCGACCAGGTCCGCCAGCAGATGGGCATGGTGTTCCAGCACTTCAACCTCTTTCCCAACATGACCATCCGGAAAAACATCACCCTGGCCCCGGTGCGCACCGGCCTGATGAAGCAGGAGGAGGCCGACAAGGCGGCGGACGCCCTGCTGGCCCGGGTGGACCTGTCCGACAAGGCGGAGGCATACCCCGCCCAGCTGTCCGGCGGCCAGAAGCAGCGCATCGCCATCGTCCGGGCTCTGGCCATGAAGCCCAAGGTCATGCTCTTTGACGAGCCCACCTCCGCCCTGGACCCCGAGATGGTGGGCGAGGTGCTGGACGTGATGAAGGAGCTGGCCCAGGAGGGCATGACTATGGTGGTGGTAACCCACGAGATGGGCTTCGCCCGGGAGGTGGGCAGCCGGGTGCTGTTCATGGACGGCGGCCACATTCTGGAGCAGAACACCCCCCAGGAGTTTTTCGACCACCCCCAGCACCCCCGGACCCAGCTTTTCTTGTCAAAGGTACTGTGACCTATACGGACGGTCACGCCGGGTATTTTATTCCCATCCGCCGCATATCACTCACTGAGGTGGTATGCGGTGGATTTTTTGTCTCAAGCGGCGGACGCCCTCTGGAATCCCTGGCTGTTGGGCCTGTTCCTGGTGACAGGGCTGGTGTACTCTGTGGGCTCCGGATGGTTTCAGATTTTTGAATTTCGCACCTGGTGGCGCTCCACGGCCGGGTCTCTGCTTCACCGGCAAAACGTGAAGGACGGCGGACTTTCTCCCCTTCAGGCTCTGGCCACCGCGCTGGCCTCCACGATGGGTACGGGCTCCATCGCCGGAGTCGCCGCCGCCCTCACCCTGGGAGGGCCGGGGGCAGTATTTTGGCTGTGGATATCCGCCCTGCTGGGCATGATGACCTCCTGCGGGGAGAAGCTGCTGGCGGTGAAATATCAGCGTCCCGGGCCGGACGGACAGCTTCGGGGCGGGCCCATGTACTACCTGCGGGATGGTCTGGGCTGTCCTCCCCTGGCCGCCTGCTTCTGTCTGGCCTGCATCCCCGCTACCCTGGCAGGGGGAAATCTGGTCCAGTCCTCCTCCATCGCCTCCAGTCTGGAGACCGTCTGCGGCCTCCCCAGGCTCCCTGTGGGCCTTGTAACCGCCCTGCTGGCGGGGCTGGTGATGTTGGGCGGGCTGGGCCGGATTGCGGCGGTATCCTCCGCCCTGGTGCCGGCAATGGCAGTCCTCTATTTGGGCAGCGGCGCGGCGGTCGTGCTGTGTAACTGGCAGAAAATCCCCGAGGCCCTGGGGCTCATCCTCTCCTGCGCCCTCTCCCCCTCCGCCGCCGCGGGAGGCGGGGCCGGCTGGACGGTGGCGGCCGCTCTCCGCTATGGGGTGGCCCGGGGGGTCTTCACCAACGAGGCGGGGCTGGGCACCTCCGCTATGGCCCACGGGGCCGCCCAAGTGGACCACCCCGCCCGGCAGGGCATGTGGGGAATTTTTGAGGTATTTCTGTCCACACTGACAGTGTGTACTATCACCGCGCTGGCCATTCTGGTCAGCGGAGTCTGGCAGCCCCTCTCCCCCGGCGCTCTGACCGGGGCTCCCCTCACCGCCGCCGCTTTTGGCTCCGCTCTGGGGCCGGCCGGAGCGCGCGTGGTGGCCCTCTCCCTGCTGCTGTTCGCCTTCTCCTCCATCCTGGGCTGGAGCTACTACGGAGAGCAGAGCCTCTCCTTCTTTTTTCTGAACGACAGGAAATCCTCGAAAAACCATGGACAGATGGCAAAGCAACCCCAAAGGCTTTTAAGGATTTCGATCCTTTTATACCGTGCGGTCTTTTTGGGGTGCATCGTTCTGGGATCGGTCTGGAATCCTCAGGCAATCTGGCAGCTGGTGGACCTGTGCAACGCGGTCATGGCCCTGCCCAACCTTGCGGCACTGCTGCTGCTGTCTCCTACCGCTCTGGTCTCACTTCGGATGTGGGCTCGAAAAAAACACCATTGTGGAAAGCGCAGAAAATGGAAAAACCCTATTGACAGCTGAGGGAAATATGCCTATCATAAAAGACAGAAAACGTGCCACGGCACATAGTAGAAGGAGCGACAATTATGATCTTTGAAAAGCTGGCTGCACTGATTGCCGAGCAATTCAATGTTGACGCCGACAGTATCACTATGGAAACCTCTTTTACCGACGATTTAAACGCCGACTCTGTGGACATTCTGGACCTATCCATGGCCCTGGAGGAGGAGTTCGGCATTGAGGAGCTGGGTGAGGAGGAGGCCTCCTCCATCACAACAGTGGGTGATTTGGTCCGCTTTCTCAAAAATAAGATCGACTGAAATTTTTATCGGAACTCCGCCCAGGGCGGAGTTCCGGCATGTCCAAGGAGCTTTTGCATGAAAACATTGGAAGAAAAACTGGGATACACCTTTCAGGATCCCGCGCTGCTGGAGAACGCCCTCACCCACAGCTCCCGCGCCAATGAGAGCCGGGGAAAGCTGCCCAGCAATGAACGGCTGGAGTTCCTGGGGGACTCCATACTGGGCATGGTGGTGGCCGACCACCTGTACCGCAACCACCCCGACCTGCCCGAGGGGGACCTGACCCGTACCCGGGCCGCCCTGGTGTGCGAGGAAAGCCTGGTGGAGGTCGCCCGTGAGCTGGGCCTGGGGGAATATCTCCGCCTGGGCAAGGGCGAGAGCTCCGGCGGAGGCCGGGAGCGGCCCTCCATTCAGGCCGATGCGGTGGAGGCTGTGCTGGCCGCCATCTATCTGGACGGCGGCATCGGGTCAGCCCGAAAATTTATTCAAAAGTATATCCTCAGCCGGGAGATCGCCGGCCTTACCAAGCCTCTGGACCACAAAACCGCCCTTCAGGAGCTGGTGCAGCGGGAAAGCGGACAGGTGCTCCAGTACCGCCTGGTGGGTGAAGAAGGTCCGGACCATAACAAGCGGTTCTTTGTGGAGGTGGATCTGAACGGAAAATCCGTCGGTTCCGGCTCCGGACGCAGCAAAAAAGAGGCCGAGCAGATGGCCGCACAGGCCGCCATCTCCACCCTGGAGGAGAAAAAAGATTAAACATGCCGCCCCGCTTCTATAGGAAGCGGGGCGGCGATTTCTCGTTTCAGCCCATTTGGGCGGCCTGTGCTCTGACCTCGGGCTATGTATTATTTTTTGAAGAATCCAAACAGTCCGCCCTTCTTCGGCTTCCCCTTGGGCGGGGCGGGCTGAGGAGCCGGCGCCGGCTTAGGGGCCTCCGCAGGGGGAACGTAGGTATATGCGGACTTCTGAACGCCGCCCTCCAGCCGCTGCAGGGCCTCCTGCGCGCTCTTGTACCCCTTGTCGGCGGCCTTTTGGTAATACTGCTTCGCCCGATTCAGGTCGGCCGTGACGCCGTGGCCCTCCTCATAGCACTCCCCCAGCAGGAACAGCGCCCGGGGCTGTCCCCGGTCCGCGGCCCTCTGGAACCACTCCACCGCCTTCTGGTCATTCTCGTCCACACCGATTCCGGTGTAGTAGCAGTAGCCCAGATTGCACATGGCGGTAACATTGCCATTTTCAGCGGCCATACGGTAGTACTCGGTGGCCCTCCGTTTGTCCTCGGCCACACCCCGGCCCAGCTCATAGCACAGCCCCAGCATACACTGGCCACGGGAGTTCTCATCCTCCGCCGACTTGGAAAACCACCGGAAGGCCTCGTTGTAGTCAATCTCCACCCCAATGCCCTCATAGTAGCAGTAGCCCAGGTTGCACTGGGCACGGGACAGCCCCCGCTGGGCGGCCTGACGGTACAGCTCCACCGCGCGAGCCTTGTCCTCCGTGACCCCCTGGCCCAGCTCATAGCACAAGCCCAGCGAGCAGGTGCCCGAGGCGCTGCCCCGGTCATGGGCCTTCCGGTACAGTTCGGCCGCCTGATACACGTCTTTCCTTACGCCATAACCGTTCTCATAGCACTCCCCCAACAGCTGAATGGCCCGGGGATAGTCCTGCGCGGCAGCCTTTTCAAACCACTTGAAGGCCTCGTCGTCGTTCTCCGCCACACCGATCCCCCGGTAATAGCAGAATCCCAGGTTGCACTGCGAACGGGCGTGTCCCCGCTCTGCCGCCTGGCGGTACAGCTCCACCGCTCTGGCTTTGTCCTCCTCCACACCGGTCCCCAGCTCATAGCACAGCCCCAGGGAACAGGTGGCGGGCACATAACCCCTCTCGTGGGCCTGGCGGTACAGCGCCACGGCTTTTTCTATATCCTCCTGCGTGCCATAGCCATTCTCATAGCACTCAGCCAGAAGGCACATGGCCCGGGGATAATCGTCCTCAGCGGCTTTGGAAAACCAGCGGAAGGCCTCCTCGTTGTTCTCCTCCACCCCGATTCCCCGGTAGTAGCAGTACCCCAGATTGCACTGGGCACGGGAATAGTTCCGTTCCGCGGCCCTGCGGTAGAGCTCCACCGCCTTCCCAAGGTCCCGCTCCACCCCGTCGCCGTACTCGTAGCACACACCCAACGCGCAGGTGGCGGGGATATAGCCCAGGGCGTCGGCCTTCATGTACAGCTCCACCGCCCGGATCTGGTCCTTTTCCACGCCATATCCGTTCTCATAGCACTCCCCCAGCAGCTGGATGGCCCGGGGATAGTCCTGCTGGGCCGCCTTGGAAAACCACTTAACCGCCTCGGCGTCGTCCTCCTCAAAATGGATGCCCTGATAGTAGAAGTAGCCCAGGTTGCACTGGGCGCGGGGGTAGCCCCGTTCAGCGGCCCGGAGGTAGAGCTGCGCCGCTCTCTCCTTGTCCTCCTCCACGCCGCGCCCCAGCTCATAGCACAGGCCCAGGGCACAGATGGCAGGTACAAACCCCCTGTCGCTGGACTGCTGATAGAGCTGGACCGCCCTGCCGATATCCTGCTCCACGCCATAGCCCCGGTCGTAGCATTCTCCCAGCAGCTGCATGGCCCGGGGATAGCCCTCCTCGGCGGCCTTGGCAAACCACCTGGCCGCCTCGTCATCGTCCTCCGCCACACCGATGCCCTGGTAGTAGCAGAAGCCCAGATTGCACTGGGCACGGGTGTCCCCCTTCTCGGCAGCCTGGCGGTACAGCTCCACCGCCCGGCCCTTGTCCTCTTCCACGCCGGTGCCCAGCTCATAGCACAGCCCCAGAGCGCAGGTGGCAGAGGGGTATCCAGACTCGTGGGCCTCTGTATACAGCTGGGCGGCCTTGACCAGGTCCTGCTCCACGCCGTAGCCGTTCTCATAGCACTCTCCCAGCAGCTGGACGGCCCGGGGATAGCCCGCCTCCGCCGCTTTGGAGAACCACTGGAAGGCCTGGCTGTTGTCCTCCTCCACGCCGATCCCGGTGTAATAGCAAAAACCCAGATTGCACTGGGCGCGGGTATGCCCCTCCTCGGCCCCCAGGCGGTACAGCTCCACCGCCTTGGCCGGGTCCTTTTCCACCCCCTGGCCCAGCTCATAACACAGGCCCAGGGCACAGTAGGCGGGCACATACTCCTTGTCCACCGCCTGCTGGTAGAGCTTGAAGGCCCGGTCCATATTCTGCTCCACGCCAAATCCCCGGTCATAGCACTCTCCCAGCAGCAGCAGAGCCCGGGGGTACTCCCGTTCGGCCGATTTCTCAAACCACTCCACCGCCAGCTCCGGCTTCTCCTCCGTACCGATGCCCACATAGTAGCAGAAGCCCAGGTTGCACATGGCGGGGGGATAGCCCTGGTCGGCCGCCTGACGGTACAGCTCCACCGCCCGCGCCCTGTCCTCCTCCACGCCGGTGCCCGACTCGTAGCACAGGCCCAGGGCGCAGGCCCCGTCGGGATAGTGCTGCTCATAGGCGGCCCGGTACAGCTCAATCGCCTTGGCCGGGTCCTTTTCCACCCCGTAGCCGTTTTCAAAGCACTCCCCCATCAGCACCTGGGCCCTGGGATAGCCCTGCTGTGCCGCCTTGGCAAAGAGCACCGCCGCCTCGTCGTTGTTCTCCTCAAAGTAGATCCCCTGGTAGTAAAAGTACCCCAGATTACACTGGGCGGGGGCATAATCCTGATCGGCCCCCTCCTGATAGAGCTCGGCCGCCTTTCCCTTGTCCATCTCTACCCCGTGGCCCAGCTCGTAGCACAGCCCCAGCTCACATACGGCGGGCATATAGCCCTCCGCCGCCGCGCTGGAAAACAGCTCCACCGCCCGAACCATATCCTTCTCGGTGCCCACACCCCGAATATAGCACAGTCCCAGATAGTACTGGGCGGCGATACTGTCCCCGTCGGCAGCCCGGCTGAACCACTGGAAGGCCTGTTCCCCATCCTTGGGCGCGCCGTCCTCCCCATAGTAGTAGCTGCGGCCCAGCCGGTACTGCGCATCCAGGTCGCCGTCCTCAGCGGCCGCCTGGAGCGCCTTCAGGTCCTCCTGCTTCTTCTCCGCCATATCGTTCAGGCTGCTCATCAACTTGGGATCAATGTAGATCATCATGGAGCCCTGGTCAAGGAACTCCGGGTTTTTGCTCTGCTCGTCTGCCATTGCGATTCGCTTCCTTTCTGTGTTTCTAAATGGGCCGTTCTGTAGGGCGCGACGGCCCCGGCGCGCCGCTTTCCGAATCTTCTCCCTATTGTAACGGCGGGCCGGGTCGTCCTGCCCTGCTCAGTTCAAAAAGTCCTTCAGCTTCTTGCTCCGGGAGGGATGGCGCAGCTTTCTCAGCGCCTTGGCCTCAATCTGACGGATGCGCTCCCTGGTGACGTTAAACTCCTTGCCAACCTCCTCCAGGGTGCGGGTGCGGCCGTCCTCAATGCCGAAGCGGAGTTTGAGCACCTTCTCCTCCCGGGGGGTGAGGGTGGACAGCACCTCCACCAGCTGCTCCTTCAGCAGGGTGAAGGAGGCCGCTTCCGCAGGCTCGGATGCATCCTCGTCCGGGATGAAGTCGCCCAGGTGGGAGTCCTCCTCCTCGCCGATGGGGGTCTCCAGGCTCACAGGCTCCTGGGCGATTTTCATAATCTCCCGCACACGCTCGGCGGGCATGTTCATCTCCTCGGCGATCTCCTCGGCGGAGGGGTCGTGGCCCAGCTCCTGGAGCAGCTGACGGGAGACCCGGATCACCTTGTTTATTGTCTCCACCATATGGACCGGGATGCGGATGGTGCGGGCCTGATCGGCAATGGCCCTGGTGATAGCCTGACGAATCCACCAGGTGGCGTAAGTGGAGAATTTAAAGCCCTTCACATAGTCAAACTTCTCCACTGCCTTAATCAGACCCAGGTTGCCCTCCTGAATCAGGTCCAGGAACTGCATACCACGGCCCACATACCGCTTGGCGATGGACACCACTAGCCGCAGATTGGCCTCAGCCAGCCGCTGCCGGGCCCTTTCCCCCTTTTTAATGGTCTTCTCCAGCTCAATGCGCAGCTCCTCCGGGATCTCCTCCCCCGCCTCCTTCAGCTCGTTCAGCTGAGCCTGGGCCTCGTTGCCGGCGGTCATGGCCTGGGCCAGCTCCACCTCCTCTTCGGAGGTGAGCAGATTCACCTTGCCGATCTCCTTCAGATACATGCGCACCGGGTCATCGGTGCCAAAGGTGTCCATCAGCGCGTTGGGGTCTACAATCTCCTCCTCGCTGATCTCCTCCATCTCCTCCACAGGGGGCTCAACGGTATCTGCCAGGTCAGGGATATAGTCCTCCCCCACGGTGTCGATGCCCAGATTCTCCAGGGTATCGTAAATTTTATCCATCTGCTCAGTGCCCAGCTCCATGTCCTCCAGCACATCCAGCAGTTCAGAGGAGGAGAGATTGCCCTTCTTTTTGCCGCGCTCAATCAGCTCCCCCAGCTTCTCCGCTCCGGGGATGCCCTCCACCACCTTCATAATCTCCACCTTGCCGGTCTCCATGCGGGCCTGGATATCGGTCTGTTTCTCTCTCTTCTCCAGGACCATCTCGCCGATGGTGTTGTCTTTCTTTTTGCTGCTCATGTTGTCTCCTCCATATATGCTTTCTTCTGTTGATATTTTTTCTGTACGGCCAGCAAAAGACTGTCCTCCTCCCCCTCCCGCAGCAGCTTCTCGCCGCGGATGAGGGATATGTAGTCCTGAATGGCCCGGCCGCTGTTGGCCACCGACTCGGGCTGAGCCGCCACCTGAGCCAGATGGTCCATCTCCTCCCCGGTAAACACGCCGGCCAGGGCGGCCAGCTGGGTAGACAGCCCCTCTCCGGCCCGGCTGCGCAGGCAGTCGAAGGCCCGGCCCAGCAGCGGGGAGGAGAACTCCTCCCCTGTAATTCCGCCCATCTGCCCCGCCAGACCGGGGTCCAGCATAAGCAGACGGAGCAGCCCCTCCTCCGCCCGGGCGGAACGGATATTCTCATACCGCAGGCCCCGGGCCCTGGGCTGGAGCTGGCTGACCGGGGTAAGGTCCCGGCGCTCCTGCTGTTTTTTTGCCTTGCGCAGCCGGCCGTTCAGCGCCCGCTGCACCTCCAGCTGCATAGCTTCAGGCGTTACGCCCGCCGCCTGAGCGGCATGGCCCCCATAGATCTCCCGCTCCACCGCGCTGTGCAGGGCGGATATCAGCTGGGCCGCCTCCTGAAGGAAGGCCACCTTCTGGCCGTCATCGTTCAGATCGAACTTTTTCCGCAGCTGGGCCAGGCGGTAATCCACCTGGTTTTCGCTCTGATCCAGCAACCTGGCAAAGGCCTCCCGGCCATAAGCCTTGATGAACTCGTCCGGGTCTTTGGCCCCCTGCATCCGCAGGACCTTCACCTTCAGTCCCGCCTTCTCCAACAGCGGAATGGCCCGCTGGGCGGCCGCCACGCCCGCCCCGTCTCCGTCGTAGGCGATGACCGCCTCTTTAAAATATCTGGCAAGCAGCTGGCCATGCTCCTCCGTCAGCGCGGTGCCCAGAGAGGCCACCGCGCTGTCAAAGCCCGCTTGGTGGAGGGCGATGGTGTCCATATACCCCTCCGTCAAAATGACCCGGCCGGCTTTGGACGTCTTGGCCCGGTTCAGGGCAAAGACATTGCGGCTTTTGTTATACACCAGGGTGTCCGGCGAGTTAAGGTATTTGGGGGTCGCGTCGTCCATCACCCGGCCGCCGAAGCCGATCACGTTCCCCCGCACATCAATAATGGGGAACATCACCCGGTTGCGGAAGCGGTCATAGATCCGTCCGTCCTTATTGCTCACGGCCAGACCGGCGTCCAGCAGGTCCCGCTTGTCGTACCCCTGGGCGGACAGCTCAGTGATAAGGCCGTCCCACCGGTTGGGGGCAAAGCCCAGGCCGAAATTGGTCAGCGTGGCTCTTGACAGGCCCCGCCGGCGGAGGTAGTCCAGCCCCTCGCTCCCCTCCGGGCCGTTGAGCCAGCGATGAAAGGTCCGGGCAGCCTGTCTGTTCATCTCCAGAATCTTGTCCCGGCGCTCCCGCATCCCGGCAGAGGAGCCGCCAAACTCGGGCACCTGCATCCCCACACGCTGGGCCAGCACGGCCACCGCATCCCGGAAGGGCAGATTTTCCAATTCCATCACATAGTTGATGGCGCCGCCCCCCTTGCCGCAGCCGAAGCACTTGTACATCTGGCGGTCGGGCACCACATGAAAGGAGGGGGTCTTTTCGCTGTGGAAGGGACAGCAGCCCCAGTAGCTGTTTCCCTTTTTGGTCAGCCGTACTGTCTCAGACACCAGGTCTACAATGTCGGTCCGAGCCAGCAGCTCGTCCAAAAATCGATCGGGTAAGGGCAAGGGTTTTCCCTCCTATTTGTATCCGCTTTGGGGTAAAAATATCCCAATTTTATCCACAAACCTGCGACTGGCGGTATTTCTACATCACCGTCCACCCCTTGGGGATGAACAGCGACTGAAAGGTATCCACCGCAAACGGATCGGTCATGCCGGCGATATAGTCGCACACCGCCCTGTCGATCCCCTCCTCCGCCCGGATGACCTGGAAATCCTCGGGCAGCCCGTCAGGGTTCACCTGAAAGTATTCAAACAGCCGGCGGAGCATATCCTGGGCCTTCCCCTCTTCCCCCTTGGCCATGGGGTTGGTATACACATTGGCAAACATAAACTCCTTCAGGGCCAGCATGGCCTCCCCCACCTCGGGGGACTGCCGGATCGCCTCCTGTCCCTGGCTGGCCTGAATGGCGTCGGAAACCAGGGTGTTGATTCGTCTGCTGTGGGTAAAGCCCAGCACATGGGAGATATCCAGCGGGATATCCATCGGATAAATGATCCCGCCCCGGAGAGCGTCCTCAATATCGTGGTTGATGTAGGCGATATGGTCGGCCAGGCGGACAATCTGTCCCTCCAGGGTGGCGGCAGGGGCCCCCTTGGTATGGCAGACAATCCCGTTGCGCACCTCCCAGGTGAGGTTCAGCCCCGCGCCCTCCTTCTCCAGCCGCTCCACCACCCGGACAGACTGCTGGTAGTGGGCGAAGCCGTTGGGTATAACCTCGTTCAGCAGCCGCTCTCCAGCGTGGCCGAAGGGGGTGTGGCCCAGGTCGTGGCCCAGCGCGATGGCTTCGGTGAGGTCTTCATTGAGGAACAGAGCCCGGGCCATAGTGCGGGCGATGCGGGAGACCTCCAGGGTGTGGGTCATCCGGGTGCGGTAGTGGTCCCCCTCTGGCTGGAGGAACACCTGGGTCTTGTGCTTCAGCCTCCGGAACGCCTTGGAGTATACAATGCGGTCGGTGTCCCGCTGGAAGGGCGTCCGGACGGCGCACTCCTCCTCCGGCCGGGCTCTGCCCCTGCACTGAGACGACCGGCAGGCCAGCGGGGACAGCATGGCCTCCTCCTGCGCCTGCAGCTGTTCCCGCAGCGTCATGAACAGTCCCTCCCTGATATGTATTCTGGTTACGATTACTTATACGAAATATCTTCCTGGATTCCTCTTTTTTTCAAAAAAATTTTTGTTTCTCTTCCGGCAGAAAAAGTCCCGCCGTGGACTGGCCGCGGCGGGAGCTGAGCGGTTCTTTTAACCCTTTTTCTTCCCCGCGCCTACCAGGATATAGACCACACAGGCCAAGGCCAGCAGGTAGGGGTAGTACAGACAGGGCATGATCTGAAAGGCGGTCACCACGCCGCCGGAAGCGGTGATTGCCACCAGCATCTGGGCGCCGTAGGGGATGATGCCCTGGAACACACAGGAGAAGGTGTCCAGCAGGGAGGCGGACTCCCTGGGGGTAATGCCATATTCCTCGCTGATCTCCTTGGCGATGGGGCCGGCCATGACGATTGCCACAGTGTTGTTGGCGGTGGCGATATCCATAGCCCCCACCAGCAGGCCTACACCCAGCCGTCCGCCCACACGGCCCTTAAACATCCAGCGGATAAAGGCCAGCAGGGCCTCGAAGCCGCCAAACTCCCGGATCAGGGCGCACATGGACGACACCAGAATGGTGACCATGATGGTCTCGAACATGCCCGAGGCCCCGGAGCCCATGCTCCCCAACAGCCCCATGAAGTCGATGGTCCCGGTGGGAAGTACGATGGCCACCCCGGCCAGAATCCCTACCAGCAGCACCACAAACACGTTCAGTCCGGCAATTCCGCCGATCAGAACCAGCACATAGGGAACCAGCAGCAGCAAATTATAGTCCGGGATATCAATCTGACCCACACCCGCGCTGAGGGACTGGATCAGAATCACAGCCAGGGTCAGAACGGCGGCAGGCAGGGCAATCTTAAAGTTGGCCCTGAACTTGTCCCGCATCTCACAGCCCTGGGTGTTGCAGGCCGCAATGGTGGTGTCGGAGATGAAGGACAGATTATCTCCAAACATCGCCCCGCCCATAACGGAGCCCACACACAGGGCCATTGAAAAGCCGGATACGTTGGACACCGCCGCGGCGATGGGGGTAATGAGAGTAATGGTGCCCACCGAAGTGCCCATAGCGGTGGACACAAAGCAGGCGGCCACAAACAGCACCGCCACAGAGGCCCAGGCGGGGGTGACGGACAACAGGAAGTAGGCCACTGCCTCGGCGCTGCTCCGCCCGGTGACCCCCACAAACACACCGGCCACCAGGAAGATGAGGATCATGGTCATAATGTTTTTGTCCCCAACGCCCCGGGCCATAACGGCCAGCTTGTCGTCAAACTTCAGCTCCCGGTTTTGCAGGCAGGCCACCAGCAGGGCCACCATGAACACTACCACAATGGGGATGTTGTAGAAGGCCATCTCAATGCGCAGGACGTACTCAAAGATCAGGCCCATGCCCAGGTAAAGCGCCAGAAACACCAAAATCGGCAGCAGCGCCGCGGGATTCTGCTTTATTTTTTTCTCTTTTTGATCCATGAATGGATCCCCCTTTTTCTCCCAAGTTCCTCTTATTTTAGTGGAAATCTTCCTCTCTGTCAATCCACTTTGCAAAATTGCCCCAGGATATTATCCCATCTGAGGCCTGCACCCGGGCACAAAGCAGCCCCTGCCCGGCGGGCAGGGGCTGAGATGATTACAGAATAATGCAGATCAGGCCGCCGGAGCCCTCGTTGATAATCCGCTGGAGGGTCTCACGCAGCTTGGTGCGGGCGTCCTCCGGCATACGGTTGATCTTGGAATTCAGGTCCTCGTTTACCAGCTCGTGGAGGGATTTTCCAAAGATGTTGGCCTCCCAGATGCGGCTGGAGTCCCCCTCGTACTCCTGAAGGAGATAGTTTATCATGTCCTCACTCTGCTTCTCGCCCCCCACAATAGGGGACACCTCGGTCTCAATGTCGGCGCGGATCATATGGATGGAGGGGGCACTGGCCTTCAGCCGCACGCCGTACCGTCCCCCCTGCTTCATAATCTCAGGCTCCTCCAGCACCAGGGAGTCGATGGGGGGCACCACTATGCCGTAGCCCGTCTCCTCCACCTGCTGGAGGGCGTCGGCCACCTTGTCGTAGGCCCGCTTCACCCCCGCCAATTCCGTCAGCAGAGCCATCAGGTCGCCGTCGTCACTGATCTCGAAGCCGGACTGCTGGGACAGGGTGTTATAGAACAGCCCCCGGGGCAGCTCCAGGCAGGCGGCCGACACCCCGGTGCCCAGGTCGATATTGGAGATGCGGGCGTCGCTGACCACCTCGCAGTCCCGGAAGGAGCTTACCGCGTTGTCCACGTCCCGCACCCGGTGGAGCTGCACGGTCCCCTCCCGGATCGCGGCGTACAGGGCGGCCTTGATGGGGTGCTCCTGGGGCAGAGCGTCCACCCAGGGGGGCAGGAACAGGTCCAGCTCCTTCACCGGAAATTCGTAGAGCACGCTCTTTAAAATGGCGTTGATCTCCTCCTGGTCCAGCTCCAGGCAGTTGGCCGCCACACAGGTCACATCGTACCGCTGGGCGATGTCCGACCGGATGGCCCGGGCCCGCTCCGATGTGGGATTGGCGGAGTTGAGCAGCACCACAAAGGGCTTGCCCAGCTCCTTCAGCTCCGAGATGACCCGCTCCTCCGCCTCCAGGTATTCCTCCCGGGGGATATCGGTGATAGTGCCGTCGGTGGTGACCACCACACCGATGGTGGAGTGCTCCGAGATCACCTTCCGAGTGCCGATCTCCGCCGCCTCCGCCATGGGAATCTCATGGTCAAACCAGGGCGTGGTCACCATCCGCTCGTTCTCTCCCTCCAGCTGCCCCACCGCGCCGTCTACCATGTAGCCCACGCAGTCGATCATCCGCATCTGGAAGGCCGCGCCCCCGTCCACCTGTACCGCTACCGCCTCCTCGGGGACAAATTTGGGCTCCGCCGTCATGATGGTCCGGCCGGAGCCGCTCTGGGGCAATTCGTCCCGGGCCCGCTCCCGGCGGTAGACGTTCTCGATGTTGGGGATCACCAGCGTCTCCATAAAACGCTTGATAAAGGTGGATTTTCCTGTCCGGACCGGCCCCACGACGCCGATGTAGATATCGCCCTCGGTACGGAGCGCAATATCCTCATAGATTTTGCGATCTTCCACTGCAATTCCTCCTTCGGCCTCACTGTCAGCCGGTAATTCCTTACAATGTATGAGGATAAGCTGTGGAATATAACAGAGGATCAAAAAATGCTTGCCTTCTTCTCCCCTATCTGATAGAATGGGGGCACAAAATTGGTCTCGGGAGGCATGGCGATGAAACTGGAACATAAACGGCTGCTCCAGGCGGCCATCCCCCCGGCGGCTGTGGCGCTGCTGCGCTTTGGCGGTGGGGCCGTGCTGGCGCTGTTTGGAATGGGCTGGCGCTGCGGGCCCCGGTACGCCATGGACTTTCTCCTGATGGGGCTGATGCTGGTGACGGCTGTCCGTCTTACCCGCATTTCCTTTGACAAAGAACATTCGCCCCTATGGATGTGTGCGGCGCTCCTTTTAACGGCTGTGATGTTCCTTGCTCCGCTCGTCGGCTTTTTTGTTGTACATCCCCTGTTCAGCTTGTCTGAGGAGGTGGTGGTCCAGAACGGACAGACAATGGTCAAGAAGTACCGGATCAACGGGGGCGCTGTGTTCTACTATTACGCCCCTGTCAACGGCCTCGTCCACGGCACCGAGATTGAGCATGACGGTCCGTGGTAAGGTGCCTCGTCGCTTTTCATATCCCTTTTCAGATTGGTGTTGCCAAAAGCCGCTTCGTCAAACCGTGCGTCAAAATATCCAAGGTGGGCAGCCATCCACTGGTGGATGACTGCCCACTAAACCGGAGGTTATATCATCACAGACGACAAAGCATAATATATTCTTCCTCATTTTCGCCTACAATTTCAAATCCTGTTTTTTGATACATTCTCACAGCATAGTTTGTTTTTTGTACAGCGAGTGATGCTTGTTTATACCCTCTGTCTTTCAGAATATGAAGCATTTTCTTCATCAAATTAGTTCCTATTCCAAATCCCCGATAATCTTTATATAAGGAAATGGCAAAGGACGGAGTGTGGTTATCTATATGTCCATAATCATTCATAATGCGTACCCAAACAGCACCGACAACCCTTTTATCAACCTCCGCAACCAAGCCTATATCGTCTTTTTTCTTACCAAAATCGGCTATATATACCTGCAATTTTGGCTGATTGATAATTGATTTAGGTGGTGCAGGTACTCCCTCCGGCACAAAGATGGCATTGTATAAAAATTCTTGAAGTAAGCCATCTTCTCCCTCTAATAGTGTTCTAATATGATAATTCATAATTCCCTCCCACAGCCGGGATTTGTTGAGCCGATTATAGCATAAAACTCCTATTATATCAATGTGCTTTTGTAGAAACTGCCGAAGGTATATCCCAGCAACACCTTCCTTAAAAGGGACCTTTTCATTTCCCCCTTGCGCCACTGTAAAAACCATGCTATAATAATATAAAGGCAGGTAAATGGAGCTGAACAACAGCGGAGGTGAAATTCATGGGAACCGAAAAGGACCGCAAGGACACACAACAAGCTGTTCTTTATGAACTGCGCCGGCTGATTAAAAAGAGCGGAAAGGATTACACAAACCAGGAATTGTGCGATCTGATCGACACCATTGCAGAGGCAAAGGATCAGGAAACCTGATATCTGACAACAAAAAGAGGCAGACCCAAACGGGCCTGCCTCTTGATTTTATCTGGTGCTGGGGATGAGGAGCATCCGCCCATAGGGCAGGGCTTCCTCCTCCAGCTCGTTGGCCTGGAGAATCTGCTCCATAGTGGTGCCGTGGGCCTTGGCGATGTCCCACAGCTCCTCCCCCGGGGCCGGCATACGCAGCACAACCGAGGGCCGAACCCCCTCCCCGGCATTTCGGGGCTCCCCCAGCTGGGCCGAGGTCACCGCCGGCACCGCGGAGGTCTCCGTGGTCAGGCAGTGAAATTCCACTGTGAAGCGCACCTCCACCCCGCCGGCGGCGGGGGCGGCAAACACCTCTCCCGGGCAGGCACAGCGGCAGGAGCACCGGACACCCTCCGGACACTCCAGGCGGCCGGACACCGGAATCGACCGCTGGACACACTGAACCAGCTCATTCTCATCCAAATACAGCACAGTCACACAGGCATCCACCGTGAGGACCAGCTCTCTGCCCTCTATGCTCTGGCGTACCTGACCCAGGGCCAGCCTGGCATCCACCACCGAGCGGACCATCTCCCCCGTCTCCAGCAGCTCCCGGACCGACTGAGGCCGCACGGACTGCTCCCCCAGCCGGCACAGCAGCTGGTTCTCCCGCTGTACCTCCATCAAATTGCTGGTGCTGTACAGGTCCTGAAGAAGGGTTACCGGCCGGCGGCACCGCACCTGGGCCTGAGCCAGCAGCTCCAGCTCCACATCCACCGCCCGTCCGTCCGCCGGGTCCTGGTCGCACCGGAAGGAGGCAACCTCCACCTCCACCTGACAATCCCCCTCCCCGTCGGTCCCCGATACCTCAATGGCCTGAGAGAAGGGCAGCGATTCGTGGCTGGTAACCAGGGCGCCCCCCGGCTCCTGAAGCAGAAGGTATATCTCCACCATGCCCTTGAAGATCAGCTTGCTGCCGATCAGCTTGCTCTCACCGCACTCTGGCTGAGCCCTGGCGGCCAACAGCACAGGGGCCTCGCCTGAGCCGGAGGGAAGCCTGATCTGGTCCGAGAAGGTAAATGGCTTCTCCTGTACCGCGCACAGCTGGTAGTGCTCCCCCTGGAACTGACGCTGGCACACCGTCCCCTCCTCCGGGCCGGTCACTCCGCAGCAGACAGCCCGCTCCACCGGCTGGCAGGCCGTCACATCCACCGCCAGATCCACCCGCAGCAGCACCTTTCTGGGATTCAGCGCCCGGGCCTCCGCCCGGCGCAGCCGGGGGCGGGCCAGTACCGTTCCCCGCTCGGTGAGACCGGGGGCCTCCGCCTGACAGGTGAACGGCAGCCCTACCTCCATCCGCCGCAGGCCTCCGCCGCCCTCCGGCTGGTAGAGGATTGAGGCCCGCACCATCCCAGTGACCTGGGCCACCCCCTCCCGGGCCTGCTTTCCGCTGATGGTCGCCTGACCGCAGACATCCACAATGCGCAAAATATCCGGACAGGCATCGGGTACAATGCTCTCCAGGGTCTCCTCCTGGCAGAGGGTGACCTCCGCCGCCGTCTCATAGCTGATAATGGTATCACGTTCAAATTCCATGGTGTCCTCTCCCTTGTCATAATGTCAGCCTGGCTTTGTTGACACTATATGTCCGGGAGCTCGTATGTATGCCATTTTCCAATGCTATTTTACCTTAAAAATCCTGCGCAGCAGCCCCCGCAGGCACCGGGGGGAACGTACCACCACGATACCCATGAAAACGCCTCCCCTCCCTGTTGGATTTACCGATGACGGCTGTTCTATCCTATGTGCGGACTGGAAAAGTGTGCCTTGCAAAATGATAGAAATGTGCTATACTGAGGTAAAACAGAAAACGGAGGAGGGCTATCATATGACAGATCAAGAATTGCTTCAGGCTATTAGGGAAATTACCAGGGAAGAAATTCAGGCATCCGAAAAGCGTGTTATGACCGCTGCCAGAGAAGAAATTCAGGCATCCGAAAAACGTGTTCTGACTACTGCCAAAGAAGAAATTCAGGCATCCGAAAAACGTGTTATGCTGGCTGCCAAAGAAGAAATTCAGGCATCCGAAAAACGTGTTATGCTGGCTGCCAAAGAAGAAATTCAGGCATCCGAAAAACGTGTTCTGACCGCTGCCAAAGAAGAAATTCAGGCTTCCGAATCGCGTATCAAGAAAGAAACCATTATTTTAATGGACGCTGAATTTGGACCGAAATTTAACCTGTTGGCGGAAAATCAAGCCATTATGCTCGAAAGACTTGACAGGCTGGAGCGGAAAGTCGATGGCTTGGAGGACAAAGTACTGGAGCATGATTTCAGGCTAAAAATCATTAAGTAAGCGTAAAAAAAGCCGCCCGGCCGGGCGGCTTCTTCTATGCGCTTGTCATTCCTGCAATCAGGAGGTAAACCATTCCCGGTCAAAGCCGCTGTCATCCATGAACTGCTCCACGGCGGCGGGGTCGGCCTTGCTCTCGTCCAGAGGCAGGGTGAACAGGGCACGGGGACCCTCAAAGCTTTCCGCGAAAGAGATGGTCCCGTCCTCAGCCATAGTGAAGATATCCTGGTCGGGCATCCACCCCTGGTAGAAGGCCATATACACCGTGTGGTCCGCGAACATCTCGATATTTTGCGTGTCCAGCAGATAATAGAGCACACCATCCTGCTCCAGAAGGTAAACGCCAGCGTCCAGGGTCCAGTTGTTCACCGACCAAGGGGTGAACCCGGCCACCAGAGGTGTGAAGGTATACTCGGTAACCGAGAAGTCATCTATATCCAGCGGCGTGCCGTCCAGGCTCTCCAGAATCATCACCGCGTAGGTGCGGGCCTGATCGGCCTGGTCGGTCCAGCTGGACAGGTTCTCCCCGGAGACCAGCCCCGCCAGGGTGACGCAGAAGTTTTCCGTCTGCACCGACTGGTTGACCTTGACCGCGTCCTCGCTCTCAAAGGCCTGGGCCAGCGCAGCATTTCCGTACATGTCCGCCACCTGGGCCGGACTGAGCCAACGGGATGCGGCATAGGCGGAAACGGTTAAGAGGGCCACCGCTGCGGCGATGGTAACAGCTTTAACAAAACCTTTCTTTTTCACAGAAATACACTCCTTTTCAAGTTCAGCAATTTTGGCGGTTCGGCGCACCAGCTCCTCCGTCCGTTCCTGGAAATCGGCGGAAAGGGGTATGGCGTCCACAGCCTTTCGATAGTCGTTCCAGTTCATTCGATCTCCTCCTTCAGCATCTCCCGCAGCCGGTCCCGGCCGCGGGCCAGTCTGGTGCCCACCGTAGCGGCGGGCAAATCCAGCAGCTTTCCAATCTCCCGGATGGAATATCCCTCGTAGTAATGCAGGTGAATCACGGCGCCGTACTTCTCCGGCAGAGCCTGTACCGCCTGAAGCAGGTCCATCCCTGGCTCGGGGGCGGCTGTCTGGGCCGCCTCCTCCAGAGGGAGATTCCGCTTTTCCGCCTGGCGGCGGATATCACTGGCACGATGAAGGGTGGTTCGGATCAGCCACGCTCTCTCATGTCCGGCGTCCCGGAACGAGACGGGAGCGGCCAGCAGCCGCAGAAACACCTCCTGCACCGCGTCCTCCGCATCACTGACAGAGGACAGCCGGGTACAGGCCAGGCGCAGCAGCATATCGCTGTACTCCCGCACGAGGCGGCATACGGTCTCTTCGGTACCAATCGGGACCACGTTCCTCAACTCCCTTCACCCTTAACACGGAACAGGACAGCCAAATTTTTCATCCAGCTCAAAAAATTGGGAGTGTCCGAAAATCTATTGACATGTCTCCCCACCGGCGGGGGAAGCACAGGTAAAAGCTCTGTACTCAAAACACCCCTAAAAAATAAAACCGGCCTGACGCAGGCACGATTCCCCCGCGACAGGCCGGTAAACTGTTTTAATTTCTGTCCGCATCGAAAATGGGACGCCCCCCCTGGGGCTGGGCGCCGGGATTGTTGTTGATGGTGGCGGCCGCAGCAGCACGGAATCGGGAGCGGGACTGCTTGATCTCCTCAAAGGCCTCGGCCACCGCTTCCTCGGTGCGGCGCAAGGCGTCCTCACAGTACTCGTTGGCCGACCGCTTCAAAGCCCGGCTGCGCTCCTCCGCCTGGCGGATCATGTCGTTGGCCCGCTGCTTGGCCTGGAGCGCCACTGCGTCAGAGGCCAGCATCTGCTTGGCCCGCTCCTCGGCGGACCTGACAATGGACTCCGCCTTTCGCTTGGATTCCGCCTCCATCTCCGCCCGGCGGGCCATCATTTTCCGGGCCTCGGTCAGCTCCATGGGGAACTGGCTGCGGATGTCGTCAATCAGATCCAGGGCCCGGTCCCGCTCAATGACGCACTTGTCGCTGGACAGAGGGGCGTTCTTAGCCTCATCAATCATCTCAAAGAGCATGTCCAAAAGTTCTTCCACACCGCTTGCCATCTGGTTAGCCTTCCTTTCCTTCCATCTCTCTCATGCGTCGGTTTACATCGTCCACAATCTCACGGGGGACAAAATCCTCCAGCCTCGCTCCATACCGGGCCATCTCCTTGACAATGGTGGAGCTGAGATAGGTATACTTTTCACTGGACGCCAGAAACATGGTCTCCAGCCTGGGGTTCAGCTTCCGGTTGATAACCGCCATCTGGACCTCCTGCTCAAAATCCGACACCGCGCGCAGGCCCTTGACCACCACATGGGCTCGTCTCCGCTTGGCGTAGGCGGCTAGCAGCTCGTCGGAAAAGTCCACCTCCACGTTGGGGAACCGGGCAGTGGATTTTTTCAGCAGCTCCACCCGCTCCTCCGGGGTGAACATCCCGGTTTTTTTCGAGTTTACCATGACGCACACGACAAGGCTGTCGAAACAGGCGGCCGCCCGCTTGATGATGTTCAGGTGCCCCAGGGTCACCGGGTCAAAGCTGCCCGGATAGATGGCTGTGCTCATTGTTTCACGCTCCCGGCCCGGCGGCAGACTGTCAGTTTGATCTGTCCATACCGGTACTCCCGCCCCGCCTCGTAGGGGGGCGCCAGGGGTGGGACCGTCCATTCTGTCCCACTCTCGCACACTATTATACCATATTCCCGTAAAATGTCAAACCGTGTCAGCGTTTCCAGGGATTTTTCCAACAAACCGCTCTGATAAGGCGGGTCCAGAAACACCACATCGAATTTTTCCCGGCAGGAGGACAGAAAGGACAGGGCCTCCTCCTGGGCCACCCGCGCCCGGTCCTCAAAGCGGCACAGCTTTACATTCTCCCGTACCAGGGCCGCCGCCTCCCGGCGCTGGTCCACAAAGGTGCAGCGCTCCGCCCCCCGGGACAGGGCCTCCAGCCCCAGCTGTCCCGTACCGGCGAAGAGGTCCAGCACCCGCCGGCCCTCCAGCTCAAACTGGATGATGTTGAACAGGGACTCCTTCACCTTGTCAGTGGTGGGTCGGGTGTCCAGCCCCTGGGGCTCCTTCAGCTTTCTGCCTCGGGCTGTACCGGAAATAATGCGCATATTGACCTTCCTTTCCTGTGGAACGGATTAAAACCACATTGCTGCCCCATCCCGAAATTGCGGGACCGGTCCGTTCTGATACGGGTCGTAGCGGTTCTCATTGCACCCAAACTCCTTCAAGGCACAAATCCTGCCCTCCTGATCCCATCGGATCAGCGACATGCCTTCAAAGGCCTCCACCGTTCCGCCATTCATGGTGTTTTTAAAATACCACTCCACCACTGTCTGGCTGTCCGTGTGGAAAAACTGCTTAATATCCCATTGAAGCACCCTTCCTCGGGTGTTCCACTCCGCGAACCAGTGCCGGATGGCCTTTGCGCCACGGTACTCCGGGCCCCAGCTCTCTGTATAGACAGCATCAGCGGAAAAAATATCTAAAATACCCAGATCGGCTCCTTTCAGCCACATATCAAACCAAAGCTGAATGATCTGTTCTCTCTTTTCTGTCATTTTTCGCTCACTCTTCCCCATGAAAATAATCATACACCGCCTGGGCAGTATTTTTGGGCACGACCTCCTGGAGCTGCTCCAGGGAGGCGGCCTTGATGGCCTTCACCGTCTTAAAATGCTTCAGCAGCTGCTGGCGGCGCTTCTCCCCCACACCGGGTATTTTGTCCAGAACGGAGGTTTTTACGTGCCCCGCCTGGAGCTGGCGGTGGTATTCAATGGCAAAGCGGTGGGTCTCCTCCTGGATCTGCCCAATGAGGGCGAAGACCGCCGGGATGGACTGGATACCGATCTCCCGGCCGTCGGGGTGGACCAGGGCCCGGGTGCGGTGGCGGTCGTCCTTCACCATGCCGAAGGCGGGGATGTTCAGATTCAGGGTCTCCAGCACCCGCTGGGCTACCTTCACATGCTCGTGCCCGCCGTCAATGAGAAGCAGGTCCGGCTTGTCCGAAAATTTCTCATCCCCGTCCAGATACCGGCGGAAGCGCCGGGTGAGCACCTGCTCCATAGAGGCGTAGTCGTCGGGGCCCACCATGCCCTTCAGCTTGAACCGGCGGTAGTCCCGCTTCAGCGGCTTGCCGTCCACATAGACCACCATAGAGGCCACAATGTCGCTGGCCCCGGTGTTGGAGATGTCATAGGACTCCATCCGTCTGGGAGGAGCCTCCAGGCTGAGCATCTTCCCCAAAGCCTCCAGCAGCTTGTTGCGCCGCTCCTCGTGGGTGGTGGCCCGCTCCACCTCCTCCCGGGCATTTTGATTGGCCATTTTTATCAGGTCCATTTTGGCCCCTCGCTGGGGGGTGACCAGCTCCACCCGATACCCCACCTGCTCGGAGAGCATCCGGGTGAGGGGCACCTGGTCGGGCAGCTCACAGGGAATCAAAATCTGCTTGGGGAGCCGGGTGCGGCCCACATAGTACTCCCGCATGAGAGAGGACAGCACCGCCCCTTCCTCCTCCTCCATGGGGGTCTCCAGCAGGTCGAAGTCCTTGGCGGCCAGCTCCCCCTCCAGAAAGTGGAGGACCACAAAGCAGCTCTTGGCCGTCCCCCGGAAGAAGCCGGCCACATCGGTATCGGCCAGGGAGCCAGCGATCACCTTCTGCCGCTTGCCCAGCAGCTCGATGGCCCGGAGCCGGTCCCGGAGCTGAGCGGCCCGCTCGAAACGCAGCTCCTCCGCCGCCCGCTCCATCTCCTGGGTCAGGTCCTTCTGCACGTCCTTAAACCGGCCCTCCAGCAGGGAGACCGCCTGGGCAATGGCCTGGCCGTGCTGCTCCTGAAGCTCGTCCCCCCGGCAGTAGCCGTCGCACTTGCCCATGTGGAAGTTAAGGCAGGGCCGCTCCTTGCCGATGTCCCGGGGAAATTTCTTGTTACAGGAGGGCAGGCGCAGAGCGGTGCGCAGAGCGTCGATAATCCCCTGGGTGCTGTGCCGGCCGGCGTAGGGGCCGAAATACCGGGCGCCGTCCTCCGCCGCCTTGGAGGCCAGAGAGAACTTGGGATAGGCCTCATTGGACAGTCGGACATAGGGGTAGCCCTTGCTGTCCTTGAGCAGAATATTATATCGCGGCTGGTGCCGCTTGATGAGGGAGCACTCCAGCACCAGGGCCTCGAACTCACTGTCGGCGATGATGACATCAAAGTGGTCGATCTGGGACACCATCGCCCTGGTCTTCTCGGTGTGGCTGGCGGAGTCCTGAAAGTACTGGCTTACCCGGTTTTTCAGCGCCTTGGCCTTGCCCACATAGATTACGGTGCTCTGGGCGTCCTGCATAATATAGACGCCGGGCTTCAGAGGCAGGCTGTGGGCCTTCTCCTTCAGTTCGTCAAAGGTCATGGTATCCCTCCTCCCAACCTCTCCCTCTGGAAGAGGTTGCGCGGCGAAGCTACGGCGGAGAGGGCCCTCTCAGTCTCGCTTCGCTCGACAGCTCCCCCAAAGGGGGAGCTCTAACATCAAAAAAGGCGCCGCGTTGCGGCGCCTTTCATGATTGGGGTGTTTACTCGGAGAAATCGGAAGAGATCATCTTGTACAGAGCCTCGACCGCTTCCTTCTCATCAGGACCATCAGCGATCAGCTTGATGGGAGTGCCCTTCACGATGCCAAGAGACAGAACGCCCAGCAGACTCTTCGCGTTGACCTTGCGCTCCTCCTTCTCCACCCAGATGGAGCTCTTGAACTCGTTGGCCTTCTGGATGAAAAATGTAGCGGGCCTGGCGTGGAGACCGACCTGGTTGTTTACGACGGCTTCCTGACTATACATATCGCGTACCTCCGCCCTATTCATTAGGATGTGTGCTTAGCATAACAGATTTATCCCGGTTTCGTCAATGGACATTTGCACAAATATTACCGCAAATTTCACCTACTTTTACAGGATAAATTTCCGTTTTTATCTCCGATTTTCTGCCCAGACCAGAAAAACCGCTATTTTTAAAGTTTTTCAATGTCTTTTCTGAACAAATCAACATTTGTCATAAACATAAACCTTTATGCGGTTTTTTACGCCTTTTCTGCTATGCTGTCGGTAATAAGACGTCGTTTTTTCCAAAATAATCCAGTTTTTCTGTCTATCGCATTGGACAACTGCAACGGATCAGGCAGGGCATACCCCTATGATTTCAGCCGCAAAATTTGCTCATACAGCAGAGCAAAACTTCTGCGGGGCACCATATCCCCATGGTAGTGGCCAAAAAACCAATATTTAAATTTGCACCGCCCGGCCAGCACCTCAAAAAAGTCGGTCAGCTGATCGGAGCGATAGGGCCCGCCCTCCAGCTTGTCCAGCAGCGATGAGGGGCAGCAGTGGGTAATCATATAGTCCATTTTCCAGCGGCAGGCCTCCAGATTGTTCAGGGCAGTCTGGTATTCCGCTTCGCAGGGCAACTCCTCCTGCCACCAGGACCGGCCCTTTACGCGATAGGCCGCCCCCCGAATCTCCAGCAGCTTACGTCTGCGATCAAAATCCGGAGCCGCCGGGTCCAGAATGCCGCCGGCAATATCGTGGCTTCTGGCTCCGCCCATGGCAAAAAAGGTCTGCTCCTGGATATGGAAAAGGTGTCCCCGCAGCAGATGGATCACCGAGGGACGGATCCGCTGCACCTCTCCCCCGTTCCATTGAGACCGGGGATATTCCGCCAGAAGATCAAAATTCTCATGGTTTCCGGAGATAAACAGCGTGGTAAACGGCCGCTCCTCCAGCCAGTCCAGCCACCTCTGCTCCTCCTCGCTTCCATCCCACACACCGCCGAAATCGCCGCAGATCATCACATAGTCGTCCTTGGTCATGTTCGCCTGCTCCGGAAAAAGCTCCTCTTTAAATCGGGTAAAATCTCCGTGGGTATCACCCGTTATGTAGATCGCCATATATCCTCCCTCGTCCGTATCTTACTAAATCCCCAACGTATCGGGAAAGCACACAGCCGCAAGAGCATGAAAAGATTCTGCCAATGTTCGGCCCTATATATGAAAAGTGTCCCACCTGACGGCGGGGCACTTTTTATGTTCAGCGCAGGACAAAACCACCCTTTCCGCCATTTTTCACCTCATACAGGGCCTCGTCCGCCGCAAGGCTGAGGGTCTCATAGGTTCTGCCGAAGGTTGGAGCACTGGCCGCGCCCACGCTGACGCTTGCGGTAATGTCAAGCCCTTCGATCCGCAGGCCGCGCACCCGCTCCAGCAGCTCCTCCCCCTTCTGCTCCGCAGTGGCCCTGTTGTCCGAACCGGACATAAGCGCAATGAACTCATCTCCGCCCACCCGGGCTACAATATCGTCAGCGCGGAAGGTCTCCTCCAAAATTCGGGCCACCGCTATCAACAGCTTGTCGCCAGCGGCGTGGCCGTAGCTGTCGTTGACAGACTTAAAGTCATCCAGGTCCAGCATAAACAGCACACCCCGGGATATCTGTTCCAACCGGGCGTTAATCAGCTTGACCCCCGCCCGGTTATACAGACCGGTCAGCGGGTCCTGCTGCGCCTGCTGGCGCAGCTCCTGTTCCCGGTCAATCTGGGCACTGATATCTGTCAGCGTACCGATTACCCGGGTGACCTGCCCATCTGGTCCAAAGACCGCCTTGTACTGGCTTCTGTACCAGTTGTACTCCCCATCCCGCTTTTTCATGCGGGTCCGGTCGTGTTCAATCTGGTCCGGGGTCATGGACGCGGCAGAGCGCAGCACCCGCCGCACACTCTCAATATCGTCCGGATGGAAAATGGGAAAGCTGTTCTCCTCACTGGTGACCCGCTCCAATCTGAGGTTTTCCAGATCCAAGGTCTCCAGAGCGTTGGAGGTAAACTCCATGCTGTCGTCTCCGCAGTCGTACTCAAAAAGCAGGGTGTCCTTAAACTGTGCCAGCGCGTTGTAGCGCAGCTTTTCCTCCGCCAGCCTGGCCCGCTGCCGCCAGGTGAGGCCCGCCAAAATGGCGCACACCACCAGACTTACCAGCATGATGACAGTCTGCAGCATAGAACCGCGCTCAATCTGCACGCTGGGAGACTGGGAAAATTGCACGACCCGCCAGCCGTTATAGCCCACCGAAGCCCAGGCCACATAAAACCGGCCCTCCGGCGGATCGTAGTAATAGGAGCCCGATGCATTCTCCCGATAGAGGGTTTTGAACAGCTCTCCCTCCTCGGCTGTAATGCCGTTTTCAGCGCCCAGCTCTACAAGGTCCATCCCTTCGTTTTCCGGTCTGCTTCCAAAGACGACGCGGCCATCCTCTCCGGCCACCACACTGTGGACATTATGAAAAAATGTGGAGTGCGTCCCCTGTTTCAGCAGAGTGTCAGCATTCACTCTGGCCATCAGCACACCCACCACCTGTCCATCCCATTTCACCGGATGGACGGCGGCCACGCTGTACTCTCCGGGAAAAGAGGCTTTGAACAGTCCGCTCACCCCGGCCTCTCCCGACAGAACCCGGTCCATCAGACCGGGCTCCTCCTCGGGCCAGCTTTCAGAAGCCAACGCCTCACGATCCAGATAACTCAGAGCCATACGGTCGTCTACCAGATTAAACCCCTCTACCATGGGCTCTACCCAGCTTTTCTCCGGAGGACGGGCATCCTCCCGGATCAGAAGGTCGGTATTCTTCAGGGCGGTCTCGGCGTAGTGGAGCAGATAACCCGCTCCCTCTCCGGCCTCCACCGTGTGGGCAGTCAGGCTCTCTGTCAGCATACGGTCCAGCTCGGCCTCCACCGTTCGAAAGCGCATAATCAGCATCCCAAAGGCAACCGCCAGGAGAACGGCTCCGCACGCAGTAAGCACAACAGCCAATCGCGTCATAGTCTTTTTTCTTCTCTCTCGCATGCGCCTCATCCCCCCATCAGCTGTCTTCGGCTCCCCTATTTTACACCCACGGATACGCTTTGTAAAGGTATCTGAAGAAAAAAACTAAAAATCTAACCTCGCCTGACCAGGGCCTCTCCCGCCAGGTAGATATCCCCGGCCCCCACGGTAAGAATCAGGTCGCCGGGCTGGGCCATGTCCGCCAGCTGGGCCGTGACCCCCTCCAAATGGGGGCAGAACACCGCCCCGGGAATCCTTCGGGCCAGGTCCAGAGAGGATATCCCCATGGTATTCTGTTCCCGGGCGGCGTAGATCTCCGCCAGCACCGCTATATCAGCCAGCTTCAGCACCTCCACAAAGTCGTCGAAGAGGGCGGCGGTGCGGGTATAGGTGTGGGGCTGAAAGGCACAGATCACCCGCTGGTAGCCCAGCGTTTTTGCCATGGTGAGCAGGGCCCGCAGCTCGTCGGGGTGGTGGGCATAGTCGTCATAGACGTCGGCCCCGCGGCATACCCCCTTCTTCTCAAAGCGGCGGCCCGCGCCGGTGAAGGCGTTCAGCCCCTCCTCCACCGCCGCTCCCGGCACCTTCAGCACATAGGCGGCGGCGGCGGCGGCCAGGGCGTTGGAGACATTGTGCTCTCCCCCCACCCGGAGGGACACATGGGCATACCGCTCTCCCTTAACCAGAATGTCAAAGGTGGGCAGCCCCCTGTCCCAGGTCAAATTTTCCGCCCGGCAGTCCGCCCCGCTGTCCCGAAGGCCAAACCGGAACAGAGAACGGCCGCAGCCCGACATGGCCTCCACAGCATTGGCGTTGTCCCCATTCACCACCACGCAGCCCCGCTCCGGCACCAGAGCGCCAAAGGCCCGGAAGGACTTTTGGATGTCGGCCAGATCCTTGAAGAAATCCAGGTGGTCAGCCTCCACGTTGAGGACCACCGCCACCGTTGGGGCAAAGGACAGGAAGGAATTGCAGTATTCGCAGGACTCGGCGATGATGGTGTCCCCCTGTCCCACCCGGTGGCTCGCCCCCAGAATGGGCAGGGTCCCGCCGATCATGACCGAGGGGTCCCGTCCGGCCGCCAGAAAGATATGTGTGCACATGGAGGTGGTTGTGGTCTTGCCGTGGGTGCCCGCCACACACAGGGCATTTTGATAGTGCCCCATGATGGCTCCCCAGGCCTGCGCCCGCTCAAAGACGGGGATTCCGCTGGCCAGGGCGGCGGCAATCTCCGGATTGTCGTCATGAACGGCGGCGGTGCGGATGACGCACCCCGCCCCCTCCACATTCTGCGGCAGATGACCGATGGTCACCGGAATACCCAGCGACCGGAGATGCCCGGCAGTCTCGCTCTCCTTCATATCCGACCCGGTGATCTCCACGCCCTTTCCCCGCAGCACCTCGGCCAGGGGGGCCATCGACACCCCTCCGATTCCCACCAGATGGGCGTGAGCGCCGGGCTTAATATAGTCCTCAATATTGCGTTTCATTGGACAGCACCTCTTTTATACGGTTTCTCTCTTTATTCTATCCATTTTTTAGAAAATGGGTGCGGATTTTTCCTCCCTTTGCCCCTATTTTCCTACCGCCAGATCGTACAGCTGATTACGGGACAATCCCAGCTCCTTGGCCGCCCGCTTTACCCCATCGCGGAGAGACAGCCCCTCTCCCCGCAGCTTGTCCACCAGAGCCAGACCGTCCTCCAGGGTGACTTCTCCCTCCGGCTGTGGCTCCGCCCCCCGGACCACCAGCACAAACTCCCCCTTGGGGGGATTCTCCCGGTAGAAGGCCGCGGCCTCACCCAAGGTAGTGCGGCGGATTTCCTCATGAATCTTGGTGAGCTCCCGGCACAGGGACAAGGGCCGGTCAGGGCCGAAGACGTCCGCCAGGTCCTGAAGGGTAGCGGTCAGCTTGTGGGGCGCCTCATAGAAGATCATGGTCCGCTCCTCCCCCCGGAGGGAATCCAGATGGGTCCGGCGGTTTTTCTTGTTCATTGCCAGAAATCCCTCAAAGGTAAACCGGCCTGTGGGCTGACCGGAGACCGCCAGGGCGGTAACCAGAGCGCAGGGCCCCGGAATGGCACACACCGGAATGTCCAGCGCGGCGCAACGGGCCACCAGTTCCTCTCCCGGGTCGGAGACAGCGGGCGTTCCGGCATCGGTGACCAGAGCACAGCTCTCCCCCGCCATCAGCCGGTCAATCACCGCCTGGCCGCCCCAGTCGGTATTATGGCGGTGATAGGTCACCATCGGCTTTTTCAGCTCCAGATGGTTGAGCAGCTTTATCGACACTCTTGTGTCCTCGGCGGCCACAAAATCCGCCTGGGCCAGGGTCTCCGCCGCCCGTCTGGAGATATCCCCCAGATTGCCGATGGGGGTGGGGACAAGGTATAAGGTCCCGGCCAATGTATCCAGCCCCTCTCAAAAAAACTCGTCTCGAAGGAAATTTAAAATTATTATAGCACAAGCAGACAATATATGGTATCTTTTTCTTATCTATTTTACAGGAGGCTGCAAATTTGTCTGATATTATACAAGAACAGCTGGGCCCCTGCACCCTGTTCTGGCGGGACGGGGTCTTTCCCCTGGGGAGCGACGCCCTGATGCTGGGGAGGTTTGCCGCCGTCAAACCCGGCTGGCGGGTGTGCGACCTGGGAACCGGCAGCGGCGTGCTGCTTCTCCTTCTGGCCGGGCGGACGGAGAAGCTGTCCCTCACCGGCGTGGAGTTGGACCCCTTGTCCGCACAGACCGCCCGGGAAAATCTGGAGGCCAACTGTCTGGCCGGAGAAATCCTTACCGGAGATCTGCGCACCGCCCCCCTGCCCGCCGGCAGCTTTGACCTGGTGGTCTCCAACCCGCCCTATTTCCCTGTGGGCAGCGGAAAAAGCGGAGGCCCCGCCCGGACTGAGGAGTTCTGTACCTTGGACGAGCTGTGCGCCGCCGCCGGACGGCTGGTAAAAAACGGAGGACGGTTCGCCCTGTGCCACCGGCCGGAACGGCTCGCCGACGTGATATGTGCGCTTCGGCAACATCGCCTGGAGCCCAAGCGGCTGAAGCTGGCGGCCCAGGAGCCGGGCCGGCCCCCCTCTCTCCTCCTTGTGGAGGCGGTACGACAGGGAAGGCCGGGGCTGGTCATCGAGCAGACATAGACAGCCGGCAGACACCGCAGTGTCCGCCGGCCTTATTTCTCTTAATTAAAATACAACCAGATTGGCAAACAGAACAATCAGGGGAATGGCAATGAGTGTGCGCTCCATGAAGATGACAAACAGCTTCCAGAAATTCAGAGGAATCTCGCTCTTGATGATGATGGCTCCCACCTCGGTCATATAGATGATCTGCACCAGAGAGAGCACGCCGATCACAAATTTGGTTTTTACCGCTGTGATGCCGGTAATCATCAGGGCGGGGACGAACATATCGGTAAAGCCGATCAGAGTAGCGGGAGCGGCGGCAAAGGCCTCCTCCAGCCCGAACAGGCTCAAATACATCCCCATAGGGTAGGAGATCCACTTGAACAGCGGGGTGTAGGTGGCGATCATCAGCACGATGGTGCCCCAGGAGATGACAATGGGGATCAGGTCGAAGTACATCCCCATCAGCACCTCCATGCCGCCGGAGACCACGTTTTTCAGCCGGAAGGACTCCGCCCGCTTGCAGCTGCTCTCCAGCGCGTAGTGGAACAGGCCGGTCTGCTGGGGCACATCCTCATTGAGCTGCTTGCCTGTCCGCTCCTGATAGGTGTCGGGCAGGAGGGAGATGGGAGGAATCCGGGCAATAATCACCGCCAGCAGGACGCCTACCACACAGATACACAGGTAGAAGGAGGGAAACAGGTGGGAGATGTTCACCGTATTGGCGATGAGAAGGCAGAAGGGAATGGACACAATGGAGAAGTTGGTCATGATATATCCGGCCTCCCGCTTGGTGTAAAAGCCCTTCATATACTGCTCCCGGGTGAGAATCACCGCCGCGTTGGAGGCTCCGAACCAGGAGGCGATCAGGTCGATGGAGGCCCGCCCGGGCACATGGAACAGGGGCCGCACCACTGGCTTGAGGAGAACGCCCAGAAACTCCATAATCCCGCAGTCCGTCAAAAAGGGCAGGAAGAAGCTGAACCCCAGCACAATGCAGAACAGGGTGGCGCACAGGTCCGCCATGGTGGCGCCGGTGTCCACAGAGGTAACGTACTCGGGACCAATGTGGAACACCACCATGACGATAATAACCGCGCCCAGCACCTTTGAGACCAGATACAGCGGCGTGGAACAGAATGCCTTGCTGAGATAGTGGTTTTTCCGGATCCAGTCGGGCTTGCAGATATAGTCATACACCGTCAAAAGGGCGGAGCCCACGATCATGACCACCAGAATGTAGTTCAGACTGGGGCCAAACATATCCTTCAAAAAGGATTTTACAAAATCCAGCAGGGTGGTGAAGGAGTCCCCCTGGGGGATGGGCACCAGAAACATCAAAATTCCCAGCGCCGAGCCCATAAGAAATTTCAGCATATTTTTGCTGTTGATATAGCTCTTTGTCATACAGTTTCCCTCTCTTTACAGCAATTCAAACACAGTTACAGGTTTTCCACGGCCTCCATGGCCTGGTAGATCATGTCCTCGGTGACGGGGTAGGGGATGTGCTCCATGTCGGGGCCGGTCACCGTCTCATGGAGGACATCCTTCAGATACACGCGGTCCAGCGCGACCTCCATCTCCCCCAGGGTGGTAGGAATCTCCAGCCTCCGCAGGAAGGCTTTCACTTCCCGGGCCCGGTCCCAGTCCTGGTCCACCGCCAGCTGGACCAGAACACCGTAGGCCACCACGCTGCCGTGGAGAAATTTCTTCTCGAAGCCGGGGAGGAGAATCAGGCCGTAGTCCACCGAGTGGGCAATGGCGCAGTTGTACTGGTCCAGCACCAGCAGAGACACCAGACCTGTGCTGACCACCACCGCCAACACCGCCTGCTCCAGGGCGTGGGTGGCCCGGCCGACCCGGCAGTCAGACAGCGCCTGAACCCCGTGCTCCAGCAGGGGCGTGTAGCACATATTGCTGATCTCCCGCCCCAGGGCGGAGCTGTGCGCCAGCTTGTCTCCCCGGGCAGCGAAATGGCACTCGAAAAACTTGCCTATCGTGTCCCCCATACCCGCCTGGAGGTACTTCCAAGGGGCCCGGGCCAGAATGTCCAGGTCGATAAAGCAGTGCCGGGCGGGGCGGGGGAAGAAGGCAAAGCGGTCAAAGCTGCCGTCCTCCCGGTAGACCACCGACAGGGCCGTGGTCCCCGCACAGGTGGCGGCAATGGTGGGGAAGGTGAACACCGGCAGGCCGGCGGCGAAGGCCGCGCCCTTGGCGGTATCCAGCGCCTTTCCGCCCCCCATGCCGAAGATCATATCCACATCCAGCTCCCGGGCATATTCGGCCCAGCGGTCAATCCGCGCCCCGGTGCAGTCCTCTCCGAACTCCACCGCATGGACAATTTTCAGGCCGCTGTCCTCCAGAGCCTCCCTCAGCTTGGGCAGTCCGGCCGCCATGGCCCGCCGGCCGCCGATCACCAGCGCCCTTGATCCAAAGGGGCTGCACAGCTCCGGGACCTGGCGGTAAACCTCAGTCCCAACAGAGTAGCTGCAAAAAAATACCGATCTTGTCTCCATCACTTCACCAGCTCCGCCAGCTTGGACAGTCGGTCCAGCGCCTCGTCCATGGTTTTCTCCTCCCGGGCAAAGTGGAGGCGGATCAGATGGTTCACCGGCTCCTTAAAGAAGCTGGAGCCGGGTACGGCGGCCACCCCGATGTTGACAATCATCCACTCGCAGAACTCCAGGTCGGTCCAGCCCCGGAACCGGGGCAGGTCCAGAAAGTCCTGAATGTCGATGAGGACGAAGTAGGTGCCCTGGGGAACATTGTGCTTCAGGCCGATGCGGTCCAGCCCGTCCAGGAAATACTGCCGCTTTTGGGTATAGGTGTCCAGCAGCCGGTCGTAGTAGCTCTGGGGGAACTCCAGCCCGGTGACGGCGGCCTCCTGCAGGGGGGCGGCGGCCCCTACGGTGAGGAAGTCGTGGACCTTTTTGGCCCCCTCCACCACCTCCTCCGGGCCGATGAGGTAGCCCAGCCTCCAGCCGGTAATGGAGTAGGTTTTAGACAGGGAGTTGCAGGTAATGGTGTGGTCAAACATGCCGGGGAGGGAGGCCATGCAGGTATGGGTCCAGGGGGCGTAAACCATGTGCTCATAGACCTCATCGGTGACCACAAAGGCGTCGTATTTCAGGGCCAGCTCTCCGATGCCCAGCAGCTCCTCCCGGGAGAACACCTTGCCGCAGGGATTGGAGGGGTTGCAGACAATGATGGCCTTGGCCCCCTGTTGAAATCCCTTCTCCACCAGCGACATATCAAAGTTGTATTCCGGCGGAACCAGGGGGATATAGATGGGGTCGGCCCCGGAGAGAATGGCATCCGCCCCGTAATTCTCATAGAAGGGGGAAAATACCAGCACCTTGTCCCCCGGGTTGCAGATGGTCATCATGGCGCACATCATGGCCTCAGTGCCGCCGCAGGTGACGACAATCTCGGTCTCCGGGTCGATCTCCCGCCCAATGGCCCTCCCCTGCTTCCTGGCCAGGGCCTGACGGAAGTTCTCCGCTCCAAAGGTGATGGAATACTGATGGGGGCCGGCGTGGGCCGCTTTGGCCAGAGCGTCCATGATCTCCTGGGGCGGGTCAAAGTCCGGAAAGCCCTGGGACAGATTGATGGCCCCGTGCTCGTCGCTGATCCGGGTCATGCGGCGGATGACAGAGTCGGTAAAGCTCTGCACCCGGTTGCTTAAAGACGGCATATGTAAAACCTCTTTTCTTTTGGTTTTCTTCATCCCTATCATACAGGTACAGCGGCCCGCTGGTCAAGAGGATAATCGAATAAATATGCACAAATTACCCGAATTATTTCCGGTTTGATGAATAAACTTTCACAGCCCTCCTCAAGCGGAAATACAGCGCCGCAGCACAGGAAGCTGTTTCCCGTGCCGCGGCGCTCTGTATACATATCTTGACAGCCCTCAGAACATATTCAGATCCATGTTTTCAGACAGATATTCCAGCATCTTCAGTCCGCCGGTGCTGTTCCCCTTCTCATCCAGCGCGGGACCGTACACACAGATCCCGTACCTGCCGATGGGACAGGAAATGATACCGCCCCCCACTCCGCTCTTTGAGGGCATTCCCACCGTAGCGGCGAACTCCCCGGAGTAGTCGTACATCCCGCAGGTGACCATCAGGGAGCGCACCAGCTTCACGGTACGCAGGGGAATCAGCCGCTCCCCCGTGCTGGGGCTGATGCCGTCGTTGGCCAGGGTGGCCGCAAACATGGCCAGGTCCCGGCAGGTACAGGCCAGGGAGCACAGCAGAAAATACAGCTCCAGGTGTTCCTCGCAGCTGCCCTCTATAATGCCGTTGGAGCGCATCAAGTAGATAATAGCCCGATTTTTATAGCCGGTGCGGGCCTCCGACAGGAATACCTCATAGTCCACATCCAGCCCCGGATTTCCCATCAGCTTCCGGGCAAAGGCAAGGCAGACATCTCTTCGCTCCTCCAGGGAGGCCCCCCGGATGGTACTGGTTACAGCGATTGCCCCGGCGTTAATCATGGGGTTGAAGGGCTTGTTGTTGGTCAGGTGGTCCAGACGGACGGTGGAACTGAAGGAATCGCCGGTGGGCTCCAGCCCCACCTTGGTAAATACATCGTCATAGCTGTTCTGCTCCAGAGCAATAATCAGAGCAATCAGCTTGGAGATGCTCTGCATAGTAAACTTTTCCTCTGTATCTCCCGCCGTCAGCAGGTTTCCCTCCATGTCGCATACCGCCACGCCCAGCTTGGAGGGATCCTTGGAGGCCAGCTCCGGAATATAAGAGGCCGGTTTTCCATACCGCACAAACCGGCGGCCATAGCTCAGCGCGCTTTGGATCAACTGTTGGTCCATTTTATCCTCTCCCTTTTCTGTAGGCCAAAGGCCGCAGTTTACACAGCCGGATTATAACATATAACGCCTGTGTTGTACAGCCCTACAATTCCCGCAAAATCTCCTCCACCCGGCGGCAGCGGTTGGGGAAGCGGGCCCGCAGCTCCGGGGCCGCGCTCTCCATCATCCACGGTTGGCCCGCCCGCTCCAGCATGGGCAAATCGTTGTAGTTGTCTCCGAAGGCCATAACCTCCTCCAGGCCGATGTCCAGCGCCGTACACAGCTGCTCCAGCCCTGTGCCCTTGTTCGCCAGAGTAAAATCCACCCAGCACGCCCCCGCAATCGCAGCCTGAAAATGCTCTCCCCAGCGGCCGGACAGGGCCTGCCAGGTCTCCTCCAGTCTGTCGGGACAGTAGGCCGACACCTTTACGATATCCTCCGGAACCTGCTCCGGAGCCCCCAGTACCACGGTGTTATTTCCCACAAAAATCCGAATCATATCCAGCAAATCATCCCGCTTGGGGCAGACATAGCTGGTATTGGCCCCGGAAATCAGCACCTCCACCCCGGACAGGGCAATGATCTCCCGGCACAGCTCCTCCGCCAGGGCCCGGTCCATCACGGTCTTGCCCAGGACAGGCCCCGGACTGCCCGGTCCGTAGATCACCGCGCCGTTCTCGCACAGATAGGGAACCCGGTCCGCCACCGGGGCGAAGAGCTTCCGCAGGCTGGAGTACTGCCGGCCGCTGGCCGGGCAGAAGAGAATCCCCTTTCCCTCCAGACGGTCAATTTGCCTGAAAATTTCCCCGGGAATTTCCACCGCGCCATTCAGCAGCAGCGTCCCGTCGATATCACAGGCGATCAATCGGGTCATTCCTTTCCCCTCCTCTGTCCACTGGTATCCTGATACTCCGACGGCGTCACCCCTGTCACCTTCTTGAAGGTGGCGGAGAAATAGGTAATATCCCGGTAGCCCACCTGTGCCGCCACCTCGTACACCTTCACCCGGCAATCCCGCAGCAGCTCCATAGCCTTATGAACCCGGTAACGGGTCAGGTAGTTGAGCAGGGTGTAGTCCGTCTCTTTTTTAAAGGTGTGGCTCAGGTGGCCCTCGCTGATTCCCAGATCCTGGGCAATGGCGCTGATGGAAATATTAGGGTCCTGGTAGTGGGCCCCAATGTAGTCCATGGCCTCCAGCACATACTTGCTCTTATCCCCTCTCTTCAGCCCCGGGAGGGCGGAATCCGCCTTTTCTTCCCCGCCTATCCGCTTCCGCAGAGCGGCTACCGCCTGCTCCAGATCACCGTCGTGGAACGGCTTGAGCAAAAAGTCCACCGCCCCCAGCCGCAGGGCGCTCTGCGCATAGGTAAAGCTGTCGTAGGCCGTAAGGATGATGACATAGACATTGTTTCCCCGCTCCCGCAGACGGCGCAGCATCTCAAGCCCGTCCATCTGGGGCATTTTCAGGTCGGTAATAATCAGGCTGGGGTTCAGCCGGTCCACCGCCTCCAGGGCCTCCGCCCCGTTGGCGGCCTCCCCTACCACAACGCAGTCCAGCGCCGCCCAGTCCACCGCCAGCACGATGCCCTTGCGGATCATCTCCTCATCCTCTACCACCAGTACCTTCAGCACATCTCTTCCTCCTCTCTCACCGCCGGCAGCACCGCCGTCACCACCGCGCCCCCCTCATTGGAGAGAAACAGGCCGCAGTCCCCGCCGTAGTATTTGGTCAAAATCGTGTCCACATTGTACAGGCCCAGATGCCGGCTCTCCCGCCGGCAGCGCCCCGCCGCCAGCTCCGGCGGAAATCCGGGGCCGTTGTCCGATACCGTAATACGCAGCAGGCCTCCCTCCTCCCGGGCCACCACCCTCACCGCTCCGTCATCCCGGCCCTCCAGACCGTGGAGGATAGCGTTCTCCACCAGGGGCTGGAGAATCATCTTGGGAATCAGACAGTCCTCCAGCTCCGGGGGCAGGTCCATGGCGTAGGTAAAAGCTCCGGACATACGGATACGCTGAATTTCAATGTACCGGTCGAGAATCTCCGCCTCCCGGCGCAGGGGGACAAACTCCTCCGGCGAGATGCAAAAGCGCAGGATATCCGCCAGATTGGTGGACATCAGCGCCACCTGGGGGACCCTGTTGATCTTGCTGATCCACTTCATGGTGTCCAGGGTATTACAGAGAAAATGGGGGTTGAGCTGGGCCTGGAGCATTCGAATTTGGGCCTGATTCAGCTCCCGCTGGTTGTCTACCAGCTGCTCCTGGTTGCACTTCAAGGCGGTCACCATGCCGTTAAACCGCTGGGCCAGCTCGGCCAGCTCATCGTCCCCCTCCGGCGGGACACGGACATCCAGGTGATTCTGCACCACCTCGCCGATGCCCCGGTGAAGGCGGTCGATGGGCCGGAACAGCTGCCGGCTCAGCTTCAGGCTCATTAAGATTGAGATGGCCACACATACCACCGCACAGGCCAGACTGACGGTATACAGCAGCTGCATGGTCTCCTGGGTAAAAATCTGGGGCCGCTGTAGAACCATGTACAGCCCGCTGGCCTCATTCCAGGCGATGCTGTGAAAAAAGCCCTCCGAAGTCTCCCTGGGGCCCTGTCCGTCCAGCAGCTGCGCCCGCAGGCGGTCAGCCAGGCTGTCCGCCAGGGAGGGCTGGAGGGCGTACACCGGCCGCCAGTACCGGCTGAGGAGCACCAGATCGTTCTGGCTGTCGTACACCCCCTCCAGCAACTGATGCAGGTGGCTGTAGTACAGGCTGACCACCAGATAGCCCGCCGGCGCTCCCTGCTTATCTCGAAGAAGCGCGCCCCCCTGCAGCTGGGGGACAGCGGTATTGGATATGTTCTCACTGACCCGATAGACCAGCCCCTCCTCCGCCCCGGCCGCGGCATAGAGGACGCCCCAGTCGGTGGGCAGGTCCGTCCCCCGCAGGTCGGTGGAGTAGCGCCACCTTCCCTCCAGATCATAGAGGTCAAAGCGGGCCTGCCCCTTGGCTTGACCCACCGCCTCGAAGAACTCCTGATATACCAGGGTGTCCTCTCCCTTCGTCCCAGCCAGCGCCCCGGCCACCAGCGCGCTGTTGCGAAGCTCCGCGGCCGTCTGGTCAAAGGCGTAAAACGCGGTATCCAGGGTGTGGGACACCGCGGACAGCTGTCCGGCCATCTCCTGCCGGGCCGCGCTGGTCATGCGCAGACGGAAAATCTGAAGCAGCATGGTGGAGCACACCAGCAGGGGGACCAGCGACACCACCAGGAAGGAGCGGAACAGCCGCCCCCGGAAGGAATGTCTCATGGCGCCTCCTCCCCGCCCAGGTAAAAGGCCCAGGTCATCAAAACGGCGTCCCGGCCGGCGCTGGCCTCCTCCACGTCGTAGTCCACCAGGGAAATGTCCTCCAGCGGCATCAGCGCGGAGGGGAGGTCCTTTCGCACCGAGCGGCGGCAGAACTGCTCCGCCAGCAGCCGCTGCACCTCATAGCTGACGGTAAAATCCAGAAAGCGCCTTGCGTTTTCTGGGTGGGGCGCACCCTGAATCAGGGCGCTGGCGTCGGGGACGCAGCTGGTCCCGCTGGAGGGGTAAATCAGGGCCACATCGTCCCCGGCGGCGATGCGCTTCAGGGCGGTCTCCTCCAGCGTTACTCCCACCAGCGCGGAGCCGCTGGCCACAGCGCTGAGCACCTCGCCCGAGCCCGCCAGCTGCCGTCCGTCCAGATTTCCCGCGAAGCGCCGGAGAAGCTCCTCCTCCTGCGCCGGCCCCATGGCAAGCAGCATGGTTTTCAGGGCGGTGAAGCTGGAGCCCGACACCGCCGGGTCCGCGAAGGCAATCCGCCCCCGCAGGTCCGCCGAGAGCAGATCGCTCCAGTCGGCGGCCTGTCCCGGACGCAGCAGCTTCGTGTTGTACACCAGCACCACAGGCAGGGCAGAGAAGGGGGTCCACCGGTCCTCCGGGTCCCGGAACTGGGGCTGGATTTCCTCCGCCTGAGAACAGGTATAGGGGGCAAAGCAGTCGGAACAGGCCTCCAGGCTCTCCGCGCCGCCGCCAAACATCACATCTGCCGCCGGGCTCTCCGCCTCCTGACGGATGCGGTCCAGCAGCTCGTTGGTGCCCCCGGGCACCACCTCCACCCAGATTCCGGTGCGCTCCTCAAATTCCTTGATAACAGGCCAGTAGACCTCCTCCTTGTGCGCGGTATACACCACCAGCCGCTCCTCCTCCGCCGGCGCCCAGGAGGCCGCCTCCGGCCGCTCCGTTCCGCAGCCTGTCAGCAGACACAGAGCCGCCAGAACCGGCAGCACATATCTTCCCCTCATTGGCAGTCTCCCCTTTCGGCGCCCCGCGGAACAGGCATAGATGTTTCGCCTACAGTATACCATATCCGCCGGGAGCTTTTCATCTATATTTTACAAAGATCGCAGAAGAAAACAAAAAAGCGCAGATTTGTCCCCTGTTCATTTTGGTCCGTCCAAGGTACAATAAAATCAACAACCCGCATAGTATAGTCCGTGGGTAATTTATCAAAAGCGACGAAGGAGGATACAAAATGAAGAACATGAAAAAGCTCACCGCTCTGCTTCTGGCCGGCGCCATGACCCTGGCCCTTGCGGCCTGCGGCAGCAGCAATCCCCCCGCCGGCAACGGCGGCACCAGCCAGCCCAACACCCAGGGGAGCTCCAGCTCCAAGCAGGACACCCCCACCCCGCCCCCGGTGGACGACGCCAACCTCACCCCCACCCAGAAGATTATCAAAGAGGCTGAGGGCATGACCCTGGAGGAGCTGGCCAAGAAGGCCATCGAGGAGTCCAACGGCAAGATGTTCTACGGCGTGGGCAACTCCAGCCGCGGCAAGAGCGCCCTGCCCCTGTTCATCGACTACTTAAAGACCATCGACTCCAGCTATAATATGGAGTTTGAATGGCAGCAGCCCAAGAACAACAAGATTTTCGACCAGCTCACCGCCGACTCCCTGAAGGACACCGGCACCTTCGCCATGACCCTGATTCAGGACGGCAACCAGATCGAGAGCAAGATGGTCCAGACCGGCATCCTGGACACCTTTGTCCCCAAGGAGTGGGCTGAGGCCAACGGCACCACTGCCGACGCCTACGACGGCTATCTGGCCCTCCAGACCCTGAACAAGGTGTTTATGTACAACAACACCGGCTCCAAGTCCTATGACAACTGCTGGGACTTCGTGGCCGAGGGCGAGCACGGCCTGTATATGGATATCGACTCTGAGATCGTGGGCAAGAACTTCCTGTATATGCTCACCCGCGACGATTACTCCGCCTGGCTGAAGGAGGCCTTCAACGCCCTCAGCGCCGACGAGCAGGCTTACTTCCAGCCCACCATCAAGGCCATGGAGTCCGAGGCCGCCGACCTGGGCCTGGGCGCTGACGGCGCCTACGCTCTGGCCTGGATCAAGCTGTGGGTGGAGAGTTACAACGCTCAGACCGACGACGGCCCCATCTGCAACACCCTGGTTGACAAGTCCGCCACCGATCAGTTCGGCCTGCTGGTGTACTCCAAGCTGCGCTCCGTGGAGGAGTCCAGCTCCGTCTCTGTGAACAACATCAACGTCGCCGCCTACGACGACGGCTACACCGGCATCGGCGGCTATGGCTACTGCCATTACCTGTTTGTCACCGACAACAGCCCCCTGCCCTGGACTGCCTGCGCCTTCATCGCCTACATGACCGAGACCGTGGACGGCTTCTCCGCCTGGGGCAAGGACATGGGCGGCTACTCCTCCAACCCCACCGTGGCTGAGGGCACCGAGGCCCAGTACGGCCACTCCAAGGGCGGTATGGCTGAGGACGGCACCACCGTTCAGTTCGAGGCCAAGAACGACCGGGGCTACGAGTGGTGGACCACCGACGGCAAGCTGGTGCTGGAGGATCCTGAGTACTGCGCCTCCGTATCCTTCACCGTGGGCAGCTGGATTGAGATGCTGACCAAGTACAGCGGCTGACCAGCTTATTATACAATCAGGTCATCCCGCTTCGCAACCGCAAATCCACTGTAAAATCAAAGAGGTCCGGGGGGCGCGGCCGCGCGCCCCGGGCCTTTGTCATACCCCCATCTTCATTTGGAAAGGACGGATGCCCATGGTTAAGGCAGTCATTTTTGATATGGGCAATATACTGCTGAACTTTGACACCCGGGGCCTGACGGCAGCCTTTACCGACTGCGGGGAGGATGCCGCCCTCCTTCACCGGGAGATGTTTGAGGGCCCCGACTGGCTCATTTTAGACCGTGGAGGCACGGAGGAGGAGGGGCTGGCCCGCATGAAGGAGCGTCTGCCCCAGCGGCTCTGGACGGCGGCGGACCATGCTATGGCCCACTGGGACGAGTTTCTCACCCCCAGACCGGAGATCAACCGCCTGGCCCGGGAGCTGGACGGACTGGGCCTGCCCCTCTACATCCTGTCCAACACCTCCCACCGTTTTTACAGCTTCCGGGAAAAGATTCCCGTCTGGCCCCTGATCAAGGGCACACTCCTCTCCTGTGAGGAGCATCTGCTCAAGCCCGATCTGGACATTTTCCGGCGGCTGTTCTCCCGGTTTGGCCTGACCCCCGGGGAGTGCTTCTTCATCGACGACTACAATGTCAACATCGAGGCCGCCCGATGGTGCGGTATGCAGGCCTTCCACTATCAGAACAACATCTCCAGACTGTGCGCCGCCCTGCGTCAGGTCGGCGTCCCAGTTGCCGCGGAACCATGAGAGGAGAGATTTATGAATCCATCCACAACCCTGCGGGCGAGCAGGTCCACCATCCTGCTCAACAAGGTAAAAACCTTCTTTTCCAAGCCCCACAATGTGATTCTGGTACTGATGGGCATCGTGCTCACCTTCAGCACCGTGGCTCCCATCATCGCCATCATTGAGGACACCTTTAAAATTCACCCCGGCACCATCGACGCCCACCTCACCGGCCAGGCGGCGGGCTATACGGTGGTCAACTACGTGGACCTGTTCACCAGCCGCCTGGCCAAAACCAATCTCTGGACCCCTCTGCTGAACACCGTCTGGCTGGCGGTGGGCACCTGTGTGGTGTCCATCCTCTTCGGCGGGCTGTTCGCCTTCCTCATCACCCGGACCAATCTGGCTTGGCGGAGCTACCTCAGCTCCATCTTCATCTTCCCCTATATCATGCCCCAGTGGACCCTGGCCGTGGTGTGGCAGAACCTGTTTAACTCCAACGCCGTCACCGGCACCTCCAACGGCCTGCTGGCCGCCACCCTGGGCATCAACATGCCCATCTGGTGGTGCCAGGGCCTGTTCCCCAGCCTGGTGGTGCTGGGTCTGCACTACGCCCCCTTCGCCTACATCCTGATCGGCGGCATCTTCCGAAATATGGACGCCAATCTGGAGGAGGCAGCCACCATTCTGGACACCCCCAAGTGGAAGATCATGACCAAGGTCACCCTGCCCATGGTCAAGCCCGCCATCCTGTCCACCATTCTGCTGGTGTTCGGCAGCTCCATGGGCTCCTACCCTGTCCCCCACTACCTGGGTCTGACCACCCTGTCCACGAAATATGTGTCCATGAACTCCAAATATACCGGCGAGGCCAGCATCCTTGCCATTATCATGATGGTGTTCGGCGTGGCCATCATGCTGCTGAACCAGCTCTCCCTCACCAGCCGGAAGAGCTACACCACCGTCACCGGCAAGTCCGGGCAGATCTCCAAGATCAATCTGGGCCGGGTGGGCAAGTATGTCATCGCCCTGGTGCTGGTGGTGGTCACCTTCTTCACCAGCATTTTTCCCATCGTCTCCTTCGCCTTTGAGACCTTCCTGCCCAACCCCGGCGACTACTCCTTCCTATACACCGGCGACCCCAGCAATCTGACCACCAAGTGGTGGGTCACCGACGAAAACGTGTCGGAGAACGGCATGTATGGCCAAAAGGGCATCCTCCACAACGAGACCATCTGGCGGGCCTTCAAGGGCACCATCTGGGTCAGTGTGTGCTGTTCCCTGCTGGCGGGCACCATCGGCACCCTCATCGGCTACTCGGTGTCCAAAAACCGGCGAAGTAAATGGGCCAATTACGTCAACAGCGTAGCCTTTCTCCCCTACCTGATGCCCTCCATCGCGGTGGGGGTGGCCTTCTTCATCCTGTTCTCCAACGAGCACATAAACCTGTTCAACACCTACACCCTGCTCATCATCGTGGGCACCATCAAATACATCCCCTTCGCCAGCCGCAGCTCTCTCAACTCCATGCTCCAGCTCTCCGGCGAGATTGAAGAGGCGGCCATCATTCAGGACATCCCCTGGATCAAACGGATGACCCGCATCATCATCCCCATTCAGAAGTCGTCCATCATCAGCGGCTACCTGCTGCCCTTCATGACCTGCCTGCGGGAGCTGAGCCTGTTCATGCTGCTGTGCGTTCAGGGCTTCATCCTGTCCACCACCCTGGACTACTTCGACGAGATGGGTCTGTATGCCTTCTCCAGCGGCATCAACCTCATTTTGATCGTCACCATTCTGGTATGCAACACACTGGTCAACAAGGTCACCGGCGCCAGCCTTGACAAGGGAATAGGAGGATAACATATGCCTGAAATCAGATTAGAGCACGTAACCAAGCGTTGGAACAAATTTTACGCCGTAGACGACCTGGACCTGGTCATCGCCGACAACTCCTTCGTCACCCTGCTGGGCCCCTCCGGCTGCGGTAAGACCACCACCCTGCGGATGATCGCCGGGCTGGAGACCCCTACCAGCGGCCGCATCACCATCGGCGACAAGGTAGTATTTGACAGTGAGATGGGCATCAACGTCCCCGCGAACAAGCGGAAGGTGGGTTTCCTGTTCCAAAACTACGCCCTTTGGCCCAACATGACGGTTTACCAGAATATCTCCTTCGGCCTGTCCAACATCAAGGAGCCCCTGCCCAAAACCGACTTTGAAACCAAAAATGCCGCCCGCCTGGCGGAGATTCTGAAAAATCCCGGCGAGGTGGTCAAGGTTCTGGAGGACTGCCGGGATAAGAACGGCAAGCTGGACGAGAAAAAGGCCTATATCAAGCTGATTGACGCCTTTACTATCTCCATGTACACCGCCAAAAAGCTATACGGCTATCATCTGGAGCAGGACAAGGACCTGTCCGGCGAGATTGCCGCGCTGGAATCCAAAGTGGAGGCCGCGAAAAAGGCCCAGACCCTGAACGAGGAATTTCAGGTTCTCCAGGGCGGTCAGGTGGTGATGGAGACCCGGAAGCTCACCAAGGAGGAGATCGACCTCTCGGTGCGGCGGGTGTCCCGGATTGTCAAAATCGGCATGTTTATGGACCGCTATCCGGCGGAGCTGTCCGGCGGACAGCAGCAGCGCGTCGCCATCGCCCGCACTCTGGCCCCCGAGCCCTCGGTGCTGTTCATGGACGAGCCCCTGTCCAACCTGGACGCCAAGCTGCGGCTGGAGATGCGTTATGAGCTTCAGCGCCTCCACGTGGAGACCGGGTCCACCTTCGTCTATGTCACCCACGACCAGATGGAGGCCATGACGCTGGCCACTCAGATCTGCCTGATTAACAACGGCGTTCTTCAGCAGTACGACGCCCCCCTTACCGTCTACAACAAACCCAACAACCTGTTTGTCGCCGACTTTGTGGGCAATCCCTCCATCAACTTTGTGGAGGCCAAGGGGACCCAGCGGCCTGACGGCGCCGTGGAGCTGATTATCTTCGGAGATCAGAGAGCGGTATTCAAGCCCGCTCAGCCCCTGGACCTGGCCGGCTGGTTCCAGGCCCGGGATCAGCATGAGGCCGCCCTGGCGGAGGAGCACAAAAAGAAGGCGGCGGAAAAGGGCTTTGTGGAGAAGGGCAACAAGGACGAGACCTTCCGCTACCACATCGCCAAGGTGGAGGAGGAGGACCTCTCCCTCCAGGAGGACCCTGTCCTCACCAACGAGGACCTGGTGCTGGGCATCCGTCCCGAGTTTATTGACATCGTGGACAGCGGCGCCCTGGAGGGCGAAATCTATGGCGCTATGCCCACCGGTATGGAGTCTACCATCAAGGTCCGCATCGGCGATTTTCTGCTCACCGGCGTGGTCTTTGGCTCCACACTGTTTACCATCGGTTCTAAAGTCCAAATTGATATCTCCGGCGACAATATCATGCTCTTCGATCGAAAGAGCGGCAAATGCGTCGCCTTTGGCAGCCTGGAGTGTTAAATCTTTCCCCCTTTCCCCAGTTCTCCCCCGCTGTGTGTCAAACAGCGGGGGAGTTTTTTGTCTGTTATGCCGAAAATGCATGGACTGCGCAGTTTTCCATTGACAATTCAGACGGACGTGCTATAATAGACTAAAAAAGTACACTTTTCAGAGGGGAGGCCGCAATCCATGCTCATGACACGGGAAATGGACTATGCTCTGCGCATTCTGCGCGCCCTCCATCACGCGGAACAGCTGTCCGCCGCCGCCATTGCACAACAGGAGAACATGCCCAAGGCCGTCACACTGAAAATTTTAAAGCAGCTTCACGCTTCCGGCCTGGTGGACAGCCGCCGGGGAGCCAGCGGCGGGTATCTGCTCAGCTCCCGTGACCCGCTGTACCTCTGGGATGTATTCCAGGCCCTGGGAGAATCGCCATATGTCAACCGCTGCCAGCAGCCCGTCTACTCCTGTGAAAACGACCCGGAGGGGCGCTGCGGCATCTGCCGGGAGCTGTGCCGCATTCAGGAGGTGCTGGACACCGAGCTCCGTAGAACACCTTTGAGCGCAATTTTCCAGAAAATATAGGAAATTCATCAATAAAGGAGGAAATATCTGTATGCTGTATCAAACCACACAGGAGCATGAGGCGCTGCGGGCCAAGGTAAGGGAGTTTGCCGAAGCGGAAATCAAGCCCATCGCCTTCATGCTGGACAAAAACAACCAGTTTCCCACCGAGCAGGTGAAAAAGATGGGGGAGCTGGGCCTGATGGGCCTGCCCTATGAGAAGGAGTATGGCGGGGCCGGGCTGGACGCCCTGAGCTACGCCATCGCCGTGGAGGAGCTGGCCCGGGTGGACGGCGGCGCGGGGGTGATCCTGTCGGCCCACACCTCCCTGGGCACCTACCCCATCTACGCCTTCGGCACCGAGGAGCAGAAGAAGAAGTATCTGCCCGACCTGTGCTCCGGCAAGAAGCTGGGGGCCTTCGGCCTCACCGAGCCCAACGCCGGCTCCGATGCCGGCGGCACTGAGACCACCGCTGAGGACATGGGGGACCACTATCTCCTCAACGGCGAGAAAATCTTTATCACCAACGGCGGCGAGGCCAGCACCTACGTGGTGTTCGCCGTCACTACCCCCGGCATCGGCACGAGGGGCATCTCCGCCTTTATCGTGGAAAAGGGCTGGGAGGGCTTCACCTTTGAGGAGCACTACGACAAGATGGGCATCCGCTCCTCCGCCACCTGCCAGCTGAACTTCAACAGCGTGAAGGTGCCCAAGGAGAATCTGCTGGGCAAGGAGGGCCAGGGCTTTAAAATCGCTATGTCCACCCTGGACGGCGGCCGCATCGGTATCGCAGCCCAGGCTCTGGGTATCGCCCAAGGGGCCTATGAGGCCGCCGTGGAGTACTCCAAGGAGCGGGTACAGTTCGGCAAGCCCATCTGCCAGCAGCAGAACATCGCCTTCAAGATTGCCGACATGGCCACCAAGCTGCGCTGCGCCCGGTTCCTGGTCTACTCCGCCGCCGAGCTGAAGCAGGCCCACGCCCCCTACGGCATGGAGTCCGCCATGGCAAAGCAGTACGCCTCCGACATCGCCCTGGAGGTCACCAACGACGCCCTCCAGATCTTCGGTGGCTCCGGCTACCTGAAGGGCATGGAGGTAGAGCGGTTCTACCGGGACGCCAAGATCACCACCATCTATGAGGGCACCAACGAAATTCAGCGGGTGGTCATCGCCTCCCACATCCTGGGCAAGGCCGCCAAGGAGGCCCCCGCCGCCGCAGCAGTCGGCCCCCGCGGCCCCGAGACGGGAGCCCGGAAGCGGCTGATCCTCAAAGACGGCACCGCCCAGGAGAAGGTGGAGACCCTGGTGGCCAACCTGAAAAAGGACGGCCACGACTTCACCGTGGGCATCCCCATGGACACCCCCATCACCCAGGCCGAGCGGGTGGTCTCCGCCGGACAGGGCATCGGGGAGAAGAAAAACATGAAGCTCATCGAGGCCCTGGCTAAGGCCGCCGGCGCCGCCGTGGGCTCCAGCCGCCCCGTGGCTGAGACGCTGAAATATGTGCCCATTAACCGCTATGTGGGCATGTCCGGCCAGAAGTTCAAGGGCAACCTGTACATCGCCTGCGGCATCTCCGGGGCCATCCAGCACCTGAAGGGCATTAAGGACGCCTCCTGTATTGTGGCTATCAACACCAACCCCAACGCCAAAATTTTCAAGAACTGCGACTACGGCATTGTGGGCGACGTACTGGAGATTCTGCCCCTGCTCACCAAGGCGCTGGACACCGGCGAGAAGCTCCCCGCCCCGCCCATGACCAAGATGAAGCGCATGGCTCCCAAGAAGGTCTATCAGCCCCGGAAGCTGTACATCTGCAATGGCTGCGGCCACGAGTACGACCCCATGCAGGGCGACCCGGAGAACGAAGTCAAGCCCGGCACCGCCTTCAAGGACCTGCCCGAGGGCTGGACCTGCCCCCACTGCGGAGAGGCTGTGGATGCGTTCATCGAAATCGAGGCGTGAGCTATGCCGACCAAAAAACAGATCATAGAGGCCCTGGCGGACACCCGCCGCCCCTGCGTCCGTATTACCCTGGAGGATAACAAGGTTCCCGGTCCCGCAGACAGCAAATTTGGCGGGGATTTTTACCTCCCCGCCGGGGCCGAAGCTCCTGAGATGGAATTTCTGGCGCAGATCAATTTTTCCCAGGTTCCCCGTTTGGAGGGGTTCCCGGAGAAGGGACTGCTGCAATTTTTCCTCCGCACCGGCGGCGACGAATTTGAGGGCTTTATTGAGAACGAATCTGTGTTTCGGACGGACAGCGGCTTTTTCCAGGTGCGCTGGTATCCGGAGGTCCCGGTAGACGGCCCCGTCCATCCGGACAAGGTCCCGGAGGAGCGCTGGCCGATGGCGAAGGTCATTGGCGGTATGGGGTTCGAGGCCGGGGATGAGACTGCCAGCATTGCCTTTGGGAACGATTGTGATTTCGTGTCCGACCTGGGCTGCGAGGCTAGTACAAAGGCAGTCGCGGCGCTGTTTATGGAAGAGGACGAAGACGAGGATACCGACTACGACCTCAGCGATTGCAGCGGCGTGGACGACCTGACCTGGGACTTCGGCAACTGGGGCTTCAAGCTGGGGGGACACCCGTCCCTGCGCTACGACGACCTGCGCCTGGAGGATGCGGCTTACGCCGCCTACTCCGTTCTGCTGTTCCAGTTCGACCTGACGCCCCTGGCCCAGGACTGCGAGGCGGACACCATCTGCTTCTTTATCAAGCCTGAGGACCTGGAAGCCTGCCGCTTCGATGATATTTTGATGGTCCACCACAACTGTTATTAATAAGGAGGAAACTCTCTATGTATAATTACCGTATGGTCACCGACGACCTGTACTGGGTAGGTGCGGACGAGCACCGGCTGGCCCTGTTTGAGAACATCCACCCCCTGTACCACGGCGTATCCTACAACGCCTATGTCCTGCTGGACGAGAAGACCGTCCTCTTTGACACCGCCGACTGGGCGGTGGGCCGGCAGTTCATCGCCAACGTGAAGGCTGTCCTCAACGGCCGCCCCCTGGACTACCTGGTCATCAACCACGTGGAGCCCGACCACGCCGCCTCCATCGAGGAGATTCTCCTGCGCTGGCCCGACGTGAAGATCATCACCACCCCCAAGGCGGTAACCCTCCTCAATCAGTTCGGCTTCGGCCTGGACCCCAGCGCCATTGAGGAGGTGGCCGAGGGCGACACCAAGTGCTTCGGCAAGCACACCGTAGCCTTTGTCTACGCCCCCATGGTCCACTGGCCCGAGGCCATGGTCACCTTCGACACCACCAACGGCGTGCTCTTCTCCGCCGACGCCTTCGGCTCCTTCCGCTCCCTGGACGGCAAGCTCTTCGCCGATGAGTTCGACTTTGACCGGGAGTGGATCGACGATGCCCGCCGGTACTACACCAACATCGTAGGCAAGTACGGCCCCCAGGTGGTGGCCCTGCTGAACAAGGCGGCCAGCATTGTGGGCCTGGACAACATCAAGTACCTGTGCCCCCTCCACGGTCCGGTGTGGCGCAAGGATCTGGGCTACATCATCGACAAGTACACCCACTGGGCCACCTATGAGCCGGAGGAGAAGGGCGTCATGATCGTCTACGCCTCCATGTACGGCAACACCGAGGCCGCCGCCGAGGTTCTGGCCGCCAAGCTCACCGCCCGGGGGGTGACCAACACCCGGCTGTACGACGTGTCCTCCACCCACGTCAGTTACCTGATCTCCGACCTGTTCAAGTACAGCCACCTGGTGCTGGCCTCCGTCACCTACAACCTGGGCATCTTCCCGCCCATGCACAACTTCCTCATGGACATGAAGGCCCTGAACCTGCAAAAGCGCACTGTGGCCATCATGGGCAGCGGCTCCTGGGCCCCCCGGTCCGGCGCGCTGATGAAGGAGGAGATCGAGAGCCTGAAGAACATGACCGTTCTGGACGAGGAGATGACCGTCACCTCCTCCCTCAAGCCGGACAACGAGTCCGAGATCGACGCCCTGGCCGACGCCATTGCCGCCTCCATCCAGGGTAAAAACGGGTAATTTTTGCAAGACAGAGGGCCGTTTTCTGCGGCTCTCTGTCTTTTCATGGAAATTAAAGAAAAGTATTGAAATGAGGGCAGGTCCTGTGCTATACTATGCTCACTTCCGTGTGCGATACTCTATAATAAAGTGAGGATGTTATCAATGCGTAAGAGTATTAAGAAGATGGTATTTTACCGGGTAGCCGCAGCGCTGCTGTCTATCCTGCTGTTCAGCGGGGTCACAACCTTCAATTTGCTCCGGATTGAGAAGATGCAGGAAAAAAGTGCGAATAATGTCGCCCTGCTGAATAAAGCTCAGGCCGCTGAGACCGCCCATTACAAGTGGTCCAGCAACCTGAGCAGAGCCCTGTATGCCGGGGGAGAATTCCCGGGCACCGACGATACCAAGTGCGCCCTGGGCCAGTGGATCTATGGGGAGGCTGGCACGGATGATGCGGAAATTCTGCGGCTGCGGGACGAGATCAAGCCCATGCACAAGCAGCTGCATCAATCTGTGGCCGAGGTACAGAAGATGATGGGCGCCAACCCAACTCAGGCCCAGGAATATTATCAGACCACGATCCAGTCTGACCTCAGCGCGCTGGTCAGCAAGTTGGATCAGGTGATCGACCGGAGCAACACCCTCAGTGACGACAGCACCAACCAGATGCACTCCACAATCATGTGGATGCAGGGGATCACCGCTTTCTGTCTGGTACTGGCTTTGGTCTGTCTCATCAGCCTGGTAATGTATGTGCTCAAGAATGTTCTTGCTCCCATCCTGCAGATTACCCGTCAGGTCCAGCCCCTTCAGGACGGCACACTGGATCTGGCCCTGAATCACAAGACCAACGACGAGCTGGGAGATTTGTCCGGTACTCTGGAAAAATCCATGGAGCTGATCCGCAGCTATATTTGGGATCTCAACCGGGTTATGGAGCAGCTGGCCAACGGCAACTTCAATGTCAAGACAGCCACCCCCTTTATCGGCGACTTCCGCTCCATTGAGCAGTCCATCGACGTTCTGACCACCCGCCTGTCCTCCACAATCGACAGTATATGCCAGGCTCAGACCCGTGTGTCTGGCAACGCCGAGCACCTGTCCAGCGGCGCCCAGTCCCTGGCCCAGGGAGCCACGGAGCAGGCCAGCGCCGTTGAAGAGCTGTATGCCACCTTGGACACCCTGTCCAGGAGCGCCTCCCAGAACGTGGCCGCCGCCGCTGAGGCGCAGGAGCACGCCCGCAAGACCGGTGAGCAGGTGACCATCAGCGGCAAGCAGATGGAGGACATGATCGCCGCCATGAAGGACATCACCGAGGCCTCCCAGCAGATTGAGAAGATCATCGCGACCATTGAAAACATCGCCTTCCAGACCAATATTCTGGCTCTGAACGCCGCCGTGGAGGCGGCCCGCGCGGGCTCTGCCGGCAAGGGCTTCGCCGTGGTGGCCGACGAGGTACGCAACCTGGCCTCCAAGTCCGATGAGGCCGCCAAGGCTACCAAGGGTCTGATCGAAAACTCCGTCCAGGCTACCGAGCGGGGCAGCCACATCGTGGACGAGGTGTCCGCCACCCTCAGCAAGACCCTGGAGCTGGTCACCCTCTCCAACGAGGCGATTGGCACCATCGCCCAGGCCGTGGAGAGCGACGCCGAGTCCATTGCGCAGGTCACCGAGGGCATCGGCCAGATCTCCGCTGTGGTCCAAAGCAACTCTGCCAGCAGCGAGGAGTCCGCGGCCGTCAGCTCCGAACTGTTCTCCCAGGTTAAGCTGATGGAGGAACAGACCAAGCGTTTCAAGCTGAAGAACGAGACTGGCGCAATCCGTTAAAGCGGTTGATAAGAGAACCACCCAGCCGGGTGGTTCTCTTTTTACCTTCCAGGTTCATCCGTCGTCGCCCCTCCCTTCCAGTCCGGGCGCTCTCTCACGGCATATATTCTGTTCAAACCTTGTCATAAACGGGAAAAAAAGACAAATTATCTGAAATTTCTGAAAGAAAGCTATTGCAAAAGCTGGAAAAATCAAGTATAATGTAAACTGTAAATGATATTGATTTACATTTTGTACCGCAAAAAAGCCCCCCTTTGTCGGTAATTGAAAGACTAAAAGAGGTGACCCTATTGACCAATCAGAGAAATGTTTTGATTCAAGCGGCTATCAAGGCAGTCCGGCTCCACGGTATGGATGGTGTGCGGATGCAGCATATCGGTCAAATCGCCCACGCAACCCCCAGCAGCATCTATCTGTACTTCAAAGGCAAAGATGAACTGCTCCGCGTATGTTACGAACAGATTGACCACGAAATTGCCCGAATTTTCGGCAAAATCAATGTTACCTCCAACGAAATTATCACCGATCCGGAGCAGGTCATACACGAGGCATGGACCGCTTACTGGAAGTGGCTGTTAAGCCACCCAGACGAAACAATTTTCTTCCATTATTACCGAGATTGGTCCGGCTTTCCGGAGTATGACATGCATCGGGATGTCTCCCATTTCGATCCCTTCGTTCGGGCGGTCAATAGCTTCTATCAGCATCATCCAGGCATGAATTCTGTGCCGCCCATCCTTCTGTGGCTGTTTTGGCTGGACGGAACCGTTATGTACGCCAGATACGTGGTCCAGGGCGTCTTTCCCAACAGCCGGGAGACGGAGAATGCCGTATTTCGCCTGTTGATGGGAGGGCTCAATGGGTTGCTGACGACCAAATAATACGCTTTCCCACCGGCGCGTGTGGGCGTCTGCCACAGGCGCCGAGCTTTTCAGGCTGACATGAATGAACATTTGTTACGACGAGAGGACGGCCGTCCGCTCTTTTTTTATGCCCGCTCCCATTTCAGGAGCGGGCATATCCGTCTCAATCCATTTGTGCTACACCGCCCCGCAGACCTCACAGTGAACCTGGGACAAGAGCACCTCAACATCGGGAAAGGCCTCGGCCAGCCGCCGGGCCAGCGGCTCACACACCACATTTTCTGTGGGGAAGTGCCCGGCATCCATCAGGTTAAGGCCCAGTGCCTTGGCATCCAGGAACTGGTTGTATTTTAAGTCGGAGGTAACAAAGGTGTCGCAGCCCGCAGCCAGGGCGTCCTCTATCATGGAACCGCAGGCGCCGCCTCCCACCGCCACCCTGGACACAGGCCGCCCTCCGTCCACATAGCGGACACAGGAGGAGCCCAGCTTCTCCTTCACAAAGGCGGCATACTCCTTCGCGGTCAGCCCGGAGCGGTGAACCACCCCAACCCGGCCGATGCCATATGGCCGCCCCTTGGCGTCCACCCCCGCCTGACACAGTTGACCAATCTCACCCAGCTCCAGGGTCCGGGCCAGACAGCCGTTGACTCCCCCATGAGCGGCATCCAGATTGGTATGGGCACAAATGGCGGCAACCCCATGCTCCAGCAGCTCCAACAGGACCCGACCGGTAACTGTTCCATCTGTCACTGACTTTACCGGCTGGAAAATAACCGGGTGATGCGCCAGAATCAGCTCCACCCCCTGGCTTACCGCCTCATCAGCCACCTCCAGGGTGATATCCAGCGCTACCAGCACCTTCCTGACCTCTCGGCCGCCTCTGCCCACCAGAAATCCGGCGTTGTCAAAGCCCTCCTGGGTCTCAAAGGGGGCGATGGAATCTACAAACTGAAAAATATCCTTTACAGCTGCCACTGTTCCCACTCCTTTTTCATTTCCGTCAGGCCGCACAAGACCTCCTCCAGCTCCCGCTTTCGTGGGAGCACCTCATCCCCCCGGGCCTGGGTCATGCCATCCAACGCCCGGCTGATACGGGCGCTCCACTGGTCCAGCCAGCTCCCCCTCAGAGGATCGGCGGTATTCCTTCCAGCCCAAAGCTCCGCCAGGGTCATTGGGGCCGTCTCCCCAGCCCGCACAAGCAGAGCGGTGTAGAGGGTCTCCCCCTCCTGCGCCAGCCGCTCCTCCTCAATTCGAAAGCCATTTTCCTGGAGCCATTTCCGCAGCTCCGGCATGGAGGACATGGGCTGGAGAATCAGCGTTTTCTCAGGGATTTGGCCGTCTCCCCTCCAATCGGTCCACGGCGCGCCCTTCAGGATATGGACAATGGTCTCCCCCCCCATCCCGGCGATGACGATCACACCGGCCTCTCTCCGGTCCACAGCCCTCAAGCCGTCACACAAACGAAAGTCAATCTTGTCACAGCCCGCCTCCCGGGCGGTCTGAACCGCCCGGGCCAGGGGGCCCTCCCGCAGATCAGTGGCGATGACACAGTCAAAATACCGGTCCTCCAACTGATTCTGAAGCAGCCAGGCCGGCAGATATGCGTGGTCGGTGCCCACATCCACCAGCCGAATACCGCTGCTGCTCAGGGGAACCATGTCCGCCGCCATCTGAAGGCGGGGAGACAGATGAATTGTTTTCAAACCCGGACCTCCTTTGCCTGGAATATCTCCGCTTTTCCTTGCAGAAAATAATAGCCCCCCGACGATGCCGGAGGGCTTGGATTTACTTGCCGATTAGCTCGTTGACCTTGGACAGCAGCTCGTTGACATCCACGCCGTGGACCATACAGGCCCGCTCCACCGTCTCTCCCTGAGAGGCAGGACAGCCCAGGCAATGCATTCCGATTCCCATAAAAATAGGGGCTGTCTGGGGGGCAATCTTCAAAATATCGCCAATAATTGTATCCTTTGTGATGGTCATATAAATTCCTCCGTTTTTTGGGATGGAGATAGTATAACCTATCAGCAGATTTTTTGCAACAAATTTTTCTCTTCTATTTTGATTCAGACTCTGCTATAATCAAACGGCAATATAATTACAGACTTTTAACAATACGGGATGATCGATATGTCAAATCAAAGCAGTCCGGCAGCAGAACGGCTGTTCCCTGTGACTCTGCTCACCCTCTCCGGCGGCCTGCAGGACGCCTATACCTACCTGCGCCGGGGCCGGGTCTTTGCCAACGCCCAGACGGGCAACATTGTGCTCCTGGGCCAGAGCCTGTTTAACGGGGACTGGAACCGGGCCGCCCGCTACCTCCTCCCTCTGACAGCCTTCGCCCTGGGGGTGGCGGCGGCGGAGTTCCTGCGGCTGCGCCCATCCCGCCTCCATTGGCAGCGGCGGGTGCTGCTCTGGGAGATTCTCCTGCTGTTTCTGGTGGGCTTCATCCCCCACTCATTGGACCAGCTGGCCAACGCGCTGGTTTCCTTCTCCTGCGCCATGCAGGTCCAGTCCTTCCGGCAGGTGGAGGGGGTTCCCTTCGCCAGCACCATGTGCATCGGTAATCTGCGCAGCGGCGTGGAGGCTCTGTGCGCCTTCCTGCGTACCGGAGACCGCCAGGAGAGACGAAAGGCCCGGCTTTACTTCTGTCTAATACTCCTGTTCGCCCTGGGGGCCGTAACCGGCAGCCTGACCGCCCAGCGGCTGGACCTGCCCGCCATCTGGCTGTCCTGCTGCCTGCTGGCCCTGGGCTTCTGGCCGCTGGCCAGGATGAAATAAAGAAAAAGTCCGCCTCTCGGCGGACTTTTTTCCTGGCTTTTTAATTAGCCCTGCTGCTCACGCATCTTGGCGAAGCAGTCGCTGCAGTAGACGGGACGGTCAGACTTGGGCTCAAAAGGAACCTTAGCCTCACCGCCGCAGGCGGCGCAGGTGGCGGTGAAGTACTCACGGGGGCCACGGGCGGCGTTCTTGCGGGCATCACGGCAGGGCTTGCAGCGCTGGGGCTCGTTCTGGAAGCCGCGCTCCGCATAGAACTCCTGCTCACCAGCGGTAAAGGTGAACTCGTTGCCGCACTCTTTGCATACCAGGATCTTGTCTTCGTACATGGATATTCCCTCTCTTTGACTTTTTGCCCGGCGCTTGGCCTGGGCGTGTGATATTGCGATCAGCTCTCGCTGGATCCGCCGGAAGAAATTTGCAGGGCCGTTTTGCGGCGGATACGCTG
>Ga0209694_1000313_pt1 | contig 86172 bp, 93 predicted proteins | sample GluameincwithD2O_FD_187499 | JGI IMG/M metagenome (GOLD analysis project Ga0209694, IMG submission 187499) | Mouse cecum microbial communities from Vienna, Austria - Glucosamine amended microcosms incubated with D2O (SPAdes) (version 2) | ecosystem: Host-associated > Mammals > Digestive system >... | reverse complement strand
CCAGCTGCTATTAAACAATTGCAAGTAGTTGGAAAACAATTAAATGTTCCAGTATATGCTAATGAACAAACTAAAGATGTTGTAGCAATTGCAAAACAAGCTATGAATGTAGCAATATCAAAACTTAATGATGTTATTATTTTAGATACTGCAGGTAGACTTCATATAGATGAAGAATTAATGCAAGAACTAAAAAATGTAAAACAAGGTGTAAAACCACATGAAATATTATTAGTAGTTGACTCAATGACAGGTCAAGATGCTGTTAATGTAGCTGAAAGTTTTAATAGTAATTTAGGAATTGATGGGGTTATACTTACTAAATTAGATGGTGATACAAGAGGTGGTGCTGCACTTTCAGTAAAAAAAGTAACAGGAAAACCTATAAAATTTGCTGCAACTGGTGAAAAACTTAGTGATATTGAAGAATTTCATCCAGAAAGAATGGCTTCAAGAATTTTAGGAATGGGTGATATACTTTCTGTTATAGAAAAAGCAGAAGAAGCATTTGACGAAGAAGAAGCCTTGAAAATGGAGCAAAAAATCAAAAAGCAAAAATTTGATTTGGAAGATTATTTAGCTCAAATGAAGCAAATGAAAAAAATGGGATCTTTTTCTTCAATACTAAAAATGATACCAGGAATGGGAAATCTTAAAAATATTAAAATTGATGATAAAGAATTTGATAAGATTGAAGCAATTATATATTCAATGACATTACAAGAAAGAAGAAACCCTAAAATTTTAAATGGTAGCAGAAGACTAAGAATTGCTAAAGGTAGTGGAACAACAGTACAAGATATTAATAAATTTATGAATTCTTTTGAAATGACTCAACAAATGATGAAAAAAATAACAAATAATAAAGGCGCAATGAAAAAAATGATGAGAGGCATTGATGAAGGAAATTTAGATATTGGTGATATAACCAAAAACTTAAAATAGTTATTAAATTTTTAAATTTATATAAATTAAGATTTTTTAGGAGGTGAAAGTTTTATGGTAAAAATAAGATTACAAAGAGAAGGAAAGAAAAAAGCACCTTTCTATCATATAGTTGTTGCTGATTCAAGAAGAGCTAGAGATGGAAGAATAATTGAAAAAATAGGTACTTATGATCCTATGACAAATCCTTCAACAGTTGTATTAGATAAGGAATTAGTTGAAAAATGGATTAAAAATGGTGCAAAACCTACTGATACAGTTAAAAGACTTATAGAAGAAGCAAAATAATTAGGAGGTTTAGAAGATGCAAGAAATTATTGAATGCATAATTAAAAACCTTGTTGAGGATAAAGCTTCTGTATCTGTTAAAGAGGTTACTGAAAATTCAGAATTAAAATATGAAATTAAAGTAAATGAAAAAGATATGGGAAGAGTTATCGGAAAAAAAGGAAAAATTGCACAATCAATTAGAACAGTAATGAAAGCTATTGCTGCAAAAGAAAATAAAAAAGTGAAGCTTGAATTTATTGATTAAGGAAAAGATATGCAAGAATATTTTGAAATTGGTCAAATAGTTAATACATCTGGATTAAAAGGATTAGTAAAAGTTAACCTTTTTATGGATGACATTACTAAAATAGAAGATTTTAAAAAAGTATTAGTTGAAAAGAACAAAAAACTTATAGAATATGAAATTGAGGAAGTTAAGTATTATAAAAATCAGGCTTTGATTAAATTTAAAGGAATTGATGATATTGATAAAGCAGAGACTTTAAGAAATTGTTATATAAAGATTCATCGTAATGATGAAGAAGAACTTCCAGAAGATACATATTATATAGTTGATTTAATAGGTCTTGATGTTTTTTCAGATGAAAATGAAAAGCTTGGAAAATTAAAAGATGTTTTTTCTGTTCCATCAGGAAACCATGATATATATGTTGTGGAAACTGGGGAAAAAGATTTACTATTACCAGCAATTGGTGAAGTAATAAAGCATATAGATATTCCAAACAATAAAATAATAGTTCATCTAATAGAAGGTTTAAGATAGGAGGCATTATATGAAATTTGATGTTTTAACATTATTTCCAGAAATGTTTGAACCTATTAAACAGAGTATTATAAAAAGAGCTGTTGAAAAAGATTTAATAAATATTAACTTAGTTAATATTAGAGATTTTTCAGAAGATAAGCATAATAAAGTAGATGATACTCCATATGGCGGAGGAGCAGGAATGCTTATGAAACCAGATGTTGTAGATAGAGCTTATAATTCTGTAAAAACAGAAAATGCAAAAGTTATTTATTTGACGCCTCAAGGAAAAACTTTGGATCAAAAAATTGTTAAAGAATTATCTAATCAAAAACATTTAATATTGCTTTGTGGTCATTATGAAGGTATTGACCAGAGAGTAATAGATAAAATTGTTGATGAAGAAATTTCAATTGGAGATTATGTTTTAACTGGTGGAGAAATTCCAGCGATGGTATTAATTGATAGTATATCAAGATATGTTGATGGAGTTTTATCAAATGAATCAACTGATGAGGAATCATTTTCAAATGGATTACTTGAGTATCCACAATATACAAGACCAGAAATTTTTAATGAAGTTAAGGTGCCAGAGGTTTTAATTTCTGGACATCACGAAAATATTCGCAAATGGCGAAGAGAAAAATCTTTAGAAAATACATTAAAAAAAAGACCAGAATTGTTAGAAAATGTAGTGCTAACGAAAAATGAAAAAGACTACATAGAAAATTTAAAGAAGGAGGTCCACGAGTAATGGATATTATTAAATCAATAGAACATGAACAACTAAAGAATAAAATTCCTGATTTACGTATTGGTGATACTGTTAAAGTACATGCAAGAGTAAAAGAAGGTAATAGAGAAAGAATCCAAGTATTTGAAGGGATTATAATTAAAAAACAAGGTGGAGGAGTTAACGAAACATTTACTGTAAGAAGAATTTCTTATGGTGTAGGTGTTGAAAAAACATTCTTAGTTCATTCACCAAACGTAGAAAAAGTAGAAGTAACTAGAGTTGGTAAAGCTAGAAGAGCTAAATTATACTACTTAAGAGATAGAGTAGGTAAAGCTGCTAAGACTAAAGAAAAAATAGGAGCTAGAATTGAAACTAAAGAAATCGTAGTTAAAGAAGAAGTAGTTCCAGGAGAATCTGATGTAGTTGAAGAAGTTACAGAAGTAGTTCCAGAAACTGTAGAAGTTCCGGTAGAAGAAGTTAAAGTAGAAGAAAAAGTTGAAGATAAAAAAGAAGAAGTTAAAGAAGAAGTTAAAGAAGAAGCTAAAGTAGAAGAAACTGAAAAAGAAGATAAAGAATAATTAATAAGAAGTTCTAATACAAATTGTATTGGAACTTCTTATTTTATAGAATTATATTAACTTTACATAATGTAGATAATATGCTAAAATATTAGATGTAGCACGATGACAAAGCACACAAAGGAGGTTATGAATATGTTCATAGCTAGTAATTTTTCAATTGAGTATCTTGAAAACAAGCGGATCAAGGGCTGGACTGTTATTGCACGATATGAGGAAAAAATCGTTGGTGCGATAGATATGTCAATGGATACAGAAGTATATAAAAATATCTGTGTTTGCAGCTATATGATCGGAGCTTATCCAGAAGTAGAGAGAGAGGATATATTTAAGCATTTTTTCCATCTGCTCTGTGAAGAAGAGCCACTGCCAGTATATTTCAAGGCGGACCAGTTGAGCGACAATGATAGAAAGTGGTTGCTTGATTTGGGTGCAGAAGAAATGGTCGATGAAAAGCATGAGACGATGTGGTTTAAGGAAGATCCTGTTGTTCTCAAGCTGGATGTGACCATAGACTAAGCATATACAAAGATTGAATAATGTGTGGGGGTGGAGCCAGATAGTTCGGTTCTACCCTTTGTCTATTTTGTGAAAATATGTTATAGTATAAAAAAATATACTGGAGGATATATGATAAAAGTTTTGTTTGTGTGTTTAGGTAATATTTGTAGATCTCCAATGGCTGAGTTTGTTCTAAAAAATATGGTAAAAGAACAAGGAATGGAAGATAGATTTTACATAGAATCTGCTGCAACTAGTAGTGAAGAAGTAGGAAGCCCAGTACACTATGGAACAAGAAAGAAGCTTCAAGAAGTTGGAATTAGTGTAGATGGTAAATATGCTAGAAAATTAATCAAAGAAGATTATGAAAAATTTGATTATATTTTAGGGATGGAAGATTATAATATAACTAATATATTAAGAATTGTTGGAGAGGATAGAGAAAATAAAGTTTTTAGATTATTAGATTTTTCGAATAATCCAAGAGATATTGCTGATCCATGGTATACACATAACTTTGACAAAACATATGAAGATATCTGTGAGGGATGTAAAGCCTTTTTAAATAGAATTACAAGATAAGATAGTGTAATTTCATTACTTATACAAAAAGAAAGATTATAGACGAATATTTTAGCTTGTAAATATTATCATTTTATATTAATATAAGTGTATTGTGAAAGGAAGAAAAATGAGAATAGGGATAGATATAGATGATGTCATTACAGATACTTCATCTTCAATTAGAAAATATATAGATAAATCTAATAATAAAGGTCATATTTATAATCATATTGAAGAAGTAATGAGAGGAGAAATGCCTACTCAAGAAATTAAAAATTTTTATAAAGATAATAGCATTAATATTTTTAGAGATGCGATAGTAAAAAAGGATGCAAGTGGTGTTATTAAAAATTTAATGGATGAGGGAAACGAAGTATTTATAATAACTTCAAGAGGAGAAGTAAAGTTTAGTGGTTCTGAACAATTAACATTAGATTATTTAAAAGCTCATAATATAAATTATACTAAGATCATATTTAATTGTTTTGAAAAGGCAAATATATGTAAAGAAAATAGTATAGATTTAATGGTAGATGATTCTGTAAAATTTTGCGTAGATATTGTTAATAACAATATGAAAAGTATACTATTTACATCAGTCGTAAATAAAAATGAAATTGTGGAAGTTCCTAGAGTTAGTAGTTGGTTGGAATTGCAAAAAGAATTAGAGAATATTACTAAATAGGGTGAGAGGAAAATAAGAATGGAATACTTAGATTTAGTAAATAAAGTTGGAGAAAAAACTGGTGAAGTAAAAGACAGAAAGGAAATACATAGTAAAGGATATTGGCATAGAGGTTTTCATATATGGGTAATAAATTCTAATCAAGAGCTATTACTTCAAAGAAGAAGTGAAAATAAAGATGTGTATCCAAATAAGTTGTATGCATCTGTGGCAGGTCATATGACAAGTGGTGAGAAAGAAATCGAAGGAATTGTAAGAGAATGTTCAGAAGAAATCAATTATACTGTTAATAAAGAAGATTTAGAATACTTATTTACTTTTTCACAAGAAGTGGTTGAAAATCAAGGAAAATTTTTAGATAATATGTTTTATGATGTGTATTTACTTGAGAAGGATATAGATATAAGTACTTTAAAATTACAAAAAGAGGAAGTAAAAGATATACAATATATTGATTTTAGAGAATATGAAAAAATGGTTAATAATCATCACAAAGACATTGTAAATCATCCAGAAGAATGGGAAAAATTATTTAGAATATTGCATAAAAAGTATGATAGACAATAATCCACCAATTGACAAGTTTACATAATTTTATTATAATGTATGTGTATTGCGGGTATAGTTTAGTGGTAGAATGCCATGCTTCCGACCTGGTCGCGCGAGTTCGATTCTCGCTACCCGCTCCAAATTATAATAAGGGGCTGTAGAATGAAGTTATTAGGTGGATTATTTGGTACTAAAGATAAAAAAAATCAAGGAAATATTGATGATATATATGAGAATTTAGGAATTGTTAGACCATTTACAGCTTTAGACAATGGGCAAATGAGAAGCTTTATAGGAGATCTTTCTGAGCATAAAAGATTAACTAGAACTGAAAGAAAAGCTTTTGAAGTATTATGGTATACTATATGTCCTGATATTGATGGATTTGGAAATAATATATGGAATTTAAAAGAAGGAAAATTTGAAATATTTGATGAAGAGGGAATAAAGGCGCAGTATGAAAAAGAATCTTCTGTAGACATAGATGAGGATTTTGATGAAGGAAGAGTAAATTTTACCTTTAGATCAGCTGAAGGAGATATGGTTGTTCATCAACATGAAAGAAATAAAAAGATTTTTTTAGTATATTTATCAGAAAAAATTTCAGAGAGGTTGTTTGATATATTTAGAGAAGTAGAAACTAAAACTTTAGATTTAAAACCAGAAAGAGGAATAGATAGATATAAAGTGAAGCTAACTGGTGCACCTATTGCTATTAACCAATCTGGAAGTACAGTAAAGAGTATAGATAAAAAAGGAGATGAACCAAGATAATATGGAAGATTGTTTATTTTGTAAATGGATAAATGAAAAAGAAAAAATTATAATTGAAAATGATTTAGTATTTGCAAGACCTGATGAATTTGCAGTTAGCCCTGGACATACATTGTTTATGACTAAAAGACATGTTAAAGACTTTTTTGAAACAACTGATGAAGAAAGAAATGCAATATTTGAATTGGTGGACAAAGTTAAAGAAATGTTAGATGAAAAATACAGTCCAACAGGATATAATATAGGTATGAATTGTGGAGTATCAGCGGGACAAAGTGTTATGCATATTCATGTACATTTAATTCCAAGATATGATGGAGATGTTGAGAATCCTAGAGGAGGAGTAAGAGGAGTAATTCCTAAAAAGCAAAATTATTAATAATGAGAAGAGTCGCAAGGCTCTTTTTTTATGCAAATAAAATCACGATTTATGTCGAATTAGGTTATATTATAGTAGGAGGTGGTTATTATTAAAGAAATTTTTCAAGGATTAGTTGTTTCAATAATTTTTATTTTTTTTGTTCTTACTACTATAATAATTTTAAATTACGAAAAAATTTTTGTTAAATACAATATTGATAAATTGCCTTCTGCAGCTATGGAAAATACTTTCAAAATAAGATATAATAAATGCAAATATTTTATGGAGGAAAGTAATGGATTATAGAAAATTTGAAAATAAGATTATAGTAAGAATTGATAAAGGCGAAGAAATTCTAGAAAAGATAAAAGAAATTGCATTAAAAGAAAATATAAAGTTGGCTTCTGTTTTTGCATTAGGAGCTACAAATGATTTTACTGTAGGTGTATTTAAAGTTGATGAAAAGAAATATTATTCTAATAATTTTGTAGGAAATTTTGAAATAGTTTCTTTAACTGGAACAATAAATACAATGAATGGAGAATTTTATACACATATTCATATGAGTGCTGGAAACGATAAAGGAGAAGTTTTTGGTGGACATTTAAATAGAGCAAGGGTTAGTGCAACTTGTGAAATGGTTATTGATATTATAAATGGAAGTATAGATAGAAAACTTGATGAAGATATAGGATTAAATTTATTTGAGTTCTAAAAAAAACTTGTTACTGAAAATGTAACAAGTTTTTTTGGAGCAGGTAGTGGGAATCGAACCCACGTCATCAGCTTGGAAGGCTGAGGTTCTACCATTGAACTACACCTGCATGCCCCTGACAAGTATAGATTATAATTTATGATTAAATATTTGTCAATAGCAAATTTAAAATTTTTAAATTAATTTTGGTAAAAATACTTGAGCAAGGCTTAAGAATATAAAGAATCCTAATACATCTGTAGCAGTTGTTAAAAATATAGATGAAGCTAAAGCAGGATCTAATTTTAATTTTGCTAATATTAGAGGAACTAAAATTCCACATATTCCTGATATTACTAAATTTCCTATCATTGATAAGAAAATAATTACACCTAAATAGCAGTTTCCATATATAAGGGTTACTATTATACCAGTTAAAATACCTATGATGGCACCGTTAAATAGTCCTAAAATTATTTCTTTTATAACAAGTCTTAAGCTATCTTTTAATTCAACTTTTCCCATAGCAATATTTCTAATGATTATTGAAACTGTTTGTGTTCCTGCATTTCCACCCATACCAGTTACAATTGACATTATTGCAGATAGTGCAACAACTTGAGCAATTGTTCCTTCGAATATTTTTACAGTAAGTGATGCTAAAAAAGCAGTAACAAGATTTACTATAAGCCAAGGAAGTCTCATTTTTATTGATTCAAATACTGTACTATCAATATTTTCTTCTTTATCAACACCAGCCATTCTTAAAACGTCTTCAGTTTGTTCTTCTTGAATGACGTCAATGATATCATCGATAGTAATAATTCCTAGTAAAACATTTTTTTTGTTTATTACAGGTATAACATTTAAGTCATATTTTGAAGCAAGTAGTGCAACTTCTTCTTGATCTGTTTCTGGTTCAACTGAAATGAAGTTTGTATTTGTTATTTCTTCTAATTTTGTTGAATCAGGTGAGATTAGTATATCTCTTAGGTTTGCTATACCTATGATTTTTTTATTATCATTAACGAAGATTGTTTCAATTACTTCTGATTTAGAAACAATTTCTTTTAATTTTAGTAAAGCTTGTGATACAGTTAAATCTTTTTTTAGAGCAATATACTCTGTAGTCATAATTCCACCAGCTGTATCATCTTCATACCCTAATAATTCTGTAATAACTTTTTTATCTTTTCCATCTTTCATTAGGTTAATAAGTTCTTTAGATTTTCCAATGTTTATTAAACCTAATATATCTACAATATCATCTTTTGACATGTAGCTGAATACATTAATAATTCTGTGATTTCTAAGTAAATCAAGTATTCTTATTTGTGTTTTTTCTTCTGATTCTTCTAAGATATTAGCTAATTCTTTGTCACTTAATTTTGCGCAGATTTCAGCTATATCATTGTCTTCTAAATCAGATAATTGTAAGGCTAGATCAACTGATGTTATTTCATCTAACTTACTTAATAGTGTGTTTATTGTGATTTCTTCTTCTTTTAACATTTTATTTTCTCCTTTCTTATTTTTGAAGAAAATAAATAGTCGAAATTAAAGAATTATGGAATAAAAAAAGCTCAAATAATGAGCGATCTTTTTATTAATCCTCATTTCAATCATATTTATTTTCTTATGATTCGATTGTGAATCTTCGCTCATTAAATCACCTCTTTTTCTTTAAACTCCTTTTTTATTATATCATAAACCTATAAAAAGTTAAAGTAAAATCAAGAAATTCGTTTATTTTTTATGAATTTTGAAGTATAATGTTAATAATTTAGAATTTAAGAACTAAATTGAACTTATTTAGCTATTAAATTATTATAAAAAGGAAATTTTATTATGAATAAAAAATATATTGCTATTATTAGTATATGTTTTATGCTTTCAATCATTTCTGGAATAATTGCAAAAGATTTACTTATTGGAGGAACAATTTTATTTTCTGGTCTTTTGTGTGCATATTTTGCAAGTGAGGGGAAGAGAGTTAATTATATATTTGGTTTAATAAATTACATTTTAATGGGATATGTTTCTCTAAAAAATAATTTATATGGAATTTTTTTATTTTATATATTTATTTTTGCACCACTGCAAATTCATGGTTTTAGTACATGGAAAAAGAATTTGAATAAAGATAATAATGTTAATGTAAGAGAGTTTAATTTGAAAAATTCAATTATAATAACCATTTCTTGTATTATTGGTAGTTTTTTATTAGCGTTTTTATTAAATTTAATTCCAAATCAACGATTAGCTTTAATGGATGCAGCATCTAATTGTATTAATTTGTGTGGAGTAGTGTTAATGATACTACGTTTTAAAGAGGCTTGGTGGTTGTGGTTCATAAATAATATTATTGATTTAAGTATTTGGATTATCACTACATTAAATAATGGTACAGGTTCTGTAATGATGCTTTTGGTATCTATCGGATATTTACTTATAAATGTTTATGGAATGATAAAATGGCATATTAATGCAAGAAAAAATAAAGTATAGGAGGAATAATATGAAATTGGTATCGGTGAATCCTTATAATGATGAAATCATAGGTGAGTGTGAGGAAAATACTAAAGAAGAGATTTTAGAGAAAGTAAAACTTGCAAAGCAAAATAAGAAATTATGGGAAAATTTAAATGTAGAAGAAAGAATAGATATTTTAAAAGAATTATATGAAGCTTTTAAAAACAATAGTGAAGAGATGGCAAAATTAATTTCTATGGAAATGGGAAAGCCTATTGTTCAATCAGAAGCGGAAATAACTGCAACTTTTAAAAACATTGAGTGGAACTTAGAAAATGCTAAAAAGTATATTGCTGATGAAATAACTTTTGAAGATGAAAAGCAAATACAAAAGGTTTTGTATAAGCCTAGAGGAATTGTTTTAGCAATTTCACCATTTAATTATCCTATTTCTTTATGTGTGGCAATTGCAGTACAAAATTTAATTGTTGGAAATGTGGTAATAAGTAAGCCTGATCCTAAGTTACCATTATTATTTAAGCTAGTAGAAAAAATAATAAATGATTCTAAATTGCCTAAAGGTGTATGGCAAATTGTTTTTGCAGATAGAGAAACGTCTAGTTTTTTAGCAGATCAAGATATTGATATGATTTGTTTTACAGGAAATACGAAAACAGGTGAATATTTGTATAGTGTAGCTGCTAAGAAAATGATTCCTGCTTTGATGGAACTTGGAGGTTCAGCTCCTGGAATTGTATGCGAAGATGCTGATATTGATGATGTTATTTCTGGAATATTTAAAAAGAAATTTTCTAATAGTGGACAATTATGTCATGCTTTAAAAAGACTAATTGTTCACGAAAGTGTTTTTGATGAAGTTGTAGAGAAATTAAAAGTTATTGCTGAATCACAAGTTTTAGGAAATCCGCTTGAAAGAGAAATAACTATGGGACCAATTGTAAGTAAAAATCAATTAGAGAAACTAGTTGAACAATTTAATGATGCAAAAGAGAAAGGTGCTTGTATCGTATGTGGTGGAGAAAAATTTGGAGAAAAAGGAAACTTTTTTAAACCAACAATTTTAACTGATATAAATAGAGATATGAAAGTTTGGAAAGAAGAAGTATTTGGTCCAATATTACCAGTTGTTAGTTTTAAAACTTTAGACGAAGCTATAGAACTTGCTAATGATACTATTTATGGATTAGGAGGATATATTTTTACTAAAAATAAAAATACTTTTGAGAAAATAAGTAATGAATTAGAAACAGCTATGGTATCTTGCAATAATCTTGCGTATTCAGCACCATATAATCCTTTTGGTGGAGTTAAAAAATCAGGTTTAGGTCGTACAAGAGGAAAATGGGGATTACAAGAATTATGTAATATAAAAATATTTGTATATGAAAAATAAGATAGCGAAGAGCACAGTATTTTGAAATACTGTGCTCTTGCTTGCCTAAAAGTTTAGGCGTGGTAATTAGTCGGTAAGGTGCACGGATCCACGATAGACAGAGAAACCTAACCGGAAAAAGAACTCTGCCAGCTCATCATAGGTATAATCTGTTCTGCCTTTGATGGCCATGAAGATGGCGACTGAGTGGCTATCATTTACCAGCTCGTGTTCTTCATCCTTCATGCACAGGTAAACCCGGTTTTTCGCCAGATGAATCCAGGCTTCCCACTGTTCACCGTCATGGTCATGCATCAGGATAGCGGTGCACGGGTCAAGGTGGAGCCACTGTACTTCGTTCTGATCTCCGATGACCATCTTGTCTACGTCTCCGCGTGTGTACTCTTTGGGAATTTTTTCAATTTTCAGCATATGCTACCTCCTAATATTGTGTGAAAAACTTTTGCTACATCTATTATTATACCATAAAAACCTTATAAAATCAACGATTGTAGGCAGTATAGATAGGTATAGCTAATTTTTAAAAAATATAGTATAATGATGAAAATTAAATTTGAGGAGAATTTTATGAAAGAAAACTACTTACTAGTTCATGGAAGTTTTGGAAGCCCTTTTAGTAATTGGATTCCATATTTAAGAAATGAAATTGAGAAAAAAGATTTAACCGTATATACACCGGATTTTCCAACAGGTGTAGGATTTCAAAATTATGATGCATGGGCTAAAATTTTAAAAGTATATGTTGATAGTAATATTATAAATGAAAATACAGTTATATTTGCTCATTCAATAGCACCAGTTTTTGTTTGCAAATTTCTAGCTTTAAATAAAATTAAAGTTAAGAGATTAGTTTTAGTTTGTGGATTTAATAACTATTTTGGTATAAATGATGAATATGATACTGTTAATGGAAGTATGTATTTTGAAAATTTAGAAGAAGTTAAAAATTATTGTGAGGATATTGTTTGTATGTATTCAGATAATGATCCTTATGTTAAATATGAAGCAGAAAAAGAATTTGCAGATAGTATAACTGAAAATCAAATTGTATTTCCAAATGGTGGACATTTGAATTCAGAAAGTGGATATACTGAATTTAAAGAGTTATTAAAATATATAAAAATTTAGGAGAAAAAATGAAAATAACTGTTGAAATGGCTTGCTCAATTAATGGATTAATTGCAACAAAAGATGGAAATGAAGATTTTTTATCAAATAGAAATTATCAAATTATGTTAGATTTTTTAAAAGAATATGATTGTTTAGTTTGGGGAAATACGACATTTAAAAATGTTATTTCTTGGGGAGAAAATTATATTAATGATTTAAAAGATGTTACTGTAATTATATTTTCAAAAGAAAAGCAAGTTTCAAATTATGATAATGTTATTTATTGTAATTCGCTTGAGAATTTTTTAGAGATTTGTAAGCAAAAAAATATTGAGAATGTTTTTGTTTCTGGTGGTGCTCATATAAATACATTATTTTTAGAAAATAATATGGTTGATGAGATTATTGTTAATTATAATCCATATGTTTTAACTAGGGGTATTAATTTATTTGAAGGCAATGATGTTGAAAAGAGCTTAGTTTTAGATAAGGTAGTTCATGAGAAAGAAGATATTGTTCAAATTTGGTACAAAATAAAAAAATAGAATAGGAGAAAAGTATGAAAGTAATAACTGTATGTGGAAGTTTAAAATTTAAAGATGAAATGATGAAAATAACTGAAGAAATGGAATTACAAGGAAATTGTATGATAAGTGTTATTTATCCTACAAATGAAGATAAAGATTATTATACAGATGAACAAGCTGATATACTTGATAAAATGCATAAAGAAAAAATAAGAATGTCAGATGCAATTTTAGTAGTAAATGTTGGTGGATATATAGGAAATAGTACACGTAGTGAAATCGAGTTTGCAAAATCATTAAATAAAGAAATAATTTATTATACAGATTTAGTGTAGTAAAAATTAATTGAACTAGTTGTAAATTTAAGTTTGTAATATTATAATGGAAGTAATTATTTTAAAAGGAGTAATAAAATATGGAAGAAAACAATAAAGAAGAGAAAAAAAGCGTAAAAATAAGATTAACAGGTGTATTTTGCATATTATTAATCATAATAATTATAGCTTTAGTTTGCTATATGTATGTTGAAAAAACAAATTATGATGAAGAAATTAAAAGTTTAGAAGCTAACAATGTGAAAATGCAAAGTACAATAAATGATTTACAAGGAAAACTTGTTTTAATTGATGAAGAAAAAGATAAAAATTCAAATTCTGTATCAACTAATAATATAACAAATACAGTTGATAATACTGATGAAGATGATTTAGACTCAGATGAACAAGTAGATGAAATAGCTAAAGAGTTATTTGAAAGTGGAAGTACAAAAATAAGAGAGACTGTATATTCATCTTATGATCAATATGAATTAATAATACCTTCTGATGAACTAGTTGTAAAAGGAAAAGTCTATGAAAAAAGAGATGCATTATATTCAGATATAGAAGATGAATATTCTAAAATTTTTACAGATGGAGCTTTAGATAAAGTTTTAAAAGAAAGATTTGCTGAATCAGATGGAAATTTATATATTATATCAGGTAGTGATGAAGAATGGAATATTTCTAATGTAGAAGTAGAAAAAACTTCAGAAAATGATGGAGAGATAGAATATAAAGTAACATATAATGATGTAGAAAGTGATGGAACTGTTTCAGAAAAAATAACATGTACTATGAAAATAAAATTAGTAGATGGTGAGTATAGAATATTTGAAACAGATTATTGTGAATTAATGTAATAAATAGAATATCAATCATAAAAAACATATTGCGGTGCAATATGTTTTTTTTATAAAATTATTTTTCAGTTTCTATTATATGTTCTGCATTTTTAGCTTTCTTTTCATTAATAATATCTAATAAACTATTTAAATGTTCGACTGTTTGTAAATTATATATATAATTTATTCCCCAAAACAAAAAGTTTAATCCAATATATATGGCTAAAGTATATTGAATGTTTTCTTTTAAATTGTTTACTATATAGTTATTCATTCCTAAATTAGTTACTATTATTGATTCTAATCCAGCTACTACTAAAGAAAATAGAACATATCCAAAAACTATTAGTAAAGTTTTTTTAATGAGTTTCATGTTAGATACTCCTTTCATCTAAAAAATCATATACGTTGCGAACTCTTCTTCTTGATGCGAGTAGTTTACTACCATCTTCCATAACTATTACAATTTTTGTGCTTGTAGCCATATCAAATTTAAGTATTTTTTTAGCATTTATAATATGGCTTTTTGATATTCTAATATAGTCTGGATTGTCTTCTTCAATTTTATATAATCTACTCATTATTCTAAAAGTGCCTTCTTTTGTTTGGCAGTAGTTATGTTGTTTATTACTAAAATAGAATAGTATATCTTCTTTATTTATAAATACTTTTTCATTGTCTTTTTTTACTAATATTTTAGTTTGTTCACGATAACTTGCAATATATTTTAGTAGATTATGATATTGTTCATTGTCTTCTTTGTATTCTACAATGATATTAATTGTATTTTCTAATTTAGGACTTTTCCTTGAAAATAGTTTATATTCCATAATTTATCTTACCTCGTATATATTGTATCACTAATTATTATTATTTTACATATTTTTGGCATAAGAGGTCGAATTTTGTAACAAGCGGTTATAGAAATCAAAAATCGTTTCAAAAAATAAAAGATTATAGAGTTTACATAAATTGACTTTCATCTAGAAATTTAGTAAAATAAAAAAGTAACCAGTTATAATATGTGATTCTATAGAGGGCTTTGATATGGGCAAAAAAACAGAACTTATAAAAAGATTCATAGGAGATTATCCTGCAACATTTTCAGTTGATTATTCACCATTTCGGAATTGTTATGCACATGCTTTGAATTGCAACTATGAAGACAGAGATTTTTCAATGTATACGCCAGGAGCAATATATGCGGATTTTAATGGAGGCGATTTTTTGGATAGCACAGAATATTTCTTTGATTATGATTTATTTATAAAATTAATCAAAAGAGATTGTTCTGCTATTTCAATAACTGCTTCTGAATGCTCTTTTGACATGAAACTAAGAGAAAAATCGTCTAAAATTGTGCTAACATATTCAAAAAAGGATAATGATTTTCATTTTCTAAGACAAAATATTGACGGAACATGGTCACATAAACCAGGATTTGGAAACCGGATAAAAAGGGTCAAAAGTGAAATCATTCAATATAATGGCGAAAAATCAATAGAAATCTGGGGAAGCTCCTACAAAGTATTTGAAATTATGGAGTTACACAAAAATTTTTAGGAAGTAGTTTATTCCTGATTTGCAAAAAGCTGTAAAGAGATTTACTGCTTTTTGCTTTAATATAATAAAAGACGTTGATTATTATTAAAGGAGAGAAGTAAAATATGTTTATGAAATATACTACTTAAAAAAAAAGACCTTAGAAATATTGATTTTTCAATACATCTAAGGCTCTTACAACTTGGAGCAGGTAGTGGGAATCGAACCCACGTCATCAGCTTGGAAGGCTGAGGTTCTACCATTGAACTACACCTGCATGTCTCTAACAAGTATAGATTATAAAACGTTATTTTATATTTGTCAATACTAAATTGTTAAATCCTATGAATACTTTACTTTTAATGAATTTAATAGTAAAATAAAGATGTTCTAAAAATTTAAAGATTGAGGAAAAGATGGAAAAGTTAATTTCAAATTCGGAAAATGAAACTAAATTAATAGGAAAAAAATTTGCAGAAAAATTAAAAAAAGGTGATGTTGTGGTTCTTACTGGTGATTTAGGTTCTGGAAAGACTAAATTTACAGAAGGAGTATTACAATATTTTGGATTAGAAGATGAAATTTCTAGTCCTACTTTTACAATTGTTAATGAATATTCAAGTGAAAATGGAACTATTTATCATTTTGATGTTTATAGATTAGAAGATGAAGATGAATTTTATGCAATAGGTGGAGAAGAATATTTTCAAAAAGGAATTTGTTTGATTGAATGGGGAGAAATGATTGAAAAGGCTTTGCCTGATAAGTATATTCATATAACTTTTTCAAGAAATTTAGATGAAGAAAATAAAAGAGAAATTTTAATAGAGAAAATTATAAAATAGCGAAAAACCGTCAGCATCAGCTGACGGCTTTTCGTTTTAGAGCACAAACTCTTTAGGGGGAAGAGAAAAATTATTTTGATATTCCCATAAGAGCATGATACTCTTGTTATTAAGATCTGTTGCCTTAGATACGTGGTACTGTATTACTTCGGTGTCGCCAAAATACTGCTGTTTGATCTGACATACATCGTCCCAGTTTGCCCAGTTGGGATCATATATTGCGACGTACCGTGTGCCGTTTATATGTCCTTCTTTACATACACGCTTGCTACTGAAGAACTCATATTTGTTGAGTACGGCAGTGATGTCGGGGATAGGAACATTGACGTTTGTTGGTCTCCAAAGATGCAGGCAGGTGTTGTGGAAATTTACATAGTTTTTCTTTTTGGGGTGAATTTGAAAAGCTATTTCACCAGAATTGAAAAACATTTCCTTTATAGTTACTACTTCGTTGAAAGTAGGACACCTGTGATCATTAGAAACACTGAGATGTTCCCAGCCCATTTGATTGCTGGCTATGACTTGAAAAAAGTTATTGCCCAGTGGTAAATAGAAACAACCACAGTACTTATGCATAACAGGAAGTACATGAGCAAAATTTTCTAAATCATAATCCCGGTATGGCATTGATGATAAATCTTTCATAACTTTATGCTTGTGACAAAAGATTGTCACTTTCCTCCTGTATTTGATTTAATAATTATATCATGAATTATGTAAATTAGCAAACTTCTATTTACTTTATAGTAATTATGTTATAAAATAAAAACGTTGAAAGGAATAGTGTTATGAAGATTTTAGCTTGTGATACTTCAAGTAGTGTATGTGCTGTTGGAGTATTTGAAAATGATAAATTAATAGGTAAAAATGAGTTAGATAATGGAAAAACGCATTCAGAAAATTTTATGCCTTTAGTAGAAAAAACTCTAAAAGAATCTAACTTAAGTTTAGCTGATATAGATGCTATAGCAGTTGTAGTTGGTCCAGGTTCTTTTACTGGAATTAGAATTGGTGTAGCTAGTTGTAAAGCAATGGCGGAAGTGGCTGAGAAAAAGATGATTTCTTTATATTCATTAGAAGTATTAGCAGCAAATGAGTATGGAAAAGCAAAAAATATTTGTGCTCTAATTGATGCAAGAAATAATCAGGTATATTGTGGTATTTTTGATGAAAAATTAAATAAAAAAGAAGAATTTATGGCAGATGATATAGAAAAGTGTTTAGAAAATGTAAATAAATATGATAATATCATTTTTGTTGGTGATGGAAGTATTATTCATAAAGAGTTGATTGAAAAAATATTTAAAAGTAAGAATATTGAATTTTCTAAAAGTAATAAACAAACTGCTGTTGGATTGGGGATTGCTTCTAACCAAAAAGCAGAAAATGTGGAATTTACTACAGCAGATAAAATTATTCCAGTCTATTTAAGAAAATCACAAGCTGAAAGAATGAAAATGAATATTGTTGAGATGAAGAAAGAACATATAGATATTTTAGTTCGTGATTTAAAATTGTATGATGACTTTTGGAATGAAAAGATTTTAATGGATGAATTTCAAAACGAAAATTCAGAATATTTTGTTTTACTAGATGAAGAAAAAATTATTGGATTTGCAGGATTATGGTTTAACATTGATGAAGCTCATATTATGAATATTGCAGTAAAAAAGGAATTTAGGAAAAAAGGGTTTGGAAGTAAATTATTAAAATTTTTAATAGATGAAGCTAAAAATAAGAAAAAGATGTGTATAACATTAGAAGTAAGAGTTGATAATATTGCTGCGATTTCACTTTATAGAAAATTTAATTTTGAAGAAAATGGGATAAGAAAAAAATATTATGATTCACAAATTGATGCAGTTATTATGACAAAAAAATTTTAAAAATGAAAATATACCTAATTTATGTAAATTTTTAATTAGGTGTATTTTTTTGCCATTCCAATAAAAATAAAATTTTGTATAATAAAAATATAATACTTGCATAAAAAAAATGTATGATATAAAATCTATATGTAAAATAGCGAGACGACTAAATATGAGTTTTGGAGGAATAATATACAAATGAGAAAGATGAATGAATTGAGTTATAAAGATTTAAAAGATGTTTGTAATCCAAGTACGTTTAAATTTGAAAAGGTTAATGAAGTAATCGATACAACAAATTTAGTTTATGGTCAAGATAGAGGAATTAAAGCTTTAGAGTTTGGTGTAAATGTAGATATAAAAGGTTACAACTTATATCTTGAAGGACCAGCTGGTGTAGGAAAAACAATGTATACTAAAAAGTTTTTACAAACTAGAGCTGCTAAGGAAAAAGTTCCTAATGACTGGTGTTATATTTATAATTTTGATGATCCAAATGAGCCAATAGCTGTTTCACTTCCTGCAGGACAAGGAAAAGCTTTTAAAGATGATATGGATTCATTTATTAAAAACATAAGAAAAGATATTAAGAAAACTTTTAATAATGATGAATATGAAAAAGAGAAGAAACTTATAAAACAAGAATTTGAAGCTAAAAAAGAGAATATTTTAGCTAAATTAAATGATAAAACTTTAAAACAAGGTTTTCAAGTAAAGTCAGCTCAAAATGGTATTTATATGATGCCTGTTTATGAAGGTAAACCAATTGAAGAAGAAGAATATGAAAAACTACCTTTAGAAGTTAAAAGTGAATTTGAAGCTAAATCAGCGCAAGTTCAAGAAATGATTTTTGAAACATTATCAGAAATTAAATTAATTGAAAATAAAGCTGATAAGAAAATAGAAGAATGGCAATCAAATGTTGCTTTACTTACAGTTAATATTCATGTTAATAATGTTAAATCAAATTATAAAAGAAATAAAAAAATTAGTACATTTTTGGATAATGTAAAAAGAGATATTTTAAAAAATATAAATACATTTATGATGCCAGAAAATGATAATGATAAACAACAAGTACCACCTCAAATGAAAGCTATGCAAAACAATGAACCATGGCTTAATTATAGAGTTAATCTATTTGTTGATAATAGCAATTTAGAAGGCGCTCCAGTTATTATGGATTCAAATTATACTTATCAAAATATTTTTGGTAAGTTAGAATATGAAAACCAATTTGGAATGATGAAAACTGATTTTACAATGTTAAAACCAGGTTTATTACAAAAAGCTAATGGTGGATATATTATTTTTCAAGCTAAAGATTTAATTTCTAGTCAACCATGTTATGAAACTTTGAAAAAAGTATTGCAAGTTAAAGAAATTAGTATTGAAAATAATATGGAACAACGTTCTTCAATGATGCTTGTTTCACTAAAACCAGAAGCTATACCTTTAGATTTAAAAGTTGTTATTATTGGTAATTCAGAAATATATCATACATTATTATCTTTAGATGATGATTTTAGAAAATTATTTAAAATAAAGGTTGAATTTGAAGAAGATGCTCCAAAAAATGAAGAAAATATTACTAAACTTATTAGATTTGTAAAGAGCTATTGTGAACAAGAAGAATTGTTAGATATTGATAAAGAAGCTATGGCGAAAGTTGTAGAATATGCTTCAAAACTATCTGGTGATAAAGAAAAACTTTCTACACAATTTAGTGAAATTGGTCAAATTGTTGGAGAGGCTTCAACTTGGGCTAAGCTAGATAAATCAAAAATGATTACAAAAAAATATGTTCAAAAAGCTTTTGATGAAAGAATCGAAAGAATTAAAAAGTATGATACTAAGTATTTACAAATGATTAAAGAGGGAGCATTACTTATTGATACAGAAGGATATAAAATAGGTCAAATTAATGGTTTAACTGTAATTACAATAGGTGATTATTCTTTTGGAAAACCTTCTAAAATTACTGCTAATACTTATCTGGGAAAACAAGGTATTGTTAATATTGAAAGAGAAGTTCAAATGTCTGGCTCAAGTCACTCAAAAGGTGTTATGATTTTAACTGGATATTTAGGTGAAATGTTTGCACAAGATAAAGAATTATCTTTAAATGCTAGTATTTGTTTTGAACAATTATATGGTGGAGTAGATGGAGATAGTGCTTCTAGCACAGAGGCATATGCTATACTTTCTAGTTTATCAGGTGTAGCTATCAATCAATCAATTGCTGTAACAGGTTCTGTTAATCAAAAAGGAGAAATTCAACCTATTGGTGGTGTGAATGAAAAGATTGAAGGATTTTTCCAAATTTGTAAAATGAGAGGATTAAATGGAGAACATGGTGTAATTATTCCTACTCAGAATGTTAGAAATTTGCATTTGAATGATGAGGTTATTGAAGCTGTTAAAAAGGAGAAATTTCATATTTATGCTATTAATACTATTGAAGAGGGTATTGAGATTTTGACTGGTGTTCCTGCTGGTAAAAGGGATAAATTTGGTAAGTTTCCTGCGGGTACTATTAATTATTTGGCTAATGAGAAATTGGCTAAATATGCAGAAATAGTCGAAAAGAAGAATAAAATGTAGGTTGATTTTTATTGATAATGAGGCACTATTGCTATAAAATGGCAATAGTGTTTTTTCTTTATAATATTAAGTTAAATATTAATTAATTTTCAGAATTTTGCTCTTCGCAATCTCCAGAATAAAAAACTGCGTTTTTATATTGTAGATTGCTCAATTTCACACTTCACTCACTACGTTCATTACGTTTGGTCGCTAGCGCAATTCTAAAAATTAATTAATGTTTAACTTATAATATATAAGATAAAACACTTATTAGTAGTAGATAGAAAGGAGTTTTATGAATAAAAATGATGAGATTTTGGCTAGGCTTATGTCTATTGAATCTACTAATGAAGAGATTTATAAGGAATTGATAAGGTTAGGGCAGGAGTTGAAAATGAGGAGATTTGAAGAACTGCAGTCTAAAACTATTATTGAAGATATTTATGATTACATTAAAGTTTTAAACTATGAAAAAAAACTGTCTGAAAAAGTGGAAACAAAAGAAAAAATATGATATAGTCTAGCTAAATAATATGATTAAGTTGGGAGGCGATATTTTGAAAATAACAGAAAATGATATAGACAACTTGAAAGAGATTTCTAATGAAATTAGAAAGAATATTATAGAGGAAGTATATAGTGCACAATCAGGTCATCCAGGAGGTGCATTATCTTCAGTAGAAATATTAACAGCCTTATATTTTAACCAAATGAATATTAATCCAGATAAACCAGATGATGAAAATAGAGATAGGTTTGTTTTATCTAAAGGACATGCTTCTGCTGGGTTATATGCTACTTTGGCAGAGAGAGGATTTTTTTCAAAAGAGGAATTAAAAAAATTTAGAAAATTAGGAGCTATTCTTCAAGGTCATCCTGATATGAAACATATACCTGGTGTTGATATGTCATCAGGGTCACTTGGACAAGGTTTATCTGTTGCTAATGGAATGGCTATGGCTTCTAAATTAGATAAAAAAGGATATAGAGTTTATTGTTTAGTTGGTGATGGTGAGATACAAGAAGGTCAAATATGGGAAGCTGCAATGACTTCTAGTCATTATAAATTAGATAATTTATGTTTAATAGTAGATAATAATAATTTACAAATAGATGGTGAAGTGTCAAAGGTTATGTCTGTATATCCATTAAAAGAAAAATTTGAAAGCTTTGGTTTTGAAGTTTTTGAAGTTAATGGAAATGATATAGATGAATTAATAACTGTATTTCAAAAAGCTAAGACTGTTAAAAATAAACCTACAGCAGTTATTGCTAAAACAACAAAAGGTAGAGGAGTAAGTTTTATGGAAAATCAAGTAGGTTGGCATGGAAAAGCTCCAAAAGAAGATGAATATAAGTTAGCAATAGAAGAATTAACTAAAAACAGTAGGAGGTAGATTTATGAGTGAGGAAAAGAAAGCTACTAGACAAAGTTATGGAGAAGCACTAAAAGAACTAGGAAAAATTAATAAAGATATAGTAGTGCTAGATGCGGATTTGGCTGGAGCTACTAAAAGTGATATATTTAAAAAAGAATTTTCAGATAGATTTTTTGATATGGGAATTTCAGAACAAGATATGATTGCTACTGCTGCTGGAATGTCTACATGTGGTAAAATACCTTTTGCTAGTACGTTTGCTGTATTTGCAACAGGAAGAGTATATGATCAAATTAGAAATAGTATTTGTTATCCAAATTTGAATGTAAAAATTTGTGGAAGCCATGCTGGTGTTACAGTAGGAGAAGATGGGGCTACTCATCAAATGCTAGAAGATATTAATTTAATGAAAGGACTTCCTAATATGAAAGTGTTTTGTCCATCTGATGATGTACAAACTAAATGGATAGTAGAAGAAATGACTAAAATAGAAGGACCTTGCTATATTAGAACAGCAAGGCTTTCAACACCTGTTATATATGACAAAAAAGAAGAAATTGCTGGTAAAAAATCAGTACAATTTGGAAAAGGAGAAGATGCTACAATTTTTGCTACAGGTGTTTGTGTATCTGAAGCTTTGAAAGCAAAAGAAGTTTTAGAGAAACAAGAAATTAATGTTAGAATTATTGATATGTTTTCATTAAAACCTATTGATAAAGAAGCAATTATAAAATCTGCTAAGGAAACTAAGTTATTAATATCTGTTGAAGATCATAGTGTAATTGGAGGTTTAGGAAGTATAATTTCAGATGTTCTTACTGAAAATTATCCTGCAAAACTTGTAAAAATGGGTGTTAAGGATAGATTTGGTGAATCTGGAAATGCAATAGAACTTATGAAAAAATTTGAAATAGATAGTGAAGCAATTGTGAATAAAGTAAAAGAGGAATTAAATAAATGATTGATTTAACTGAAGCAAAAAAAGTTTTTAAAGAATACACATCTAATTTTAGAGTAGCAGATCAAAAAGTTGATATTAAAATTATACATACTATGGGAGTTACTAAAATTGCTGGATATATTGCACGTGAGATGAATTTATCAGAAGAAGATATTCATTTAGCCGAAATTATAGGTTTATTACATGATATTGGTAGATTCGAACAAGCTGTGAGATTCAATAATTATAATGATTATGAAACAGTAGATCATGCAGAATTTGGTGCAGATTTATTATTTAAAGAAAATCTTATTAAAAGATTTATTGATGATAGACAATATGATAGAATAATAGAAAAAGCAATTAGAAATCATAATAAATTTTTAGTAGAAGAAGGTCTTTCAGAAAGAGAATTATTACATGCTAATATTATTAGAGATGCTGATAAAACAGATAATTTTGAAGTAAAACAATATCAAGATTTTATTTCATTATTAGGTAAAACTGAAAGAGAAGCAGAAAAAGAAAAAATTACAGATAGGGTTTGGAAAGAATTTTTAAATAAGACAACAATAATATCTTCACATAGAACTACAAGTATGGATTGTTGGATTTCGTATATTGCTTGGGTTTTTGATTATAATTATAAGCCAGGTTTAAAATATTTAAAAGAAAATAATTGTGTTAATAAAGTGATTGATAGATTAAATTATCAAGATATTGAAACTAAAGAAAAAATGGAATATGCCAGAAATATAGTAAATGAATATATAAGTATGAGACTAGCTAAATAGCTAGTTTGGAGGAACTAAATATGGGTGTAGAAGAAACTATTGAAACCGTAGAGCAAATAAATAGAGCGAATGCATTAATAAGAAAAGAAAAATATTTAGACGCAGAAAGAATCGTTGACAAGTTACTAAGAACTATAGAACCTGTTGAAATAAATAAATCAGGTAGGGTGATGGATTTTAGTAATAATATGGAGTACTGCTTATATTCACATATGAATAGCAAAGTTCCAATTTCATGGTCTAGGAATTTTTTATCTGATATATATCTTTTAAAAGGTATTATTTTAGCAGAATCTAGAAATTTTAAAGAAGCTATAGAATATTTTGATAAAGCTTTAAGATGGAATCCTGTTAGTATACGTATTTATAGAGAAATATTAGTTACGTGTATAAATTTGCGTGATTATAATAAATTTGATATGTATTTTAATAGAGCAGTGAAAATTGCAATGAGACCTATTGATATTGCAATGTTATATAAAAAGTTGGGTTATGTTTGGATTGAAAGAGGAGAAGATGAATTTGCATATAATTTGATTCTTTATAGTAAATTATTTTTTCCAAAAAGAGAAGCTGATTTAAAAATTGATTTTTTACAACAAAGAATTGGAACTAGATTAAAAAAATATCCTGATTTAGGTACAATAGAATATATTAGAGAGAAAAATTTATTATATCAAAGACCTGATTATATTGTACCAACATATAATGCTTTAATAAAAATGATGCAAGATGTTATGAAAAAAGAAGAAAAGCAAACAAGAATAAATTATTTAACTCTTATAGATTATTATAATGGATTATATTTTCATAAACCAGGAGGACAAATACATTCTGCATTACTTTCACTTCAACGTGAATATTCAATAAAATTTCCTGATAATAAGGAGGAAAAATAATGGGATTCTTTGTAGAAAGAGAAGATAGCACAAATGGAAAAGTTATAAAAACAGGTGATAACGTAAGAGTAATTGAGACTGAAGAAAAAGGCTTTGTTATTGCAGTATTAGATGATGAATATATGGTGAGTGTTAATGGAGATGTGAGAAATTATTTAAAAGACGAAATTGTATGGACTGATTAAGTATTAAATGGATGTTTAATGGAAGGATTAATATGAATAGTAGAGATGGAATAATAGGTCTAGCAATAGGTGACGCAATGGGAGTTCCATTAAAATTTATGGAACGCGAGAAATTATTAGAAAATCCAGTAACTGAAATGACAGACGGAGGCATATTTAATAAAGAAAAGGGTGTATGGTCTGATAGTACATCACTTACTTTAGCTACAATAGAATCTATAATTCATTGCTTCGGTATATCTATTACAGATATGGGAAATAAATTTGTAAGTTGGATGTTAAATTCAGAGTATACTGCAACTGGAGAAAGATTTGATATTGGAAGAACAACTATGATGGCTCTTTCAAGATTTCAAAAAGAGGGGCAACCTTTTGATAGTGGGTCTGTTGCCGAAGATAGTAATGGGAATGATATTTTAGGAAGAATGCTTCCTATAGCTTATTATGCATATGCTTCAAATTTACAACAAAGTGAAGTATATAGTTTAGTAAAAAAAGTGGCTGGTGTTACGCATGCGCATGAACTTAGTATTTTAGGCGCATACATATATGTTATGTTTACGATAAAATTGCTAGAAGGAAAATCGAAATTTGATAGTTATAAAGAAATTCAAAAAATGGGTTATTCACAATTTTCTAGAGGTTCATTAGAAATGTATAATAGAATTTTGAAAAAAGGGATTAATACATTTGATTTAGATGACATTAGAACAAGTGGATATATAGTAGATTCTTTAGAAGCGGTATTATGGGTTATATTAAATACAGATTCCTTTAATCAAGCAATAATAGGTGCTATAAATTTGGGAAATGAAACTGATAGAATTGGTGCTTGTACTGGTGGACTAGCGGGCATAATTTATGGACTTAAAGAAATGAATGTTGAATGGAGAATTGATTTAAGAAGATATACTTATATTAGAGCTTTATGTGGTCAATTTGATAAATCTTTAAGTTCAAGTAGTAAGAAGTTTGAAAAAGAAGAAGTAGTTTATGGTAAAGAAGAACAAAAAATAAAAATTATTCAAGGAGATATTACAAGATTAATTGTTGATGCTTATGTGAATTCAGCTAATAATACATTACTTGGTGGTAGTGGAGTTGATGGTGCAATACATAAAGCTTCTGGACCAGAACTTGTTGACAAATGTAAAGAGCTTAGTGGTTGTGAAACTGGCGAAGCTAAAATTACTAGAGGATATGAATCAAAAGCTAAATTTATTATTCATACTGTTGCTCCAAAGTGGTATGATGATTCTATAGATGACAGAGAAGCATTATTAAAAAAATGTTATGAAAATTCAATTATTATGGCTAATGATTTTAATTGCAAAAGAATTGCATTTCCTTGTTTAGGTATGGGGGTATATGGTTGCCCATTAGAAGTTGGTGCTAGAATTGCTGTTGATTTTGCTCTAAAAGAGGTTAGAAAAAAATATCCTTTAGTTGAGGTTATTTATTTAGTTTGCTATTCTAAGGAAGAGTATGAGTTTTATACTAGTTATTTAAGAGAGAAGATAGATGAGAAAAAAGATGCGGAGGAAAATTAATTGTTTTCTTTGCATCTTTTAATTTATTATATAAGTATATTTTTTTAACGCTTGGGTGTCGCAACCTTTAAACAAATTTCATTTGCAGGTTGCTCCAATCGCATTGCGCAATCTGTGATTGCTCCATTTGGTCGCTCCGCACTTATAAAAACAATATATTTATATAATAAATTATTTAGTTGAAAATAAATTTCGCACTTAAGCAAACTTTGTTTGCTTTCGTTTGATCGCTAGCGCAATTTATAAAAATACTTATTATTGATTAATATTATGTTTTATAGTTTTGAAAATATCAAAATTATTGTTGAATTTTGGTATTGCAATTAAATATCATTATTGATATTATTATGTAGTAGAGAAGCAAATTTAGTCAGATTATAAGGAGAAAAAAATGATTGAATTTAAAAATGTAAGTAAAGTGTATGATACCGGTACAGAAGCGGTTCATAATGCAAACTTTAAGATAGATAAAGGCGAATTCGTTTTTTTAGTAGGTTCATCTGGTTCAGGTAAATCTACATTAATAAAATTAATATTAAAAGAGGAGGAACCAACTAAGGGCAATTTAATAATAAATGGTAAAGATACAACTTTTTTAAAGCCTAAAAGAGTTCCTTTTTTGCGTAGAAGTATGGGAGTAGTTTTCCAAGATTTCAGACTTTTACCAGATAAAACTGTTTATGAAAATGTAGCATTTGCAATGTATATTGTTAAAGCTACTCCAAGACATGTTAGAAGACAAGTACCAATGGTATTGTCTTTAGTTGGGTTGTCTGCAAAAGCTAAAATGTATCCAAATGAATTGTCAGGTGGTGAGCAACAAAGAGTTGCTTTAGCTAGAGCTTTAGTTAATAATCCATCAATGATAATTGCAGATGAGCCTACAGGAAACCTAGATCCTGATACAGCTTGGGAAATAATGAATCTATTAAATGATATTAACTTAAGAGGTACTACTGTTGTAATGGCTACACATGCTAAAAATATAGTTGATCAAATGAATAAAAGAGTTATTCATATCGATAAAGGACATATCATTTCAGATCGTAAAGGTGGATATGAAGAAGTTTAAAATTTTAAAAAGTAAGGTGGATTAAAGTGAGATATAATATTTTAACTTATCACATTGGTGAAGGAATTAGAAATTTATTTAAAAATAAAAAGTCTACAATAGCTTCTCTTTGTATTATGATGGCAACTATGTTAATGTTTGGTATATTTTTTATAATTGGAGAGAATGTTAATCATATAATGAAATCAATTGAAGAAGATCAAGGTATACAAGTTTTTATCATTGATGATGCTGATAGTAAAGAAGTTCAAGAAGTAAGAGATATGATTAGTACAATAGATGGAGTAGCATCAGCTACAATTCATACAAAGCAAGAAGCATTAGACCAAATGAAAGTAAAATTGAAAGACCATCAAGATCTTTTAGAGCAATATGAAGGTGATGATAACATTTTTCCTGATTCAGTTATTGTTAAATTAACAAATCTTGAAAAAAGTGCTTCTGTGCAAGAACAGATAAATGAGATAAGAATTAATGGCGAAAAATATGTTGATTCAATTCAAAGTAGTGATAAAACAATTAATGCATTAATAAATATAGCAAATGGAATAAAAATAGTTACAGGGGTATTACTTATATTATTAATAGCTATTTCAGTATTTATTATTTCAAATACAATAAAATTAACAGTTCATGCAAGAAGAAAAGAAATTTCAATTATGAAATATGTTGGAGCTACAAATTCATTTATACGTTGGCCTTTTATTGTTGAAGGTATAATTATTGGAGTAATTTCAGCATTAATTACAATACTAATAATATATGGTGGTTATACATTAATTATTTCTAATATAATAGTGGCATTTAGTAAAATACAAGTAAGTATTTCATTACTTACATTTAAAGATTTATATCAATTAATATTAATTGTTTATATGGCATTAGGTATAGGTATAGGTGTTTTAGGAAGTAGTATATCTATGAGAAAATACCTAGAAGTATAAAATAGGAGTTTTCTTAATGAAGAAAAAAATAATAAAAATTTTTGTTATTTTTGCTTTTGGAATTATATTTTTATGGATATTAACTAAGGATGCTTTTTCTGATTATGTTTCTAATTTGCGTGATCAGCGTGCTAATTTGCAAAGTCAGTTAGATGCTTCGAATGCGCAAATTGAAATTATTCAATCAGATGTTTCAGAATTAGTTAATCAAATAGCAGAGTTAAATGAGCAGATTACATCACAAGAAATTGAAATTGAATTATTGCAAAAACAAAAAGAAGAATTAGAAAGAACAATTGTTGAAACTGAAGAAAATTTAGATGTTGTATCTGAAGAGTACGAAAAGCAAAAAAAACAATTTGAACAAAGATTAGTTGCTTCATATAAAGCTGGTGAAACAACATACTTAGACGTTTTATTGCAGTCCAGTTCTATATCTGAATTTATTTCTAATTATTATATGATATCAGAATTAGTAGGGGCAGATGAAAAAATGTTAGAAAAAATTTCAGAGCAAAAAGAACAATTAGAGTTGGCAAAATTAGAATTAAAAAAGCAAAAAAAAGAATTAAATACAACTGTAGAAGAGAGTGAAAATAAGGCTGTTTCTTTAGAAAACATGAGAGTTATAAATAATAGTTATATTGCTCAATTATCTGAAGAAGAAGCTGAATATACTAATAACATTGTAGAGATGCAGACAGAAATAAAAAAGGTTGAATCAGAAATTTTAACAGCAGCAAGGATGAATATTGGTTATGATTATGTTGGAGGAGAAATGGCTTGGCCAGTTCCAGGATATACTCTAATAACTTCTCCATATGGTATGAGAACACATCCTTTTACAGGAGTATATAAATTGCATACAGGTACTGATATAGGTGCACCTATGGGAGCTGATTTTATTGCAGCAAATGATGGTGTTGTATCAAAAGCAGAATATAATTTTGCATATGGAAATATGGTTATGATTAATCATGGTGGTGGAGTTTCTACTTTATATGCACATGGTTCAGAGATATTAGTTGAAGTTGGACAATCAGTTACAAGAGGAGAACCTGTATTAAAAGTAGGAAGTACGGGATATTCTACAGGACCTCATGCACATTTTGAGGTTAGGATAAATGGTCAATATACGGATCCTATGCCGTATATTACTAAGTAAAGTATTTAGGAGGAAGTAACATTGAAACACATAAGAAAGAAAAAAATTGTTGTATTGATTTCAATTTCCTTGATTTTAATTCTTATGGGAAATGTAATTAGTGTTTTTGCGGCAAGTTCTAGTGAGCTTAAAAAGCAACAACAGCAAAATCAAAATGATTTGGATTCAACTAAAGAGCAACAACAGAAGATTAAGAATCAAATGACTGCAATACAAAGAGAAGTAGAAGAATTAAATGAACAGATAAATAACTATCAAGCAGAAATAGATGATTTAAAAGATAAAATAGATGATGCAACAAAAAATATACAATTGATGCAAGAAGAATTAGAAAAAACTCAAAAGGAGTTAGAAGAAAAAGAAGCATTATTGGAAAAAAGATTAGTAGCTTCATATAAAGCAGGCGATACTTCTTATTTAGATGTGCTTTTGACTTCAGATAGTTTAACATCATTTTTATCGAATTATTATTTAATTGAACAGTTAGCAGAATCAGATACTAAATTAATTAATACAATAAAAGAAACTAAACAAACAATTGAAGAATCTAAAACTGCTTTAGAAGAAACTAAAGCACAGCTAGAAGAAGCAAAAGAAGTTCAAGTAAATAAACAGGCTGCATTAGCAGTTGTTAAAAGAGAAAAAAATGCAAAGGTTACAGAATTATCTAAAGAAGATCAGGAATTACAAGCAAGAATTGCAGAAAAACAAGCAGAGGATTCAAGAATTAGAGCTGCTATTAAAGCTGCTGAAGAAGAAGAGAGAAGATTAGCAGCGCTTGGTGGTGGAAATAAAGTAAGTCCTGGAGGATATATTTATCCATTACCAGCAGCTTATTGTACAATAACTACAGGATTATATTATTCAAATGGTTCATATCATGGAGCAGTAGATTTTGGTTCAGCAGGAATTGCTGGACAACCAGTTTATGCAGTGAAAGCTGGTACAGTTATAACAGCAGTAGATTATTATTACAAAAGTTATGGAACACATTGTATGATAAATCATCATGATGGTACATATACTATATATGGACACGGAATAACAGGGTCATTACAAGTTTCAAATGGACAAAAAGTTTCTCAAGGACAACAATTGATGAAGGTTGGAAGTACTGGAAATTCTACAGGACCGCACTTACATTTTGAGGTTAGGGTTAGTCCTGGTGGATGGAATAATAGAGTTAGTCCTTATAATTATTTACCTTAAGAATAAAATAAATTTAGGGAAGAAGGGCGTTTAAAAAACGTCCTAATTTTATGGATTGGAGTTGATAACATATGGCAGAAAATGAAAATGAGAATTATGAAACATACAAATATAATGTGAAGGTAAAAATTATAATTGCTGTTTTACTTACTTTTATTATTACTTTTTGTGGTTCAATATTTTTATATGATAGATATTTAGGGTCACATCAAATGCTAGTAAGAAATTATGAATCATCAGGTAACATAGAACAAGATTTAAATCAATTACGTACAGTTTTAGAAGACAATTATAAGGGTGAAATAGATGAAGAAAAATTATATCAAGCAGCTCTTAAAGGATATGTAGATGGTGTAGGAGATGAATATACTACACTTATGAGTGCTGATGAATTAGATAGTTTAAATACTTCATTAACAGATTTTGTAGGAATAGGCGTATACTTAACAGAAGAAAGAAATACTGGAAGAACTGTAGTTTTAGGTACTATAGATGAAGAAACTCCAGCAGCAAAAGCAGGGTTAAAAACTGGAGATATAATTATGGAAGTTAATTTAGAAGATGTTTCTACTAAAGGGTCTGATTATGTTTCGTCTAAAATAAAAGGAAAAGAAGGAAGTACAGTTAAAATAAAAGTTCTTAGAGGAGAAGAAAAACTTGAATTCAATGTTGAAAGAGCAAGTATAAGAGTATATAAGATTAAATATGAAATGCTTGATAATGATATTGGATATATTGATTTTGATTCTTTTACTGATACATGTGATGAAGAATTTGAAGAAGCATATAATGATTTAAAAAATAAAGGAATGAAATCATTAATCGTAGATTTAAGAGATAATACAGGTGGATATGTAGATTCTGCTTTAAATATTGCTGATTTGTTTTTAGATAAAGGAGAGACTATATTAATTACAGAAGATAATAAAAATAATGAAGAAATAGATGTGGCTAAAAGAGAAAAAATTATTGATATGCCAGTAGTTTTATTGGTAAACGATTATTCTGCAAGTGCATCAGAAATATTAACAGGATGTTTGAAAGACCATAAAATCGCTACTATTATAGGAATTACTACTTATGGAAAAGGTGTTATTCAAAGTTTAATAGTAAATGGATTAGGAGAAAAAATTGGTGGGGCTTTAAAAGTTACTACTGCAGAATATTTTACACCAAATAGAAATAAAATTAATAAAATAGGAATAGAGCCAGATGAAATTGTTGAATTAGAAGAAAGTAGTGAAAACATATTAACAAAAGAAAATGATAATCAATTAAAAAAGGCAATAGAAATACTAAATGCTAAATAAAGACAGATTTTAAAAAAATATTAAAAAAGTTATTGACAACATTAATAAAATCTAGTATACTATGTCTTGTCAGCCAAGGCTGACAAAAATGGTCGCTTAGCTCAGCTGGGAGAGCATCTGCCTTACAAGCAGGGGGTCATAGGTTCGAGCCCTATAGCGACCACCATTTTATGGCCCGGTAGTTCAGTTGGTTAGAACGCTAGCCTGTCACGCTAGAGGTCGACGGTTCGAGCCCGTTCCGGGTCGCCAGAAACTATCTAGTACAAATCTAGATAGTTTTATTTTTAAGGCTCGATAGCTCAGTTGGTAGAGCAGGGGACTGAAAATCCCCGTGTCAGTGGTTCGATTCCACTTCGAGCCACCACTAAAAAATAGCTGTATATATTAATACAGCTATTTTTTTGCTTTTTTTCATATTTTCTATAAAGAAAAGACTTTATTTGCTAAAAGGTTATATAAAACGCTTGATAATAGATTAATTTAAAATTAATTTTTGAGAGTATCTACAATAAAAATGTAACTATATTGTAATTGTAATTTGATTTTGTGATAGGTATACTAGAATTAGTATAATTAGCAAAATAGGGGAAGTGTATTTATGGAATTTAATAATGGAAAAGATTTAGAACAATATATTTATGAAAAATTTGGAATGTATGCAGATGTTATTAAAAATCAAAACATGTATGAAGGGCAAGTAATTAGTGAAAATTTGCAAGTTCAAAATGAATCGGTTATAGAAAGACTTATTGATAGAAAGTTAGATGCATTAGAAAGTGGAAGATTTGAAGAAGCCAGAGCAGCACAAGAAATATATTCAAAGTATTGTGGAGTAGATAAAGATTCAGGAGCTTATTCTGTTAGGCAAGAAAATCGATTAGTAGAAGTAACTAATGGTGCGTTAGAAAGGTTGAGTAATGAATTAAAAGATACATCTTGGAGAAGTCCAGAAGAAAAGAAAGAGTTACTTAGCGAATGTGAAGATTTTTTAGCTACAGTAGATGGAGTTAAACAAACAGAAGGTGTAGATTTAACTGAATTTAAAGATAATACTGATAGATTAAGATCAGAAATACCACTAGAAGAAAAACAAGAAAGTGAAGTAGAAGCAAAGGCTGAAGAAGAGGCAAGAAAAGACGTTGAAGACGAACAAAATTTAGATTCCGAAAACTTAGGAATGGAACATGTTCCTGCTCATGAAAGAAATGAAGCAGAAGATATTAAACAAGAGTCAGTTAAAGAAGAAAAGGAAAAAGATTTACCAGATGATAAAAAACAAGAGCCTGCTAATGCTAGAATGGTAAAGATAGATTCATATGAAAGTATGTACGAAAAGGCTAAACATAAAATTAGAGAATTGTTTAGTAAAATAAAAAATGCTATTATGCCAAGAGAGCAAGATGTTGAAAAAGATATGGATAATGATGGGAGATAAAAATGGAAGAATGTTATAAAGAGGCATTTGTTGAAGTTTTAGATATTATAAATCATACAGAATTAGAATTGGTAAATAAAATTTCTAAAAAGTTTATAGACTTTTTAGATAAAAATAAGAGTTTGAGTTATAAATCTCAAATAAATTTTAATAATATAAATTGGCAAGAAACAGTAAAACCTCAGACACAAGAAGTTATAGCATTAATTTATAGAGATTATTTAGTTACAGATGAAAAAAGAATAGAACTTGCACAAGAAGAAGAGAGAGAATTTAATGAAAAATATTCATATGAAAATCTGTTTAAAACTAATAAAATTACTGCTCCCGAACCTGTAATGAAGCAAGAAGAGCTCATAGAAGAAAATAGTTTAGTGGTAGTAGATGAAAAATGGTATTCTAAGATTTTTAAATTCGTTAAAAATTTATTTTCTAAAAAATAGTTATTGATATTATGTTTTTTTATTGATAGAATATCAAAAGAAATTATACTAAGGAGGAAATTATGGAAGAAACAAGAGAACCAAAAAAAAGTGCTAATGGACTTATATTAGCAATATTATTAGTAGTATCAATAATAATTGCATTAATGTGGGTAATGGTGTATAAACTAAATGAGGATAAAGACGAGTTACAATCTCAAATTAATTCTGCTAAATCAGAGGCTGAAAGTTTAAAACGTCAAGTTATAGTTTTACAGACAAAATTAGACAAAGAAAATGATAATGCAGTAGATAATGAGACTGATGATGAAGATGAAAATAAGGTTTCAAATGAAGTAGATGATGATGACGAAGACGGAAATAAAGTTTCAAATGAAATTGATGAAGATACTGAAGACGATGAAGACGAAAATAAAATTTCAAATGAAGTTGATAATAGAGTTGAATAATAAAAAATTAAGAAGTAAGATTAAATCTTACTTCTTTTTTTATAAATTTAATAAAAAAACTTGATAATGAAATAAATGATAGTTATAATAACTTTTGTAATAATGTTGGAGGTAATATGAAGAAAAATACAGGAATTATTTTATTATTAATATTAATAGGAATTGCATTAGTTTTAGGAATATTACTATACAATAAAGAGCATAAAGTTATTGAAAATGGAAAAGAAGTAAAAGAACTTGTAAAAGAAACAGTAGCAATAGGGGAATTTAAAAAGAAACTGGAAGAAAACAAAATTAAAATTGATGAAGAAACCGAAAGCACAAGTTCAGATATGATAGGAGCAAGTGAAGGAAAAATATATAAAATAGGTGATTCAAAAATTAGAGTATATAAATATGACTTAAATCAAACAAGTGAATTAACAGTTTCAAATTTGAAATTAGCACAAGAAAGTGAAAAAGTAAAAATTCCATCATTAGATGACTTAGAGATTGAAGTAGTTTATAATAAGGGATTAATTTTGATGAATGATGAGGATTTTGATAATAAAGAAAAAATAATAGAAATTTTTAAAGATTTATAAATAAAAATAAGAGAGCATAATTTTTTGCTTTCTTATTTTATTTATATAATAAGATATGTTAAAATAGTAATGTTATCAATAGAAGAAGGAGAAGAATAATGAAAGAAGAGTTTATAGAATTATTAAGAAGTACAAAAAGAGAAGGAATAGAAGATGTGATTCAATTTATAGAAAAGACAGACTTTTATAAAGCACCAGCAAGTACAAGATTTCATGGGAATTATGAAGGTGGACTTTTGGAACATAGCATGAAAGTATATGAGATATTAAAGCATAAAGTAAAAAATTCTATAGTAGATTTAAATGTTAGTGATGATACTATAATAATAGCTGCACTATTACATGATATATGTAAAGTAAATTATTATAAGGTTGATTATAGAAATGCTAAAAATGAAAGAGGAGAATGGGAAAAGGTTCCTTATTATACTGTTGATGATACTATTCCATATGGTCATGGAGAAAAATCTGTTATGATGCTTACTGAATATATGAAGCTTACTTCAGAAGAAAAATATGCTATTCGTTGGCATATGGGATTTACAGAACCAAAAGAAGTATATAATACATTAGGTCAAGCTTTTAAAAAATATCCAGTAGCTCTTATGCTTCATGAAGCTGATTTAGAGGCAACTTATTTATTTGATATATAAAATATGAAAGAGAGTTCCTAGCAAATATTAGGATACTCTCTTTTATTATTATTGAAATATTTTTTATTTTAAGTTTGTTGTTCTTCTTTTAAAAATATATTATTGTAAGTTTCTTTAATTTGATTTTTAGTTTCATTTGTTTTAAAAAAATCAAATTCATATGTGTTAAATCCTATTTTTTTAACAATATCTCCATCCTTTAAAAAAGGCGGTAATTTTGATGATTTAACTTCGTAAAGTTTATGTGTTTGTGTGTCTTGTAAAATAGTATATTTGCCTTCTTTTCTGTCTACTGCGAAGTATTTCATTGTATTTAACGCACCTCCTAATTTTTGTTTTAATTCTAAATTATTTTGTGATTTTTTAAATTGATTTTCTAAAAGTATATTCATATATGTTTTAAAATATTATATTAGAATAAAAGCAAATTTATTATAACACAGAAATAGTATAAAATCAAGATATTTAGGACTTGACATATAAGAACATATGTTTTATACTTTTAATATAAATATTTGGAGATTGTTATGGAGAAAAAAATTTTACATATTGATGTTAATAATGCTTTTTTGTCATGGACTGCTGTAGATAGATTAAAAAAAGGAGAAACTCTAGATTTACGAACAGTTCCTGCAATTGTAGGTGGAGATGAAGAAAAGAGAAGAGGAATAGTAGTTGCTAAGAGTAATGTTGCTAAAAAGTTTGGAATTCAAACAGCAGAACCTATATATATGGCAAGAAAAAAATGTCCAAGTGTTATAATTGTGCCAGGAGATCATGAAATATATAAAATGTATTCTAATAAATTATATAAATTGTTTTTAGAATATACTGAAAAAGTTGAAAGATTTTCAATAGATGAATGTTTTTTAGATTTGACTGAATATTTAAAACCAGGAGAAGATTTAATAAAGACAGGAATAGAAATAAAAGAAAGAATAAAAAAAGAATTTGGATTTACAGTGAATGTAGGTGTTTCTGATGATAAGATTTTAGCTAAAATGGCTTCAGATTTTGAAAAACCAGATAAAATTCACACATTATTTAAGTCAGAAATAGAGGAAAAATTGTGGAAATTACCTATTAATGAAATGTTTTTAGTTGGAAAAAAATCAGTTCCTAAATTAAATAGAATGGGAATTAAAACAATAGGAGATTTAGCTAAAGCAGATAAGGCAGTTATAATTAAGAATTTTGGAAAATACGGATATACTATTTGGAAATATGCTAATCGGTGAAAGTAATGAAGAAGTAAATTATATACAAGAAAAACCAAAAGGAATAGGAAATAGTATTACTTTACCATATGACTATGGTAGTATTGATGAATTAGAAGTGGTATTAGTAGAATTAGTTCAAAAAGTTGCATATCGATTAAGAAAAGAAAATATGTATGCTTCAGTTGTTAATGTACACCTTAAAAATAATGAATTTAAAACTGTTTCACATCAGAAAAAGCTAATGTATAAAACAGATACTACTAATGATATTTTAGAAGTTGCAAAGGAACTTTTAAAAGAATTGTATACAGGAGATTTAATTAGACTAATAGGCGTTAGAGTAGATGGATTAGTAGAAAAAGAAGAATTACAACTATCTATTTTTGATCAAAAAGAAGATTCAAAAAATAGAAAATTAGATGAAACATTAGATAAATTAAAAGAGAAGTTTGGTTATGAAGTGGTTACTAGAGCTACTGAATTGAAAGATGGACATAAAGAAAATTGAATTTAAAATTGCAATGTGATAAAATACAATTATCTTTTTTAAGGAAGGAAGGATTGTATGAAAAAAGATAAAATTGCGATAGTAATGGCTGCTGGTGAAAGTAAAGCTATGAATTCAAAAAAATCAAAATTAGTTCATAAATTATATGGAAAAGAACTTGTTTTAAGAGTAGTAGAGACTGCTGAAAAGATAGATTGTGATGAAGTTATTACAGTAGTAGGTGACAAAAAAGAACAAGTTATGGATGTATTAAAAGATAGAACAAAATATATTGTTCAAGAGAAAGTATTAGGAACAGGTCATGCATTATTACAAGCTATACCTACTTTAGAATCAAAAGATGGTCAAGTAGTTGTTTTATATGGAGATGTTCCAATTATAAGAAAAGAAACAATTGAAAAATTAATTGATAAAAATAGAAATGAAAGGGAGGCTATGACATTACTTACAGCTATTTCAGATAATCCTACAGGGTATGGTAGAATTATTAGAAATGATGTTGGAGAAGTGTTAGAAATTATAGAAGAAAATCAAGCTGACAGTGAAGTAAAAGCTATAAAAGAAATTAATTCTGGAATATATTGTTTTGATATAAAAGCTTTAGTGGAAACTATTAAAGATTTGAAACCAAAAGATAATGGTGAGATTTTACTTACAGATATAGTTAAAGCAATGAAAGACAAAAATTTAAAAATTGGAGCATTAATAGTTGAAGATAATACTGAAATTTTAGGTGTTAATGACAGAGTGCAATTAGAACTTTTAAGTAGAGTTCTTAAAATGAGAATAAATACATATCATATGTTAAATGGAGTTACAATTGAAGATTCTGATACAACATATATATATGAAGACGTTAAAATAGGCAAAGATACAGTTATTCATCCTAATACTACAATTAAACCTGATTGCGTAATAGGAGAAGATTGTGAAATTGGACCTAATGCATATATTAGAGAAAAATGTGTTTTAGCTGATAAAGTTAAAATAGGAAATTGTGTTGAAATTAAGAAAACCACAGTTGCATACGGAAGCAAAGTTCCACATCTTTCTTATATGGGAGATTGTGAAATAGGAACAGGCGTAAATATTGGCTGTGGAAGTATTACATGTAATTATGATGGTGTAAATAAACATAAAACAATAATAGGAGATAATTGTTTTATAGGTTCTAATACTAATTTAGTTGCACCAGTAACTTTAGGCGATAATGTATTGGTTGCTGCTGGTTCTACGATTACAGAAGATGTCGCAGATGATAGTTTGGCTATAGCAAGACAAAGACAGGTAGTTAAAGAAGGCTGGAACAGTAAAAAATAAATAAAAGTAGAAGTTTGATGATTAATAAAAAAATCAAACTTCTACTTTTTTATATTATATAAAACATAATATAAAATTTTAAAAATTTGGTACTAGAACTTTATAATTACATACCTTGTTCACCTGGTAAAATGTAGTCTATAACACCATAGATAAGTGCGCCAATTATAGCAGACATCCATGATATACTATATCCAGCAACAAAGAATTGTGTTGCGTACAGAACGACTACAGCTAGAACAAATCCTACAAAACCTTTTCCGAAAGCCATAGCTTGTAGACCAGTAAATTTTACAATTAGATAATCCATAACAGTTAAAACTATTGCAGCTAAAGCTAATGATCCAAAATTATTTATTGTAAAACCTGGTGTAAAGAAAGCTGTTATTCCTAATATAATAGCAGCGGCTATTAATCTACCCACTATTTGACCAACGACACCTAAAGTAGAGGAGTTTTGTATATTAGAATTATTATTGTCCATGTTAACCTCCTTCTTCATTTAATAAAAGAAAGACTTTTATTAAATAATTGAAATAGCAATTTTTTTGCCAACTGAAACTTAAAACTAAATGTTTTGTTTCAGTTTTATTGTTTACAAAAAATATTTTTTTATGCATAATATTAATTTTTTTTGAGAAAGATATATTTGATAATATAAAATAAAAAATAGAGGTTGATTTTATGCTTGTTAATTTAATTAGAACGATTGTATTATATTTACTTGTGTTATTAGTAATGAGATTAATGGGAAAAAGGGAGATTGGACAATTACAGCCTTTTGAATTAGTAATATCTATTATGATTGCAGATTTGGCATCAATACCAATGTCTGATGTAGGTGTGCCAATATTTAATGGAATAATTCCTATTTTGGGTTTACTTGTAATGCATTTGCTTATTTCATTTTGCAATCTTAAAAGTATTAAATTTAGAGGTGTAATTTGCGGTAAGCCTTCTATATTAATTTATAGAGGAAAAATTGATGAGAAAGTCATGAAAAAAGAAAGATATACAATAAATGAATTACAAGAGAGACTAAGAGGAAAAGATGTATTTAATATTGGTGATGTAGAGTATGCTATATTAGAAACCAGTGGTGAAATTAATGTTGTTTTAAAACCAGAAAAGAGAAATCCAACTTTGAAAGATTTAAATATACAGGCACAATATGAAGGAATAGCTTATGATTTAGTTTTAGATGGTGTTATTCAATACGAAAACTTGAAAAAATTGAATAAAGATTATTCATGGCTTAAAGCTCAAGTGAAAAAATTTGGTTTTAGTCCTGAACAGGCATTAGTGGTAACTATTGATGCTGATGGTCAAATTTACTGTCAGCAGAAAGAAGGTAAAAATGTATAAAGAGTTAGTCATTTCGTTTGTTGTTATATTAGTAGTAATTGTTGTTAATTTTGTTATGGGAAAATTTGTTGATGATAAATTAAATCGTGTAATGGATTTATTATCAGAGATGAGAATAGCCATACAAGAAAAAGATTATAATAAAGCAAATAATAAAGCTGATGAGATAGAAAAGCATTGGGAAAGTTCAGAAAAATTTCTTTCTTGCTATATAGAGCATGATGAACTTGAAAAAGTTGAAACAGAATTTACTTCTCTTAAAGCATGTTTGGAAATAACAGAGGAAGATAGTTTGGAATATATTGATAGAATGAAATTTATTGTTGAACATATAGAAAAGAAGGACGATTTTGTATTAGAGAATATTTTTTAAATAGGTATATTATGATTTTGTAAAATACGAAATATATAAAACAGGTAAGACTAATCTTACCTGTTTTAATGTATATTATTATTATTATTATTATTATTGATTTAAATTTTCTACTATTTCTCTAGCTTCATCTTCTGGTGATTTTTTCTTCTTTCTTTTTTTGTCATCGTTCATAACATCTTTTATTGCACCTAAACTTCCAAGAGCTGATGTAGCTTCAAATGGAATGAATATTTTGTTTGCATCACCTTTAGCAACTTCTTGAAGAGCTTCTAAAGATTTTAATTGAACTAATGTATCATCAGGATTAGATTCTTTAATTGCGTCATATACCATTTGAATTTCTTTGGCTTTAGCAGCAGCTACTTGTTTTATAGCATCAGCTTCACCAGTAGCTCTTCTTATTTTAGCTTCTCTATCAGCTTCTGCATCTAAGATAGCAGCTTCTTTTCTACCTTCAGCTAATGTGATTGCAGATTGTCTTTCACCTTCTGCTTGAAGAATTAAAGCTCTTTTATTTCGTTCAGCATTCATTTGTTTTTCCATTGCATCTTTTATATCAGGTGGAGGAGTGATGTCTTTTATTTCAACTCTATCAATTCTGCATCCCCATTGAAAAGTGGCTTCATCAAGAATGTTTTTTAATTTTTCATTTATTGAATCTCTAGAACTAAATGTTTCATCAAGTTCCATTTTACCAACGATATCACGAATAGTTGTTATTGATAAATATTCGATACCTTTTTTTAGAGATTGAATTTCATATACTGCTTTAGCCGGATCAATAACTTTATAGAATACAACAGTGTCTATTGTTATTGTTACATTATCAGAAGTTATAACTTCTTGAGGTTGAACATCCATAGTTTGTTGTTTCAAACTTACTACAGATCTAACAGTATCTATAAAAGGTATTATGATAGTTAAACCTGCATCAGCAGCTTTATGAAATTTACCTAAACGTTCAATTATATATACTTCAGATTGCTTAACGACTTTTATTGATTTTATTAATAATATGATTAATAATACGAATATTAATAAGAAAAAAAGTTTCATATTTTCCTCCTTAAAAATTTTATTTATATTAAATATGTTAATTTTTACCGCTACAATAAAATTATACCATAAAAACCTTGAAAAATAAAGGGTTTTTGAAAAAATAATAAATTTACTATTTAGTATTTAATAAATTTGTGGTTTATGATATAAATAAAATATGCAAAAAATAATAAATATTTTTTATTTTAAGAAAGTGATTAAATAATATGAGTAGAAGTACTAAAAATAAAAAGAAGTTAAAAATAAGGAAAAATGGCTTACTTTATAAACTTATATTAGTTACATGTTTATTAATTGTAGTGCTTAATATATTAAGATATGCAGCTTATTTTAAAAAGGAAGATAATACAGTTTTACGTGTTATGATTCAAAATAAAATTAATCCAGAACTTGAACATGATGTTTATATTGATGAAAATAGTAATATATATTTTTCTGAAGCTGATATGAAAGAATATTTTGATAAAGAGTTATATTATGAAAATATTGAAAATAATAAGAGAAAGTATTTTTCGTTAGTTCAAAATAAAATTTTAGAAATTATTGAAGATGAGAACTATATAAAAGTTAATAATCAGCAGATAAATATTCAAGGCAAATTACATAAGAGAAAAGGAACTTATTATTTTCCAATTTCAGAATTAACTCATGTGTATAATTTAGAAGTTGATTATATAGCAGAAAATAATAGATTAAATATTGAGAAATTATCTAATGAGAAAACTACAGCGATAGTTAATAGAGATACTAAATTGAAGTATAAAATGACTAATATTTCAAAAACAATAAAACAATTGCAACAAGGTGATAAATTGACAGTTATTGAAGAAATGAATGATAAATGGGTTAGAGTAAAAACGGCAGATTATGAAATAGGATATGTAAAAAAATCTAAATTATTAGATTTTGAAAAAGAAAGAGAAGCATTAAATGTATCAAATCAATATTTTAGTGATTTTAATATAGACAAAGATATTATTATAGAACCAAATGATTCTATATATGAAAATTTTAATGAGAAAATTTCTACATATGATGGAAGAAAAGCTATTTGTGATGAGCTATCTCAAATGATGATAAAAGAAATAACAGATGCGGATTTATCAGAAAAATATATTGGAATAAAAATAAAGAAATTAGATATACAAAAGCCAGAAAATTATTATAAATTTTTAGAAGAATTAAGAGTTTATGCTAATAGCAATGGATGTTTTGTAATTGTTGAAAAAGCAGATGGACTAAATGAATCAAAATTAAAAGAAGTAACAGATGTTGTTATATAAAGGAGGTAATATGCTAAGTAAAGAAAAAGGTGGAATAGTAGTAAAAATATTAATAGTATTAGTTTTATTAATGGTTATAGCTGGTGCAGGAGCGTTTTTATGGTATAAATCTAATATACAGCCAGCACAAACTAATAGTGAAAAAGTAGTTCTAGAAATAGAGTATGGAACAGGAATTAATAAGATTGCTGGTTTATTAGAAGAAAATGGTGTAATAAAAAGTGCTAATGCATTTAAAATTTATTGCAAAATAAATAAGAGAACTTTGATCAAAGCTGGTAAATATGAGTTTGACAAAAATATGACTATTGATCAAATTTTATCAATGGTTGAAGAAGAAAAAATACTAGATGAGACAGTAACTATAACTTTCCCAGAAGGAAGAAATATGAAGGAAATAGCAAGTATTATTGCTAAGAATACAAATAATAGTGAAGAAGACGTATATAACCTTTTAAAAGATGAAGAATATTTAGACAAGCTAATTGAAAAATATTGGTTTATAACAGATAGTGTTAAAGATAGTAAACTTTATTATTCTTTAGAAGGCTATTTATATCCTGATACTTACATATTTTCAGGAGAAGATGTAAGTGTAGAAGCTATATTTGAAAAAATGCTTGATAAAATGGATGCTGTAATTACACCATATAAAGAGAAAATAGAAGATAATAAGTATTCGATTCATGAACTTTTATCTTTAGCATCAATGGTTGAATTAGAAGCTAAAAATAAAGAGGATAGATATGGTGTTGCATCAGTATTTTATAATAGACTAGAAAAAGGAATGGCACTTCAAAGCGATGTTACAACATATTATGGATTACAGATAGCTATGGATGAAAGAGATTTAACTATGAAAGAATTAGACGAAAATAATGGTTATAATACTCGTTCTTCAGCAATGGCAGGAAAAATTCCTTTGGGGCCAATTTGTATGGTAAGTGATTCTGCTATAAAAGCTGTCTTAAATCCAGACAAAACAAGTAATATATATTTTGTTGCAGATAAAAATGGAAAAGTTTATTTTTCAGAGACAAATGAGCAACATGAAAAGATACAAAAACAGCTAAAAGATGAAGGCTTGTGGTTTACATATGACAATTAAAGATGTATAAAACTTGACAAATCTGGAAAAACTGTTTAAAATAAATAATATGAATTTAAAATATGTTGTGCGTTGATAACACAAAGTAATTGTGATAGAAAGTTTAAAAGAGAGAATTGTCACCGGCTGAAAGCAATTCAAACTGAAACAATTATGAAACACGTTGGAGTACATTTTAAAGAGTGGAAAACATTTAATGTTTTTAAGATTGGTGGTACCACGGAGTAAAAAAGTATATTGAGCTTCGTCCTTTCGATAGGACGAAGCTTTTTTGATTTTAAAAGCACATTTTCAAAAAATATATTTTTAAAATCAAAAATATTTACTAGATACAAGTGGTAGAAAGGAGAAAAAATGAACGAGTATAGAACATATACATGTAACACTATAAGAAAAGAGCATGTGGGTGAAAAAATTAAGCTAGCAGGCTGGATACAAACTATTAGAGATATGGGAGGAATCATTTTTGTTGATTTACGTGATCAATATGGAATAACTCAAATAGTTGCTTCAGGAAATGAAGAATTAGTAGATAGTTTGGCTAGAATACCTGTTGAATCTACTATTTCAGTAGAAGGAACAGTAAGACTTAGAGATGAGGAAACTGTTAATGAAAAATTAGATACTGGACTAGTTGAATTATTTGTAGAAAAAATTGAAATATTAGGAAAGAGAACTAAAGAATTACCGTTTGAAATTGAGAATAGTAGAGCTGTTAGAGAAGATTTAAGACTTCAATATAGATTTTTAGATTTAAGAAATGAGAAATTGAAAAATAATTTAATATTAAGATCAAAAGTTATTCAATTTATGAGAGAGCAAATGATAAAAAAAGACTTTTTGGAAGTACAAACTCCAATTCTTACAAGTTCTTCACCAGAAGGAGCAAGAGATTATTTAGTTCCTAGCAGAATTTATCCTGGAAAATTTTATGCTCTTCCTCAAGCACCACAACAGTTTAAACAATTACTAATGGTTTCAGGAATAGATAAATATTTTCAAATAGCACCTTGTTTTAGAGATGAAGATGCTAGAGCTGATAGAACACCAGGAGAGTTTTATCAATTAGATATGGAAATGTCTTTCGCAACTCAAGAAGATGTTTTTGGAGTAATGGAAGAAGTTATATATAGTGTTTTTAAAGAATTTTCAGATAAAAAGATAGCAGAATATCCATTTCCAAGAATTCCATATAAAGAGGCAATGCTTAAATATGGTTCAGATAAGCCAGATTTAAGAAATCCACTTATAATTCAAGATGTAACAGACATTTTTGAAAAAATTGATTTAAAAGTATTTAATGGTAAAATAGTTAGAATTATTACTGTTCCAGAAGGGGCAAAAGAGCCAAGAACTTTATTTGAAGGAATGACTGATTTTGCTATTAAAGATTGCAAAGCAAAAGGATTAGCATGGCTTAAAGTTGGTGAAGATAGATCTTTGCAAGGACCTATTGCCAAATTTATTGATGATGCTTCTAGAGAAGAAATGCTTACTAGAACAAATACTAAAGCAGGAGATGCAATTTTCTTTATTGCTGAACATGAGCCAATTGTTTCAAAATTAGGTGGACAAATAAGAGAAGAGCTAGGAAAAAGATTAGGAATTATTGATGAGTCTGAATATAGATTCTGTTGGATTGTAGATTTTCCAATGTATGAAAGAGTTGATAATGGAAAAATAGAATTTTGTCATAATCCATTTTCAATGCCACAGGGTGGAATGGAAGCATTAGAAACTAAGGAACCATTAGATATTTTGGCATATCAATATGATATAGTAGGTAATGGTATAGAGTTAGCTTCTGGTGCTGTTAGAAATCATTCACCAGAAATTATGGTTAAAGCTTTTGAAATAGCAGGATATGACGAAAAAGTTATTTTAGAAAAATTTTCTGCATTGTATAATGCATTTAGTTACGGAGCTCCACCACATGCAGGAATTGCACCTGGTATCGACAGAATTATAATGTTATTAGCTGGTGAAGAAACAATAAGAGAAATTCAAGCATTTCCAATGAATGCAAAGGCACAAGACTTATTAATGGGAGCGCCTACAGCTGTTACTCAGAAGCAATTAGATGAAATTCATATTAAAATTAATGAAAAAAGATAGAATAAATAAGTTTCACCTTCATAGAAATTATGAAGGTGATTTTTTATGGGAAATGCTAATATTGCATATATAGATTATATAGAATCATATTTAGATATATTAAATTCAAATTTTCCAAAATGGTTTAGAAAAATAGTTTATAAGATTTTAAATTATTTTGGATATATTAGAGTATCAAATAATTATTATGTATTAATGTGCGAAGATGGGAAAGATATTAACGAAAGGTTTATAAAAAGACTAATAAGAAAGATAAAATATAGTAACTTTAAAAATATTGTACTTGCAGAAGAATTATATAAATCTGAAGAAATATTAGCTAGATTGAGAAAAGATTTTAATATATTAGATGGAAAATGGTTATATAAATTTTTAATTTTAGAAATCATACAAAAAATTTCTGTAGTTCAGAATAAAAAAATTGATGAATATGAAGTGACTGTTTTATGTGATAATCCTACAGAAATTGTTTTTGAAAATATTAAAGAACTTTCTAAAAGTTGCAAGATAGTAAATGTTCTTACTATTAACAGTGTAGATAAATTTAATAATATAGAAAAGGAATTATATGAAAAAAATGGATTGATTTTAAATATATCTACGAATACAGAAAAAGTGTGCTTGTTTTCAGATATTATTGTAAATATTGATTTTGATAAAAATATGTTGAAGAGGTGTTGTTTTCGAGACAAAAGTATTTTAATTCAGGTTACAAAAGAAAAATTTGAAAGAAACTTTATGGCAGTTATAATTTTTTATAATTTGAGCTTTGCGAAAACATATACAACTTTTTTCAATAAAATGAATCATTTTGATGAAGAAATTTTATATGAAAGTTTATTATATTATAGTATTTCGCTTGAAGGAATGAGAAGGTTTTTTGATAGGGATAATGTTAAAGTAAAGAGCTTTGAAGGGTTACATGGAAAAATAAAATATAAAGAATTAAAAACAGGTTAATATAAATGCAAAAATACTTGACAAATTTTTGGTTTAATACTATTATAATGAGCGTTAATAACTTTAGAGAGGAGTCTGATCAAGATGGAAGAAAAGAAAGAAATATTATTAACACAAGAAGGTTATGATAATTTAGAAAAAGAGATTGAATTTTTAAAAACAGAGAAAAGAACTGAGATAGCAGAGCGTATTAAAGTTGCTTTAGGTTTTGGTGATTTATCAGAAAATTCAGAATATGATGAAGCTAAAAGTGCGCAAGCTGCTAATGAAAATAAAATTGCTGAATTAGAAGGCAAAATTAGATATGCTAAAATTATAGATGAATCTGAAATAGATACAAAAACTGTTCAAATAGGAAATATTGTTACACTTCATGATATAGAATTTAATGAAGAAATAGAATATACAATTGTTGGTTCAACAGAAGTTGATTTAGCTTTAAATAGAATTTCAAATGAATCTCCTATGGGTTCAGCTTTACTTGGAGCTAAAAAAGGCGAAGTTGTTGAAGTTGAAGCTCCAGCAGGAATTATGAAATATAAAATTTTAGCTATAAAAAAATAAATAGTTTAATAAATTAATTAAAGAGAGCATATGGAGGAATCTATATGCTTTTTTTCTGACAATTTATTATTCTGTGTATATTGATAATACTTTTTTTCTGGAATATAATGTTACTAGTTTTTTTGAAAGGAGAAATTATGTTACAACTTAAAAATATAACAAAAGACTATTTATCAGGAGACCAGACAGTACATGCATTAAAAGGTATTGATATAGAGTTTAGAAAATCAGAATTTGTATCTATTTTAGGACCTAGTGGTTGTGGTAAAACAACATTACTTAATATAATTGGTGGTTTAGATAGATATACAAGTGGAGATTTAATAATTAATGGTAAATCAACAAAAGAGTTTAAAGATAGAGAATGGGATGCATATAGAAATTATTCTGTAGGATTTGTTTTTCAAAGTTATAATTTGATACCACATCAAACAGTTTTGGCAAATGTTGAACTTGCTCTTACTTTATCAGGAGTAGGAAAAAAAGAAAGAAAGCAAAAAGCAATAAAAGCTTTGGAAGATGTTGGATTAAAAGAACAAATACATAAAAAACCAAATCAATTATCTGGTGGGCAAATGCAAAGAGTTGCAATAGCTAGAGCTTTAGTTAATGATCCAGATATTATTTTAGCTGATGAACCAACTGGAGCTTTAGATACCGAGACTAGTGTTCAGATTATGGAAATATTAAAAAGTATTTCTAATGATAAATTGATTGTTATGGTTACACATAATCCAGAGTTAGCAGAAAAGTATTCTTCTAGAGTAATAAAAGCTCTTGATGGTAAAGTAATTAGCGATTCTAATCCATATACAGAAGATGACAAGAAAAACGAAGGTGAATTGAAAGCAAAGTCAGGAAAAACATCAATGAATTTTTTAACTGCTTTATCATTAAGTTTAAATAATTTAATGACTAAAAAAGGTAGGACATTTTTAACTGCTTTTGCTGGAAGTATTGGTATAATAGGTATTGCACTGATATTATCATTGTCTCATGGTGTTAATGATTATATTGCTAAAGTTCAAGAAGATACTTTATCAAATTATCCATTAACAATATATGAAGAAAGTGTGGATGCTTCTTCAATTATGGAAGTATTTATGAACGATGATAGTAAAGAATATAATGACGATAAAATTCACTCAAAGCAAATGGTAGGAAAGGTATTTGAAAAGATTTCTAAGGAAGTTCAGAGAAATAATTTAAAAGATTTTAAGAAGTATATTGATGAAACAGATAATGATATAAAAAAATATTCTAATGCTGTTCAATATGGATATAATCTAACTCTTAATGTATATAAGTCAAATATAGAAGAAGGGGCAATACAAGTTAATCCTTCTACTACATTTCAAAAATTGGGTATGACAGAATCTTCTGACGAATCAACGTATATGATGGGAAATTCAATGGATGTTTGGACAGAAATGATGGATAATGATGAATTATTAAAATCACAATATGATGTTATTTCTGGTAAATGGCCTGAAAGTTATAATGAAGTAATGCTTATTGTAAATGAAAATAATGAAATAAGTGATTATACTTTGTATTCATTAGGAATAAAAAATCAAAATGAGCTTACTGAGAAGATGCATAAAATTATGGCTGGTGAACAAATTGAAGAATTACAAGATGAAAGCTATAATAGTGAAGAGTTTATAGGCTTATCATATAAAGTGCTTTTAAATACAGATTATTACACTAAAAATGGAAATACTTGGTCAAATAGAAGAAATGATGAAGCATATTTAAAAGAAAAAATAGCTAATGCGCAAGAAGTAAAGATTGTTGGTGTAGTAAAACCTAAAGAAGAAGCTACAGCTACTTCAATGGGGGATGTTGGAATTGTAGCATATAGAAAAGAACTTACTGAATATATTATAAATAAAATAAATGAAACAGAAATTGCCAAAGAACAACGTGCTAATCCAAATATTAATGTATTTACAGGAAAAGAGTTCACAGTAGCAAGCGAAGGAAGTACTAGCGGTTTTGATTATTCAAGTTTAAGTCCAGAAGAACAAGCTAATATGGCTACTCTTTCACAAGAAGAGCTAGCAGGAGTGATAGCTTCATATACAGATATGTCTAATTCTACATATGAAGAAAATTTAAAGAAGCTAGGTATACGTGATTTAGATTCACCTTCATCAATTAATATTTATCCAATTGATTTCGAGTGTAAAGATAAAATAACAGCAGATATAGAAAAATATAATGAGCAAAAAAGAAATGAAGGTAAAGAAAATGATGTAATTCAATATACAGATATGGTAGCAACAATGATGACTTCTGTAACTGTTATTGTAAATATGATTAGTTATGTATTAATAGCCTTTGTATCAATTTCGTTAGTAGTTTCTTCAATAATGATTGGAATTATAACATATATATCTGTACTTGAACGTATTAAGGAAATCGGAATTTTACGTAGTATAGGTGCTTCTAAAAAGGATATTTCTAGAGTATTTAATGCAGAGACATTTATTGTCGGCTTAGTAGCAGGATTAATTGGAATAGGAATAACGGTATTATTAAAATTCCCAATAAATTCGATAATAAAGAATGTTGCAGATGTATCAAACTTAGCAAAATTGCCAGTAGTAGGAGCTATTATATTAATAATTATAAGTATGTTCCTTACAATGATAGCAGGTTTAATTCCAGCTAAGATAGCTAGCAAAAAAGACCCAGTAGATGCATTAAGAAGTGAATAAAAAAAATAAAGGAAGTATGAAATTAAACATACTTCTTTTTTTATGTATACAAAAAAATGTGTATTTTTTTGTAATTAAGTTGTTTCAATTTATAGAAAAAATGTGAGCAAACAAACATACTGTACACATAAAAAATCGAAATAAAATTTTTTTGTTAACCTTAAAATTATATCCACAATTGGTTAAAAAAATATATGTCGAAAAATAGCAATGAAATAGGTTGTTCACAGACTTATCCACATTATCCACAAGTAACTGAATTGATAAAATCGTGTTACAAAAAGTTTACGTAATAGTAGAAAATACCGAAATATAAGGCTTTTATTTTTTGACAATGTGTAACAAAGATATTACAGAGCGCTTTAATTTCAAAGCTTATAGACTTTATCCACAGAAAAAATGTGAAATTATGTTCTAAACTTTATATTGAAAAAATGTTGTAAGTTGACAATAGTAAGTAAAGGTGTTAGAATATGAACATGTTAATAATGCGTTGAAAAAGAGAGAATATAAAATTTTATCTAAAGAGAGCTAGATTAGGTGAAAGCTAGTGTTAAAATTTATAGGATGGAGCTTTGGAGCATGTTTAAATTAAGGTGGATCTGATTTATGATCAATTAGGGTGGAACCGCGGAATGTATTATCTTTCGTCCCTTGCGCATAGCAAGGATGATGAAAGATTTTTTGTTTTTGTTCTTGCTATGCTCTCGTAAAATATTAATTATCTTACGTCGTTAAAATTAAATTTAAAAATCCTCATGTACAATCGTACACTCCGGTGTTTTAAATTTAATTTTGCCTAGTAATATAATCAATCTTTTACGAGAATGTTTGCAGATGGGTAATTTAGCTTAAAAAATGAAATTATGCGTTTGCAAGAAAATTTATATTAGGAGGAATGAAAAATGGTAAAATCAATGGAAGAAATCGTAAATCTATGTAAAGCAAGAGGATATATATATCCTGGATCTGAAATTTATGGAGGACTTGCTAATACTTGGGATTATGGACCTTTAGGTGTTGAGTATAAAAACAACATCAAAAATGCGTGGAGAAAAAAATTTATTCAAGAGTGTAAATATAATGATGGTTTAGATGCAGCAATACTAATGAACCCTCAAACTTGGGTAGCTTCTGGACATGTTGGTGGTTTTTCTGATCCATTAATTGATTGTAAAGAATGTAAAACTAGACACAGAGCAGATAAGTTAATTGAAGAGTGGGCTCATGAACAAGGAAAAGATATGATTGCAGATGGAATGACTGATGAAGAATTAGTTAATTTTATTAAAGATAATAAGATTCCTTGTCCATCTTGCTCAAAAACTAATTTTACTGATATTAGAAAATTTAATTTAATGTTTAAAACTTTTCAAGGTGTTACAGAAGATGCTAAGGCTGAAATTTATTTAAGACCAGAAACAGCTCAAGGTATATTTGTTAATTTTAAAAATGTTCTTCGTACAAGTAGAAGAAAAATGCCAATGGGTATTGCTCAAATTGGTAAATCTTTTAGAAATGAAATTACTCCAGGTAACTTTACTTTTAGAACAAGAGAATTTGAACAAATGGAACTTGAATTTTTCTGTAAGCCAGGTACTGATTTAGAGTGGCATGCTTATTGGAAAAAATTCTGTGAAGAGTGGCTTTTAAATTTAGGTATGAAAAAAGAAAATATACGTTTAAGAGATCATTCGCCAGAAGAACTTTCTCATTACAGTAATGCTACTACTGATATAGAATTTTTATTCCCATTTGGTTGGGGAGAACTTTGGGGAATTGCTGATAGAACAGATTTCGATTTAAAACAACATCAAGAATTTTCTAAACAAGATATGATGTATTTAGATCAAGAAACAGGTGAAAAATATATTCCTTATTGTATAGAACCATCACTTGGTGCTGATAGAGTTGCTCTTGCATTTTTATGTAATAGCTATGAACAAGAAGAAGTAGCAGAAGGTGATATTCGTACAGTATTAAAATTACATCCAGCATTAGCACCATATAAAGTAGCTGTACTTCCTTTATCTAAAAAGTTAAGTGATAAGGCAACAGAGGTATATGAAAGACTTTCTAAATCTTTTATGTGTGATTATGATGAGGCTGGAAGTATTGGTAAAAGATATAGAAGAGAAGATGAAATAGGTACACCTTATGCAATAACTGTTGATTTTGATACATTAGAAGATGAATCAGTTACAATTAGAGATAGAGATACAATGGAACAAGTAAGAGTTAAAATTGACGAACTTGAAGCTTGGATAAGTGAAAAAATTAAATTTTAATTAGTTTGTAACCAAAAGGCTCTCCGGTTTTATTCGGAGAGCCTTTTGTCGCTCAAGAGAGCATTGTTTTACTGGAAAATAGCTTATAGGTGTAACCTATGCTTCCAAAAACTTGGACCAGCCAATTGATTCAGGGGATATTACGGGTTCATCGAGTTCCATTTCGCAATTTCCGCACCCATGTGGGCAGCAATTCTGATACGAGATGGTTCCCTTTTTGTGTTTACTATCATCTGCCAGATATGTGGTCTGTATTTGCGGATATTGATATATAATGTACTGGTATGGAGAAAAATCGGCGGTTTTAAAAACAATCGCCTCAGTATATTCCACGTCAATTCCGCTATCCAGCGTTTTTGTTCCGTCAATTAGGTAGATGGTAAACACATCGTTGTAGAGCGTGGGGTAAAGACACTTCAGATTGTGAGACTCAGTAGAGATAGTGAATCTGTCGCTTTCATGATCTTCTTTAATCTCTACGAATCCTTTGCTGAGACCATAGGATTTTAAAAAATCTTCAATCCGTTTTTGTAGGTCTTTCAGCTCCATTCTTGGCACTATTTCTTTCATTGAAGAAACCTCCTTTTAAATTCTTTTGGTGCTAATTAATAAGCCTTGAAATCGGAGTTTACGAGTTGCATGTGCTAATTGCTTTTACCATAAAAGTCCCCTTTTAGATTGTATAAAGCAATTGTACTAATATAATATATCACATTATGTAAACAAAGTAAATGAAATATGATTAATTTACATAAAATAAGAGATAAATATTGTAAAATTACTTTAAATACAGTATAATAGAAGAGATTTTAAACGAAGGAATAAATTGATATGTTAAGATTTAAAGAAAAACGATGGCACTTTTTATTTGATTTTTAGAATTTAAAAATTAATTGATAGTAAAATTAAATAAAAGGAGAAAAATAGAATGAGTAAAAAAATAATGTTAACAGGTGATAGACCAACAGGAAGACTTCATATAGGTCATTACTTTGGTTCACTTAAAAATAGAGTTAAAATGCAACATGAAGTAGATGAGTGCTATATTTTAGTAGCAGATGTTCAAGCTTTAACAGATAATTTTAATAATCCAGAAAAGGTTAGAAATAATGTAAGGGAAGTTGTTATGGATTATTTATCAGTTGGTATTGATCCTAATAAGGCTACTATATATTTACAATCTGAAATTTCTGAGGTTGCAGAGCTTACAGTTTTTTATTCTAATTTAGTAACTGTAGCTAGACTTGAAAGAAATCCAACAGTAAAAACTGAAATTGCTCAAAAAAGAGAATTGTTTTCTGAAAGTGTTACATATGGTTTTTTAGGTTATCCAGTAAGTCAAGCGGCAGATATAACTGCATTTGACGCAACTATTGTTCCAGTAGGTGAAGACCAATTACCTTTAATAGAGCAATGCAGAGAAATTGTTAGAAAATTTAATAGTATTTATGGAGAAGTTTTAAGAGAGCCAGAAGCGGTACTTTCTTCAACTAAAAGAATTAAAGGATTAGATGGAAATGAAAAAATGGGTAAATCTTTAGGTAATGCAATTTATCTTTCAGATTCAGAAGAGGAAATAACTAAAAAAGTTATGGGAGCCGTTACTGATCCTAATAGAATAAGAAAAGATGATAAAGGGAATCCTGATGTATGTATGGTTGCTTATTATCATAATTTGTTTAGCGATGAGGAAGAATGTAGTAAAGTTTGTTCAGAATGTAAGCTTGGTGAAAGAGGATGTGTTGCTTGTAAAAAACAACTTGCTAATAATATTATAGAATTTTTAAGACCTATGAGAGAAAAAAGAGCTTATTATGAAGAGCATCTAGAAGAGGTTGATAAGATTTTGTATGAGGGAACTTTGAAGGCTAAGGCTAAGGCTGAAGTTACAATGAGAAAGGTTAAAGAGGCTATGCGTCTTGATTATTTCAATGAGTTGAAAAAAATAGATGATTCTTTTTCAAGGCAGTAAATTTTAAGAAGGTGTAAAGATGGAAAACAATAAATATATTTATAAATTGCCAGATAAAGCATCATTTGGGCAAGAAGGATTAAAGGGATATAACTATTCGTTAGGATTAGAAGAAATTAGTGTTTCTGTTGAAGATTGTTTTAAAGGTCATGATAAATACCATACTAATAGTTATAGTAAGAAAATTTATTATGTTATTGATGGTAATGGCAAATTTTCTATTAATGGAGAAATTTTCGAGGTTACTAAAGAGGATTTAATAGTAATACCACCAAATATAGAATTTGTTTTTGCAGGTGAGATGAGGTTATTATTAATTATGAATCCTGCATTTAGACCACAAGATGGCAAAGACGGTAGAGATAATGATTTATATTAGAGGAGAGAAAAATGTTTGTAGATTATACAAAAATAGTAATTAAATCAGGTGATGGTGGAAATGGTGCAGTATCATTTCGTCGTGAAAAATATGTTGCTGCTGGTGGACCTGATGGAGGTGACGGCGGAAAAGGTGGAGACATTTATTTTGTAGTTGATCCAGATAGTAATACATTAATTGATTTTAGATATAATAAAAAGTTTAAAGCTGAAAATGGAGATAATGGTAGTGGTGCTCATAAATATGGTAAAAGTGGTGAAGACTTAATTATTAAAGTGCCTAAAGGAACTGTTGTTAGAGATGCTAAAACTGGCGAAGTTATAGCTGATTTATCTGAAGATGGAGAGAAAGAGCTTATTCTTCCAGGAGGAAGAGGTGGAAAAGGAAATTCACATTTTGCAACTTCTACAAGACAAGTTCCTAGATTTGCTCAAGATGGGGAAAAGGGCTTAGAAAAAGAGCTTATATTAGAACTTAAATTATTAGCAGATGTTGGGTTGATAGGTTTCCCTAATGTTGGAAAATCAACACTTCTTTCTAGAGTTACTGCTGCTACACCTAAAATTGCAAATTATCATTTTACTACTATTTATCCTAACTTAGGTGTTGTCAAAACTGAATATGGTGATAGCTTTGTAATGGCTGATATACCAGGAGTTATAGAGGGAGCAAGTGAAGGAGTAGGATTAGGTATTCAATTTTTGAGACATATTGAAAGAACTAGATTATTGCTTCATGTTATAGATTGTTCTGGTAGTGAAGGTAGGGATCCAATTAGTGATTATCAGATTATAAATAAAGAACTAAAAAATTATAGTGAAAAATTAAGTAAAAGAAAACAAATAATTGTGGCTAATAAAACAGATATTATGCAAGATGATACTGGTTACAAAAAATTAGAAAAGATGGCTAAAGAAAATAAAATGGAAATTTTTAAAATTTCTGCAGTAACAGGCGAAGGTTTAAAAGAATTATTTGTACATGTTTCAAATATTTTAAAAACATTACCAAAAGAAGATTTAGTAGAGATATCAGAAAGAAAAGTATATACACTTAAAGAAGATGAAAAAGCATTTGATATTGAAATTGTTGATGGAGAATTTATTGTTACAGGACCTGCAATTGAAAAACTTATGGGTAGAATTAATATAGGTGATAATGAGTCAATGGCTTATTTTGAAAGAAATTTAAATGATTTGGGAATTAATGATGCTTTAAGAGAAAAAGGAGTTAAAGAAGGGGATACTGTTAAATTCTTAGAATGGGAATTTGAATGGTTTGATTATTAAAAATAAAACCTCAATATTGTAATTGAGGTTTTATTTTTTTACGTTTAATTTATTTAAATTGATTGAAAATTATGAATCTAATTTTTGTCTTCATCAAAGCTTAAGCTTGTTTTAACAAGTTTTACTAATTTAGAAAATGCAGTTTTAGCTCCTTTAAATAGGGCATCGAAGAAAGATGAAACCCTTTCCATAGGAGTAATATTAGTAGCTTCAATAAGTGATTTTTCTTCATTATTTTCTTCTATTTCATCAGAAATGTCTTTTACAAGTGAATTTACATATAATGAGCCAGTAGTTACTTTATCATCATCAAAAGCTTTTACTGATTCTGCTTTTGCTTTTTCTGTTATTTTAGAAAAAGCTTCAATAGGAGATTCTTTTGGTTCTTCAGATTTTATTACAGCATTTTGTACGACAGGATTATTTTCAGCAGTTAAATTAATTTGTGTTACGATAGTGTCATCAGGAATAGCTTGTTTACTGATATTTTCTAAGTCAACAGTTTTATAAAATTCAACAGAATCTGAAGATACAACTGATGCTTCTAAAAGGTCTTCAGTTTCTGGTTCTTTTTCTTCATTATAGAATAAATCAAAAGTTACTTCTTTTGTAGTATCGGCTAGGGTTTTAAAAGAAAGAACTTCTTCATTTTCTTTAATTGGTAATACATAATTTGCTGAATTATTATTGTCCCAATTGCCATTATCATCTCTAAAACAAAATTGAAGATTTGTATTAGAGCTAATTTTTATAGTAGCTAAATAACCAAAAGTAGAAGGTTTCATTTTAATTTCAGATTGTTGTTCCCAGTTATCACCATATCCATAAGATATGTAGACATTATTTGTTAAAGTATCTGAAAAAAGCATTCCCTTATATAATAAAACAATTTCTGAATCCTCATAAATTGTGTCTTTATTAATGTATATATCTTTTGTAAAATCCATTTTTTTCTCCTAAATATATTAATTTGTGATAATTATATTATTTAATTCTAATTTTTTCAACAAAATATTATGTCAATAAAATTATATTTTAGTTACAAAATGTCAAAAAAGAGACAAATAAATAACAAAAAAGTAACAAAAATAAAAAAAGAAAATTTTTGTTTGACAAACAAAAGTTTATATGGTATTATCGTTTTGAAAATAATATTAGGAGTGATGAAAGTGAAGAAAAAAGATCCAAATGCCTTAAATAAAAGAGAAAAAGCTATACTTAGATTTATAGAGAAACAAATAAAATTAAAAGGATATCCACCATCAGTTAGAGAAATTGGTAAAGCAGTTGATTTAAAATCTACAGCTACAGTACACGGATATTTAAATCAACTAGAAGAAAAAGGATATATTAAAAAAGAGCAACAAAAAGGTAGAACTTTAAAACTACTAAAAGGAGGAGCTTTGGAGGACCAAGAGACATTTGTTCCAGAAAACAAATCAATGTATTCTGAAAAAGAATTGGTCGAAGTTCCTGTAATAGGTAAGATTACTGCTGGAGCACCTATATTAGCTGTTGAAAATGTTACAGATACTTTTCCTATACCAATTGATTTTGTTGGTAATTCAGAAAGTTTTATGCTTACAGTTAGAGGAGAAAGTATGATTGAAGCTGGTATATTAGATAGTGACTATATATTAGTAAAAAAACAAAATGTAGCTAACAATGGAGATATAGTAGTTGCTTTAATAGAAGATGAAGCAACAGTTAAGACTTTTTATAAAGAAAAAGGTTTTATAAGATTACAACCAGAAAATTCTACAATGGATCCAATAATTGTTCCAGATTGCAAAATACTTGGAAAAGTAGCTGGAGTTTTTAGAAAAATGTAAAAAATCGTAATTTAAATAAAAAAGAAAAGATTTGAAAATTGCGTTAGCGATCAAACGAAGAAAAACAAAGTTTTTCGAAGCGCGAAATTGAGCAATCTACCATATAAAAACGAAGTTTTTTATTTGGGGATTGCGAAGAGCAAAATTTACTAAATCTTTTCTTTTTTATTTAAATATTAATTTTTACGTTGGTTATTTTAATTCAACTACTGTTACACCCATTTCACCTTCACCAAAAGAACCATATCTAAAAGATTTTACATGCGGATGAGATTTTAAATAATTTTGAATACCTTTTCCTAATATACCAGTACCTTTACCATGAACTATTCGAACACTTTCTAATTTGCAAAGTACACTATTATCTAAAAATTTGTCTACTAAAAATATAGATTCTTCAATATTCATACCAATTATATTTAACTCTGTGTCGATTTTTTTAGGAGTAAAGTTAGAGTCTTTTTTGACTTTTATGTTATTAGAAGGTTTATCAATATTTTTAGCTTTTGAAAGTTCCGAAATATGCAAGTTAGTTTTTATATTATCAATTTGCACATTTACTTTTTTAGCTTGATTTGGATAACTTAATATAGTTCCATTTTTTGATAAAGAGGGAATATATACTATGGTATTTGGTACTATTTCACTTTCATTTATTGGATTATTATTTGAAATTTCCTTTTCAATATTAGTAGTTTCAGAAAGTTTATCATTTAGTTGATTTCTTAATGAGTTTAGTTTTTTATTATCACTTTTAGAATGTTCTATTTCTTTAATTATTTCATTAGCATCTTGCTTTGCTTGTAATAAAATTTCTTTGGCATCTTGTTTAGCTTTTTTGATATATTCTTTTTTGTGTTCTGAAATATCTTTTTGTTCATTTTCTAATTTTTCTTTTAGTAAAGATACCTTTTCAGAGTTTTGTAGGATTTTTTCTTTTTCAGATTCTATTAGAGCTTTAGAATCATAAATTTCTTTTAATAAATCTTCTATTGTTGCAGTATCTTCATTAATAAGTTTTTTTGCGTTCTCTAAAATAGAAGAATTTAAACCTAATTTTTTACTAATAGCGAAGGCGTTACTTTTTCCGGGTACACCTAATAGTAATCTATAAGTAGGTGATAATGTATTTAAATCAAATTCGCAACTAGCATTTTCAACACCATCTGTTAATAGTGCATATTCTTTTAAATTTTGGTAATGAGTAGTAGCCATTGTTAAAATATTTTTTTCTTTTAAATATTCTAAAATGCTTTGTGCTAAACTTGCTCCTTCAATTGGATCTGTTCCAGAACCTAATTCATCTACTAATACTAAACTGTTTGGAGTACTGCTATTAATGATGTTTACAATATTACTCATATGAGATGAAAATGTACTTAAAGATTCTAAAATACTTTGTTCATCTCCAATATCTGCGAATACATTGTCAAAAATGAAAACAGAGCTTTCACTTGATGCAGGGATATGCATACCACTACTTGCCATTAATACAAGTAGACCAACGGTTTTTAAAGTTACAGTTTTTCCACCTGTATTAGGACCTGTTATTAATAAACAAGAAAAATCTTTACCTAATTCTAGTGATATAGGCACAGCTATTTCTGGGTTTAAAAGGGGATGAATAGCATTTTTTAGGTATATAATTTTATTATTATTTATTTTTGGACAATTACTATTAGTTGCCTTAGAGTATTTTGCTTTGGCAAAAGTGAAATCTAATAGGGCAATTAAATTATAATTATTTTCTAGTTCATTAGTTATTTCAAAGAAAAGAGAAGATAGTTTTTGCAATATTTTTTCTATTTCAATGTTTTCTTTAATTTGTAAATCAGAAAGTTTGTTGTTTAATTCAAATACTGTTAGAGGTTCGATAAAAACGGTTGAACCACTAGTAGATGTGTCGTGTATAAATCCTTTTACATTTGATTGATATTCTGATTTAACTGGAACAACAAATCTATTTTGTCTGATAGTTATTATAGAGTCTTGTAAGTATTTACTGGTAAGTAGTGATTGCAATTTAGCTTTAATTTCCTTTTGAGTATTTTTAATAGATGTTCTAATACTATAAAGTTCGTTTGAAGCATGATCGTTTAGTGTTTGCTCATCTAAAATACTAGAAGAAATTTTTTCTTCTATACCTGTGTTTAAATATAAGTGGTCAAAGTATTGTGTTAAGCTATCTGACTGATTTAATTCTTTTTCAAAATAATAATCTTTTAATTTTCTACTAACAGTTAGTAATGTCGTTATTTCTAATAAAGATTTTATAGAAAGAAATTTTTGGTTTTTTAAGTTTAGAATATGAGTTTCAATATTATTAAGTTCGTCAATTGGAGGAGTTCCTTTTCTATATAATAAGCTTACTGCTTCAGTAGTTTCTGAAAGAGCTTTTTCGATTTTATTTGAATCAGTCATTGGATATAATTGTTTGCATTTTAATTTTCCAAAGGTAGTTACTGAATATTCAGATAATATATTTGTTATTTTATTAAATTCTAATTTTTCTAAATAAATATTTTGCAATTTTAGTCTCCTTAAAGTTTATAATTATAGATTAAATTATCTCACAAAAAGCCTTGAATTACAATGAAAATATAAAAAATGGATAATTATGAGAATAATTTAAAGAAAAAAACATAAAATAATTTTAAAGAATGAAATAACTGATTAGACTGACATAGAGAAAATGATAAAAATAATACTAATAAATTATATTGAAATTTCAAAACATGTGTAATATAATCGTAATGAAATTGTAAACAACGTGTAAATAGGAAAGGAAGATTCTGATGTTTGGACAAGATATAGGTATAGATTTAGGTACAGCTACAGTAATTGCATATATTAAAGGAAAAGGAATTGTACTTAGAGAACCATCAGTTGTTGCTGTAAATAATACAACAAATGAGGTTTTAGCAGTTGGACATGAAGCAAGAAGAATGCTTGGTAGAACACCAGGAAATATTGTTGCAACAAGGCCACTTAAAGATGGAGTTATTTCAGATTATACAGTTACAGAAAAAATGCTTAAGTATTTTATTAGTAAAATTGGTGGTAAGTTTTTATTTTCACCAAGAATAATGATCTGTATTCCTTCTCAAGTTACAGAAGTAGAAAAAAAGGCTGTTATAGATGCTGCTTCTAATGCTGGAGCAAGAAAAGTTTATTTGATAGAAGAACCAATTGCTGCTGCGATTGGAGCAGGGATAGACATTTCAAAACCATGTGGAAATATGATAGTTGATATAGGTGGCGGAACTACTGATATAGCTGTTATTTCACTAGGTGGATCAGTTGTTAGTTCGTCAATAAAGGTAGCAGGTGATAAATTTGATGAAGCTATTGTTAGATTTATTAAAAGAAAATATAATGTAATGATTGGTGAAAGAACAGCTGAAGATTTAAAAGTAAATGTGGGATGTGTTTATCCTAAAATGCAAGATGTGGAAATGGATATTAGAGGAAGAGATTTGATTACAGGTCTTCCAAAAACTCTTACAATATATTCAAGTGAAATGATGGAAGCATTAGAAGAACCTGTTAATATGATAGTTGATGCAGTGCACAGTGTTTTAGAAAAAACACCACCAGAACTTGCTGCTGATATTAGTGATAGAGGAATTTATATGACAGGTGGAGGATGTTTAATTGATGGATTAGACAAATTATTACAAGAAAGAACAGGAATAAATGTTATGATTGCTGAAGATGCTGTTTCATGTGTAGCTTTAGGAACAGGAAAAGCTTTAGACAATTTAGATACTATCGATAGAAAATAAAGTTTTAGAATCTACTTTTAGCTTAAGTAGATTCTATTTTTTTGAAAAAAATCGTGAAATATGGTAAAATAATAGTATCTGTAGAAACAGATGTAGAAAATAGTGGACGTTTTTTAAAGTGAACAGAAAGGGGAAAAAAGATGAAGTTCAATAGTGAAACAGCAAGAAAATATGCAGAGAAGGTTATGCGGAAGCAAATGGCAGTAGAGTTGGAACCCAGTTTGATGCTCATTGCAGAGCAGCAGGCACGGGCAAGCCATGAGGGCTGGATGAAAGGGAAAAAGAAGCAGGGATATGTATATGGACCTGTTGTTAATGATAACCCTGAAAATGGCCCGCTGACCAATCCAATGATGGTACCGTATGACGAGCTGGACGAGGAGACAAAACAGGCCAATATCGCGAATAAAGTTTTATGATAAGGAAGAAATAAAATGAAAAAAGTTGCTTTTTATACATTAGGTTGTAAAGTAAATCAATATGAGACTAATGGCATGATACAAAAATTAATGAAAAATTATGAAATAGTGGAGCCAGAAGAAAAGGCTGATATATATATTATTAATACTTGCAGTGTTACCAATATGTCTGATAGAAAATCAAGGCAAATGTTAAGACGTGCTAAAGAAATAAATCGTGATGCATTAGTAATTGCTGTTCGGATGTTATGCAGAAGTATCAAAACAAGAAGTTGAAAAAATAGAAGAAGTGGATTTAGTTTTAGGTAATCATCAAAAAGCTAATATTGATAAATATATTGAAAGTTATTTTGAAGGTAGAGAGTTAAATGATAAGGCAATTGAAAATTACTTTTATGATTTTGGGTCAATAACTTATACTGAGAAAACAAGGGCAGTTATAAAAGTTCAAGATGGTTGTAATAATTTTTGTAGTTATTGTATTATTCCATATGCACGTGGAAGAATTTGTAGTAGAAAACCTGAAAACGTAATTGATGAAATTACTAAAATAGCGGATAATGGAATAAAAGAAGTAGTTATAACAGGAATACAGGTTTCTAGTTATGGAAAAGATTTTGAAAATGATTATAGATTAATAGATTTATTAGAAAAAATAAATGAAATAGATGGAATAGAAAGAATACGATTAGGTTCTTTAGAACCAATTATGATAACAGATGAATTTTGTAGTAGAGTATCTAAGTTAGAAAAAATATGTCATCATTTTCATTTATCTCTTCAAAGTGGCTGTGATAAAACTTTAAAAGAAATGAATAGAAAATATACTATAGAAGATTTTGAGAAAGTTGTTCAAAGGTTGAGAAACTTGTATGAAGACGTGATATTAACAACTGATATTATAGTAGGATTTCCTAATGAAACTGATGAAGATTTTGAAATTACATATAATTTTTTAAGAAAAATAAAATTTTATAAAATGCATGTTTTCAAATATTCTCCTAGAAAAGGAACTGTTGCTGCTAATATGAAGAATCAAGTTTCAGGTGATGAAAAAGAAAAGCGTAGCAAAAGATTATTAGAACTTTCTGATTATAATGAAAAAGAATATTTAGAAAAATATTTGAATAAAGAAGTGAAAGTTTTGTTTGAAGAAAAAGAAGGTGAGTTCTTAAAAGGACATACAGGAAATTATATTTTAGTAAAGGCTAAAATTGATGAGGATAATTTAAATAGAATTGTTTGTGTGAAAGTTACTGGCTGTGAAAAAGAAAATTTGATAAGTGTGTAAAAAAGCTTATGAAATGATAATGCAATAAAAATGTAATACAAACGATAAGTGATTTATCTTGAATATTTATACTGGTTATAGTATAAAAATGTGTAAGGTAGATTAGTTTTACTAAGGAGGAAAACATGGGTAATATAAATTTTGAAAATGGAAAACAAGAAGTTGGAAGCATATTTACAGGAGATTATGTAGAACAACCAAATAATATAGGAGGACAACAAGAAGGTGGGCCTAAAGAAAATGCTGGTTCAATAGCTGGAGTTATGCAACCACCAATCGGAATGGGTGGATATGTTGGAGGCTTTGTTGGAGGAGAGCAACAAGAAGACGTACAACAAGCTTCAGGATATGTTGGGGGTTTTGTTGGAACACAACAAGCTGGTGGATATGTTTCAAATGAAATAGAAGAAGTAAAAACAGGTTTACCTGCTAAACCAAGTTTATGGACAAGATTTAAAGCTTTTTTATTCCAAGAAGTAGACTTAACTCAAGAAATTACTATAGAGTTAACTGCTAAAGAAGAAAAAGTTTTATCAGAAGTACATGACTTTTTATTCCAAGAATTATCTTTCAAAGGTTTTATGAATATATTAAAAATAGGAAGAGATAAAAAATAATTGAGTAATTAGTTTATTATAGGCATTACGTTTTCGTAATGCCTTATTGTGTATTATAAAAGTAGGTGATTATTTTGCTGCCAAATAAAAAAATATTATATAGAAAAGCATATAAGGAATTATATGAAGTAATTAAGAAACTATCAAAAAACGAGATTGAGAAATTACCTAATGATTTTATCATGAACATTCATGAAAATATGGATACCAATCATGAGTTCTTTTATAATGAATCAGTAGGAGTTTTAGAACAAGACTTTATGATAGAGACAAAAGCTTTAATTATAGAAATGTATAGAAGATTTTTAATTGAAGATTCTCAAAATGAATATTGGAAAAAATATGATGAGAAATGTTTTAATATTATTGAAGAAGAAAAGCGATTAAAATATAATCCAGATAAGCTTTTTGAAATTACTAAGAAAGAAGAGAAAAATGAACCGAAAGAAGATGTAGAAATTGCACTTGTTAAAGTAGAAGAAAGTTTTTTGAGAAAAATTTTGAATAAAATAGCTAGAATATTTAAAAAATAAAATCATGTATTTTAATAGTGCATGATTTTTAATTTTTGTTTTATTAAACTATTGCATTTATCGATGTTTTGATATAGAATAAGCATGGTTTATAATAACTAAATATAATTGATTATTAAATCAAAGGAGGATTTTTTATATGTCAGTAAAAGTAGCCATTAATGGATTTGGACGTATTGGACGTCTTGCATTTAGACAAATGTTTGGAGCAGAAGGGTATGAAATAGTTGCAATCAACGATTTAACAAGCCCTGATATGCTAGCTCATCTTTTAAAATATGATTCAGCACAAAAGAGATATGAAAAAGCTGATACAGTTGTAGCAGGAGAAGATTCTATAACTGTTGATGGAAAAACAATAAAAATATATGCAGAAAAAGATGCTGCTAATTTACCTTGGGGACAACTTGATGTAGATGTTGTATTAGAATGTACAGGTTTCTATACAACAAAAGAAAAAGCATCAGCACATCTTACAGCAGGAGCTAAAAAAGTTGTTATATCTGCACCAGCAGGAAAAGATTTACCAACAGTAGTATTTGGGGTAAATGAAGGAGTTTTAACACCAGAAGATAAAGTTATTTCAGCAGCTTCTTGTACAACAAACTGTTTAGCACCAATGGCTAAAGCATTAAATGATTATGCACCAATTCAATCAGGAATTATGACAACAGTACATGCTTATACTGGAGATCAAATGGTTCTTGATGGACCTCATAGAAAAGGAGATTTAAGAAGAGCTAGAGCAGCAGCTGTAAATATTGTTCCAAATTCAACTGGAGCAGCTAAAGCTATAGGATTAGTTATACCAGAATTAAATGGAAAATTAATCGGATCTGCACAAAGAGTTCCAGTACCTACAGGATCTACAACAATATTAATTGCAACTGTAAAAGGAAAAGATATAACTGTTGAAGGTATAAATGCAGCTATGAAAGCAGCTTCAAATGCTTCTTATGGATATACAGAAGAACCACTAGTTTCTTCTGATGTAATCGGAATCACATATGGATCATTATTTGATGCAACTCAAACAATGGTAGCAGAAGTAGAAGAAGGATTATATCAAGTTCAAGTTGTTAGCTGGTATGATAATGAAAATTCTTATACTAGTCAAATGGTAAGAACAATTAAATATTTTGCAGAATTAAACTAAAACAAAAAATAATAGAATAATAATAGGGGTTACTATTAAGTGACCCCTATATATAAATTAGAAAGGATTGTACAAAATTATGAATAAAAAGACAGTTCGTGACATTGATGTAAAAAATAAAAAAGTATTAGTAAGATGTGACTTCAATGTTCCATATGATGAAAATAGAGTTATTACAGATAATAGAAGAATTGTAGCTGCATTACCTACAATTAAATATTTATTAGAAAATAATGCAAGTGTTATTTTATGTTCTCATTTAGGAAGACCAAAAGGAGAAGTTAAACCAGAATTTTCTCTTAACATCGTTGCTGATGAATTATCTAGATTATTAGGACAAGAAGTTAAATTAGCAGGAGATGTTGTTGGAGAATCTGCTCAAAAATTAGCATCAGAAATGAAAAATGGTGAAGTAATATTACTTGAAAATGTTAGATATGAACCAGGAGAAGAAAAAAATGATCCTGAATTATCTAAGAAATTTGCGAGTTTAGCAGAGTTATATGTAAATGATGCTTTCGGAACAGCTCACAGAGCTCATAGTTCAACAACAGGTGTTGCTGATTTTCTACCAGCAGTATCAGGATTCTTAATTGAAAAAGAATTAAAATTCTTAGGTGAAAGCTTAGAAAATCCAGAAAGACCATTTATGGCTATTTTAGGTGGTAGAAAAGTTTCTGATAAAATAGGTGTTATAGAATCTTTACTTGAAAAAGTTGATGTATTAATGATTGGTGGAGCTATGGCATATACTTTCTTTAAATCAATGGGATATACTGTAGGAAATTCAATTTGCGAAGATGATAAAGTAGATTTAGCTAGAAGTTTAATGGAAAAAGCTAAAGAAAAAGGTGTTAAATTTATGTTACCAGTTGATACAAAAGTTGGTAAAGAATTTAAACCAGATACAGAAAGCAAAGTTGTTAAATATACAGAAATTCCTGATGGTTGGGAAGGTTTTGATATAGGAACAGAAACAATTGCATTATATTCAGAAGAAGTTAAAAAAGCTAAAACTGTTATTTGGAATGGGCCAGTTGGATTATTTGAATTTGATCAATTTGCAGTTGGAACAAACTCAATAGCTAGAGCATTAGCTGATGTTGATGCAGTTAAAATAATTGGTGGTGGAGATTCAGCAGCAGCTGTTGAAAAAGCAGGATTAGCAGAAAAATTCACACATATTTCTACTGGTGGTGGAGCTTCTTTAGAATTCTTAGAAGGAAAAAAATTACCAGGAATAGAAGCACTACAAGATAAATAAAAAAGAGAGAGTTAGATTAGATATGAAAAAAGTAGTTATCATATTAATAGTTGCAATATTAATTATAGGAATTATTGTTGGAACATTATTTTTTAGGGGAAGTAAGAAGAATAATGTAGAGTCTACTAATCAAACAAACTCAGAAGAATATTATGGAAATAGAGGGAATATATCTCAAGTAGAGAAAGTTAAATTTTTATCACAAAATGATGAATATTTAGTTGGAATGATGGGATTACCTGTTGTAAAAGAAGTTACAGCTTTTACAAATGATGATATGATTAGATTTGCTTTAAATGTTGCAGTAGAAAGATATTCAGAAATGTTTCAAGAAAAAACTGTTAGTGGAACAAAAGGACTTTTGATTGATGTATCTGTTGTTAATAAAATAACTAATGAGTTTTTTGGAATACAAGAAGTAGATTTTGATAAGCAACAAAATGAGTATTATTCACGATCATTAAAAGGATTTTTATTTGATGAAGAAATTCAAAAAACACTTTATTATTATCCGATTTCCATGGAAAAAAATGAAGAATCAGGTAATACTGAAATTACAGCAGACGCAATTTTTATTACAGATGATCAAGATAAAAATGTAATTGAAAGTGCTAAATATGAAGGTAAATATAAGAAAGATAGTGTAGACAATACAATTAAGTTTATTTTTAATAATGAAGGAAAACTTATATCATATCAATATCAATAGATAGGAGGAAAATGGTATGAGAAAAAAAGTAATTGCAGGAAATTGGAAGATGAATATGCTTCCAAATGAAACAATAGAATATATTGAGAACTTTTCAAAATTAGTTAAAGATACTAAAAATGAAGTTATATTATGTGTTCCATATACAGATTTATTTTATGCATTAATGAGTGCGCAAGATACAAATGTTAAAATAGGAGCACAAAATATGCATTTTGAAGAAAAAGGTGCATATACTGGTGAAGTTTCAGCTCAAATGCTAAAAGCAATTGGAGTTGAATATGTAATTATAGGTCACTCAGAAAGAAGACAATATTTTAATGAAACAGATGAAACTGTAAATAAAAAAGTAAAAGCAGCTTTTGAAAATGAATTAAAGCCAATAGTTTGTGTTGGTGAAACTTTAGAACAAAGAGAAGCTGGTGAAACTGAAAAAATAATTACTACTCAAACTAAGTTAGCATTAGAAGGATTAACAAATGAGCAAGTAAAAAATGTTATTATAGCATATGAGCCTATTTGGGCTATAGGAACAGGAAAAACTGCTACTTCAGAAGATGCAAATAATTCAATTAAAGCAATAAGAAATGAAATTAAAAATATTTATGGTGAAGATGTTTCTGAAAATGTTATTATTCAATATGGAGGAAGTGTAAAATCATCAAATGCTAAAGAATTATTTGAAACTTCTGATATTGATGGTGGATTGGTTGGGGGAGCTAGTCTTAAACCTGACGAATTCGCGAAGATAGTTAACTTTGAACAATAATCATCATTCTACGTTGTTAAAATCATATTTAAAAATCCTCATGTACTTATGTACACTCCGGTGTTTTAAATATGATTTTGCCTAGTAGAATAATAATTCTTGTCCAAAGAGGAAAGTAAATGATTAAGTCTAAAAGTAAGAGGGGATAATAAAATGGATAAAAAAACTACAATGCTTATGATATTGGATGGTTTTGGAATTAATGAAAAAGAAGAAGGAAATGCAATTAAAGCTGCTAATATTCCTAATATTGAAAGAATTTTAAAACAATATCCTAATACAATTATACATACAAGTGGTTTAGATGTTGGGCTTCCTGAAGGTCAAATGGGAAATTCAGAAGTTGGACATACCAATATTGGTGCTGGTAGAATTATATATCAAGAGTTAACTAGAATTACTAAATCAATTGAAGATGGTGATTTCTTTAGCATTCCTGAATTAATAACAGCAATTGAAAATTGTAAGAAAAATAATACTAAATTACACATAATGGGACTTTTATCTGATGGTGGTGTTCATAGTCATCAACGTCATTTATATGGTTTATTAGAGCTTGCTAAAAGAAGAGATTTTGAAAATGTATATGTTCATTGTTTCTTAGATGGAAGAGATACTCCACCAGCTTCTGCTGAAGGATATATTACAGAATTAGAAAACAAAATGAAAGAAAAAGGTGTTGGTAAAATTGCTACTATTATGGGTAGATTTTATGCAATGGATAGAGATAAGAGATGGGAAAGAATTCAAAAAGCTTATGATGCTATGGTAAAGGGAGAAGGAGAAAAATTTTCTTCAGCTTCTGTAGCTATTGAAAATTCTTATCAAAAAGAAATATTTGATGAATTTGTTGTTCCTACAGTAATATGTAGTAATGATAAACCAGTTGCTACAATAGATGATAAGGATTCTGTAATATTCTTTAACTTTAGACCTGATAGAGCTAGAGAAATTACTCATGCAATTACAGATGATGTATTTGATGGTTTCGAAAGAGGAAAACAAGTTAAAACAAACTTTGTAACATTTACTAATTATGACGAAACTATAAAAAATGTTTCTATAGCATTTAAGAAAGCTGAAATAAAAAATACTTTTGGAGAAATTATTAGTAGAAAAGGAATGACACAACTTCGTATAGCTGAGACTGAAAAATATGCGCATGTTACATTTTTCTTTAATGGTGGAGAAGAAAAACAATATGAAGGAGAAGACAGAATATTAATTCCTTCACCTAAAGTTGAAACATATGATATGAAACCAGAAATGAGTGCTTTTGAAGTTACTGATAAAGTGGTTGAAGCAATTCTTTCTAAAAAATATGATAGTATAATTTTAAATTTTGCAAATCCAGACATGGTAGGACATACTGGAAATGTAGAAGCAGTTGTTAAAGCTTTAGAAGCTTTAGATAGTTGTGTAGAAAGAGTAGTTGAAGCAATAGAAAGAGCAAATGGAAATCTTTTAATTATTGCAGATCACGGAAATTGTGAACAAATGGTAGATTATAAGACAGGAGAACCACATACAGCACATACAACAAATCCTGTTCCATGTGTTTTAGTTGGAAAAGATGTTAAATTGAAAGAGGGAAGACTTGCAGATATAGCACCAACAATGCTTGATTTAATGGGCTTAGAAAAACCTGAAGATATGACTGGAGAAAGCCTAATAGAAGCTTAATTTTTAGGGGGGAAGATGGCTACTTCTAATCGAGAAATTGTAATTTTTGACGAAATACAAAAAAAGTTATTTTATATGATTCCTGAGAAATGGGAAGCAATATATTTATATGCTTCAATAGTTGAAGAAGATTTAAAAAGACCTGTTGGAGAAATGTATTTTTATTATGTTCCGAAAGGTATTTTAAAACGAAAACCAGTAAATGTTTATGAAATACCAGGAATGTTTAATATTGATGAAGAAGGATATAATGATCTTATTCAAAAGTTATATACCAATATAAAAGAATTGAGAGAGGTTCATAAAGAGCTAAGAGAACAATTATGGACAAATTTAACTATATCTATAAGAGATTCGAAATTTAAAATAGAATATGCTTATGATGATTTAGGCATTAATGCTGAATTTTCTCCGTATGAAAGACATATTATATGGAGGTATAAGCATTTAAACGAAAACTTGGAATTGCTTACTAAAGAAGAACAAAGCATTATAGATAGATACCTTAACAGTGAGCTAATTCAATTCGAAAGGGAAAATAACGAAAGCTATTTAGAAGGAATATATAAAAATCCTGTACATAATATTATTGATTATGAAAAGACGTTGACTGTAGAAGCAGCAATAGCATCAAGGCAAGAGGAAGAAGTAGAAGAAAAACCTAAAAAAGAAAAGAAAGCAAAGAAGAAAAATAATGAAATAAAGCAATTACCTAGTGGTAATATAGATGATGGAGAAAATCAAATATTATTTGATAGAGTAGAAAAAATGAAAAGTATGTCGCATCAAACAGATGATGATTTTGATGATGACATGATTTTAAGTTCAGAATTTATGACAAGAAAAGATTAAAAAAGGGGGCAACCCCTTATATTGGGGTATCGCCAAGCTTTACTTAATGTTAACGACGAAGGAGTGCTACATTAAGTTACATAGCGGACGGTTGATACCTGCCTTATATTGGGGTATCGCCAAGCGGTAAGGCATCGGACTCTGACTCCGACATTCCTGTGTTCGAATCACAGTACCCCAGCCAAAGTAAATCTGTAAATGTAAGTGAACAGTAAGTACATTTGCAGATTTATTTTTATATATAGATAATTCTTATAGGAGAGTTATAATGATAGATTTAGAATTATATAGAATATTTAAAATTGTAGCAGACGAAGAAAATTTAACTAAAGCTAGTGAAATTTTAAAAATTTCGCAACCAGCAGTAACTAAACATATTAGAAATTTAGAAAATGAATTAAATGTGCAATTATTTAAAAGAAGTAAATATGGAATGATATTAAATGAAAATGGAAAAAAGTTATATGAACAAATACGAGAGCCTATAAAGACTCTTCAAAAGGCAGAAGAAATATTTAATAGTAATAGGAGTATAGAGTTAGGAATACATGTAAATATGCCTGATAGATTTTACGATAAAGTCATTTTGCAGTTTTATGAAAGTAATAAAAATAGTATTATTAATATACATAAATTATCAGCAGTAGAGATGTTTTCAAAGCTAGAAAAACAAAAGATAGATATTGTTTTTTCTAAAAAGTATAGTGATGAAATATATAATTCAAAAGAAATTAAGTTTGTAAAAATTGGAGAATTACACGATGTATTTATTGTAAATGCTAATTCAAAATACTTAAATAAAAAGTTTTCTAAACAAGATTTAAGGAATACAACAATTTATACATTGAAAAAGTTTTCAAGTGTATATCAGAATTTATTAAAAATGCTTGAATATGATACTAATGATAATATTAATATCGAAAATGTAAATTATACTGCTATGATTGAATTGTTGAAAGTTAGAGATATAATAACTGTTATTACTCAAGAATATTTAGAGGAAAAATTAGATAATAAAGAATTAAGTATTTTAGATGTTGGTTTTTCACTTCCAAATGCAGAATTTGGTGTATATTATAATATTAATAATAATTTTAATGAATTACATAAGTTAATAGAAATTTTTAAAGATAATTCCAAACTATAACTTGTGATTATACTTTGATAACAAATATGTATTTTACATTAGAGTAGTTTGATTTTATAATTAAATTATAATTAGTATTTCTAATTTTATAATACTTTAATTTTACCAAACTATAAAACTAAAAGTTAGTTTTAAGGCTTCTAGTAATTTTACTAGGGGTCTTTTTATTTCCTTGATATATAAGAATCTATTTGTTATAATGCAAGTAACATAAATGATTGGAGAAATATATGAAAAATTTAGTTGGAATAGTCGTATCTATTATATATATAGTTTTAGTTTTTGTTTTATCAAAATTTATGACTAAAAAAGGCGAAGAAATGAGCAGAAAGTTTATTCATATTGCACTTTCAAATATATGGTTTATATATTGTTTATTTATAGATAAATTGTGGGTTGCATGTATATTACCTGCTGTGTTTATAGTTATAAATTCATTATCATACAAATTTAAGATTTTTAAAACAATGGAAAGAGAGCAAAATGATGGTTTTGGAACTATTTACTATGCTATATCTATTTTACTCGTAACTATTTTTTCATATTTACAAGCAAGCCCAATTATAGGTGCAACAGGGATGTTTATTATGGGATATGGAGATGGCTTTGCTGCTGTTGTTGGTAAGAGATTTAAAAGTAAAGAATATAATATTTTCGGAGCCAAAAAAACAATTGCTGGTTCAACTACAATGTTTGTGATTAGTTTAATTATTTCATGTATAGTATTTTATATTATAGGTATGAAATATTTTATTATAAAAGCGTTTATAACATCTATTATTGCTACATTATTAGAAGCTATTTCTGTTAAAGGGTTAGATAATATAAGCGTTCCTGTAATGGTAACTGTATTTACATACCTTTTTATATAAAAGTAGGTGGAAAATGAAAAATAAAATTGAAAATAGCGAAGAGGTATTATTAGCTAAAGTAGAAGATAAAAAAAGACTGGCTAACACTAAAAATAAGATTACATATTCAGATTTTTTAAACGAGAAAGAACAATTAATTATAAAGAAGAATATGAATTTAAAAAACTATTTTTGGTTTGGAGAAAAAGAAAATTTAGATAGAAAAGTATTAATTTTTTATCCTGAAAAATTAGATGAAGAAATTGTAAAAAGAAACTTAGAAGATATAATATCTGTGATTAGAATTATATTGCCAGCTGATATGAAACGGTGAATATGAGCATAGAAATTACTTGTCAGGTATAATAAAATTAGGAATTGATAGAGCTAAAATTGGAGATATTTTAGTAGATAAAGATGGGGCAGATATATTTGTATTTAAATTAAATTCTTCTTACATAATGCAAGGTCTGCTTGAATTAACTCGTTTTAGAAAATCTAAGATAGAAGAAATAAAAATTAGTGAAGCTAAAGAAAAAATAGAAAATTTTGAAGAGATGTCTATAATAGTTGCTAGTATGAGAATAGATAATATTGTTGCAGAATTAATATCTTCATCAAGAAATAAAGCTATAGAATTTATTGAAAACGAAAGAGTATTAGTTAATTATGATACTATTTATAAAAATTCAAAAATGATTAATTTTGGAGATGTTATCACTATTAGAGGAAAAGGAAAATTTATTATTGACGCTTTGGTCAGAAATACTAGAGGAGATAGATGTGTTCTAAGAGTAAGAAAATATGCCTAAGTAGTGTTTAAGGTAGCAGATACGAATTTTTTTATTGCAAAAAAGCTTAAAAAAATATATAATTGTGTATATTTTATAAGGGTGTGGTTTATATATGAATAAGACCAAAAGAAAAATATTTGAAACATCAATGAAGTTATTTGCTGAGAAAGGTTATGATGCAACTAGTGTTGAAGAAATTACAGCTACAGTAGGAGTTGCTAAAGGAACTCTTTATTATCATTTTAGTAGTAAAGAAGAAATATATAACTTTTTATTAGAAGAAGGAACAAAGCTTTTGATAAATAATATTGATGTTAAAGTCGCAAAACTTGAAAATTCAATAGATAAATTAAGATCTATTGTTTTATTACAGCTTAGAGTAATTACAAAATATCAAAATTTGATAACGATTTATTTGTCTCAAGTGTGGGGCAGTGATGAAAGAAATCAAAAATGCCAAAAATATATTAATGATTATATAGGAAAGATAGAAGAAGTTGTAAAAGAAGGTATAGAAAAAGGAGAAATAAAAGAAGGAAATAGTGGAATTATTGCTTCTGAAATTTTTGCTTTTACATGTGCTGGATTTATGTTTAAAATAAAATCAGGTTTACCAATAGATATAAAAGAAATGTGTATCGAATTTGATAAAATGATATATGGACTAAAAAGGGGAATGGAAAATGGGTAAAGGAATACATGAATATACTAAAATAACTGATTTAAAAGATTTATTAAATAAGTCTGCTAAAAAATACGGAGATAAAGCAGCATTTAAATTTAAAACAGATGTACCAGGAGAATTTAGAGAAAAAAGTTATAAAGAGTTTTTTAATGAAGTTAATGCATTAGGAACAGCACTTATTAATTTAGGACTTAAAGATAAGCGTATAGCTATAATTTCAGAAAATAGATATGAATGGTGTGTGGCTTATTTAGCAACTGTTTGTGGTACAGCGTTAGTTGTTCCTTTAGATAAATCTTTACCTGAAAATGAAATAAGAAGTTTAATAGAACGTTCAGAAGTTGATGCCATTATATATAGTAATAAATATGATGAGATAATGGCTAAAATGAAAAAAGAAAATTTTGCAAAATTAAAAATTTATATTTCTATGGATTTAGAAAAAGAGAAAGATAAAATTTATTCTCAAAAAGAACTAGTAGAAAAAGGAAAAAAATATATAGAAAATGGTGATAAAAGATTTGTTGAGGCAAAAATAGATAATGAAAAAATGTCTATAATGTTATTTACTTCAGGTACTACTTCTAAATCAAAAGCTGTAGCTTTATCACATAAAAATTTATGTACTAATATTCAAGATATTGCATCAATGTTTGATATTAATGAAAAAGATGTATTTTTATCATTTTTACCACTTCATCATACTTTTGAATCAACAGTAGGATTTTTATATCCAATTTATGCTGGAGCTGCAATTGCTTATTGCGATGGAGTTAAGCATTTAGCTGAAAATATAAAAGAATATAGAATTACTGTAATGATTTCTGTTCCTATTTTATTTGAAAATATGTATAAAAAAGTTATGAGAGGAATTGATAAAAAAGGAAAATTAGAGACAGTAAAAAAAGGTATGAAAATTAGTGATTTCTTAATGAAATTTCATATAGATATTAGAAGAAAAATATTTAAAGAAATTCACGATTTGTTAGGTGGAAAAGTTAGATTATTTATCAATGGGGCTGCTGCCTTAGATCCTGAAATTGAAAAAGGTTTTAATAGCTTAGGAATAAATATGGCTCAAGGATATGGTTTAACTGAGACTTCACCAGTACTTGCTGCTGGAAATGGAGAACGTAAATATTCTAGAATTGGTTCAGTTGGAAGAGCTTTTCCAAGTGTCGAAATTAAGATAGAAGATCCAGATGAAAATGGTGTTGGAGAAATTGTTGCTAAAGCTGATTCAGTAATGCTTGAATATTATGGCAATGAAGAAGCTACAAAAGAAGTTTTAGTAGATGGATGGTTTCATACAGGTGATTTAGGGTATTTTGATAAAGATGGTTATTTATATATTGCAGGTAGAAAAAAGAGCGTTATAGTATTAAAAAATGGTAAAAACATTTATCCAGAAGAAATAGAAGGATTAATTGGTAGAATAGACGGCGTTAAAGAATCTTTTGTTTATGGTGTTCCTTCTACAAATGCAGATGAAAAAGAATCAAAAATTAATGCAGAAATTGTTTACGAAAAAGAAAGAATAGAAGAGATTTTAGGAACAACTGATGAAGAAAAAATAAAAGACTATATGTGGGAACATGTAAAAGAAATTAATAAAACAATGCCATCATATAAATATGTAAGAGAAATTATGGTTACTGATCAAGAACTAATAAAAACAACAACTGAAAAGGTAAAAAGACATGAAGAGATAAAAAAAGTCTTAGGGAAATAAGCATTGTAACAAAAATGTAATATGAAAAAGATGCAAAAGATATTGTATCTTTTTTATATTATAGGTATAATTAATTTAGTTAAATTTGAATTCACAGAATTTTAAAGGAGGTCAGTTTACATGCCATTTTTGTTTGATAGATTTTTAAATAATAAACAAGGTATAGTAAACGTGAGGATGGTAATCACGGAAGAAAAAATATTATCTAATATAGAAAAAGTTCAAAAAATGATAAATCCTAACAGTAAGAAACAAATTGTACAATTAGAAGAAGACACTTACTTTAAAGATTTAGTTGAATCAATAAAAACTTATCTTGAAGAATATCCAAAGAAAAAGAATTTCCCAAGAAGTGTGTATAATGCAGCATATGATTTAGTTGAATTTGCAACAAATCAATTTGAAGAAAATACAAAAAAGATTGAGGAATTAATAATTCAAAGAGAAAAAAATATTGGTTTAGCTTTTGAATTAAAAACTACATTATCTAAGGTAATAAAGAAAGAAGAAGGATTCGAAAAAGATTTAGAACTAGCAAGTGCTAAATTTTCAGAAGATATAAATGAAGCTTTAAAAATTATTGCTGGAAAAACGACTACAGAAGAAAAACAAGCTGCTAGAAAATTAATAGATGCTAGAATAAATAATTTGGAATCTAATTTCCATATAGAAATTGATATGGAAAGAATTGAAGATAAATCTAAAGCGTTAAGCTATATCGGAATAGAAATTGCAGAAGCATTAAAATATATACCAGCTCCTGTTGAAGAAGTTGCTAGCGAACCTACAATGATGGCTGGAGGAACAACAATGCAAGCTCCAGTTCAAAATACTTTATTAAATCAACAACCAGCTAAAGTTGCGCCTAAAGCACAAGTTGGGGCTACAAATATTGCTGCTGCTACAAGAATAGAACAACCAAAGAAACAAGTTGCAAAACAACCATCTAATTCAATACTAGCTCAAGCACCACAACCAAAATCAGATAACAAAGTATTAAATGATTTATATATGCAAGAAACTAGATTTGATGTTAAACCTTCATTATGGCAACGTGTTAAAAATTCTAAATTTGTAAGAACTATTCGTTATATAATGAAGATTAGAGTTGTTCTTGATTTACCAGCTTTACCAGAAGGTAGAGGAGAAAACGATTTTTAAAAATAATAAAGATTTAAAGACTATCTATTAAGATAGTCTTTTTTATATTATAGGAAAGTTCTCCGAACTTCCTATAATATAAATACATTCCACAGAAAATTCTTTCAGAATTTTCGCGGACGAACAATTAAACGTGGGCTGAACGTTGCTTATTAAAGTTTAGCAAATTTTTATCAGCCCACTATTGTTCTATATTATAGTAAAGTTTTTCGAAATTCTTAATTTATTAGGTAATTGCTTGATTTATGCAGATTGTGTGTTATAATATTATGTAAATTTAAATAAGGAGGTAAAACAAATGAGTGCATCACTTAAAGTGGTTATCGAAGACCTAAAACCAGAGTACACCAAAGCTCCTGCAATCGAAAGATTGTCAAGAGAGCGGCCATATTTAAGGGAAAGGAGATATGGTCTGCCTGATATAGGGAGAAGGTACGATGGTGAGCAGTTCAATCCTGCTGTGCAGGGAATAGCGGATGCAATTGATTTTTACGGATTCAAAGTCCGTGACAAAGACATTGTGGCTATACCTGATACAGACTTGGGAACTGGCAACCCTGTGAAATTCAGGGCATTTCCGTTGGCAGTGGAAGCGATGATTGACAGCTTAAACATGGATTCATTATATCGCTATCCATATACTGAAGGGAGTGACGACATCCGGCAGCAGTTACTGAATTATGTAGAAAGGGAGGGGTTTATTAACACAGATCCATATAATTATGATGATATTGATGAAAAAGGATTATGCGTTCATAACATCACCTTTTCGGTATCTACGTCAGTGCTGTTTAATCAGATTATCAATATCATTTCAAATCCTGGCGATGTAGTTTTGGTTACTGCTCCTAATTATGGATTATTTACCATAAGAACGGAGCGTGGAGGTGCGGAAGTTGAAGTTCTCAATTTGGATAAAGAGGACGATTTTCATGTAAATCCGAGCAAATTGGCACAAAGAATTGATGAAATAAACGTCAGTCTGCAAAAAGTATATCACAGAAGAAAAGGCTATGTTCCAAGAGTAGTAGCTTTTCTGAACGCGAATCCCAATAATCCTACAGGACGTGTTATGGGAAAGAAACAGTATCAGTTGCTCTGTGATATTGCATATGTTTGTAAGAGCAGAGGTGTTTTTGTAATTGATGATTTGGTTTATCGCGATGTTACTTATGATCGTGATAATATTGCTGTTCCAATGGCGACAATACCGGGCATGTTCAGAAACACGATTTCTTTGTTTGGACTGTCAAAGGCGTATTCTCTTGCATCTCTCAGAGCAGGTTTCGTTGTAGCTGATGAAATAATAATACGGGATTTAGTTAACCGTATATTCCAGGAGATGGATTCTGCGCCTGATATAATAGGACGTGCACTTGCCGGAGCATTTAATGCCACAGACAGGAGATACGAAGTGTATGATGTATATTTTAAACAATTGGTAGAAATATACTTATACAAGTCTAATCTTCTTAAGGCTATGGTTTCGGGTATTGATGCGGCAGATGGCAGATTTCAGGAGAAAATTGTTACGACAGTTAGTGGTATCTTAGGTGTTCCGTCAGCACAGCAGCTGTTAAAAGGTTTGCCTAGGGTTAAATTTCCTAAAGGTTTAGAAAGTCCGGATTCAGGATTTTTTGCAATTCTGGATTTTACTGAGCTTAAGGGAATGAAATATCAGGGGCATACGATCAGAACCAATGAGGATTTGCTCAAGTTTTTCTATTCGACTTCTCGAACCAGATTTTTGGTAGGCCAGTCAATTTCATGGCCGTATGAAGAGGAGCTTGTAGGTAGAATATCCTACTCAGTAGAAGATGAAAAGCTGGTAAAAGCGTTATTCAACATGTATAATGCTATTTTGCTTTTGGATGAGAAAGACGATTATATAATAAGAAAGAATCGTTTGGAAGATCAGGAGCAAATGGCACGTATTAAGGTAGACGGTTGGAAAAACGCATATGATGCCATAGTGTCGTCAAGGTATCTTAACTCTTTGGACTATGAAAAGCAGGCGGAACGTTATAAGGAGAGTTTTGACGAGTATAAGGATTTAGTTTTTGTGGCCGTAAGAGGTGACGAAGTATTAGGATATAGTTGCTTCAATCCAGTTCCAAATGTAGATGATTTTGAATCTGAGCTGGTAAGTTTGTATATTAAACCGGCGGAAATTGGGAAAGGAATCGGCACGGAACTCTTTTTGGCGACAGTAAGGCAAATGTACGCACTCGGAAAAAAGAACATGATTGTAAGTTGCTTCAGTAATAATGAAGGAGCAATTAAGTTCTACGAGAAGATGGGAGGAAAGGTAGTAAAGACTAAAACAGTTAAAATTGGTGACGATTTTTATGAGGAGAACGTATTTTATTTCCAGATTAAGTAGTACAGAAATACTGATTAAGGAACTTAGTTTAATTTGTTATTTTGAATCATTTTGTATTTACCAGGGGGCATTCGAATTTCGAATGCCCCCTAAAATTATAAAACGGTTCGAATCTATCCATGCCCACCATATAAAAATGTTTAGAAAATCTGAAAAAAGTATTGACATATTGATAATGTTAAATTATAATAGGTCTTGCGATTAGCAATTGCGCCCTTAGCTCAGTTGGTCAGAGCAACCGGCTCATAACCGGTGGGTCCAAGGTTCGAATCCTTGAGGGCGCACCACCAAGGGTAGGTGGTCGAGTGGTTAATGGCACCAGACTGTAAATCTGGCCGCGAGAGCGTACGATGGTTCGAATCCATCCCTGCCCACCAAAACAAGCTGAATTTTAATAGAATTCAGCTTGTTTTATTTTTATCTAAAAGTATGATAAAATTTTTAAATATTATAGACAGAACAATAATAGTGTTGTAAAATAACTATCACAGAAAATGAGAATAAGCAGATGTGGTCTGCCACTTTACATATAAAGGCTTGTCCTTTAGAATGGAGGTGGGCTATGATAGAAGCAGTTTTATTAGAAATAATATACTTACTTTTATTAGCTTTAGTTGTTGAAACTATTATAGTATTTGCCTTAATTATCTTTGTGATATATTTAAGCAAATAAACAATAAAAAAAACACATCTGTAATTTGACCGTTGCCGATGTGCTTTTTTACATATTAACGGGCAAACCACGTTTGTGGTTTCTCCATTTTTTGTATTTATTATAATATATTTTTTAACTAAAAGTAAAGAAGATAAAGAATATGGAGGAGATATTATGGGGAAAAAAGTATTTGAAGTAGCAGATGATGAGCAATTATTTGCAGGTAAAGTTGCAGGTGATTGCTGGAAGATGCCAAAGGTAAGTATTAACAGACAAGTTTCAGGAAGATATTATTTTACAGATAAGCGTATTGCATTTTTAGCTTCTGGATTAATAGGTACAGAAAGTGTAAGCTGGGAAATTGAAATGAAAGATATTGATACAGTAAAAACTTGTACAACACCACCTTTCTTTCCATTTGGTATTTTAATTACAATGAAAAACGGTGATAAATATAAATTATCTATTTTTAAAAGAAATAAATATTATGAATGGATTTCATCACAAATATCAAAATAAATTTGATGAAATAAATCTTAGTAAAATCAAGAGTGAGTTATATTCTTAAGATATAGAATATGGCTCATTTTTATTTTTTTGAAAAAAATTATTGACAAGTGTTATATACTGTTATATACTGTATAACAAGGAGGCGATAATATGAAAATGATTATTAGTAATAGTAGTTCGATTCCAATATATGAACAAATAAAAAATTCGATTATTAATCAAATATTAGATGGAGAACTAAAAGAAGATGAATTATTACCTTCTATTAGAGTATTAGCACAAGATATAAAAATAAGTGCGATGACTATAAAAAAAGCTTATGATGAATTAGAAGAAGAAGATTATTTAAAAGTAGTACATGGAAAAGGAACTTTTGTTGCACCTAAAAATAAAGAGTTAGCAAAAGAACAAGCACAAAAGGAAATTGAAAATTATATTGAAAAAATAGTTGATATTTCTAATAGATATAACATAGATAAAAAAGACATAATAGATATGCTTGAATTAATGTATGAGGAGGAAAATTAATGGATAGTGTTATTGAAATTACGGGTTTAAAAAAGAAATATGACAATAAATTCGAATTAGGAGAGATTAATATTGATATTCCAAGTGGTGTAATAGTGGGTCTTATAGGAGAGAATGGAGCAGGGAAAACAACATTAATAAAATCAATATTAAATATTATAAAGAAAGATAAAGGCAGTATAAAAATATTTGGTAAAGATTATAAAGATGAAAGTGTAAAAGAAGAAATAGGAGTAGTTTTAGATGATACTTTTTTCCCAGAAATATTAACAGCTAAAGATATAAACAGTTCTATGAAAAGTATATATAAAAATTGGGATAGTGATTTATTTTTTTATTATTTAAAAGAATTTAACTTACCAAAAAATAAAACAATAAAATCCTTATCAAAAGGAATGAGAAAAAAATTAGAAATTGCTACAAGTTTAGCTCATAAACCTAAGTTATTAATACTAGATGAACCAACAAGTGGATTAGATCCAGTAGTTAGAACAGAAGTGTTAGATATCTTTTTAAAATTTATAGAAGATGATGAGCATTCTATTTTACTTTCAACACATATTACGAGTGATTTAGAACATATAGCAGATGAAATTATATTTATTGATGATGGTAAGAGTGTTCTTGAAAATACAAGAGATGAGTTAATGGATAATTATGCGATATTAAAATGTGATATAGATTATTTTTCTAAAATTGATAAGGAAGATGTTTTAAGATTTAGAAAAACAAAATATTCATATGAAATATTAGTTGAAGATAAAGAGAAAATAGCTAGTAAGTATGAAAAATGTATAATTGACAAAATTTCACTTGAAGATTTAATGGTATTAATGATTAAGGGGGAAAAAATATGTTAGGGTTTATAAAAAAAGATTTATTTATGATAAAAGCCAATTTAAAAACATTTTTAATTATATTTGCACTATATATAGTATTAGCAATACAAGGTAGTTTTGATATTACTTTTGTAATACCGTTAATAGGAATAATGTTATTTATTACTACATTTAGTTATGATGATTATAATAATTGGAATGCATATGTTGCTACAATTCCAAACGGAAGAAGAAATGCAGTTAGAGCTAAATATGTTGTTTCAATTATTTTGATGATAGTACTTGGTATTATATCATTTGGGATGGCTGTAGGTGTTGATTATTTTATAAAAAATCAGGTCTATATAGATCAAAGTTTATCATCTGTATTAGGAATACTATTATCAATTGTTATTATTATTTCATTGCTATATCCTATAATGTTTAAATTTGGTTCAACTAATGGAAGAGTAATATTATTTGTTGTAGTATTTGGTTTTGCAGCAATAATTGGATTTGTGGCAAACTATACTAGTATATCTTTTAATACTAGCCAAATAAAAGAACTGCTAGAAAAATATGTATATATAGCAATTCCAATGGTGTCAGTAATATTATTAATGATATCTTATTTAATATCTAGTAAAATTTATAGAAATAAAGAATTTTAAGAATATAAACTACTGAAAGGTAGATTATATAGAAACTCTAAACAAAATATTTTTTGATGGAGGTAGTGTCATGAATAGAAACTTATCTTACAACGGCAAAAGCGTGTCTGAAATGACAGCAGAGGAACTGAGGCAGCAATTGGCAATTAACAAGAAAAGAATGACTGGTAATAAATTGGTAATGGTTGTTGTTGCAGGAGTTAGCTTGCTTCCGTGTCCACCAGCAGCAATACTGGCAATTGTTATTGGTATTCTTAGAAGAAACTGGTTGCTGGAAAATAACGCAGTCTTGCAGGAGGAACTGAATAAAAGATAAGTAAATTTCTATGTGAGAGGAAGAAGAGTCTGTTATCAATAAGAGATAGGCTCTTTTTCCTTTTTATTTTTTATATAATTATGACATTTGGTATGAAAAATATATTAAAGGTACTTACTAATTTACATAATTCCGTAAAAAGTATTGATTTATTGCGGAAAATAGTGTAAAATATTAGTTATGTAAACCAAAAAGGAGGTGTCGTTTTGGAAAATAAAAAATTAAGAATAAATGTTAATTTAAAAACTGGAGAGCATATATTTGATAATGATGAAAATATTATGACAGTACCAATTTTTCATGAAGATAAACCTATTTCAGAAACTATGAAAAAGGTAGTAAATGAACTTAGAGAAGAATATGGTTTTTCAGAAGAAATGATTTCAAGAGCGGATCCTATTTTATATGAGAGTTTACTTGAATATGATAGAAGAAATGGAACTGCATATTTAACAAGATATTTAAATGTATTGGCTAAGGTAGTAGATAAAAAATCTGGTGAATCTTCTGCAGAATATGAGAAAAGAGCTGCAGATATCAGAAGAAAAGCCTTAGAAAGTGCAGGAATAGAATTAGGTTATACAATGGCAACAGTAAATGACATGAAAAGTTTGTCATTATTTGATAAATTAAAAATACTTAAAATGGCAAAAAAGCAAAAAGAAAATGGAGTATTATATTTTTTAGAACCGATGCATTCAGATGTTGAAGCTCCAGAAATAAATCCAATGGCAGATACTATGCCTGAAGATGCTAAAAGTGTAGAAGATGTACCAGTTATGGAAGATTCTATAGATGCTGAAAATCCTGTAGAAGAATCTAATAAACCATTGAATGAGCTTGATGATTCTAAAGTGAAAAAGCCAGGATTTACTGAAAGATTTTTAAATGCAATGATGTTAGATATAGATGATGATGATGATGATGATGACGAATATGGTGATTCAGAAAATAGTGATGAAGAAAATGAACAAGATAATCAACAAATAGTACAAACTGAACCAGTTATTGCTATGGAAACAATAGAAGATGATACTGCAGAAGAAACTGTAATTCAAGAACCAGTTTTAACTATAGATATGGATGATGATAAAACTGAAGAAGATGATGCCAAAAAAGAAGAGCCAGTTATAGTTATGAGTAAAACTGAAGAGGAAGAACCAAAAACAGTTCAACCAAAAGCTAAAAAAGCTATTAGTAGAAGACAAAGTATACAAGCTTCTAAAAAAGCTATGAGAGAAAGCAAGAAAATGAAGAATCTATATAAACAAAAAATTAGTAATGTTTCTCAATCTACTAAACCAGCTCAAACAGCACAACCACAAGCTAAAAAAACTAAAGCACAAAAAACAGCTAATGCTAAGAATAAATCTAAATCAACATCTTCTAATCAAAAGGCTAACAATAACAAAAATAAAAAGAAGCATACTCCAGTAGTAAGAGCTACTGTAATAGAAGTAGCTGGAAAAGATGATAAAGTTTCAGAAAAAGGTAAAAAAGAAAATGTGGTTCATAGATATACTAGAAAATTAAAAGATAAAACAGATTCTATTAGAAATAAAGTGACTATGAGCAAAGATAGATTTAAAAGATGTGCTGCTGTTGCAGCAGTTGGAGCTGTAGCAATAATTTCAGGTATCATATTTATACCTAAAGCAGTAGCAAGTATTCCATTAGAAGCAGAGAATACATCTGAAATAATTATACAAGCATATGATATTACAGAAAAAGGAGCAGCAAGAGAAGCTGAAGGAGAAGAAATAAATTCAGTTCTTGAGATGTCAGAACAAGTTGGTGAGAGAGAATGGAGTGCATCATCATATATAAAAGATTTAGAAGTTAAGAATACATCTTCTGTTAAGGAGGAAGAAACTTTAGCAGAGGCAAATACACATTTTGTAGAGCAAATGGAAAATGAAACATTAGAATATGAAGAATTAGAAGAATCTGAAGAAATGATTGAAAATCAGATGTCAATAGATGATATAGAAGCTAATTTAGAAAGTTATTTAGATTCATTAACAGTTGGTAGTAGAATGACAATAGATACTGGAGAATATTATGAAACACCAGAAGGAACAGGAAGACATGGAAATTTTGAAAATCACGCAGGTGAAGAGAAAATAATTTCTAAGATAGGTATAGCAACTGATGAAGGATATAAATCAATTTCAACTGATGATTCTACTATATTAGAATTAAAACAAAAATATGCAGATGATGAAATTTCATATCACTTTGTAGATGACGAAGGACATATTTTAGGTTGGGTTGTAGATGATGATTTTGAAGATATTGTTGAACAACAAATTGATGATGATGAAATGGATAGATAGTTAAATAAAAAAATGCAGTCTGAATTATATTCAGGCTGTTTTTTATTAATATTATTTTATATAGGTTTAAAATAGATATGTCACAAGTAAATTGAAAATAAAATATTGAAAGAGAGTACCAAAAATGATATTGTTTAAATAACCACAAATAAACAGTATTGGAGGTACTCTCTTATGAATAGAAGT
>Ga0209694_1000311_pt1 | contig 86329 bp, 71 predicted proteins | sample GluameincwithD2O_FD_187499 | JGI IMG/M metagenome (GOLD analysis project Ga0209694, IMG submission 187499) | Mouse cecum microbial communities from Vienna, Austria - Glucosamine amended microcosms incubated with D2O (SPAdes) (version 2) | ecosystem: Host-associated > Mammals > Digestive system >... | reverse complement strand
GGTAAAGCTCATAGTCATGCGTTTCCACCTTGCCGCAATACTCCGTGCCACGGTCGGTGAGCATCCTGATTATCCCCATATTATGGGCCGCAAACAAGGGTAAAACCTTGTCATTGAGTAAATCCGCAGCTGTGATCGGAGTTTTTGTCGTGTAAAGTTTTGCGCATGCCACCTTTGAGTAAGTGTCCACAAATGTCTACTGACAGACACGCCCCACCCCCTTGATCGTGCCACATAAAAAGTGTCCTGGCTACCGAGATAACCGGGATGGGCAGTTTCAATTTCGCCGCTGGCCTCGTCATCCAGCTTTTTCTTTTCAAGCGCCTGAACCTGCGCTTCAGTGAGCGCCAATCCATCCTCAGCAGACTTTTTCTCAAGAGCCGCCAAGCGCAGTTTCATGGACTCAAGCCCATGTCGCAACCAGATGGATCATACGCCTGAAGGAGTTTTTCATCCGACAGACCGCGTATGATAATCGCGATGGTATCTTTTATGGCTTTTGCATCACCGGCACGAACCTTGCGGGCAAGCTCGATGGCTATCGGCAATTCCCAGGACTTGAAATCACAGGCTGGAAAACGGATGCCCTGGATTGTATAGGTAGGCGTTACGCTGATATGTTCGCCAGCCGCCACCATATCAGCGCCCACAAGGGAAGCTGACTTTTCAAGAGCCTCGCCAAAAGCTTCACGGTCAATGGCCGCTTACTCAATGGCCGTATGCATGGCGGCTTCATACGACAAGGGCAAGCCCACATTGCTTTTGGGCACGACAGCGTCCCAGAAACGGTTGGCCGCATTTATTGAAAATTGACGGAGAGCTTCAAAGGCAAGGGCCTTTTTTCAGGGACTCGCCATATTGTGCGGAAAGGATATGACGAACAACGATGCAGATGTCGGGATTATCGCGCTGGGCCTTTACTGGCTCCAGTATGCCGCAGAATGCGCACTCCAGATTTGCCCAGTATTCGACAATCTCGCCTGTAAAATCTTTCACCGTGCGACCGTCAAGACATTTGCGGTCAGCCAGGACTTTGAGAGGATCATATTTTTGGGCAAGGTCAACGGATATTTCGTTTTTTACCCCTGCTTCAAGGGCAATTCTGTCGGATGTTGGAGTTCCGGCGTGGCAGCAGTTTGGAATTGACAGCAGAAAGAAGAGTCCAAGGTGGGCTGACAGTAAAATTTTAAGCCGTATTGTCATTATAGTGACTCCTGATTGGAATGGCATTATATCGCTAAATAGTTATTTTTTCTTGACAATATAACTATTTAGTTTATAATCTTGACTATGCGTGGCATTGAAAAAAACGATATTCGTTGGCAAGTTGATTTCACAAGAAAAGCGGAAAAAATGGCTTGCGGCTTGCCGCAAAACATTAATGATGCCCTTTTCCTGCTGAAAGGCGAGCTGGAAAAAGAAGGCCCTGTCCAGCCGGAATGGCATAATTATGGCAAGCTTGTGGGAAAGAAACGTGAGTATCATCATTGCCACCTGAACAAAGGACACCCACGTTATGTCGCTGTATGGGTGGTGGAAAATGCGGAAAAAATGCTGCTTGAAATTTGTTATGCAGGTCCGCATGGCAGCGTAAACTACAGACAATTTAAATAGGGAATAAAGCATGAATGCGGAAGTAAGGCTTGTCTCTGGAGGCGATGGCCGCATGGAAATAAATCTTTCCATTCCTGCTGCCAAAGCTCGCGTCATTCTTGATGCCATAAGCGGAATGCTTCCCATGGCTGGTTTAAAAGTTCGCCGCATAAATTCTGAAGGTGAGGAAGTTGTGAGCGCCAGCGAGGTTTTTGCCGACGCTTCACCGGCCAAGGCGTTGCGGGGACTGCGTGTGAAAGAAGACATTACGCAGGTGGAACTGGCTGAAAAACTTGGAATAAGCCAAAATATGGTATCTGATATGGAAAGCGGAAAGCGAAATATCTCACTCAAAATGGCTAAACGCATAGGCGAAACATTCAACATTCCATACAAGGTTTTCCTGTAGGATGGTGCAAATTGTTTCACGTTATGCAGCGTCATGGCTCATTTGGGATAGTTTCGACTTGACCGGACATTTCCCTTGCAAAAAGAAGAGAACTCCGTTTTGATGGATTTCAGCAATTCACCATCAACCGGGCGCGATGCCCAGGGAGTCCCCATGTGCAGTTTTAACCAAAGCGCGATCAAACACAAGACAGGCTTGCTCAATCTTGCGGCTGAATTGGGCAATATTTCCAAAGCCTGCAAGCTGATGGGATATTCACGCGATACCTTTTACAGGTATCAAAAAGCTGTGGCTGAAGGCGGCGTGGAAGCCCTCATGGACGCCAGCCGACGTAAACCCAACCTGAAAAACAGGGTTGATGAGGCCACAGAGAACGCGGTGACCGAGTTTGCCATTGAATTTCCGGCTTACGGCCAGGTTCGTGAGTCATGCCCCCCCGGCAAAGCCGGGGGCTTGAATTGTGAGCCGCTCAAAGCGGCTTAATATTTTGGCCGCCTGAAGGCGGCTATTTCAACAGACTGAGTTGATCCAAACGCCTGTCTTCGGCTTCCTGGTTTCGAATATATTCACGGATCACTTTTTCGTCACGCCCTACTGTCGACACATAATAACCACGCGCCCAAAAACTTTGACCAACAAAATTTATTGCTCTACCCAGAAAATCTCTAGCTATTGCTATTGCGCTCTTGCCTTTTATATATCCCACAACAGAACTTACAGAATATTTGGGCGGAATTGCAATGCACATATGTATATGATCAATACACAGATGCCCTTCGACTATCCGGCTTTCTCGCTGCCGTGCCAATTCATGAAATAATTCCCCGAGATAATTACGCAATTTTCCATACAAGACTTTGCGGCGGCACTTTGGAATCCAAACTATATGATACTTGCAGTCCCAAACTGTATGACATAGACTTGAAAATTGCTTCATGGACAAGCCTCCTCTTGCTCGCACTGAGCAGCTCACAAAGAGGAGGCTTGTCCTTACTTCCGCATAAGTCAAACTCTGTTAGTCCCCCAGCAAAGCTGGGGGGTTTCCCAATTCACTAAGAGGTAGCATAAACCGTACCATTTATAGAGAATATTACAAGTCCCGTTTTTCTTTGCCTTACCCTTCCATGGGAAAATCGACCCTTATTTTGAACATTTTTGTCGCGGGCAAGTTCAGGATTGCAATCCCTGTCTGTTCTTCCAGTTCGGCAAGAGTCTGTCTGGCGGCCTCCTTGCCGGGGCTTATCAGGGTAAACCAGACATTATAGACATGTTCCCGCAAATAATTATGGGTTACGCCGGGCAAGGCATTTACGCTTTCGACAAACTGTTCCAACTTGTCCTTTGGCACGCTGGCCGCGCAAAGGGTTGAAGCGTAGCCCAGCTTTCTGGACTGGAAATTCGCCCCCATGCGCCGGATAATGCCATTTTTGCGCATGATCCGCACCCTGCGTAAAACCTCCTCCTCGTCAAGGCCCAGGCGCTGGCCGATTTCGGCATAAGGGCGCGAAACAAGTGGAAAATTGGCCTGCAGAATGTCAAGGATGCGTTTATCAATCTGGTCGAGAGCAATTTCCATCTTACTTTCCTGTCCGCAATTTGATGGGCTGGTGCGCGCATAGCGGTTCTTCTGCCAGGGGATTGCCCAGCATGCTCATGGCGCGGGCGCGGCAGCCTCCGCAAACATTATGATATTCACAGACGCCGCATTTGCCTTCATAGCAGGATTTATCGCGAAACTTTAAAAACCAGTCGCTTTCGCGCCAAATTTGCGGGAAGGGCTTTTGCCGCACATTGCCGCAATCTAGCGGCAAATAGCCGCAGGGCTGAACCTGGCCAACATGGCTGATAAAACAAAAGCCAGTCCCGCCAAGGCAGCCGCGCGTCATGGCATCCATGCCAAAATTTTGCGGATTGACCTCCAGGCCATCGGCATGGGCGCATTCACGCATGATGCGGTAATAATGGGGCGCGCAGGTGGCCTTGAGATGCATATCCGTGTTTTTGCGAAATTCGTAAAACCAGTGCAAAACATCTTCGTATTCTCTTGCGGAAATGACCTGGTCGGTAATTTCCTTGCCGCGCCCGGTTGGCACAAGCAAAAAAATATGCCAGGCGCAGGCGCCCATGTTTTGGCACAAGTCAAAGATATCTTTAAAACTGTCAAGATTGTTTCTGGTTACCGTGGTGTTTATCTGAAAAGGCAGGCCAGCTTCCCGCAAATGCCTTATCCCCCGCATACTGGCTTCAAAAGCGCCCGGCACCCCTCTCAGGGCATCGTGTGATTTCGCGTCCGGGCCATCAATGGAAATTGAACAGCGGTTTACGCCGGCTTCCTTGAGTTTGCGGGCGTTTTCGGCATCAATCAGGGTGCCGTTTGGCGAGCAGGCGCAGACCAGGCCATTCTTGTGCGCATGGTCAATCAGTTCAAAGATATCTGGCCTGAGCAGTGGTTCTCCGCCGGTAAAAATAACCATTGGCGAGCCCGCTTCCGCAAAGCTGTCCAAAATGTTTTTGATCTCCCCAGTTGTCAGCTCGCCCTCAAAAGGCTCGGGATGAGCTTCCGCGCGGCAATGACGGCAGGCAAGGTTGCAGGATCTTGTTACCTCCAGGGCGACAATTCTGCAGGCGGGCGTGCCATCCGCAAGCGTTTTGGCCATCGGTGGCTTGTGGCTGGTCATTTTACAGTCCAATTTCCTCATCAGTCAGGTAACAGGCCGGATCCTCGCTCCAGATATCACCATAATAAGCCTCGGCCCTTGCGCGGAAATTTCCGCCGCAAATCGGCAGGTAACGACATTTGGCGCACCTGCCGCCGACATGAGCTTTTTTGTTTTTCAGCATGGCAAGAAGCTCGATATCTGGATCATCCCAGATCTGCGAGAAAGGTCTTTCCAGCACATTGCCAAAAACGTGCTCCCGCCAGAATTGATCGGCATGCACCTTGCCGTCCCAGGAAATACAGCCAATTCCCCTGCCCGAATTGTTGCCTTCGTTAAACTGCAGAAGCTCGAAAACCTTTTCGGCTCTTTCAGGATTTTCACGGGCCAGGCGCATCCAGAGATAGGGCCCGTCGGCATGGTTATCGACAGTCAGGATCTCCTTTGGCTTTCCGGCATCAAAACACTTTCGCGTTTCATCAATTATCAGGTCAACCACATCCCTTGTCGCCTGATGATCAAGATCTTCCCTGATCAGTTCGGAACCGCGGCCAGAATAGACGAGGTGGTAAAAACAGGCGCGGGTGATCTCCATATCGCGCAAGATATTGAAAATTCCCGGAATTTCCCCCGCATTGCGTTTGTTGATTGTAAAACGCAGGCCAACTTTCAGCCCTTCGGCCTGACAATTTTCAACGCCTTCCAGGGCTTTTGCGAAAGAGCCTTTCTTGCCCCTGAAACGGTCATGGGCTTCTTCCAGACCGTCCAGCGAAATGCCCACGTATGAGAGGCCGACTTTTTTCAATTCGGCCGCTTTTTGCGGGGTTATGAGCGTGCCATTTGTGGAAATAACTGCGCGCATGCCCTTTTCAACGGCATAGGCGGCAAGTTCAACCAGATCTTCCCGCACCAGTGGCTCGCCGCCGGAAAACAGCATCACTGGCACGCCGTAAGCCGCCAGATCGTCAATCATCCGCTTTGCGCTTGCGGTGTCGATTTCATCCTTGCCATGAACATCGACTGCCCTGGCATAGCAATGGACGCATTTGAGATTGCAGCGCCTTGTCATGTTCCAGACAATTACCGGCTTTTTGTCGGCGGAGAACTGCAGCAGGTGGGAAGGAAGTTTGCCGGAATGCCTGCCATAGCGCAAAGCGTCAGAAGGTTCAGCCTGCCCGCAGTAAAGTTTGGAAATACCGATCATGATTTACGCTCCGGCAAGCTGGTTCCTGAGAATTTCAAAAGCTTTTTCCAGACCTTCCGGCTTGCTGCCGCCAGCCCTGGCAAGATCCGGCCGGCCTCCGCCGGAGCCTCCGCAGGCCTGCGCGACATCCTTAATAAGCGTTGGGGCTGTAAACTTGCCATGCAAGTCTTTGGAGACGTAAAGAATGATGGAAACTTTCCCATTATCATTGCCCGCAAGGCAGGCGACAGATTCTTTCGCCATCCTGCTGCGAACATCGTCCATGACGCCAAGAAGAGCTGGCATATTCATGCCGTCAAGCTTTTTGCAAACCAGGTTGACGCCGCCAACCTTTTCGGCCGCGGCAACAAGTTCCGCGCCATTTTGCGCGGAAACAGAAGACTTTTGGGAATCCTTGCGCAACTTTTTCTGCTCTTCCTGCAGGGCCCTCAGGCGCTGGCAAATCTGATCCGGCGCGGCCTTCAGCTGTTCCGCCGCCTCGTGGATTGTGGCGCGCATGCCAATGGCCGCATTATAGGCATTCCAGCCTGTAACAGCCTCAATTCGCCTTATGCCGGCGGAAACCGAACTTGAACTTGTGATGAGGAACAAGCCGGCATGACCCGTTCTGGACAAATGGGTGCCACCGCACAATTCCATTGATTCCGTGCAGCCGTTTTCGCCGCTTATCTTCAGGACGCGCACCACATCGCCATATTTTTCGGAGAACAGGGCCATGGCGCCCCTGGCCTTTGCCTCGTCAATGCCCATTTCGGAAGCAGTAACAGGAAAATCGGCCATTATTGCCCTGTTCACATCCTGTTCTATCGCGGCAAGCTCTTCCGGCTTGAGGGCCGACAAGTGCGAAAAATCGAAACGCAGACGGTTGGCATCGACCATGGAGCCGGCCTGCCTGACGTGCTTGCCCAGGATGCGGCGCAAGGAGGCATGCAAAAGATGCGTGCAGGTATGGTTTCTTGCAGTGGCCTGGCGGGTATCGGCATCAACCCTAAGGCTTGCGGGATCATCAAGATGCATTTCCCCGCTTTCCACATCAATTTTATGTAAAATGAGATCCTGGCCGGCCTTGATTACATCGCGCACGCGCGCCCGGCCAGTTGGCGTCTGGATAAAGCCAAAGTCGCCCGCCTGGCCGCCGGATTCCGCATAGAAAGGCGTTTGAGCGGCAATCAGGTAACCATAGCCGCCTTCTCCGAGATTCTTGACAGGAGTTCCGGCAATATCGAGCAGGGCCGCAATTTTGCTTTCGGCCTGCAAGGTTTCGTAACCGACAAATTGCGACTTGATGCCATCCGCGGCCAATTTTTCGCAAATGGCCGCAAATTCGTTTTCCGTGCCCTGGCCCAAAAGACCGTCTTTCTTCTGGCTGGCCCGCGCGCGCTGACGCTGCTCTTCCATTTTTTTGGCAAAACCCGCCGAATCAACCGAAAAATCGCGCTTTGCCGCAATGTCGTTTACAATGTCCAGCGGAAAACCGTGGGTATCGTACAGTTTGAAACAAAAATCACCGCTTATTGTTTTTTCGCCTTCGGCCTTCAATCTTTCCAGTTCCTCATCCAGCAGATGCAGCCCGGTATCAAGGGTATTGGCAAAGCGGCGCTCCTCCTCATGCACTGCTTCTTCAATAAAGCGGGCATGTTCGGCCAGTTCGGGATATATATCGCCCATGATTTCCGAGGTTTTTGCGGCAACCTTGTGCAGGAAGGGCTCATGCACGCCCATGAGGGTTGCAAAACGCAGCGCGCGCCGAATCAGGCGGCGCAGCACATAGCCGCGATTTTCGTTGGAGGGCAGAACGCCTTCCGCTATCAAAAACGCGGCCGCCCGGCTGTGGTCGGCAATTACCCGCAGGGCCGTGTCAATGTCATTGGTATCTGGCGCGCTGAAACTGTAAGTTACCTTTGCCAGTCTGGCCGCGTATTGAATAATTTCCTGAAAAAGATCGCAGTCAAAATTGGAGCGTTTGCCCTGGCAAACGGCGGCTATGCGTTCCAGCCCCATTCCGGTATCAATGTTGGGCGCGGCCAGAAACGAGCGGCTGCCGTCTTTTGCCTGATCGAACTGGGTGAAGACAAGGTTCCAGATTTCCAGAAAACGGTCGCAATCGCACTTGCCTATGCCGCAATCAGGGCCGCAGGACATATCCTCGCCCTGGTCGATATAGATTTCCGAACAGGGACCGCAGGGGCCGCTATCGCCCATGGTCCAGAAATTATCCTTTTCACCCATCCTGATGATGCGCTCTTCTGGCAAGCCTGCTACTTCCTGCCAGATGGCATGCGCTTCATCATCGTCGCGGAATATCGTCACCCAAAGCTTGTCTGCCGGCAGTTCCAGTTCGCGGGTTACAAATTCCCAGGCCCAGGAAATGGCCTCACGCTTGAAATAATCCCCGAAGGAAAAATTCCCGAGCATTTCAAAAAATGTATGATGCCGCGCTGTGCGGCCCACGTTTTCCAGATCATTGTGCTTTCCCGAAACCCGCAGGCATTTCTGGCAGGTTGTGGCCCTGGTGTAGGCTCTTTTCTCTTCGCCAAGAAAAAGCTTTTTGAACTGGACCATGCCTGCATTGGTAAAAAGCAGGCTGGGGTCATTTGGCGGAATTATCGGTCCGGAAGTTACAATCTGGTGTTTGTGACGAAAGAAAAATTCAAGATATCGACAACGAATTTCATTGGCAGTCAACATGCCGGCTCCAGATGGCGGCCTGTTGTCCGCCGCGCTGTTTATAAATTTTATTGAATGAAAATATCCATCGGACATGGACATTTTCATAGCAAAAACACTTGTGGTTTGAAAACTCGGCCATGTAACCATTAATCCGCGCCCCGCCCCGCAGGGCGCGGGATACGGAAAGGAAAATCCTCCAGATCACCGAACGCTATTCGGCCAAATTCTCCAATGAATCAAGAGCCTCATCCATTTCCTCGGATGTAGGTGAAAACTCATTGGGGTGAATACCCAGATATTCTTTAACTTTGGTTTCCACCGCATTTCGCAAGTCTTCGTTTTCATCGAGCATTTTGCGAATTCTATCCCGCCCCTGGCCCAGCTTCTCCGAACCAAAGGCAAACCACGATCCGCTTTGCTCGATAATGCCGGCTTCAATGCCAATATCAAGAAGTTCGGCCGAACGCGAAATGCCTTCGCCATAAATGATATCAAACACAGCGACCCTGAATGGCGGAGCGACCTTGTTCTTGACAACCTTGACCTTGGTTTTGGAACCAAAGGCCTCCTCCTTGTCTTTCAAGGTCTGGATGCGACGAATGTCAATACGGACGGAAGAATAAAACTTGAGCGCATTGCCGCCGGTTGTGGTTTCGGGGCTTCCGTATGAGACATTGCCTATTTTCATGCGAATCTGGTTGATGAAAACAACGGAAGTGCGCGATTTGTGGATTGTGCCCGTCAATTTGCGCATGGCGTGCGACATGAGCCGCGCATGGCCGCCGACCTGGGTTTCCCCCATATCGCCGTCAAGTTCGGCCTGGGGAATAAGGGCGGCGACGGAATCTATGACAACCAGATCCACTCCCCCGGATCTCACCAGCATATCAGCTATATCAAGAGCCTGTTCGCCATAATCTGGCTGGGAAATCAAAAGCTCGTCCGTATTGACCCCAAGCTTTCTGGCATAGGCAACATCAAGGGCATGTTCTGCGTCAATAAAGGCGCAAATCCCGCCCATTTTTTGGCATTCGGCAATAATGTGCAGGGTAAGCGTGGTTTTGCCGGAAGATTCCGGCCCAAAAATTTCAGTAACCCTCCCACGGGGTATGCCGCCAACTCCAAGTGCCTGGTCAAGCCCGATAGAACCTGTGGGTATTACCGGAACATCAACCTGCACATCATCGGAAAGCTTCATTACAGCACCCTTGCCGTATTTGCGCTCGATGGTGCCCAGGGCGGTATTGAGCGCTTCAAGACGCGCGTTTACCGGGTCAGACGCCACTTTTTTGGCCATATACCTGCTCCATGATCTTCAATTTTATACATTAAACACGACAAACAAAACTCCGAGCAAAAAGCTATAGGCCAAAGTTGAAACTATTATGCTTTAAAACGGCACATCATCCATCCCTGATGCCTCGGATGGGAAAGCGGGGCCCAGATCTTCCGCTTCTGGCTGCCTCTGCGGACTGTTTCGGGGTGGACGGGAATCCTGTCTTGGCCTTGAGTATTTAGCCTCATTATAACTATCTTCTCCGCTTTGTGAAGTCAGGCGATCGCCTTTCTTGTCCAGAAAGCGCACTGTCCTCGCGCGGATTTCGGTAGTATAGCGGTCCTGGCCCTGCTGATCCTGCCATTTGCGTGTCTGCAGGGAGCCCTCAACATAAACAAGACTGCCCTTTGCAAGATAATTGTTGCAGTTTTCAGCCAGCCGGTCAAAAACGACCACCCTGTGCCATTCAGTCTTTTCAACGCGATTGCCGTCGCGATCCGTATAATTCTCATCTGTCGCGACATTAAGATTGCCTATGGGCATTCCGCCCTGGGAATATCTTAATTCCGGATCCTTCCCAAGCCTGCCAATCAGCATCACCTTATTAAGCATGTTATCTCCTTCAGGCAGTATATGCCCGTTCAAGCCGATCAAGGCAATCTTCAAGTTTGTCGCTCAGGGCATTTGCCCTGGAAGGCTCCCAGTCCGCCAGGGCTTTTTCAAGATCCGCCCTGATTGCGGCAGCTTCCCTAATGCCAGGCGCAAGGGCCGTTTTAAGCTGACCCGGCCATTTCATGAATTCAAGGCCTTCCGAAAGACCGCGCACCATTTCCAGAAGCCCCTTGTTGGTAAATTTAATTGGCACCCCAAAAGCCAGTTTGGCCAGTTTGGGCCAGTATTCCTCCAGCAAATCCTCATCCCATGTTACGGCGCTAACCCTAATCTGCAATACCTTGCCCATTTGAGCCTCCAGTTACAGATGCATATTATTTGAAATATCATTCATTCCATTCAGTTTGGACGCGCATTATCACTTCCTGGATGGCCGCCACCTGATCGGCGGGGCATACCCCGATCAGCGGCGAACCCGCATCCACATTTTCGTTGTATGTAAAATATATGGCGTAGATTACGCCCTCGGGGCCGCTATAGCGCAAGGGCGCCTCGCGCTTCATCCGGGACATGATCATGAACTCCATGCCGTCATGCACAACAACCGTCTTGGCATCGGAAGAGCGGATCTTCTTGTCCACTTCAGGAGTAAAATAATACTTGGCCCTTTCGGGAGCGCAAAACAAATGCAATGTCCTCTTGAGGATTATTTGTTCAACTTCCTGCCTTGTCAGCATGTGCCGCAAGATCGCAAGAGTTGTTCCCGCTTCCACAAATGTGTCTTCAAGTTCGGAATGGATTACCGAAATATCGCCTTTCTCCGGCGAGGAAATGGTCTTGAGATTCCTTTCGCGCTCGATTGTCGCAATCGCCGTGCCCGGTTTCTCTTTCCATTGCCCCTGCGGGCCAACCAGCTTGTCGCCCACCTTGCCGCCCAAAAACCTGACCAGGCCGCAATGCGGCGTGGTTATTGCTATGTCGCGATAGGGGGATGCCTTGATTTCGTCAAGCAATGCGGAAATATCAATCATCTGACAGGACTCATCTGTAATATAAATTTCTGCCGCCAATTGTGATCAGCGCCTGCTGGAGATTGTTCCGAATCTGGCGCCTGTCCCAAATTCCCTGAATATGGCCGCGGGACAAGGCCCTGTAGGAACGGTGGTACTTGGGCGGAATATCCATGCCCGTGGTTTCCTTTATGACGCCAGGGCCCGCAAAACCGATATTTGAAGACCTGACGGCAAACTGGTATGGCGAACAGCCAAGGAAGCTGGCCACAGGCCCGGCAAAGGAATTGGTATCGTATAAAACCATGTACAGGCCGCCCGAATCGATATACCTGCGCACGGCAATCGTACAGCGCGGCATCTGGATTACGCCGTGGGTTCCCTCCTGGATGCGGATGCCGGCCGTGCCGTGCACATAGGCGAGGAAAGGATAGCGCTTTTTGGCCGCCCGCGCAGCGGCCTCCACAAACTTGTAGCCCTCGGCCGCGCCGAATGATCCGCCCCTGAAAGTGCCCATCAGCATGGCCACTATCAACTTGGTATCATTAATGCTGGCCTCAAAGGTCATGCAGGCGCTTTTCGCACCGCTTTTTTTGCGAGCTTCCGCTATGCGTTCGTCAAAATTGGGGAAATTAAGCGGATTGCCGGCTTCTATTTCACCGTTGAATTCAAAAACAGACCCCTGGTCAAAAACATTCTGCACATACCATTCCGGCTCCATGCTGAAATGATAGCCGCAATGGCTGCATACGCCGGCAAACTCGGCAAACAGGTCTGGTCCCCAGAGATCCAGGCAGCCGTAAGACGCGCTGTTGGGACAAGTTACCGCGCGGTCTATCTTGTAGCGCGGCGAAATATAATTCCACTTGCGGCGCCTGCCCTCGCCCGACCAGGCGGAAAGGGCGGTAAGCTCCCTGGCCGTTGTGGCTTCCGGCTTTTTGGGTTTTCCGGCAAGCTTGCGCCATGGAGAAAGCAGGCGCATCTTGAATGTTTCCCATTCATTGCCCATTTCTTCCATGAAGCTTTCGATCTTTCTTTGGTGCTTGCGGTAAAAGTCGTATTTCAGGCTTATCCAGGGCTTGCAGAACCAGTCCCAGAACGCGCCCGCTTTTTTGCGCAGAAACGGCCGGCGATCAATCGCGGCATTACGGGAAAAGCGCAGGAATTTCTGCTGCCTTTTTTCGCGCAGCCTGTTGCTGGCCCCCTGCGAAAGCCCCCAGCGCATGTGCATTTCATCCAGGTTGGCCTCGGGATTGCGCCGGCTGGAGAGCGCGAAACCGCGAAACATGGGGAACAGGCGCGTGGAAAGGACAACTTCGTCGGTTGCGCGCAGCATTTCCTGGCGCAGATTCCTGAAAAAATCAAAATGCCACGGCCTGGCCCCAAGCGGCGGCTCCTGCACGATGCGATCTATATAGCCAAAACGCAGATTGTCCTGCGCGGTGATGTGCAAATTTTGCGCGCAATGCTCGATAAGCTCTGGCGTTGCCCTGTTTCCGCCCTTGACATGGCCCTCGATGGCGGCGGCGCCTTCCGGTGAAATAACGGAATAATAACCATGGGAAAGCATGAGGCGCTTGTCGGCAAGCCCAATGGCCTCCGCGCCGCCAGAACCGCCTTCGCTGATAACAGCGACAATGGGCACGCGCAGATCGGCCATGCCATAGATATTGCGCGCTATCTGCTGGGCCGCGCCGGGATAATCCTCGATGGGATAGGACCCGGGGGTAAAAATATAGGCATGGATGGGAATGCCTTCTGTTTCCGCCACGCGCATATACTGGAGGGCCTTGGCATTGCCCCAGGGCTTGACCGAGCCGCCGTTGCGGAACTCGGCCCCGTGGCCTTTTTCCTGCCCTATGACAAGCACGGATTGCTGATAGGACTTTTTGCCGCGCCGGCGAATGATGACAGCCCTGGCAATCAGCATGCTCGGGTCAAGGCTGTGTTCGTCCTGGCCGCCGACTTCCGTAAAGTTGTCATATACATTTTCCAATATGTCTTTCAGGCATATTCGCTGGGGATGGCGCACTATACGCACGCGGTCCATAGGCGTTATCTCATTTTCCAGGCGTCTTTCAACGTAGGCAAAAAGATCCTCAACCCCGGCCAGTTCCGCATAAGGGTCATCAAGCGCGTCCGCGGAAGCCTTTTCTGAAAACGTATCAAGCCTTTGCTCCAGCAAATCGGCATTATCCCTGTGCTTGCCGGCAAAAATATCCTTGAGATAGACAAGTCTGTCACGCAGACTCTGTATGCGCTTGGCTATGTTATTGTCCATGTTATTACATAATCTTTTTACGGCGTGAAAAATTCTTGAATCAGGAAGCTGTCAATGTTATCGCATCAAAATTTCAAAATCCGCGGGGTATTGCTTTTCAGGAAACCGACATTGGACTTGAGCGGCTCACCGCTTCCGTTGACTCCATCCAGCTGCAGGGAATCCAGAAATGAAAGCCCGCGCGCCTTGGCCTCGTCAATATCCTTGCCCCAAATTATGGCCAGCGCCAGGTTGGGATCAAATTCCGTGGGAATTTCGTAGGGCTTGTCGAGAGGGATTTGCGTCAGCACATTAAGCCAGGGTTCGGCTTTCCAGGAAAAATGCTCGATGCGGCCAACCCAGGGAGTAAAATTATTGTCTGGATCTTCCGCAATCAGTCGATATTCCAGGCCTACGCCTTCTGTGGCGATTTCTGCCTGGGTATAGCCAAGCGGCTCGCCAAGGCCAATCCGAATCTGTTCCGCGACCAAATCCACGCCTTCATGGCCCCGCACCCGGGCAATGCAGGCCGATACGCCGTTTTCCACCTGGATCCTGGTATTTACTTCCATCAGGAATGGCTCGCCCTTGCGGGTAACAATCCATTCCCAGGTGCCGACATTGTCATAGCCGACCTTTTTGGCCATGGTCAGGGAATACTCGACAATATTTGTCAGGACGCGGTTGGCGTCAAAGGTATATTCCAGCGTTTCCGGCGCGAAACCGGGCGCGACCTCGATGCGTTTCTGCAGCCCCGTGGACTGGATAGAGCAGTTTCTGGTGCCGAAATGAACAGGATTCAAGCCGCTTCGGTCGGATACTATCTGGACTTCAAGATGATTGAAATCCGTAATTCTCTGCTCAATCAAAACGCCCTCGTCCTTGAACTGCCTGAGGGCATAATTGCGAATCCTGCGGTAAACCGAACGGAACTGGTCAGGATCGTAAACTTCCTCAATTCCCATGCCGCCACCGCCGGCAGAGGCCTTTACCAGAACCAGGGGCCTTTCAATGCCCTGCCCTTCCTGAAACTCGAAAACCGACTTGGCAATATGCTCGGCTTCCATTTCGTCATAAATCGGCCTGTCCGAACCCGGAACAGTCGGAACGCCAAGGCTTCTGGCCAGGCGTTTTGTATTGATCTTGTCCCCAAGCTCGCGAATGATTTTCCACGACGGCCCAATGAAGATCATTGAACGATCGCGCTTTTTCACACGCCGCGCAAAACGAAAATCCTCGGCAAAAAAGCCGTAACCGGGATGAACAGCCGTGCAGCCGGCTTCATCGGCTACCGACATCAGCTCATTGGCATCGTGATAGGAAGAAACCCGGAAAATGTTTTTCCCTTCGCCCAGCGATCTCGCCAGGGCAACATGGCCGGAAGCCTCATCTTCCGGCGTGTAAATGGCTGTAAAGCCAACGCCAAGCTTCTTGCATGCCCTCATTATGCGCATGGCAATTTCACCGCGATTGGCCACAAGCACCCTGTGCGCCGAAATATCCGGCACTTCCTGAACGACAGGCTGCGCACTTTCCAACTTTTTTTTCTTTTGATCCTGGGTTTTGTTCAAGCCAAACCCCTTTTCCCGCATGATATTTAACTGGTATTTGTTGTGGGGAGATATTAATGAATGACAGATGGCTTCTGCAAGAGCCACTTGAAATTATCGGGATCAAAGCAGTTCCGCCCGATAAAAACTGCCGATATATGTTAAAATCAGGGTAATATTGTATGCAAAATCCTCAAAAAGTAAAGCGCGCTGTTGAGGCCATCCGGCAACGGCTGGGCGGTGGATTTGTTTCTCCCCAGGTTGGGCTTGTATTGGGAACAGGCCTGTCCGGTCTGGCCCGTGACCTTGCCAGGGGCGATAATTCCGTCCGGGTTTCATTTGCGGAAATTCCGGACTATCCGGCCGTTTCGGTCGATTCCCATGAAGGAGCTTACATCTGCGGGCATATCGGCAGCACGCCCGTTATTGCCCAGCTTGGTCGCTGCCATCTTTATGAGGGCAAAACGCCGGAAGAAGTCTGCATGGGGGTGAGGGTAATGGCGGAACTTGGGGCCGGCACGCTTGTCATCACCAATGCGGCTGGCGCGCTCAATCCTCTTTTTGAGGCCGGCTCGCTCATGCGCATGACCGATTATATCAACAATACCGGCGTCTCGCCCCTTGCCGGCAAAAACAATGCCGCCTGGGGTGAAAGATTCCCGGACATGAGCAGGGTTTTTGACGCGAAACTGGGCGAGACAGCGCAGGAATGCGCCCTGAAACTTGGCATTGCCCTTGAAAAAGGAGTTTACATTGGAGTGCACGGGCCGGAAATGGAAACTCCCGCCGAAACACGAATGTACAGGCAGTGGGGAGCTGATGCGATAGGCATGAGCACGGTTCTTGAAGTCATCGCGGCCCGACATTGCGGAATGAAAGTACTGGGCATCTCGTGCATCAGCAACCGCAATCTGCCGGATTGCATGCAGGAAACGCCGCTGGATGAAATTATAAGGATGGCCGGCAGGGCAGGAGAAAAACTGGCGCGTCTCCTGCCCGAAATCATCAGGACAATTTCGGAAAAATAACATTAATATACGATCCAAAGCGGCAAACCCCAGGCAGGGGAGGCCGCTTTTTCATAGTATTTGGCGTATTGGCCGCCAGTCGCTTTGCTATTTTTTGGCTATATTCGAGGCTATTGTTCTGTATAGCTTGTTAATATCAATGGGTTTTGACAAATGCCCGTTCATGCCGGCCTCCTGGGCCAGGGTCACATCTTCGCTGAAAGCGTTTGCGGTCATGGCTATAATGGGCAACGTGTCGGTGCCGGGATGCCCGGAAGCGCGAATTTTCCTTGTGGCGTCATGGCCGTTCAAAACAGGCATCTGCACATCCATAAGCACCAAATCGTAATAGCCTGCCGGTTTGCCGAGAACCATGTCCACCGCTTTCTGCCCGTTTTCCGCATTGTCAACTTCGGCATTGACCATTTGCAAGAATTCCTGGGCTATCTCGCGGTTAAATTCATTATCTTCAACAAGAAGAACGCGCTTGCCTTTAAAATCATAATTTTTTTGCAGGTCTTCGAGGGAATCCGTATGTTCCTTCGCCGGCTTGACCGCCGCGACAAGAGCATCGTATAGCGACGACGAGAAAAACGGCTTGGCAATAAAAGCGTCAACGCCAGCATTCCTGGCTTTTTCCTCAATCGGACTCCAGTCATAGGCGCTGATGATGATAATCAAAAGATCGCTGCCCACGAATTCGCGTATTTGCCTTGCAGTTTCGGCGCCGTCCATTTCCGGCATTTTCCAGTCGATCAGGCACACGTCAAAACCCCGGCCGGCAGCCTGCGCCTCTTTTACCTTACACACCGCTTCCTTGCCGCTATTGACGAATTCTGTCTTCATTCCCAATTTTTCAAGCAACAGGGAGGCATGTTCGCAGGTGCCGCTGTCATCGTCCACAATCAGGACTTTCATGGGCGGCAGGGAATCGTGATGGGGACGGGATTCTTGCGAAAGACCAAAGGGCAGTTCTATTGTGGATGTAGTGCCCTTGCCTTCCTCGCTCTCAACGCTGATTGTGCCGCCCATCAATTTTATAAGATTATAGGTAATGGGCATGCCAAGGCCCGTGCCGCCGAATCTCGAGGCCGTCGAGGCGGTGGCCTGTTCAAAAGGCAGGTAGAGCTTTTTCAGAAATTCCTTGCTCATGCCTATGCCGGTATCGCTGATAATGAAGCGAAAGGTAATCCTGTTCTGACGGGCCGGCATCTGCATGATTTTAAGGCAGATGGTTCCGCCTTGCGGAGTAAACTTCAATGAATTTGAAAGAATGTTGATCAGAACCTGGTTCAGCCGCAAAACATCGCCAATCAAGTCTTCCTGCTCAACATTTTCCAGCAGGATTTCAAAATCCAGGTTCTTGAGCTGGGTCTGCGGCCTGACCAGGTTGTTGATATTCTTGATGGTGCGGTTCAGGTTGAACGGCTCGCGGGTGATCGTCAATTTTCCGCTTTCAATTTTCGACATGTCGAGAACGTCATTGATCAAGCCGAGAAGATGCTTCGAGGATTCCGCGATCTTTTCCAGGCAGTCTTCCACCCTTTCCTTGTCGTCAATGCGGGAAATTGCAATGGTTGTCATGCCAATTATCGCATTCATCGGCGTTCTTATTTCGTGACTCATGTGCGAAAGGAAGCTGCTCTTGGCTTCAGAGGCCAGATTGGCCGCATCAAGAGCATCCTGAAGATTTTGCCTTTGGATATGCGCCCTGGTCTGGTCGCTAATGACAATTATGTCATGCTCGCCGGACGATCTGTCCCCGCTTTCGGAAATCGGGAAAATATGGATGTTGTAGTACTTGTCGTTTTCCTCAAGATAAAAATCCATTTCCTCGGTTTCAGGAGCCTTGTCCCTTTCCGCAAGCGTCCCGGCCAGCCATTTTTTGATATTTTCCGGCAAAAGGCTGTAAATTATATTCGGGTTCTGAAGGATCTCTTTGGATGGTATCCCCAGCAGGCGGCTGGAATTGGGCGAAACATAGCTGAATGTCCTGTTATCCCTGGCAATTATGAATACTTCATCAACATTCTGGGAAAGCTGGCTGAACAGCTTTTCCCTGTTGGCGATTTCCCTCACCTGCTTTGCCGCCCGTTTGTCCGCAAGTACCAGCGCAAGCGTTATCATTGTGCCCAGGGCAAGAGACAGGAAAATCAGGAGATTCATCCTCCGATTCATGTCCGCCTGGATTGCGCTTGTCTGGTTTTCCACACTTTCAAAAATATCATTCAACGCGCCGTAAACCACGCCAACCTGGGGTTCGATCATCTCCCGGTAAAGGTTCATGGAGCGGTTATAACTTGTGTTGCCAAGCAATTCGCGGGCATAATCCCGCCGCAGCATGCGGATTTTGGTCAAGGCTTCCGCAAGCTTGTCAAGCAGGGGCCGGTCATCACCCACAATGAGGGAAGACATTGTTTCAAAGGAAACGTTCTGGGCGCGGTCCTGACGCTGAAGGACATCTTCCACTTCATTATAGGTCATGGATGGCGTTGCAAGCAGGCCGGGCAAGGTGTTTCGCATTTCCAGCACGCGAGTCTTCATTTCCCTGGTCTCGCGCGCAATCTGGACAGGATGCGTGTTGATATAATTCATCATTTCGATAAAATGATGCATGTTTACACTGATAAAAATGATATAGATTACCAGACAGACATAAATTAGAAATTTCCATCTGATTTTCCCTTGCATGCCTTCTCCCGTAATGGGGCCAGTCTCCATTTTTATTTGCCCGGATCAGCAAACCTTACCTGCCGCAATCAGCAAATTGAAACAGAAAAACAAGCCCAAATATACTGGTTGTATTCAGGACAAACCTTTTATTAGCCACGAGCTATATAAAAAAAATGAACTTTCATCAAGCTGGAATCACGCCGGGCAATATTTATGCGGAATTTCAGGTACCTCCAGTTAATTTCCCCCGCTTTTCCCCACAAGATACCTATCAAAAAAAGCCTTGATGGCGTTGTAGAGAACGCGATGAATTTTATTCCTTTCCTCCTCGCTTACAGAAAGGCAGAGCTCCGGCAATTCCTGGGCCAATATAGGCGGGCATGGCGCCATAAGCGAGCCGGCGTCAGCATTGGCCAATTCAAGATACTGGGCCTTTGCGCCCAAAAATTTTGCCAGATGCTCGCTGTTCAGTTCCCTTTCGTTGAAGGAATCCTTGCCAGTGGCAATTACAAGCGTTGGAGTGGCGTATTTGCCGAAAGACCCGGGCCCGAAAAGCATGCCATAGACTGGCGCCACCATGACTATCGCCCTTATTCGTTTGTCGGCTGTCATCTTGGGGAAAGCCTTGCACATTTTGTCTATTTTTTCACGCATATATGCCCTGCAATACGGGTTTTCCCTGCCGACTTTTTTGCACCAGCCAGGCCACAGGGCGCAATCCGGCACGGCGCCGCCCAGGAAAAACGCCGCGGTGCCTCCCGCGCCGTATGCCAGAAGGCCAATTTTATCCAGGCTAATGATTTTGGACATTTCCCTGTCTTTCAAAATGAAATCTATCGTGGTTTTGATGTTGTCCATTCTGTCCGTGATTTGATCCCAGGTGAACAGATCGTCCATATTGTCCATGCAGTCGCGCGGATGTGTGGGCGCGGCGACAACAAAGCCCTGGGAGGCCAGCCAGGATGCTGTATCATGATAGGTGTAGCGCGTGCCCGCTGTCGAATGGGAAAGGACAAGCAGGGGAAATGGCCCGGGCGCGGCGCTTCCGGCCGGCGCGGCATTGATGATCCAGGGGGAAAAATTCAATTCCCTGGCCGGCCTGTTGGTTGGATACCAGAGGTTGATATCCAGGCGCATCAGCGGCTCCTGGTTCCAGATGCCAAATGTCTTGAACGCCGGCTTGTAAATTTCCGCGCCCTGCGCGGCGTTAAAAAAAAATCCGCCCCAAAATATCCAGGCCCAAGTCAAAACAAGATATAGTATTCTGCCCATAACCGTTGTTGTGCCACATACAAGGATGCGGTACAAGAGGCGAAAGGCGCCGGAATCGGAATTTGCGGCCTGCAGCGCTTCGGCAAAGCCCCGGGTGCCTGCAAATTATGGAGAACCTTCATGGAATTTCTTGATCAATTCTGGGGATGGATAGCCTATGCCTGGGATTTTGTCCTCAATATCGATATCCATCTTTTTGAACTGGTGAACCAGTATGGCCTGTGGATTTACGCCATCCTGTTCATCATTGTTTTTTGTGAAACCGGCCTGGTTGTAACGCCGTTTCTTCCGGGGGATTCCCTGCTCTTCGCATCCGGCGTTGTGGCAGGGACCGGCCTGATGGGTTATTTTGAAGTGATGTTCGCGCTGCTGCTGGCCGGCGTTATTGGCGACGCGGTCAATTATACCATCGGGCGCCATGTGGGCCCGCAGATATTTTCCAAAGATACCAGATTTATAAAAAAGGAACACTTGCTGAAAGCGCATCATTTTTATGAGCGTCATGGCGGCAAAGCCATCATCCTGGCCCGTTTTATCCCCATTGTGCGAACTTTCGCGCCCTTTGTGGCCGGCATTGCCCTGATGAATCCAACAACTTTCTTTTTCTTCAATATCATCGGCTGCGTCATCTGGGTTGTCGCGCTTGTTTCGGCGGGATTCTTCCTGGGCAATTTGCCCTTTGTCCAAAACAACTTCAGCCTCATTGTCTATGCCATTATCATCATTTCCATCCTGCCTGTTGTTTTTGAAATTGTCATGGCAAAACTGGGCAAGAAAAAAACGGAACAGGACCCTGGCGGGGATAATAAAAGATGAATGAAACTCCCAGGGGCCTGCGCGCATACATAGCGATTCTGGGCAGAAGAAATGCCGGCAAGTCAACTTTCCTGAATGCCCTGAGCGGCCAAAAGGTGTCGATAGTTTCGTCCCAGCCGGGGACAACGACCGACCCGGTGGAAAAAAACATGGAGCTTGCGCCAGTCGGCCCCGTTGTGCTTGTTGATACAGCCGGCATGGATGATACAGGCAGCCTTGGCGAAATGCGGGTAGCCCGCAGCATGGATATTGTCAAAAGATCCGATGTCTGCGTTATTGTTTGCGCCAGGGACGAATGGACAGGCTGCGAAAATGATATTGCCCGCATTCTCGATGAAAAAAAGATTCCCTATATCATTTTGCGCAACCAGAATGACGCACTCGGCAAAACACCAATGAAAAAGGCGGATATCTGGCGCAATGAACATTCCATTGGCCAGAACATCCCCATCATTGATGCCGATATCACCCATCGCATAGATAAAAGCGAACTGGCCTGGCTTCTGCAGCAAATCCTGCATGGGGACAAACAATCGCCGTCCGCCCTGGCAAACGATCTGCTGCCTGCGGGCGGCCTGGCCATTCTTGTGGTTCCGCTGGACAGCGGCGCGCCAAAGGGACGGTTAATCCTCCCCCAGGTTCAAACTGTCCGGGACATTCTGGACGGGAACAAATTCTCGCTAATTACAACAGAAAAGCAATACTCAAAAGTTTTTGGCAAACTTGCCTCGCCTCCCGACCTGGTGATTTGCGATTCCCAGGTCGTTGACCTCGTTGCAGCGCAAACCCCGCCTGGCGTTCCCCTGACCACCTTTTCAATTCTTATGGCGCGCCTTAAAGGCGATTTGAAGAAAATGGCCCTGGGCGCGCGGGCCCTGAAAACGCTGCGGCCCGGCGATAGCGTTCTTGTCCAGGAGGCCTGCTCGCATCATCCCCAGGAAGACGACATAGGGCGGACAAAAATTCCCCGCCTGCTGCAAAAGGTTGCGGGCGGAAAACTTGATATTGAATGGAGCGCTGGCAAGGAGCTTGTCAATTACAACAAGGATTTCAAGGTGATAGTCCATTGCGGGGCATGCGTTATCACAAATACCCAGATGCTGGCGCGGATTTCGGAAGCGGCAAGAAAAAATATTCCGATAACAAATTATGGCATGGCGATTTCATTTGCCAGGGGCATTCTCGAGCGGGTGCTTTCGCCCTTTCCCGAGGCTCTCCGGGCTTTCAGGGGGGAATGACGACGAAATTCCTCCCAGCATGGCTTTTATCCTTGCCTTGCAAACCAGCTCGGGACGATATTCAAAATGCATGAGATCGTATTCATGCCATTTGCCGCCCCAGATAAAGCCATTATCTTCCATTATCCGCACTATTTCTCCCGGATAGCTTTTCTGTTTGGGATGCGGGTTGATCCTGGCCCAGCGCCAGTATGGAGCTATCTTGACGCCAAAATCAACGGCAATGCCGTATGAATGCGGGCTCAAACGGTTTTCGCCGGCAATCTTTCGCCAGTAAAAGCCGCCCTCCGGCACAAGCCAGGGCGCAAGATGGGGCTTTTCGGCCAGCAAGGCCTCAAGTTCGGGAATTGCGGCGGCAAGGGCCTGCCCGGCCGGGCGGGACAAGGCTATTTTCCTGCCGCGAAACTTTGTTGAAACCAGGCCCTTCCTCACTTCTGAAGCATTGTTTCCGTACAGGGCTTCAAGAAGAAACCTGCTGCGTTTGCGCCCAGGGGCCTGGCCGGGAGCCAAATCCGGCCTTTCCGGCTCCAGATTGTATAATTCCGCCATTGTATGGGCCACGGGCATATTGTCATCCATTTGCCAGTCCCCCGCCCCGGACAAGACAAATGGCACCTGCCTGCCATCGGCCATAAGCAGCCATTGGCTGCCGTCAGGCTGTTTTTCAATCGCGGCAATTTGCGGATAGGCCAGGCGCAGACAGTAGCCATCCAGCTCCTGCTCATCATCTTTCAGGGTCTGCAGGACATCCCTGGCGATGAAGGCCGGCATTTTCCAGGAACCGGTTTCGGAAGCCGGGCATATTTGGACGCCCGCAAAGCATAAAACCAGCAATATCAATATCTTCGCCAATCTCATAAATATATCCGTGGGTAATAAATAATAATCTTGTCAATGCTGGCCTCTTTGCCTAAATAAGCCCCCATGACTCAATTTACATTTTATATGCTGACCCTGGGCTGCAGGGTCAATCAATACGAAACCGAATTTATCCGCAGTCAATGGGAAAAGGCCGGCGGCGTAGAATGTGGCGATATGGACAACGCCCAATATATATGCATCAATAGCTGCGCGGTTACCTCAAATGCAGAAAGGGAATCGAGAAACGCCATTTATCGGGCAAGAAGAAGCAATCCAGAGGCATATATAATCATGACAGGTTGCGCCGCAAGATTGTTTAATTCTTTCAGGCCGCGCAAAAACGCTTTTTGGGCAGAGCCCGACGCCATCATTTGCAATAAAAACGATCTGCTTGCAGGCCCGAAAGGCCTTGCGGAAAATTCGCAAGATTTTTTCCCGCCCGGCATCCTTGAAACAAGCCGCCATTCCCGGCCTGTGGTCAAGGCGCAGGACGGCTGCGACCGCTATTGCGCATATTGCATTGTGCCCGGAAGCCGGGGCAAGCCGAAAAGCCGTCATCCGCAAGCCATACTTGCCGAAATATCGTCTTTCCTGGCCCGGGGCTGGGGTGAAGTTGTGCTTTCTGGCATCAATTTGCATTTATATGGCAAGGATAACGAGGCTTATGGCGATTTCTGGGATCTTCTGAATTTTCTGGAAACGGCGCTTGCCCCTTCTTGCGCTGGCAATGCCCGTATCCGCCTGAGCTCCATCGACCCTGTCCTGCTGAATGGGAAAGGCCTGGAGGCCATAGCCCAAAGCCGGCTGCTCTGCCCGCATTTGCATTTATCAATCCAGCATGGCAGCAGCGGCATTCTCAAAAAAATGAATCGCGGGCATTATTCGGCAGTCATGATTCTGGACAAGGTAGGCCAAATATCCTCAAGCCACGGGATCTTCGGGCTGGGGGCGGATTTTATCGCAGGCTTTCCTGGCGAGACGGAAAGCGATTTCGGGGATTTGCTGGACCTGATTAAAAATCTCCCCCTCTCCTACGCGCATATCTTTCCCTTCTCGTCAAGGCCTGGCACCCGGGCCGCGAAATTTCCGAATCAAATTCCCCGAAAAGTGAAGAATGAAAGAGCGGCAATCGCCAGAAAACTGTTGGAGGAAAAACGAGCAGCCTTTCTTGAAAGCCTGCTCAAGCTGAAGAATGTGCAAATAGCGGCGGAAGCAAGGGAGGCTGAAACCGGCAAGGGATTAAATGAATATTATATTCCCTGTTATTTTCAAAATTTTGCTGATATTGATTATAAACTTTTCAGGGCCCGGCCCATCAAGCCGCACAAGGATGGTTTGTGGGTCGAGCCTTGTGATTGAATTATTATAACAAGTTATGCTTCTACCTTGCCGCCCAGCAATTTGATGAAGGCGCCAATCCAGGCCGGATGAGCCGGCCAGGCCGGGGCAGTTACAAGTTTTCCGTCCACAACAGCGTTGTCGGCGCCAGCGGAAGGTTCAACCCAGACCGCGCCAACCGCTTCCACTTCCGGCCGGACTGCAGGATAGGCGGTCATTTTTTTGCCCTTGATCACATCGGCGGCCACAAGGATTTGCGGCCCGTGGCAAATGGCTGCGACTGGCTTGCCGGCAGCGAAAAACCTGCGCGTGATATCCAGCACCTTTTTATTGAGGCGCAGATATTCGGGCGCGCGGCCGCCGGGGATAACCAGGCCAGCATAATCATCCGGATTTACCTTTTCAAAATCGTAATTGATGCCGAAATTATGGCCGCGCTTTTCACTATAGGTCTGGTCGCCCTCAAAATCATGCACTGCCGTCTTGACCGTTTCGCCGGCCTTTTTGTCCGGGCAAACGGTATGCACTTCATAGCCGGCCATTTGCAACATCTGGCAGGGAACCATCGCTTCATAGTCTTCAACAAAGTCCCCGGCCAGCAAAAGAATCTTTTCCATGTCGAAATCCTCCGTCTTGTATTTCGGCGTCAAGGCCGACGTTTCAAACCACAAAGGTATTTGCGAGCAAAAGCAATACGGTTTTAAGCCCCTTTCCAATCACAAGTCCAGCAAATAATCACGGCGGAAAATCATTGGCTGATAAAATGCAATAAATTTACATTCATTTTGCTTTATTATGAAGAGACTATGATATAATAAAACGCAAAAAGGAGTTCGCAATTCATGATAAAAAAACAGAACATTTTCAAAATTATTGGTTTTGCGTTTTTCATGCTGGTTTTTTCCGGCTCCTTTGCCTGCGCGGCAACTATTGTTCAAGACGAGGATAAAATTATGGGAAGGGTCGCGGAAGCGGAAAGCAACCGCATCAAATGGCTGGGCAAGACAAATAATACATTAACCCTGACTGATCCGGATTTGGCCCTGATCAAGGACAGGCTTGTATACGGGCAAATCCTGGGACACGGGACCCTGGACGAGAATCAGGAATCCCTGGTGATTTTGGCGGCCCTTACCGCCATTGGCGCAGAAGATGAGATCACGCTGCAGACCGAGGGCGCCTTGCGGGTGGGCACCGACCCGGTAGCCATAAAGGAAGCCATCTACCAATGCGCCCCATACGTCGGCTTTCCCAAGGTGGAAGCAGCCATTGCAAGGGTAAACAAGGTTTTCAAGCAAAACGACATCGGCATGCCCTTGCCCGGCCAGGGAACAGTCGATGAAAACAGCCGTTTTGAAAAAGGCCTGGCCACCCAGAAAGGAATTTTTGGAGACAGAATCCAGAAAATGCACGACAATGCCCTTGAAGGCCAGAAAAAAATTGTTGTGGATTATCTTACTGCGTATTGCTTTGGAGATTTCTACACCCGCAATGGCCTTGATCTCAAGATGCGGGAGCTTGTTGTCTTTACCGCGATCAATGCCCTTGGCGGCTGCGAATCCCAGGCCAAATCCCATGCAAGGGCCAATATCAAGGTTGGCAACACCAAACAAAATCTTGTTGACGCCCTGGCGATAATGCTGCCCTTTGCGGGCTTTCCCCGCACATTGAACGCCCTTGCGGCCCTGAACGAAGCCTGCCCCGAGGAAATCAAGGCCACAGGCAAGGATGCCGCCGCGGAAGACCAGGGTAAAAAAAAGAAATAGATTCCCGTTTTTACAAGCCGCCACGCCTCCTGCTTATATCCCGGTGTGGCGGCAGGCCAAACATCCGCTTGTATTCCCTGTTGAACTGGGTAACGCTTTCATAACCCACGCTCAGGGCCGCATTGGCCGCCCTCTCGTTTTCAGTCAGCATCAGGCGCTGCGCTTCATAAAGACGCAATTGCTTATGGTATTGCAGGGGACTCATGCCGGTAATGCTCTTGAAATGCCTGTGCAGGCTTGAAACCGACATGTGAACGTGCCGGGCAAGATCCTCAATGCGCATGGCTTTGTCCAGATTGTTTTTGAGCCAGGAAATTACTTCGATTATCTGGTTGTTTTTTGCGCCCTGCATATAGAGATCCCGTAAAAAGCCGCCCTGGGCGCCAGTAAGCAGCAGGTAATGAAGTTCGCGCAGGATTAGCGGCGCCAGAACCGGAATCTGGGCCGGTTTATCCAGAAGCATGACCAGGCGCAAAAAAGTATCCATGAATTGCGCGTCGGCACGCAATACCGACACGCCATGAACTTCGTCCTGGCCAATATCTCCGCAAGGAGTCTGAATCAGCAAATCCGCCAGGATTTTACGGTCCAGATAAAATGACGCGCACAAAAACGGCGCTTGCGGCGAAACGTTTTCCAATATGGATGAGCCTGGCATGTCAATGGCAACTACCAGGCAGTCGCCTTTCCTGATATGGTATTCATCCGGTCCGAGAATGATCCTTTTATCAGCCTGCACGATGAGGGAAGCAAGCGGCTTTTCCAGGCATTTGGTGGTGTTAATGACTTCATCCCTGCGCGCAAGCTGCAGGGCCGGAATTCTGGTCTGCAGAATCCCCGGCTCCGGCATGTGTTCAAGAATGAGGTATTTCAGCCTTGCAAGTATTTCCTCTTCCTGGTTCGGGTCATGCGTCATTATCCGGTCCTCCCTGATTTTAAATTTATAGCAGAAAAATATTTATCATTGCAATTTTGTACGATAAGGCAATTTTTTGAGAGAATCATTTATTAGACACAACCCCGGCTAAAGGTTAATAACTAGAACAATAAACTAAAAGGGGGCAAAACAAATGAACAAATCGGGACTTTCGCGCCGCGGCCTGCTGAAAGGCGCTGCGCTGGCCGCAGCCGCCATGGCAACGCCCGGCGCGATTTCAATTTTGGCTGGCGAGGCAAGGGCGGAAGAAAGCATTTCCACTTCTCCCCAAAAAACGCCGGTTATCGGCTCGCAAAAAGTTGTAAAGAAAGCGGCCAATGAATCGGCTGCCAGGGTGTATTTTTCGCCTGTCATTGATGCGGCAAGCCTCATCAAGTTATACAACCTGGTAAATGAGGGCATTTACGGCAAGGTGGCCATCAAGGTGCATACTGGCGAAAAAAACGGTCCAAATATCATCCCACGGGATCTTGTCAAAGCCTTGCAGGCCGAAATCCCGAATAGTGCCATTGTGGAAACCAATACCCTTTATCATGGCGACCGCGATACCACGGCAAAGCATCGCGAAACACTCCAGGTCAATGGCTGGACATTCTGCCCGGTCGATATCATGGATGAGCATGGCGATGTAAACTTGCCAGTGGCCGACGGCTTCCACCTGAAAGAAGTGGCCATGGGCAAGGGCATAACCGATTACGATTCCATGCTTGTCCTGACGCACTTCAAAGGTCATGCCATGGGCGGCTTTGGCGGCAGCATGAAAAATATCGCCATCGGATGCGCTTCCGGGCAGGTGGGCAAGCGCCAGGTTCATGGCGTCGCGGGAGAACCGCCGGCCGACTGGGGCCAATGGCCGGCAAAGGAAAAACTGATGGAATTGATGGCCGATTCCGCCAAGGCCGTGGCCGATCATTTTGGCAAGCGCATCACATATATCAATGTTCTGCGCAATATGAGCGTTGACTGCGATTGCGCCGGCGCAAGGGCCAAAAAACCTGCCATAAAGGATATCGGCATTTTGGCTTCAACAGACCTGCTTGCCATTGACCAGGCAGCCTGCGACCTGGTTTTCGGCCAGGACCCTGCCGACAACCATGATCTTGTCGAGCGCATAGAAAGCCGCCATGGGCTGCGCCAGCTTTCCGCAATGGCGGAAAAAAAGATGGGCAATCCCAAATATGAGCTTATTGTCGTGAAATAGCGCGGTTTCCGCAAACTGGCATCTTGACAGCCGCGCCCTTGCATTTTACTCAAAAGAAATTGCCTGCAAACTGCAGGTGCAGGAGGAATTATGCGGCGTCATACGATGCATCCATATATGAAACAATCAATGCACCAGATGCAGGGTGAAAACCACCTTGATCGTTATGATGAAATGCCGGAAGACGTGGAAAAAAATTTGCCCGCCGAAGAAGAAGATCCCGGCATGCTTCCCGAAACCGGAGATGTTCAGCCCAATGCCGGGCAAGGCCGGACCGAGGCCGCCAGGGCGGCGGACGCCGAATGCCGGAAGGAACTTGAGGATTTGCGTTTGCGAACCGCAGCGGAAATGGAAAACTTCAAGAAGAGGCTGACACGGGAACATCAGGAACAAATGCGTTATGCGTCCGAAAAAGTCCTCAATGATATCCTTCCTGCTCTGGACAACCTGGATCTGGCCTTGCAATATGCCAGCCAGCACGAGGCATGCAAGGATATGGTTGAAGGCGTGGCCATGACCCGCAAGCTGCTTCTGGAGGCGGTAAGCCGGAATGGTCTCTCAGCAGTTGGCGAAGTCGGCGAGGATTTCAATCCGCAATACCACGAGGCAATAGGTTTCGAACCCAATCCCGAAGTTGGGCCCGGAGCTGTATCCAAAATTTTGCAGCGCGGCTACAAGCTGAACGACCGCCTGCTGAGGCCGGCCAAGGTTATGGTCAATAATTAAATTATTTATCCAATTCCGCGACAAAGGGCAATTCCGAAAGAATTGCCCTTTTTCTGTCATCTGCATTTGATTTGATATGATCAAATCCAAACAATACCTGATAGCCGCTGCGCTTGCAGGCTTGACTTTTGCACAGCTTGTGGACATGGTTAAATAATCAACACAAAATGCCGCGACGACGGTTATTTGCCATCCCGCTTCATTTTGCCGGGACAGCATCGATTTTCCGCGCAATAAAAAAGTCAGCGTTTATTACTTCTACAAGGCGAAGTTACAAAGGAGTCAGACTCATACATGTCCGCAATCGTAAATAATACAATATCTCCCGAATACTATTTTGACCTGGCAGCACGGGAACACGCCAGGATCAATTTGTTTTTCACCCTGGATATGTGCCATATCTCGAATATCAGGACCACCTGCGTAATGATAAAGAATGGCCATTTTGTGGTCAGCGTGCCCATTGAGGAAGTAGAGCGCGAACCAATAGTCTGGGGCACGGAAACCAGCGGCTATTTTACAGTGCGCGATGATGACCTTGTGCATTGCCATTTCAGGAGCAGGCTTGCGCGGATATATAATGGGCCGCCAAATGCCATGTTTCTGGTTTTTCCATTGCCGGCCAGCATAGACCACCAGCAACGGCGTTTCAGCCGCCGCATTTCTCTCAATGCGGAAGAGGCAGACAAATTTCAGATGTGGCATGGGGGGATTGAAGAAAATGACGACAAACTGCCGCTGATGCAATGGCGCAGCCTGTCCGCGCCCACATGCGCATTGGGCGACATATCATCCAGCGGCCTGCGCGTGGATATATCGGAAAAGAATTCAATCGCGGAAATTATAGATATCAATGATCCCGTGCTCTTGCACGGGGATTTTGGACAGCCTGGCAAGCCACTGCCACTCTCCCTGATAGCCATTGTGCGCCGCAAGATGCCCGCGCAGAAAGAAAAAGATATTGTTAGTATTGGCTGCAATTTTTTGAAGTGGCGAAAAATCAATGGCGCGGACAGCCATACCTGGTTCAAGCCAGAAGCCGATGTGGGCGTCTCTCCCGTTTCCCAATGGATAGCGCGCAATTTCAGGGGATCAAAGGCGTAGCGAGCCAGGGCAACCGCATAAAGGAATACTGCGGAGATCCATCGCCGCCCTGGCGAAAACCAAACAGCAGCTTGACTACATTCTCTCTTATTGATAAAATATTTATTTTGACAACAAAATCCATAAACTTAGATTTGGACAACTTGAGATGCCAGTTGCGATTCCGCATTTTGATGCTCAAAACCAGGTGCAGGGGCTTCCTCCGATTTGTCTAGGCAAGGATCTGAAGCTGGAAATCCGGCCTGCAACCGTTGCCGATGTTCACGGCATGAGCGCGCTTATCAACCATTATGCTTCTTCGAATGTGATGCTTGCCAGGGGGCCGCAATACCTGTACCAGCATATCCAGGATTACATGGTGGTAACGGCGCCGGCAAGGGACAAGGATCACGAAGTGGTTGTGGCCTGTGGCGCCCTTCATGTTCTGTGGTCGGATCTGGCGGAAATCCGGTCCATTGCGGTTCATGCGGGCTGTCAGGGCCAGAACTGGGGAAAAAAAATTGTTCAGGCCCTTGTTGAACGCTGCCGCGCCCTGCAAATCCCGAGGGTTTTTGTATTTACCCTGGAAATGGAATTCTTCCGCAAATGCGGTTTTACGGAATTCAACAGGGAAGAGCTTCCCCCCATTGTCTGGGTTGAGTGCAGCAAATGCCCCAAATTTTATCGCTGCGACGAAGTGGGCATGATCAAATTTCTTTAATTTGCGGAAATTGTGATGAACAGACTATACAAACGGGATTTTTTAAAAGAAATTGATTTTCAGCCTGAAGACCTGCTTTGGCTTCTCGACCTTGCTGAACAGCTGAAAAAGGCCAGGAAAGAGGGCCGCGAGAAAAAATATCTCGATGGTAAGAACATAGCCCTGCTTTTCGAGAAAGATTCCACCCGCACCCGCTGTTCATTTGAAGTTGGCGCCCACGAACAGGGGGCGCATGTAACGTATCTTGGCCCCAGCGGCTCCCAGGTTGGCAAAAAGGAATCCATGGCCGATACGGCCAGGGTGCTTTCAGGCTTTTTTGACGCCCTCGAATACAGGGGCTTCGAACAGGCAAGAGTTGAGGCCCTTGCCAAATATGCATCTGTTCCCGTCTGGAATGGCCTGACAAATGAATGGCATCCCACGCAGCTTCTGGCTGACATGCTGACCATTCGCGAAAACAGCGCCGCCCCGCTTAACCGGCAAACAATGGCCTATCTGGGCGATGCCCGCTACAATATGGGCAATTCATTGATGATTGGCAGCGCGATGCTTGGACTGGATTTTCGCTCGATTTCCCCAAAGGCGCTGCAAACTTCCGACGAAGTCCACGAGATGGCCTGCCGTATCGCCCAAAAAACCGGCGCCAAAATCACGCGCACGGATGATGTCGATTCCGGCGTTGCCGGCTGCGATTATCTTTATACGGATGTCTGGGTTTCAATGGGAGAGCCGGAAGAGGTCTGGGAGGAGCGCATCAAGCTGCTCGCCCCCTATCGCGTAACCATGAAAGTCATGGAAAAAACCGGAAAAAATGATTGCAAGTTTTTGCATTGCCTGCCCGCCTTTCATAACCGCGACACCACAATAGGCGAACAAATCTACCAGAAGTTCGGGATTGACTGCATGGAAGTTGACGATGAAGTATTTGAATCCGAAAAGAACCTGGCCTTCAAGGAAGCGGAAAATCGTCTCCATACAATCAAGGCTGTCATGGTAGCCACCCTGGCGGAAGAGCCCCTGGAAGACAAAAAATAAAATCCGCGCAATTTCCATAAAATAGGAGACCGGGCCTGTTTTATTTGTCTTGTGGTATCAAGGGAAAAATTGTAAACAGAAAAACAGGAAAAAATAAATACAGGAGTAAGCAATGGCTGTTCAGCAAAACAAGAAATCCCGCTCCCGCAAGGGCATGAGGCGTTCCCATGACCGAGTGGCCAAGCCGACAATAATCTATTGCTCATGCGGCGAGCCAAGCCTGCCGCACAGTGTTTGCCCGTCGTGCGGAAAATATCGCACCCGCCAGGAAATAGAGGAAAAACCAGCAACAGATGCGTGAGAATCCGGTTATCGCCGTTGACGCCATGGGAGGGGACTTTGGCCCCTCTGTTGTGGTGCCCGGCGCCATAAATGCTGCCAGGCTACATGATTTGCATGTGTTGCTGGTGGGCGATACTTCCAAGGTGGAAACCGAGCTGAATAAGCTCAAGCTGGATAATGTGCGTTATGACATTGTTCATGCCGAGGAAGTAGTACACATGAATGAAAAGCCGTCGGACATTCTGAGGCGCAAAAAAAACGCATCCATTCAGGTGGCCTGCCGGCTTGTAAGGGAAGGCGCGGCCGACGGCGTTGTAAGCGCCGGACATTCCGGCGCCACAGTTGCCTGCGGCATGTTCATCATGGGCCGGCTTCCCGGCGTCGAGCGCCCTGCGCTGTCCGCGATAATGCCTACGGAAAAAGACCCCGTTGTCGTGCTGGATGCCGGCGCGAACGTAGATTGCAGACCCTATCATCTCTTCCAGTTCGGGCTTATGGGCGATGCCTTTGCGAGGGATCTTCTCGGCTATGCCTCTCCCCGCATGGGCCTGCTCAGCATCGGAGAAGAAGAAGGCAAGGGCAACAGTCAGGTCAAGGAAGCATACGAACTCCTGAAAATGGCCCATAACCTCAATTTTATCGGCAATGCCGAGGGGCGGGACATTTTTACAGGCAACGTGGACGTTGTTATTTGTGACGGCTTTGTCGGCAATGTCACAGTAAAGACAAGCGAGGGACTGGCCATGTCCCTTGTGCGCATGCTCAAGAAAGTATTCACTTCCGGCCCCTTGCCTGCCCTGGGCGCCCTGCTGGCCAAGGGGGCTTTCAAGCGTTTTGTCCGCACCATCGACTATGCCGAATATGGCGGCGCGCCGCTTCTGGGTCTCAAGGGCCTTGCAATCGTTTGCCATGGCCGGTCCAATGCCACAGCCATGACCAATGCCATCAAGATGGGCGGCACATTTGTGCGCAAGGGCACCAACGGGCGTCTTGCGGAAACCATTCTCGCCAATGAGGAATTGACGCGTTTTTCCCGTTCCGTTTGATTTTTAAAAGGAACAACAAGCAGGAGATTTGGCGATTTCCATGTCAGTTCAATGTAACCTGAAAGCCCTTGCTTCCTATGTTCCGGAGCAAACAGTCACAAATGAAGAGTTGACGGCCATTGTCGATACAAGCGACCAATGGATAGTGGAACGCACCGGCATCAAGTGCAGGCACAAGCTGGATGTTGCCCAGCAGACTTCCGATCTTGGCCTGTTTGCGTCGCGTGAGGCTCTTTGCCAGGCAAATATCGACCCGCAAAAACTTACCCATGTGATTGCCGCAACCTGCACGCCAGATTATCTCACCCCTTCCATTGCCTGCATAATTTCCGGAAAAATTGGCGCCGGGCCGATCATGGCTTTTGATTTGGGCGCGGCCTGCACCGGCTTTATTTATGGCCTTTGGCTTTGCAGGGCCATTCTTGCATTCGAACCGCAAAGCCACATCCTGTTTGTCTGCTCGGAAGCAATGACAAGAAGGCTGAACTGGAAAGACAGAAGCACTTGCGTGCTTTTTGGCGATGCGGCCGCAGCCTGCGTTCTCTCATCGGATGCTTCCCAATCCATAGGCTCGGTTCGCGATGTAATTTGCCAAAGCGACGGGAAATTGCGGGATCTGATCACAGTTGGCGGTGGCACAGCCTGCCAGTATGTTGCGGAACAGCCCGTTGATGAAAACTTTTTCCTTTCCATGCAGGGGCGCGATACATACAAACAGGCTGTGCGCAGCATGGTCAATGTTTGCAGCGCAATATTGAACCGCAACAATCTCGGGATTGACGACGTTGATCTTTTTGTGCCGCACCAGGCCAATATGCGAATTATCGAAGCCGTGGGCGCAAGGCTTGAAATTGCCGGCGACAGGGTCTTCACCAACGTTTCGGAATACGGCAACACATCGGCCGCTTCCATTCCCCTGGCCCTGACTGAGGCCCGGGCGCAGGGGCGCGTCAAAAATGGTTCCAGGGTTCTGGTGACCGCTTTTGGCTCCGGCCTGACCTGGGGCGCGGCCCTGCTGGATTTTTAGGGCTTTTGCCCAATTATAAAATTTCTTGAATGAAAATATCCATTGCAAATGGATATTTTCATTCGCCTTTGGCTGTTTGTTATAATTGCGGCAGCAGTTTTGAATATTCTTCGCTTTTGACCTGATTTTTAATAAAATTCGTGGCTTCCTTGCGGTTTCCAGAAATTGTCGTCACCATGAAAATGTCGTCATAGCTGGTTATAAAGGCCTCACATGGCTTGTCATCGCGAATAAATGTAAAGGTATATTGGCCGTTTTTCGCAACTGGCGGTTTTCCGGCCCTGAATTGTTCCGCAAACATCTGCGCAATGGTTTTCGCATCCGCTCCGCCCAGCTTTCCCAGAACAAGCATTACCGCAACGCCGCCGCTGTTGGACTTGAAAACAGAAGTAACCGTTCCCTGATTTTCCGTTGGCGGGGTAACAACTGTCCAGCCAGGGGAAAGAGTTACTGTATAATATTGGCATTCAAAAACATTGGGGTTCTTTTTTTCTTCCGCGGCATTTTCATCCTTGCCGCTTTTTCCCCCTGTTTTTGTCTCCGCCTCTCCCTTGTCAGCTGTATCACCGCCCTTGCCTTCATTTTTGTCCTGGCTTGTGGAAGCCGATGTTGTGGAAGAATTGTCCGCCATGGCCGGCATGGCAAGAGCCAGGAACAACAGGCAGATGATTATTTTTTTCAGCATGAATTCTCCTTCATGATTTGGCATTTGCTTTAAAAATTGTGGATTGGCCAGCAGGATCTTCAACTTGTCCGGCCACAACAAACAAATAAGGTTTTCCCTTGCAAAATTCAATGCGGCAAGTGGATTAAGCTATTGCCGGCTTTGGACAAAATTGACAAAGTTGATTTTGCGGAAAATATTCGTCAATCCCGGCGGTTGATTTATCAAATTGTGCCAGAAGCCCTCTCCATTTATGGAGAGGATGAATGGCTCCCAAGGCTTTCATTTCAAAAAACTTGACATCCATTCCAACCCTGTTAATCTCATCCCTGGCGGCAGGGCATGTCGTGTCAGCCTGTGGAGATATAGTGAGACCTGGGGGAACAGGCGGCTGGTTCCGGCTGTAAAATTCCCCACTGGGAAAAAATACGCGAAAACCAGGCAAAATTATCCCTCTCGGCAGTCTCAATGAAGCAGGAACCCTCCTGGATAGCTATAAACGTTATCGGCAGGAAGTCCCTCACTTTAGAGCATTTATGCAATGAAATTGCATAAATGCTCTAACGCGACTTTGCCTGCAGAGGAGCGCGCGAGAATACCTCGCGGCAAACTTGCTTTGCCGTCAAGAGATATTCTAATGCGTAAAATGCTATAGTGAGGGGAGGATGTCACTACTCAAGGAATGGTCATGATCCGAATTCAGGAAATTCTGGACAAGGTAAGCGAAAACAATCCGGAAGCGAATATAAAGCTTATCCAGCATGCCTATGTGTATGCCGCAAAAGCCCATGAAGGGCAGACGCGTCTTTCCGGCGAACCCTATCTCTCCCATCCCCTGGCTGTTGCCAATACCCTGGCGGAAATGGGCTTTGACGAGCCCACGGTTGCCGCCGGCCTCCTGCATGACACGGTGGAAGACACCCGGGCCACCATTGAGGATATAGACGAATATTTTGGAGAAGACGTTGCCGACATTGTTGACGGCGTTACCAAGATCAGCCTCATTCCCTTTGAGAACAAGGAAGAAGCCCAGGCCGAGAATATCCGCAAAATGATCCTGGCCATGAGCCACGACATGCGGGTCATCATGGTCAAGCTGGCAGACCGGCTGCACAACATGAGCACCCTGGATTTTCAGAAAGCGCACAAACAGCGCCGCATAGCCCAGGAGACCATGGATATTTACGCGCCCCTTGCCAACAGGCTGGGCCTGAATGTGCTGAAAAGACGCCTTGAGGATTTGAGCTTCAAGTATTTGCGACCCGACATCTATAACCAGATCGACCACTGGCTCGATACCCACCAGGTGGTGGAAAAGCATATCATCGACAAGGTGGTAAGCCGCCTGGAAGACCTGATCAGGGCCAATAACATTTCGGGCGAAGTCTATGGGCGCATCAAGCACAAATACAGCATTTACAAGAAAATGCAGTCCCAGTCTCTCACCCTGGATGAAATGCACGACATCATGGCCTTCAGGGTGCTTGTGAAGGATATCAAGGACTGCTACGCCGTTCTTGGCCTTGTGCATTCCCTGTGGCGCCCCGTCTATGGGCGCTTCAAGGATTACATTTCCATGCCCAAGGCAAACGGCTATCAAAGCCTGCATACAACGGTCATCGGCCCGGAAGGCGAACGCATCGAAATCCAGATTCGCACGGAAGACATGCATCGCCAGGCCGAACACGGCGTTGCCGCTCACTGGCTTTACAAGGAAAACGGCAGGGTCAACAGCAAGGATCTCGAACAGTTTTCCTGGCTCAGGGAAATTTTTGAAAGACAGGGTGAGGAAACCGATTCCCGCGAGTTCATGCACTCGCTGAAAATGGATCTGTTCAAGGACGAGGTTTACGTCTATACCCCGGCCGGCGATGTAAAGGAACTGCCGGAAGGAGCTACGCCGCTGGACTTCGCTTTCCTGATTCACACCAAGGTTGGCCAGCACTGCGCCGGCGCCAAGATCAATGGGCGCCTTATGCCCCTGGGCACCGAGCTGAAAAACGGCGATATTGTCGAAATCGTTACCGACCCGGCGCGCAATCCCAATCGCGACTGGCTCAAAATGGTCAAGACAGCCCGGGCCAGAAGCCGCATCCAACGCTATCTCAGAACCGAGGAAAGGGTTCATGCCATCAACCTTGGGCGGGAAATGCTCGAAAAAGAGGGACGCAAGGTCAATTTGAATGTTTCGAAGGCAATCAAGGAAGGCCATTTGAGCCTGGTTGCCGAGGACATGAATTTTGATAGCCTGGATGACCTGATCTCCTCCGTGGGTTACGCGCACACAACGCCGCGCAAGGTCTTGAACAAGCTCTATGCGGTCTTGCATCCCGAAATGCTTTACCGGAATGTGGCGGAAACGCCCTCGGTCAAGGAGACGCAAAAGGAAGCGGCCCGCAAATCCGAAGGGGTTGGCATTTCGGGCGTGGACGGCGTTTTGATGCGCTTTGCCAAATGCTGCAATCCAGTTCCCGGCGACCCCATTATCGGCTACATAAGCAGGGGGCTTGGCATAACCGTGCACCGGGCCGATTGCCCCAATGTGGCAAACATGGAGCCGGAAAGACTTATTTCCGTGCATTGGGAAAATGGGGAGAACAAGCCCTACGAAGCGGGAATTTTCATCATTGCCCAAAATATCCACGGCGTACTTGCCCATGTTACGGAAATTTTCGCCAGGCACGAGGTCAATATAACCCACCTTACAATGAATACCCATGTTGACGGCAAGGCAAAAATCAAGCTCACGGTAGAAGTCGATAACGCCAGCCAGCTATATTCCCTGATCGAGAATATCCGCACGGTGCCCTCAATTTACGAGGTTGTGCGCGCTTCGGAAGATAATCAGGAATAACTAAGATTTCAGGCTTCATGCCGTTTGGGGCAGCCCAGACAGGCTATATCGGGTTGGCCGTCAAGCAGTTTTTTGCGGAATGCGGCAAATTCCTCTTTTTTCCATATTGTGAGTGGATCCTCTTTCAGGGCGTTTCCGAACACCCGGATTTTTTCCTCCATTTTGCTGCCGGGCACATTGAGATAAACGCAGGGGGAAATATCGCCGTCTGCGTCCACATACAGGGTTTTTGCCATATTTTCCCTGCAGCCGCCCTTGTATTTCTGTTGCATGGGTGATGGCAGGGAGAAATGAATCATTCGCCCCAGGGCCTCAGCGCGGCTTGCAACTTCTTCCAGTACTTCTCTGGTTCTGGCGATTTTTTCCTGCTCATCGGGGTAAAAGGCCAACTCCACCTGTTCTGGCAGGGCCAGGTAATCCAGGGTGCTGATCACGGCCATATCCACATCAAGGCTGTCCATAAGTTCGGGCAATTTTTTTATGGCCTCGATCCTGTCGGCAAGCAGAAGATAGGCCAGATGGATTTCCATTGGCTTGCCTGTTTGCTTCAGGGCTCTTTCCAGGTTTTTGATGCTTGCGCATACCTTTTCAAAATCTGCGCCTGCCCTGGCATTGTTGCTGGCCCGGTCTGTTCCTACAAGGGAAAAGGCAATCAGGTCCATGCCGCTGTTCGCTGTTTTGCTGGCGTTTTCCTCATCCATGTACAGGCCGCAGGAAGTGGTGGAAACGGCACAGCCGGCCTTTTGGGCGAACTTGACGAAGTCGAAGAAGCGCGGATGCAGAAACGGCTCGCCCCAGCCCTGCAAGTGGGCGCGGGCTGATCGCCTCAGGACTGGCCAGAGCGCGGCAAAGACTTCTGGCGGCATATCCCGGGATTTCCAGTTTTTGCCCAGGGTTGTGTGGGGGCAATAGATGCAGTGGGCCGTGCAGTTGGATGTTACCTCGATCTGGATGCAGTCCAGCGGCCTGCGCAGGCCGAGCAGGTCTTCTCCGAGCTGTTCGAAAATGCCCGGGCCCTTGTATTTCTTGTCTGCAAGCGGATCATTATTTGAAATGCCATCGCGTCCCATTGCTGCTTCCCCTGCATAAACTGTTAATGCCAAACAAAGCTGATTTTTGCGTAGAATTTCGGCGCATCACCCACAGCTGGCGAGACATTCCTTTAATAAAAAACTTCAATCAAAACGTGTCAAAACAAAAAGCTCAGCCAAACAGCTTTTTAAGCCAGCTGACGGGCTTTCGCCTGATCTCCCAGACGGTTTCAACGCAAGGCAAGGCAGGGGTGGCCCCCCACTTCTTTTTGAAAAATTCTATGCCGCCATCAATACCCAGCCCCAGATTGACAAGGCCATGCCCGCGCCCTTCTGCTTCTGCTATCACAGCTTCAAGCAGCAAATCCGCCACCCCGGGCGGGGCATATTCCGCGCGAAAGGCAAACATGTAAAAAGCAGTGTTCAGGGCCGAATAATCCCCAATTGCGCAACCAGCCAGCTTGCCATTTTCATTAAAGGCCGAAAACAGCACGGCATCGGGGGCATTTTCCAAATAACTATCCAGATGCTCAAAAATATATTTCGTCCCCGGCTCAATGGCCGGTCCTTTCTTTTGGCAAAGGTCTGCGGCAAGCCTGGCATGCTCACTCGTCCAGCTGTTCCTGCCGCTGCCCTGAACAATTTCAACTTCCCTGCGGGCCCGCTTGAGCATATTGCGCAATTTCTGCCCCTTGCCTGCGCAGGGCAGGGACAGAAGCCAATAACTGTCCCGCTTGACATCAGCGTCTTCTGGCGCAAGGCCCGGTTTTTTGGGCGCGATCACGGTCAAGTGATTGATGTCCTTGCGGGCCAGGGCTTCCGCAACCGCTTCATCAAGACCCTGGCAAGTATCGCTCCCATCATTGGCATAGCCAATCAGGACTCCGTAGCCTTCTCCATGATGGAGGACAAAATTGCGGCATAACTCGCTTTTCAGGCCGGAAACCGAACTGACGTATGGGAGGATCTGATCGGGCGTAACCGCACAGGCTGTTATCTGGGCCAGGTTATCTACCATTTTACGTCTCCCTTGCCGGTAATGTTCCGGTAACCGAGCCGAAGGCGCGGTAAAATGCCAAAAGGCTGCTGGCGCACGCTGAAACCATCCTCAACCAGCATCTTCCTTAAATTGATCAGATGGGCCGTGCCCACAAAGACAGCGGCGCGCCCTTCTTCAAGGTAGGGGCGCATTCTTTCCCTGAAACGCTGGTCGCGCCTGCCGATAACGTATTCCGTGCGGGTGGGAAATTCCGCGCTGGAGCCAAACATCAATTCCAGATCGCCGGCAAGATAGGCATGCAGATTTGTTTTTGCTCTTTTCTTCCACTGGTCGCAGGCGCGGAAAAAGTTGAGTACCCTTTCCACAGGCAGGGAGCCAAGGGAATCGATCTGCTCCTCCAGGCTTTCCATGGCGATGATGTTCTTGCCCATATCCCTGGCCACGCGCCAGGCTTCCATATCAACAGAATTTTTCCAGCCCTGGCGCTCCAGAAACGCGGTCCAGAGGGAGAAAAAGGCATGCCAGTACCTGGCATGGCGCAAAAGCCAGCGCACATCCTTCTTTTTCTTTACGGCCATACCCAAAAATTTGCTCAATTTGTCCTGCGGCCCCCAGATTGTCTTCTCCAGCCTGGCAATTTCATCCTCGCTGAGCAAATCGATCAGCGGGGTCATGTTTTCGGGCAGGGATTTGCCGGCTTCATCTACTTTTGCCATGAAAGCAGCGTCCAGCGGGCCCTCGAAAATCACATTGTCCACATTCCTGAACAGCCGGCGAAAGCTTGGTTCAAAAGAATAGTAGAAAAAATGCGCGGTACCCCCAAGCCAGGATATCTTGTCGCCCTTCTCCACTTTCCAGAGCATGGCGTATGGCTTGCGTACCGGCGCTTCACCCAGGACCTGCCTTGCCGACACATTGCCCTGGTAACGCATGAGCACCATGGCCAGGGTATGGCCCACATTTTCATTGTCCCGGGCTTCGATGTTTTCCGCCACCTGATGCGCGGAGCGGCCTTTTGCCGTCCACTGGGCCATCAAGTATGGATAATAAGGCCTTGCGCCCCATTTCAGCTTGAAACGCAGGATGCCCTCATTTACCCCCAGGCCAAGATTGACGAAATGCTTGCCGGCCTTTCGGGAACGGGCGATCATTTCCGCGAAAAGCAGGTCATGGGCATGGGGAACATAATTTCTGCGGGAATGCGCGCCCAGAATATAGCTTGTGAAAAGCCTGGGGCCGTAGTCGAGCAAAAGACAGGCCACGAGTTTCCCGTCCTTGTCCCTGGCATCGAGAAAACGCAAATCGGGATTTTCGGCGCGCATGGCCTGCGGGGTTTTGGCATAAAGTTCGCGCACCCGCGCATGCATTGGGCTGGCGCCGCTTTTTTGCAGAAATTCGGCCCATAATTGCCTGTGCCGGGGCGTGAACGTGCCTGTTTCCGATACTTCGAGCTTTTCGGCCGCTTTTGCGACGGGATTTTTCAGTCTTTTGGGAATGGCGGCATCCGCGCCCACAATATAAAAACGATCCCGTTCAACAATATCGGCCTGAAGTTTTTGCGGCAAAAAGGAACCGATGGCAAAGCAGGCTTGCGCCCCTGTTTTGTCCAGGGCCTTGTCCAGGGCCTGGGAAAATTCGGTATTATCGTATTTGCCATATAGGGGATAGGCTATGGCGGAAAGCCAATTGTCAGCCGCAAAAAAAAGATATTGCCCGAAAATGATGGCCTCGCCATTGGAAAGCGCGCTCATCAGGCCGGGGCTATGTTCTGGCACACGGGCAAAATCGGCAAGATTTTCAGGAGTAATTTTCAAATTTCTGTCTTCCGCAGCTTGTCATATTCCAGCTTGCGACAAGCGACACGCCTGAGAAGATGTCTTCGCATCCGTTTTCCAGCGGATGTGAAAAAGATCATTCGCCAAAAAGCGTGGTTTTGCTTTGCTGTCGATGCCCGTAAGCCAGCAAGCTGGCAACGGCAGCGGCCGCCTTTCGGCCGCCTTTCGGCCGCTGGATCATTCACGCCGCCTTACGCGGCGCGCCGAATTGGAAATCCGGCGCAAGAAGCTGTCTGGAGGCAGCTTCTGAATCCGGAGCGCGGAAATCAGATCCTGGCAAAAGCCTGCTCCAAATCCTCCAGAATGTCATCCACATTTTCAAGTCCTGTGGAAAGGCGCACAAGCCCGGGCGAAATTCCGGCTGCGGCAAGCTGCTCGTCATTGAGCTGCCTGTGCGTGGAGCTTGCAGGATGCAGAATGCTGGTGCGGATATCGGCCACATGCACTTCTGGCGAAATCAGCTTCACGCTGTCAATAAAGGCGCTGCCAGCTTCCCTGCCCCCCTTTATGACAAAGGAGATTACGCCGCTTTGACCGGCAGGCAGGTATTTTTGCGCAAGCTCGTGATATGGGTCGCCTGGAAGGCCTGGATAGGAAACACTTTGCACCCCGGGATGCCTTGCCAGCCACCTTGCTATCGCGGCGGCATTTTCGGCATGCCTTGCCATGCGCAGGGGCAGGGTTTCAAGGCCAAGATTTGTATAGAAAGCGCCCTGGGCTGACTGGCAGCAGCCAAGATCGCGCATAAGCTGCACACGGGCCTTGGCAATATAGGCGCCCCTGCCGAAGGCTTCCGTATAAACCAGGCCGTGATAGGTTTCATCTGGCTCGGTGAATTCCGGAAAATTGCCGTTGGTCCAGTCAAAATTTCCGCTATCGACAATTACCCCGCCAAGCTGCACGGCATGGCCGTCCATGTATTTTGTGGAAGAATGGATAACTATATCCGCGCCAAACTCAATGGGACGGCAAAATACGGGAGTGGCAAAGGTATTGTCAACAAGAAGCGGCAAACCGTGGCTGTGGGCAAGACTGGCAAATCTTTCGATGTCCAGAACGCTGAGCGCGGGGTTGGCCAGTGTTTCGCCAAAAACCAGTTTTGTATTCGGACGGATGGCCTCAGCAATCCGCTCATTGCTGTCATTCTGGTCCACAAAGGTCGTTTCGATGCCGAAACGGCGCAGTATTGAATGAAGCAAATTGAAAGTTCCGCCATATATCTTTGCCGCACTGACAACATGGTCTCCGCTTTGCGCAAGATTGAGAACAGCCAGCAGGTTTGCGGCCTGGCCTGAAGAAGCGCACAGGGCGCCAACGCCCCCTTCGAGCGCGGCGATTTTCCTTTCAACGGCGTCAACCGTGGGGTTGCCGATGCGCGAATAAAAAAAGCCGCTTTCCTGCAAGTCAAAAAGCCGGGCTATATTTTCCGCCGTGTCGTAGCGGAATGTCGTGCTCTGGCAGATGGGCACAACTCTTGGCTGGCCATTTTGGGGGCTATAACCTTCGTGAAGGCATTTTGTTTCCAGTTTCATCCTGCTTGCTCCGCTAATATCTGTGCTAATTTCTGCGGCATCCTCCCCTTGCTGAAACAAGGGGCTTTCTGTCAGCAACGCCTCAATATGGGGCTGTCGCCCAGGCGGGTTCCTGCTTCATCGAGGCTGATCGAGCCCTTTCCTCTCTAAAAGCCGTAACGGCCTGCCCGGCCGCCAATATGTTCAATGCGGCATTGCAATCCGCATTGCATTCAAATCCGCAAGCCATAAATTTGAAACCCGCTTGCGATTTACGGTTGTCTTTGAAAATGTAACCACACCAGGTTTGTTGTACCCAAGACTCTTGTCTGTTTCATCGTAATTCTCTTTTTAAGCTGCAAGAGCCTTGTTCCAGACGAAACGGCAGCAGCCCGCAAACTGGCGCATTTTGACAATTTGCAGGTAATTTGGCTTAAGTCTGAATTTGAATCCCTGCCTGATTTCCATATATTCAATATAGTTGGTCTATGAAAAATGTCAATGAAATCAGTTCTGGCAGACATTGTGTTTTCATGCTTCATGTCCATTTGGTCTTTGTCACCAGATATAGGTGTGGAATATTCACAAAAAAGGTCCTTGACGGGTTGCAAACCATATTTTCAGGCGTATGCAGGGATTTTGATGCTGACCTGGTTGAATTTGATGGAGAAAATGATCATGCGCTTCTGTTGGTTACCTGTCCACCGACAATAAATGCCATAGAATTACTGGAACACGGGGGCTGTCTTGCCAATGACCGGGGATAATGTTAAATTTGACCAGTTTTACCAATCTGGCCACATGCCCGGTTTCATGCGCGGAAGGAATTATATGCTCAATATGGTTCATTTTTGCCGGCGATTCCCTATGAAATTCTTTCCCTTTTTCGTTTCCAGGATTTTTGTAATTGCCTGCGTGGTCATGGTTCCCGGCTTTGCCAGCGCGGAGGTTGAATTCAAGGCCCGCGGGCACTGGATGTGGGGATTTAATGTCGGCAATGTGCATGACCAGGAACATTCGGCGGACAAAGACCGTTTCCAGGCCGTGCAAAGGCTGCGCACAATATTCGAGTTTGCCGCTTCGCCGCAGCTTGGCGGCGCAATCCAGCTTGAAATGGGCAAGACCAATTGGGGCCAGGCCCACAGCGGGGGGGCGATTGGCGCGGACTCTGTCCTGACAAAATTGCGCCACGCATGGCTTGACTGGACAATTCCCCGCCTGGACACCAGGGTGCGCATGGGTCTCCAGCCTGTGAACATGCCGTCTTTTGTCAATGGCTCGCCAATTTTTTCGGAAGATACCGCCGCAATAGTCATTTCTCAAAATTTCACGGAAAATATCGAGAGCGTTTTTTTCTGGGCGCGCGCTTCGGCCGCAAATGAAAATCCCGGCGCCAACAGCCTGCCGCCTTATAATGAAATGGATTTTTTTGGCCTTGCCATACCTTTCAGTTTCGACAAAATTCGTTTCACGCCATACGGCATGTTTGCCAATGTGGGGATTAATTCCATTGGCAGCCGCCAGGAATCTGGAGATGAATGGGTGCTTTCCCCCTACAAAAGCTCCCTGCGCGCAGTTGCCGCCAACCTGACTCCCGTGGGTGGGCCCGATATTCTGGCCAACCCGCGCCGGGCAAACCAGCTTGAGCCATGGGGAAGCGCCTGGTGGGGCGGAATCGGGGGCAAGCTGGATTTTTTCGAACCTTTCTCCCTGGCCGCGGAAGTCGCATGGGGCCACGCAGGTTTCGGTTCGGCCACAGTGGATGGCAGGACTTTTGAAATGCGGCGCGCAGGCTGGTATGGCGCGGCACTGGCGGAATACAAGCTGGACTGGATGGTGCCCGGGCTGCTTGGCTGGTACTCATCGGGTGATGATGACGATCCCTGGAACGGCTCCGAACGCATGCCAGTGGGCAAAAGCGGCAACCGCAACTGGAAAGTCCTGAGTCTTGCATACGATGGAACCCCCTTCTGTCCCGATGGGGGCGCGATGATTCTCAGTCCCAATGGTACCATGATTGGCACATGGGGCCTGGTGGGAAGATTCAGGGACATGTCTTTTGTTGAAAATCTTTCCCATACCTTGAGGGGCGGCTATATCCGCGGCACAAACAACCCGGATATGGTTACGCGCAATCCCTTGTTCACGGATACGACGCCCGGCGGCTATCTTACATACGGGGACGAAGCCTTTGAAATCGACATCGAGACAAAATATGATATCTACGAAAACCTGTCCCTCGTTCTCGACGGGGCGTGGCTGCGCGTAAACTGGGACAAGAGCGTCTGGGACGGCATAAACGGCAACCTCGAACAGAATTTTCTGCGTCTGGGATTTACGGCTTACTACAAGTTTTAATCATGGGAAATTTGCCTGTGTCCTCATCCACCTTCAAACGCGCGAAATTCTTTTATATAAAACTCCTGGCGGTCTTTCTTTTAATTGTGTCCGTGCTGATTGCTTTCTTTACCATGAAATTAAGGACGATAATTGAAGATAACGTGCTTTTAAGCGTCCATGAAACCGCCTTGCATGACAAGCGCGCAATCCAGGCTTTCATGGAATTTTTTCTGGACGAGCTTGCGGGCATTCAAAAACGCATTGTCGCCAGCGACTGCAAAACCATAAAGGAGCTTGAGACAAACCTCAATCTTGAAGGCACAAGCACCAATTTTACCCGTATTTTCATGCTCGCGGAAGACGGCCGCATTTTTACGGACAAATTCCTGATTTACAAGCCTGGCCAGGATGGCATTGGCGGCCGTTTTGACTTCAGGAATCTCTTTTCGGGCAGCGACAGGCAGGAGCTGGTGATGCGTTTTGACGACAATGCGAAATTCGCGGGAATTTCGCGAGAAGCCATGATGTACGCCCTGAAACTGGATGATTACAGCGTTGGCAATATCAGGATGAAAGCCATAATAGGCTTCACGAATATTGACTTCCTGCAGCAGCACATGATTATAGACGGCTTTATCAGGAATGGAAAACCCTACAGCTACAGTTCGATTATAGACACGGGCGGCTCGTATATCGTCGGAAGAACAAAAGACATCTACCTCAATAATGACACAAATTTTTTCAAGCTTCTGCGCAATGCCAAAGACAGCACGCTCACAGAGCGCCAGATCAGGGAAAACATGTTGCTGCGCAAGGAATTCAGTTTTTACGCGGGGGAAGGGAACAACAGGAAGCTGATCTATTTTGTGCCCTTTGTGGAAGATAAAACACCACAGCCGGACTGGTATTTTATCATGGAGGTGGATAACCGCTATCTTGCGGAGCGCCAGGCCACTTTTTCCATACTCGGCCTCTCGCTGCTGGGCATTGCGATGCTGGTGCTCCTGCTGCTGATGTTCTACGGCATCCGCACGCGCAACAAACTGCACATGGCAGACGAGGCCGTACGAGTGCGCAGCGAGTTCCTCTCCAGCATGAGCCATGAAATCCGCACACCCCTGAATGGAATCATAGGGCTTAATTACCTGGTTTCAACCCATGTTGACGATCGCGGACGACTGGGGCAGGTCAAGGGCTGGCTCGAGAAATCGAAAAGTCTGTCCAACCACCTTCTTTCGCTGCTCAATGATATCCTGGACATGTCCAAACTCCAGGCAGGCAAAATTGAAATCGTCAATGAGCCTTTCTCCCTCACCCGGATGCTTGACGATGTGGTTCTCATGCAGAGCGCAAATGCGGAAAAAAATGGACTTGTTCTCACATCCGGCATGGATGTGCCTTATCCGGATATATTGGGCGATGAAACAAGGCTAAAGCAAATTTTGCTCAATATTATCGGCAATGCCATAAAATTCACGCCAGCAGGCGGCTCCATCAAGATTGACGTCCGTCAGGAACTGGCCGATACCGTTCATGTGCGAACCATTTACCGCTGCGCGGACACAGGCCGGGGCATGAGCAAGGCATTCCTGCAAAAGATATTTGACCCCTTTGTCCAGGATAGCCGCGCCAAATCCGACACAACCCTCCAGGGCACCGGCCTTGGCATGGCCATAACCCGCGAGCTTGTGGAAGCCATGGGCGGCCATATTGAAGTGGACAGCACAGAGGGAGAGGGCAGTGTTTTCACTTTTGAAATTCCCTCCGAAATTCTGCCAGGCAACGCGGCTCCGGTTGCCGCGCAGACGCCCCCCCTGGCTCCCGTTCATGGACGGGGCAAGATACTGCTGGCGGAAGACGCGGACTTTAACGCGGAATTTCTCATCGAGCTGCTAACGGAGCAGGGCTTTGCCGTTGTCCATGCCAGGGATGGCCGGGAAGCGCTTGGCATTTTCCGCGAGTCCGGGCCAGGGGAGTTTTCGGTCATTCTTATGGATATGCAGATGCCGGTAATGGATGGCTGCGAAGCGACCGCGGAAATCAGGAAGCTGCCCCGCGACGATGCGGAAAGCGTGCTGATTTACGCCTGCACAGCCAACACATTCAAGGAAGATATGGACAAGGCTCTTGCCAGCGGGATGAATGATTTTCTCACCAAGCCAATAAACATACAGACATTATTGCAGAAAATGGCCCAAACGATTCATCCTGGTTTCCAAAATCGCGCAGGAAACTGATGGGGAGGGCAAATGGAAAACAATTTTTTCAAAATTTTCTCCGCGTTTATTATCCCGCTTTTTATTTGCGTTTCCGGGTGCCTGAAAGAAGAACGAAAAACAGTGCGCCTGGTCATCACGACTCCAATACAGGAAATGAACACCATAAGCGATCCGTCCATTCATGACAGCCCGACTTTTCTTGCGCGGGCCGCAAACGATTTTGCCGCCCAGTATGCGGGGGCGCTGGTTGAACCGGACATAAAAACTTTCAATTATGTGGATGAAGTCAAGGCCGTAACCGGCAGTTTCGATACCGAAACCGCGCCGGATATTCTTTTTGGCGCATTTTTCAATCTCTCCGGCTACATTGATACAGGCCGTGTCGTGCCTCTTGATGATATCATCAGCCCGGAACTGCGGCGGGATATTGATGAAAAAATATGGGAAACCGGCATGCGCGACGGCAAGGTTTACCTCATGCCCTATCTGTGGATGCAGAACATCCTTATCTACAACAAAAAGCTGTTCAGGCAATGCGGCCTGGACCAATATACTGGCCAGGGGCGCGAGATTCGCAACTGGACCATTCCCCAGTGGGAGCACATCCTCGACACTCTGGCGGCAAAGCTGCCGCACGGCATTTATCCTCTTGCCATATTTGCCAAAAACAACCAGGGCGACACGCACATCATGACCTACCTGCGGGCTTTTGGCGCAAAAATATTTAATGACAAGGGCTATTTTGATTTTCAGACGCCGCCCACAATCAGGGCCCTCGCCTGGCTGCAGGAAGGAGTGCGCAAAGGCTGGTTTCCCCCCCACCCGGAAAACCTGGAAATGAAAGACTGCAGCGAGCTTTTTGCCAACGGGCAGCTTGCCATTTACATGTTCAACAATGCCAATCGCGCCATTTACAATAACCTCGACAATTACGGCTTTGTGAATTACCCCGGCAACCTGGCGACTGCCTTTCACAATGGCTTCGCGGTTTTTGACAATGGCGACCCGGACAGGCTCAGGGCGGCCAGAGATTTCATGGCTTTTATTTTCGGGAAGGATAAGTGGCGGGATCTTTCCGCCGGCAACATTCCGGCCAGCAAACGCACACTCGAAAAATACGGAAACCGCATAACCATGATTGGGGAGTTTGGCAAAAACTCGGTCAATGTTGTCGATTTCATGAACAACAGCCCCAACTGGCAGGGAAAGAAAACATCGGTGCGGAGCGTGTTCTGGCCAAATATCAACAAGCTTCTGGCCCTGAAAATTACGCCGGAAGAATGCGCGGCCGCCCTGGACAAGGCCTGCAACGCCGCCCTGGAGGAAGGCTATAAAAACCGCAAGCTCCATCAGGCAAAATGAAAAATTTTACCTGTTTTCATCTTGACAGAACACGACTTTGACAGTATATGGCTCAAGTTCATGGCGGCTTTTTTGCCGCTGCATCTCCGAGATAGTCTGCCGCGCGTTTTTTGCATATTCGGGATACAAATTTTATTCCGGCAATATGCATCGCATTTCGGCGCAAAAGCGCCGCAGCGGACGTGCCTTCAGCCGAAATTCGCATTTTGCGGGGCTGAAGCGCTCCTGGGGTGGCCGGCAGGCCCCCTTTTTTATTGCGCGGAGCATGGAAGCTATCTTGTTTGGTTGTTCCTTGTTATTCCGTTTTATGACCCAGCCGACTTTCGCGGCGCGCCGACCCGCAAAGCCGGCGAAAGAAGCTGCCTGGCGGCAGTTTCCCATACCTTCGAAATATTTCAGATGGATGAAACCGCGCTTGAGCGAAAGGTTATTGACCTTGCCGCTCCCATTGTTCAATCACTTGGCCTGTTTGTATGGGGACTGGAAATTGTTTCCGGGCCGCGCACGATTGTGCGGCTTTTTGTGGAATCCCCGCTGGCGGACGCGGCTGAAACCGGAATTGAAGGCGTTCCGGTTGCCGGCATAGACGAACTGGAACAGATTTCGCGCAGGCTTGAACTGGCCCTGGATGTGGAGGACTGTTTTCCGCATGCCTGGACCCTGGAAGTTTCCACGCCCGGTTTTTCGCGGCGTTTTTTCGAAGCCGGCCAGCTTGCGTCCCATATTGGCGATATTATCGAAGCGCGCCTTCTTGCGCCGCTGGAAAACTATCCCGGAAATCCGTCCGTTATCCGCGGAAAGCTTGCCGGCCTTGAAGATTCCATCCTCAATATTGAACCATGCGCGATTACCGGCGATGGTGAAATTATTCCCGAAAATCTCCCGCCGGCATCATTTCCTTTCGAAGCGGCCAGGCGCATAAGCCGCATCCATATTTTCAAAAAGCCGCAAAAGCCGGGCGGCAAAAAGAATGTTCCGGCCGGGAAAAAAGCGTGATGACGGCAAAAAGCCCGGCTTTTTGCCCTTCGCCTGGCACTGCATGGAGACGATATGAATCTTGAACTCAAAAAGGCCATTGACCAGATAAGCAAGGACAAGGGCATTGACCGCGACATGCTGATCGACACGCTTGAGGAAGCTGTGCGCACATCCGTTCTGCGGCGCTTTTCCGAGGACATGGAAGTCGAGGTCAGATATAATGATGAAACTGGCGATATCGAGGTTTACCAGTTCAAGATAGTTGTTGAAGACGGGGACGTGGCCAATGAGGAGACCCAGATAGCCCTGGCCGATGCGCGCGAGCACGACCCGTCCGTCCAGCTGGATGACGAAGTCGGTTTTCGCGTCAAGATTGCCGATCTGGGCAGGATTGCGGCCCAGTCCGCCAAGCAGGTCATCATTCAGCGCATGCGCGATGCCGAGCAGGAAATTATCTACGAGGAATATCGCGACCGCATTGGCGAAATCGTTTCCGGCATAGCCCAGCGCCGCGACAAGGGCAGCTGGATTGTCAACCTGGGCCGCACGGAGGCCGTGCTCCCCCGCGACGAACAAATTCCCCGCGAGCATTACAAGCGCGGCGAGAGGCTGCAGGCGCTGATTGTCGATGTGCGCAAGGAAGGACGCGGCCCGCAGGTCGTGATTTCGCGTTCGCACCGGGACTATATGGCCGCCCTGTTTCGCCGCGAAGTCCCGGAAGTCGATGATGGCGTGGTGCAGCTTATGGGCGTTGCGCGCGACCCCGGATCGCGGGCCAAGGTTGCGGTGCTTTCCCGCGAGCGCGACGTCGATCCCGTGGGCGCCTGCGTGGGCGTGCGCGGATCGCGCATCCAGAATATTGTCCAGGAGCTTCATGGCGAACGCATTGACATAGTTGTCTGGAGTCCGGACATAGCCACATACGCCCGCAATGCCCTGGCGCCCGCGCTGGTATCGCGCATTGTGGTTGACGAAGAGGAAAACCTGCTCGAAGTCATTGTGCCGGACGACCAGCTTACAAACGCCATTGGCCGCAAGGGCCAGAATGTGAAGCTGGCCGCGCGGCTGCTGGGCTGGAAAGTCGATATCTTTACCGAAACCCGCTACAACGAAGCCAATGCCATCGGTCATGGCCTTGAACAGGTGGCAAGCGTTGCGGAAGTTTCCATCGAAGCCCTGCTTGCGGCCGGCTATTCGTCTCTTGCCGCCCTGCGGGAAGCCGGTGACGAGGAGCTTTCCGAAAAGCTGGCCCTTTCATCTTCACGAATTTCCGACCTGCGCCAGGCCATCAATTTCCTGGCCCCGATTGTCGAGAATGACCCGGAACCTTCCAATGTGAAGCAAATTCCCGAAAAGGCGCGCCCTGCCCAGGATGAAGACGGGCAGGTTGAAGAAGAGATAACAGAAGAATTTATTGCCGAGCCTGACGAGTCCGGAGAAGCTGTGGAAGCAGATGAAGCTGTAAAAGCTGATGAAGCTGTGGATGGCGGCCAGGAAGACGAGGCGGGCGACGGAAAAACGAAAAATGAGTGAGGCCGGCCCGGTAAGGATGTGCGCCATCTGCAGGACAAGACTGCTCAAGGCGAATCTTTTGCGCCATGTGCGCGACAGTAATGGAATTTTGATTTTGGACGAAAAACAGACCAGACCTGGCAGGGGCTGGTATGTATGCGATAATGAAAAATGCCGGGAAAAATTTGCGAAATTCAAACCCGGCAAAAGCAAGGCAGGCCGCAAGAGCCAACGAGCGCGATAAACGCGGCATCTGGCACTGGCAAGTCTGAATGGCCAGGGCAGCGACTGAAAATGCACATTTTCAATCGTGAACTGCAAAGGCGCGCGGCACCGTGTCCCGCCAAAGAGGGGAAATTGCCGCAAGGCGGATTTGCTCCGCCGTCAAGCGGCAATTTCATGCGAAAATGCCAGTAGGGGGAAATATGGCTGAAGAAAAAATCCCGGTAAGGGATATCGTTACAGAACTTGACGTGCCTTCCAGGGACGTGCTCAAGGCTATGCGCGGCCTTGGCCTGCCGGCCAAAACCACAGCCGGATCATTGAGCCCGGAAGATGCCGAAAGGCTGCGCGATCATTTCGCGTCCCGCAAGGGCGAAGCTCTGGAGAAATCGGCCGGGCAGCCGAATGTGATCGTGCGCCGCAGGCGCAAGGATCAGCCGGCCGAACAGCCAGATGCAAAGGCTGGTGCGGAGGGGGCCAAAAAACCCGCTCCCGAAGCAGGTAAAGCAGAGCCGGAAAAAGCCGGCGCGTCACAAGCGGACACCGCCAAAAGCGATGCTGCCAAATCCCCCCAGCCAAGGGCGGAACAGGAGGCAAAGCCGCGCGAGCCCAGGGCGCAGAAATCCCGCAAATCCCAAAAGCCGATTGCAACGCCTGGCGCGCGGATTATCAGCCGGCCCGATGACATTCGCAAGGATGAGGTAAAGGCCGCAAAAGAAGCGCTTGAGACAAATATCAAGCCACTCGCTCCCACGCCGCCAAAGGAAAAACCCGTGCCGCAAAAAACTCTGGCCCAGGAAATCCGCGAAAGGGATGCGGCCAGGGCCAGGGCGGAAGAAGAATTGGCCAGGGCCACTGCCGAACTTGAAAGAAACCTTGCCCGCAAGGCCAGAGAGCAGGAAGAAGCCCAAAAGCAGGAGAGCGCTCCCGCAGAAGCGGTGTCCCCCGCCGTGGAAGACGAGAAGCAGGCCCCTGCCCAGGAAAAGAATGCCAAAGCCCGTTCCGCGCGCCCCGATGCCTCGGCCATGCCCGAAGGCTCCTCCGCCCCATCCCTGCCGTCAAGGGGCCATGAAGCCAAAAGCAAAACCGAAGAAGCCGAAAAGAAAGACGAATTACCCAGGGTGCGCGTTATTTCGCGTCCCCAGGCGCCCGCGGCCAGGGTTGCGCGGCCAGCCCCAAACTCATCCGGCAAGGGGCAGGAAAAAGCCGCGCGCCAGGGCGGCAAACCCGGCGGTGGTGGATTCCGGCCCCAGACGCCGCGCCCGACTGCTTCTGCAGCGCCCATGCCCCAGAATGGCGCTCCCATGCAGCCATCTCTGGAAGTACGCGACGGCCAGAGCAAGAAAAAGCGTCTCAAGGGCAGACGCACGGTAGATTTTCAACAGGGCGATTTTGGCCGCCATCCAGAAGAGGAAGAAAGCAGGCGCTTCAACCGCGGCAAACGCCGCAAGCCGGCCAAGGCGCCCGTGCCGCAGCCTGTTACCCAGCCAATCAAGGCCGCAAAGCGCAAAATCCGGGTAGCGGAGGCAATCCGCGTGGCCGACATGGCCCACCAGATGGGTCTCAAGGCCAACGAGATCATCAAGGTGCTGCTTGGCCTTGGCGTCATGGCAAGCATCAACCAGTCCCTGGATATTGACACAGCCACCCTGGTGGCCGCGGAATTTGACTACGAAGTTGAAAAAGCCGGTTTTTCGGAAGAGGATTATCTTGCGCCGCAGGAAACCGATGCCCCGGAAAGCCTGAAAAGCAGGCCGCCCGTTGTCACCATTATGGGCCATGTTGACCATGGCAAGACCTCGCTCCTGGACGCGGTGCGCAAGTCAAATATCACCAGTGGCGAAGCCGGCGGCATCACCCAGCATATCGGCGCCTACCATGTCAGGACAAAGCGCGGCGAAATTGTCTTTCTTGACACACCCGGCCACGAGGCATTCACGGCCATGCGCGCCCGCGGCGCCCAGGTTACGGACCTGGTCATCCTGGTTGTCGCGGCTGATGACGGCGTGATGGAGCAGACAAGGGAAGCCATCAACCATTCGCGCGCCGCGAATGTGCCCATAGTCGTAGCTGTCAACAAGATGGACAAGCCCGGCGCGGACCCTGACCGCGTTTTGCGCGAGCTTGCCGAACTTGGCCTGCAGCCGGAAGACTGGGGCGGGGATACAATCGTGGCCAGGGTATCGGCCAAGACCCGCGAGGGTCTTGACGAGCTTCTCGAACTTGTCGCCCTGCAATCCGAAATCATGGATCTCAAGGCCAATCCGGACAAGCCCGCCCGCGGCCATATTGTCGAAGCGCGCCTGGACAAGGGGCGCGGCGCGGTTGCGACAGTGCTTGTGCAGGAAGGAACACTCAAGATGGGCGACAATTTTGTCTGTGGCCCGTTTTACGGCAGGGTGCGCGCCCTGACCAACGACCAGGGCAAAAAGGTCAAGGAGGCCGGCCCATCCCTGCCTGTCGAGGTGCAGGGCTTTGAAGGCGTGCCGGAAGCAGGAGAAGAGTTCCTGGTTGTCGCGGATGACAAGCTTGCGCGCCGCATTGCGGATTCCCGCGCCATCAAGATCAGGGAACGCGACCTGGCCCACGAATCCAGGGTTACCCTCGAAACGTTTTTGGCCCATGCCAACGATGAGGAAGCGCTTACACTAAATCTTGTACTGAAGGCCGATGTGCAGGGCAGCCTGGAAGCCATTACGGAAGCCCTTCTCAAACAGAGCACGGACAAGGTCAAGCTTCATATTGTCCATGGCGGCACCGGCGCGATCAGCGAATCCGACATCATGCTGGCTTCGGCATCGCGGGCCATCATTATCGGCTTCAATGTGCGGCCCACTGCCAGAATCAAGGATATAGCCGAACGCGAAAACGTGGACATCCGCTTCTATGATATCATTTACAAGCTGGTTGACGATATCAAGAACGCCATGGCCGGCCTGCTTGCCCCTGTGCAGAAGGAAGTCTATCTTGGCCAGGCCGAAATCCGCCAGATATTCCATCTGCCGAAAATCGGCAATATTGCCGGCTCATACGTCATGGATGGCAAAATTACCCGCAATGCCGGCGTGCGCCTTTTGCGCGACGGCGTGGTTGTCTATACAGGAAAGATCGCTTCCCTCAAGCGCCACAAGGATGATGCAAGGGAAGTTGTGAAAGGCAACGAATGTGGCATTGGCCTGGAAAACTTCAACGACATCAAGGAAGGCGACCTCATAGAAGCCTTCGAAACTGTGGAAGAAGCGGCAACGCTGTAGCCATGGAAAAATCACATGCCCATGTTCATAGGCGTGCTTACTGTCGAGTTCAGCCTGGACGGCAATGACAACCTGAAGGCCAAACGCCGTGTAGCCAACAGCCTCAAACAGAAAACACGCAACGCGTTCAATGTTGCAATAGCCGAAGCCGGCACGGAAAACTCCCTGACCCGGCTTCGGCTTTGCGTTGTTTCCGTCTCCAATAGTGAAAGCCATTTAAGAGGAAGGCTGGACAAGTGTTGCCAGATGATGGAAATCACCTGTACCGAGCCGATGATCGACAGCCAGGTGGAAATTGATGTTTTTGATTGAATCCATACCAGCGGAATACCGGGAAAGGGCCGTCAAAACTGCCGCGGCTCTGTCTGGAATTGATGATGTCCTGATAGCGGCCCACATCCACCCCGATGGCGACGCTCTCGGCTCCATGGCAGCTGTCGGCTGGATGATGCAAAGGGCCGGCAAACGCCAGGTTATCTACGCGCCCACGGGCATACCCGAAAATCTGCATTTTCTCGATTTGCCGGGCGCAACCTGCCATTCCCTGCGCGATCTGCCTTTCAAGCCCCAAAGCGCCGTCTATCTGGACTGCAGCGAACCGGCCAGGCTGGGTGAAGCCCTGGGCGCGGATTACGATTCCCTGCCGTCGGTCAATATCGACCATCACCTGGGGTCGAGCGGCATGGGCAGCGTGGCCAATTTTGTCGAATCGTCCGCAGCAGCAACGGCGCAGCTTGTAGCATACGTCATCGCGGCCAGCGGCCAGAAACTGGAAGGGCCTGTGGGACGGGCCGTGGGTCTTGGCCTGATGACGGATACCGGCGGCTTTTGCCACGGCAACACCACAGCGGACGTATTTGAGCTTTGCGCCAATCTTTCGCGCAATGGCTGCGATTTTGCCCACATGCGCGAAAACCTGCAGAAAACATGGACATTGGGCAGAATGCACCTCTGGGGCCGGATATTTACCCGGGCCAGCCTGGAATTGAATGACTGCCTGGTCATTTGCGTGGTTACAAGGGCCGATCTGGCCGAATTCAGCTGCAGCAGGGATGATGTGGAAGGCGTTGTGGAATGGCTGAGGCGCCTGCGCAAGGCGCGCATTGCCGCCATTATACGCGAGGACGGCCGCAAGCTTTGCAAATTCAGCCTGCGTTCTTTTGGCGATGACGATGTTCGCGCAATAGCGGCCGCTCTTGGCGGCGGTGGCCACCGCAACGCGGCTGGCGGCACCCTCTCCGCATCACCGGAAGAAGCGAAAAAATGCCTGCTTGAAGCAGTCGAACAGATTGGGGTTTGCGGATGCCGATAATCTGTCTTGTGCTTTGTCTTTTATTTGCCGCGCCAACATTCGCGGCAAGCGAAAACAGCCCGCGCATGACGCCCGTGGTCAGGGCTGTAAAAAGCGTGGCACCTTCTGTGGTCAACATTACAAGCTCGCTCAATGTTCCCGGCAAAAACTTTTCTCCGCTGGAGCGTTTTTTCGGCCCCTGGCCCGATTTTGATCCCTTTGGCCGCAAACGCCAGTCCGGAAAGCGCAGCAGCCTTGGTTCGGGCGTAATCGTTGACGGCAAGAATGGCCTTGTGCTGACGAATGCCCATGTTGTGGCCGGCGATCAAATAATGGTTCACCTGCAGGACGGACGCGAATTTTCCGCCAGGGTAAAAGGAAGCGACCCCAGCTTTGACCTTGCCGTGCTGGAAATTGACGGCCCGGCCAATCTGCCTTCCGCCAGGCTTGGCGATTCTTCCGACATCATGCCCGGCGAAAGCGTAATCGCAATAGGCAACCCTTTCGGTTTCAACCACACTGTAACCACGGGCGTGGTTTCCGCAACAGGGCGCAGCATCCGCAATGAAAACGGCATGCTTACCGACTTGATCCAGACCGATGCCGCCATCAATCCCGGCAATTCCGGCGGCCCGCTTCTCAACCTCGAAGGCAGCCTTATCGGCATCAATACGGCCCTTGACGCGCGCGGAGAAGGCATAGGCTTTGCTATCCCCATCAACAAGGCCCGCAAGGTGATGGAAGGCCTGATCAGCAAGGGCCATCTGGCCTGGCTCTGGCTTGGTCTGATGGCCCAGGATATTGACGCCAATACGGCACGGGCCATGAATCTTGCCGATACCAACGGTATTCTGGTCAATACTGTCTATGACGACTCCCCAGCCAAAAAAGCGGGGCTTTTGCCTGGCGATATCATCAGGACAATAAATTCAGCCAAAATTTCCGATGCGCGCGACTATGTGAACGCCATGCGCAACCAGGCGCCAGGAGAAGCCCTGCAGCTTTCAATTTTGCGGGACGGCAAAGCGCGCAACATGAAGCTCGTGCCCCAGGCCTTTACTGACGCCAGAGCCGCCAGCATGCTTGAACGCCGCTGGGGCTTTACCGCACATAAGGCCAAAAATGCGGTCTCTGTCGCTTCTGTCAGCAAAAACGGCCCGGCTGCCTTTTTACGCAAGGGCGACCTGATAACTGCCGTGGGCGGCGAGCCTGTGCGCGGCATGGAAGACTTGCTGAACGCCTTTCGCCGTGAACGTATGGCCGGCCAGGTTGTGCTGCAAATCAGGCGCAATGGCAATGATTATCTGGCACGGCTGATAATTTGATTTGAAGATTGCAATCCAGATAATGAAAATGCCATCCTTTCTGGATGGCATTTTGCGTGGAAAATACAGATAAAGCCTAATCGAGCCCCATGGCCTTGCCAATCTTGCGACCCATGCTCTTGATCTTGTCAAGGGCGCTCTCGTCGCCGGCGCGCTCGAATTCCCGCAAAAGCTCTTCCTGGCGGTCCGTAAGATTTGTGGGTGTAACGACTTTGATGGCTACAAGAATATCGCCGCGTCCATTATGAGATGTATAGGGCATACCCTGGCCAGCCAGGCGCAATAGCGTGCCGTTCTGCACGCCTTTGGGGATTTCCACGCCAAGCGGGCCGTCAATGCCTTCAATTTCCACCTTGTGGCCAAGGGCGGCCTGAACGAAAGTTATTTCCTGGGCATAGATCAAATCCTGGCCCTGGCGCCTGAAACGCGGATCTTCATCGACGCTAAGGACGACATAAAGATCCCCTGGAGGGCCGCCATGAATGCCGGGCTCGCCCTCGCCGCGCACCCGCAAACGCGTGCCAGTATCCACGCCGGCAGGAATGCGCACCATGATCTCCCGCTGATCGGGAACAACGCCCTCCCCCTTGCATCTGGCACAGGGACGGCTGATAATCTGGCCGGAGCCATGACAGGCCGGACAGGGCATGGCAATCTGAAAAAAGCCCTGATTGCGGCGAACCTGGCCGCTGCCCCGGCACTGGCGACAAGTTTCGACCTTGCTCCCCTTTGCAGCCCCGCTGCCATTACATTCGGGGCAAGATACGTTTTTGGGCAGCCTGAGGCTGACTTCATCCCCATGCGCGGCCTGATTGAAAGTGATATCGAGATTATAGCGCAAGTCCGCGCCAGACTGCGGGCGGCTACGGTTTGCCCCCTGGGAGAATCCAAAAAGATCCCCGAAAATATCGCTGAAGTGGGCAAAAATGTCTTCCGCGCTGCCAAAGTCGGCATTGCCAGCCGCGCCCTGCACGCCGGCATGACCAAACTTGTCGTAGCGGACCCGCTTGTCCGGGTCGCGCAAGACTTCGTAAGCTTCGGCCGCTTCCTTGAATCTCAGTTCGGCCTCACTGTCGCCTGGATTGCGGTCTGGATGGTAACGCATGGCCATCTTGCGATAGGCATGCTTTATTTCGTCTGCGTTTGCCGTGCGGCTTACGCCAAGGACTTCGTAATAATCCCTCTGGGTCATGGCTTGTATTTTTCTGGCTTTGGGTTAATGAAAAACCTTTCACATTTCAAACAATGCATGAAACGTTTGGAAGATGTCTTCATATCGGCGTAAGAAGCCATTTTCACAGGCCCTGATGCCTGCGAAAACAGCATCTTATTTTTCTTCCTGCAAGGGCTTGTAAAGTGAAGTGTCGTCGGGCAATATCTTGCCGGCGGCAATTTCCCTGAGCGCCGTCACGACTTCCTTGTTGCGACTTTCCAGCAATGGCTCATAGCCATCGCGATACTGTCGAACACGCTTGATAGCCATCTGCACAAGCAGGAAACGATTGTCCACCCTTTCCTGGCAGTCTTCCACGGTAATGCGGGCCATATTGCCTCCGTTTTACGGCTTTGCAGTCAAGCAAATAATGCCGCCTTTGGCCTTGTAAAGTGTTTTTTTAAGAAAATGCAATGTGCGTATTACTCAAAAGCTTAATGATAATAAGCCTATCTTTTAATGTCAATTTAAAATTTTTCAGGTATTTGCCATGAGTCGCAACAAACGCAGTTATGCCCAGCAGCTGTGCGTGAAAACTGTCGGCATGACAATGCACAGGATAAAAATGATCTGGCCAGGCTGCAAAATCGGCATTGCCCTTTCGGGTGGCGTGGACAGCTTTGTGCTGACCAAAACGCTGAAGATTCGCCAGGGCATTTTGCCTTTTCGCATTGACATAATTGCCCTGCATATCAATCCCGGCTTTGCGCCAAAAGACCATGCGGGGCTTTTGCCCTGGCTTTCGCGCGAGGGCATTGCCTGCCACATTGAAACGGGCGATTTTGGCCCAAAGGCGGAAAGGGAAGGCGACGGCGCGCCATGTTTTCGCTGCGCCTGGCTGCGTCGCAAAAGGCTCTTCGAGCTTTGCGGGCAATATCACCTGACTCATCTGGCCTTTGGCCACAATGCGGATGACTTGACGGAAACTTTTTTCATGAATATATGCCGCAATGGGCGTGTCCAAGGCATGAGCATGTGCGAGCCCTTTTTTGGCGGCAAGCTGATGGTGGTCAGACCGCTTTTGCTGCTAGGGAAAAAATATATCCGACAGGCGGCGCGCCAATGGGATTTGCCGTTTTTTGAAAATTCCTGCCCCTGGTCAGGGCATACGGCAAGAAGCGATATGGCCGAAACCTTGAAGAGCCTCTATGCGGTAAGCCGGCAGTCGCGCCGATGCATCGAAAACGCGATCTGCCGCTGGCAGCTGGGCGAGAATGAGCAGGACAACAAACTTGATTAATTATAATTACTGATGACTTATCATAGTCTTTATTGAATGGAAATATCCATTAACAATGGGTATTTTCATTCATTCCCGCTGCCGTCATTTCAGCCGCAGGCCGTTTCTGTCAGCCAGCTTCGCTGGCATACGGAAATCGACAGATCATCCGCGAGAAGCAGCCTTGCCGCGCCTGGCTGCATGGCGCTGGCTTTTGGCCGTGGCCTTATGGCTTTTGGCTGCCTGGGCCTTGACTTTTTTATTGCCATGTTTTGCGGCCACAGTCTTTTTGGCCTTTTTGCCGCCTGATTTGGCTGCCAGGGATTTTTGGGCTTTTTTGCTTCTGCTTGCCTTGACGGCCTTGCTGCCCTTCTTGCGGGCTGTTTCCTCAAGACTGTCGCCGCCAGCGAAGCTATTGCGGGACAGGGCATACTGGCGAAGCTTGCCATTTTTGCCGAAAGCAAACTTCGCGCGTCCGAATTTGGAAAGCCGGCTCTTGCCGGCCAGCTGCATGCGCGGTTTGAGCAAGCCGGCATCGCGGCCGGTCTTTCTGGGATCAATGCGCTCAAGATCAAGGGGCAGCTGGTCAAGGGCCGCGGCCACAGTTGGCGCGGAATTGTCGCATACCATGAAGGAGGCATCCAGCAGGCGGCAGGCTTCCGCGCCGCGCACATACATATCGGGCGCGCCAAGAATGACTGCCAGCAGCCTGCGTCCATCGCGGGCGGCTGTAAAGATGAGATTATAGCCGCTTGCGCGAATCCAGCCTGATTTAAGGCCGTCGGCCCCGGGGTATTGTCCAAGAAGGGGATTTTTGTTCCATGTCCTGACGCCGTCATGCTCCAGCACTTTGGTATTGTGCATTGCAAGCGAATCCGGATGGGCCCGCAAATAGGCTTTTGAAAGCGCAAGCATGTCACGGGCCGTGGTATGCTGGCCATTGGCCGGCAGACCGTGGGGATTGAGGAATACGCTGTTACGCATACCCAGCCTGGCGGCCTTTTCGTTCATCATCTTCACAAAATCCGGCTCCGAGCCGCCAATGAATTCCGCAACCGCATGACTGGCGTCATTGCCGGACGATACGGCCATGCCCAGGAGCAATTTTTTCAGGGAAACTGTTTCACCGCTCTTGAGGCCCATGCGCGATCCGCCCGTGGCCGCCGCTTCCGGGCTGACAAGCACGGGGGAATCAAGGGAAGCCTTGCCTGCCGCAATTTGGTCAAATGCCAAAAACATGGAAAGAACCTTGGTTATCGAAGCCGGCGGAATTGGCGCATCCGCGTTTTGTTCAAAAATGATGGCATCATTGTCCAGATCGTACACAATGGCCGAACTTACGCCAACCAGGCCGGCCTCGGGCACGGCGGGCGCAGCCAGGGCGCGATTGGGCAGGCTCATGAACACCACGAGAGACATGATACTGCAAAGAGCCATTAAAAATGAAGCGGATGTTTTTTGCATGGTTAATCCGTACGGTCTTCCCCAAAAGCGGAAGTTAAAAAAAGTTGTCCCGGGAAAAACCGGGAAAGCGATTTATTTATAACCTGATTTAATTCTGTTTTAAAAGCAGATTGGAATACTGGCAAGCACAAATTTTTTTACTTTAAATTCGCGCTTCGTAAAAAACTACAAGGACGGGTATAAATTTTGAAACGGATTTTTTTGTCATGCAGCCCAATACGGAATCCTCTTGCCGAAAGCGAGTACCAGGTGAACGCAAAAAATGCAGCGCGGCAAAATTGAAAACTTTTATGGCTGTCACCCTGCTGTGGCATTTTACGCATGAGAATATCTCTTAACAGCAAAGCAGGTTTGCCTGAGACATTCTCGCCCGCGGCTTTGCAGGCAAAGTCGCGTTAGGGCATTTACGCAATACATGTTGGATATAAACTGAAAAGAGCCATAAAAAATTCGCCCCGGCATAACTTTACCGGGGCGATAAAAATAGTGTCGATCATTGCCGGTACCCTCCGGCATATGCAATTTACATTCTGGCGGAAATCAGAACCCAAAACACACAGGCAACACACTCAAAACGGGAAACGAAGGCCCGAATGCATCATGGGCGGCCTGTATTCAGCGCTCCGCCATAAACCCTTCCGGATTTCGAATTGCCTGAATGATCAATAACGCGGCTGACGGGGAGCGCGAGGTTTGGCCTCGTTCACCCGCAGGGTGCGGCCGCCAAAGCTGGAATTGTCCAGCTTTTCAATTGCTGCATCCGCATCGCCGTCTTCCATTTCCACAAAACCAAAACCGCGAGCACGGCCGGTTTCCCTGTCGCTAACAAGCTTGACGCTGAGGACTTCACCGTATGGTGTGAAAAGATCCCGCACCTGCTCTTCTGTAGCGGCCCAGGGGAGATTACCGACATAAATGGACTTGGACATGAAACACCCTCTTAAAAAACCAATTCTTCCGCGTTTTTTCTCCCGCAATACATTATGCTTGAACGCGGCACATGAAAACACAAAAACATGCTTTGACCATATTGTCAATCAAATCCAACCGGGAATGGTTCAGTTTTAATAAACAAAAAAGCCAAAGATTACGCCATTTTCAAAAATATTACTTTTTTATATGGATTAATTTGTGATTTTTTTCCCGTTTCTGTTGATAAAAAATTAGATCCCGATTTTCCCTATGTGTATTGGGGCTCGTTTTCCTTGATAATCTGGAAGGCTTTCATGGCTTTTACCGTGCCCGCAATGCCCTGGTATTTTTTCACGCCCGCCACGGTTGCGGTAAGCAAATCCTCCACATCCGTGTCCAGCACAAGCACATCGCCCACCTGCATTCGCAGAAGCTGGTTGCCAGTTATCGTGGTGTCGCCAAAATGAACCTTGAGATCAACCGGCGTTTCAAGCAGCCTTTCCTTGAGGCGCGCAACCCAGGCATGGTCAACTTCGAGTCTTTCGGTCTGGAAGCTGGCATGCAGTTTTGAACGGATCGGCTCGATTGTCGCGTATGGCAGACAAATGATCATCGAGCCAAGGGAAGTGTCGAGTTCCACTTCAAAAGTAATTACAACCACCACATCGCTGGGGGGAACAATAGCCGCGAACTGCGGATTGATTTCGCTGCGCACAAGCTCAAGCTTGACATCATGCACGGGACGCCAGGATTCCTCCATGTTGTCCAGGGCAATCTTGACTATCTTGTCCACCACTGCCTGTTCGATGCGGGTAAATTCACGGCCTTCGATCTTGGGCTGCGAACCCGCGCCGCCAAAGACATTTTCCACCAGGGCGAATACCAGGCGGGAATCGACAATTATGATCGCATTGCCGCGCAAGGGCTCCATCTTGAAAATGTTTATGGAGGTGGGCACCGGCAGGGAACGCATGAACTCGCCGAACTTGGTCATGTCTATGCTGATGGGGTTCAGCTCCACGCGCTTTCTGACCGCATTGGAAAGAGCGTTTGTGCAAAGACGCGCAAAACGGTCGTTGACGATTTCAAGAACAGGCATCCGGCCGCGGATAATACGGTCCTGATTGGCCAGGTCAAACGAGACAATGCCTTCCTCATCAACGGGAATATCCTGTTCGCTTTCTATCTCTCCGCCTGAAAGCCCGCGCAAAAGGGCATCAACTTCATCCTGGCCCAAAACTTTGTTCATGATAGCCTCTGTCAAAAAAATTTTGTGTCACTCATCATTGCAACAATCGGGCCAATTTACGCAAAAACACAGTAAGTTTGCCCAAAAATTTTTTCCGAATTATCTTGCCAGCGCCACGCCCAAGGCTTGACATGGCCAATAACTGGCAATATCTATCGCCAATCAGACGCGAGTTAAACGCTGTTTATCATGCTACAAGCCAGGCCAGCAATGAAAAGATATTTGTTCTTTTTGACGCTTATTGCCATTCTTTCCATATCCTTGCCCGCATATTCCGTGCCAACCGACAAAAAATCTTCCGCCAATGAAGATGAATGGACCAGCATGCCTGCCGGCGGCCGTCCCGCCTATATGGGCATTCAGGGCGGCACAATGCCCGTAAGCCTGCTTGTCGCGGGAAACGGGAAAGCCCTGCTGACTTTTGTTGGCCGCACGGGCAATGACTTTCTCGAGGTACTCAAGGCCACGGACTTGCCCCTGCCAAGCCTGCTCAATGCCACCAAATCCCATTCAAACCCGTTGCCCCTGCCCGCGAATTGCGGGCTTTTTGCAGGCAACGCCACTGCCAGCCTGCCTGTTATCGCCCTGTCTGGCGAAAAGCTGGCCGCCCATCAGGACAAATTGCAGCCCTTTGGCCTTTCCGATCAACCGCTCTGCATCGAGGGCGAAATCCTCCGCCCGGCAGCGACTTCCAAAGCCAAAAGCTGCAGGCTCTTCTTTCTGCCGGCCTTTTTGCAGCCAAAGCGCTGATCCTGCTTTTCAGAACTGCCTTGTGCCTCAATTTCTTGCCAGATGCAAAACGGGATACGTCCTGCCCGTCAACAGGGCTGCGCCCGACCAGGGAAAAACCCAGTTTCCTGTAAAAGCCAGGGCGGATGCGCCAATTATTCATCAATAATTATACTTCCACTTGTAGCCGCCCCATGTATTGGACTGGTCGGTCTTGAGCTCGATATTGCTGTGCGGGGTCAATTCCAGCTGGATGACAAAAGCCGTTGAATCCGGTTTCATGCCCTGCTGGACGCCCATATATATCCAGTCGTTGATATATTTGCCCGCTTCAAGCGTTGTGCCCGAAGCCGTCGTTTCGCCCGGCTCGCCGCCCTTGTCCGCGGAAGACGAGCCAAGCCGCAGGACATCGAGGCCCAGGGCTTTCTTCCCAAGCTGGAAAATGCCGCTGCCATTGCCTGTAAAGCCAGCCAGCTGGGCAACCGCCCCGGCAAGCTGCAGGGCCTCCAGCCTGCTAAGCTCATTTGAGCTGCGTCCGAAAAGCACCCTGGAAAGAATGTCGTCCCTTGGCAGGCTCGGGTCGCTGGTCAAGTCCAGCTTCATCTTGTTGACCGGCCCCGTTATCAGCAAGTGGGCCGTCAAATCTGGCGTTTCATTGGTCAGTTCGATATCAAGAAGCGGATTGGCAAGTGAGCCGCCCGCAAAGGTTACCGCGCCGCGGGTCAGCACAAAATTCTTGCCCAGAAAATCGAAAGTGCCCTTGTAGCAGCTCACGCTTCCTGTAATCACCGGGTCAAAGGGCGTGCCGCCAATCAGCAAGTGGGCCTCCCAAAGGCTGGTCAGGCCGCGCCCTTCCACGCTGAAGCGCGGCGGCATGTTGATGCGCACGTTCAGCTTGCCCTGTCCTTCAGGATGCGCCTTTTTGGCCGCTGCTTTTTCGGCGGCAGCCTTTTCCGTGGCCGGTGTCGAAATTGGCAGGGTTGTTACGCTGCCCCCGCCCATGGCAATGTTGTCCAGAAGCACTTCGCCCTTGTCCACGATAATTTCGCCGTCTATCACCGGTTGCGTCGCGCTGCCCGTAACCGATGCCCCGCCCGATAGCTGCACATGCACATCGCGGCGCCGCAAGGGACGCAGGCGATTGATTTTGGCCCGGATATTCAGATTATCGCCGGTGAGGGCGCCTCCGCCATTTACGGTGACCGTGCCGCCGCGCCCGTCGGACGCGCTCATGGCCAGCTTCATCGCGCCCGGAAGTCCCCCTTTCGCAGGGGCGCCGGCATCGCTCAGGGAAAGGGCCACCCTGATTGCCGTCAGCAAAACACCGACCGCGACATTTTCATAGCGGCCATTGTCGATGTTGATTCCACCTTTCACGCGCGGCGAGTCCATGCTCCCGGCTGCCTCGACATTCATGGCTATCCGGCCATTCAGGCGCATATTGGCAACGGGAACGAGATTCCAGAGCGGGCCCAGCGCGCCCTCCCAGACAACATTGGCGGCCAGCGGCCCTTTCATGTCCGGCGCAGGTATGCCGTTGGCGCTAAAAAGCAGGGGCAGACGCGCTTTGACATCGGCAGTCTTGCCGCCCAGGGCCTGAACGGTTTTTTGCGGGAGTTCCAGTTTCGCGGTCAGGATCCCCTTGTTGCCGCCGGCCGGCTCTATGGCTCCGACAAGAGACATGGTAATCGGCGCCAGCGGCACCTTTGGCACTTTCACTTCCTTGAGGCCAAAGCGGAAATTGCCTGCCGGCCTTGTCGGCGTGCCTTCCAGACTGGCCGATAATTCCGCTGCGCCTTCAGGCAGCTGCGGCACAAGAGCCTGCCAGGGCTTGAAAGACAGATCCGCAAGCCGGATGGCCAGATCGAGCTTTTCGGCTGAAATGCCGCCCCTCGCCGTCAGCCTGCCGGAAGGAATAATCCGCAAATCCACATTGCCCACGCCAAGGCCGTCGTCCCCGTATGTAACCTGCATTGGCGTGTCGGAATGCACGCCAAGATTGACAGGCCTGCCCTTGCTGCCGTCAATTGGCGGCATGGCCATGCGCACATCAAGGGCCCGGATTTCGGCCTTGCCAGGCTCCCATTTCGCGGCCACTTTCGAGGTTATGCTGCCCGTGCTTTCAACTTCCGCAACCAGCGGGCCGGCTATGGGGCCGCTGGCCGCGACCTTTGCGCCAAAATGCATTCCGGCGGCTTCCGCATTTTCAAGATTGACTTTGGCATCAACGGCCGGTTTGGCAAAAACATCTGCCAGGCCAAGCCTGGCGCCAAGTCCCCGCAGGGAAACAAGATTTTTCTTGCCCGAGGCCATGACAAAACGCGGCACTTCAATGTTGGCCTTCACATTCTGGCCGGCCTTGTCCGAGGCGAGATCAACATCAATTCTGGCGTCTCCCGAAAGGCTGTTGCCCGGCAAAAGCGCCGAAAGCGCCTCCCAATCCGCGACCTTGAGCGTAATTGAGCCGTCCAGGGCCGGTTTTTGCCCGGAATTCAGCCTGGCCGAAATATCGCCATTGCCCCGCACCCCGGCGGCCAGCAAATCAAGCTGGCGCAAGCCGGCAATAAAATCCGATTCCCCGCCAGGCAGGGGCTTGTAGAAAAGGCCGCTATTGCAGGTCAGGCTGTGCTTGTCAAGAGATCCGGAAAGCTGCAGGGCCAGCCTGGTTTCATCCGCTTCCAGGGCTTTTGGGCCCAGCGGCAGAAACAGTTCATTGCCGCCAAGATTCAGTTTCAGGTTTTTGATCGCATGGCCGGAGACTTCAATGTCCGCGCAGGCCACGGAAAGATTCAGGCTGGGCTTTTGCGTTTCTCCAGAGGCTTCAATCGCAATATTCAATGGCGCGCGCAGCATGGCCAGCAAATCCCCGGCATCAGGGGCGCCATTGGCCAGATCAAGCCTGAAATCCAGGGACAGGGGGCCGTCCGGCTCTCCCTTCGCAAAACCTGGGCCGCTCTGCCAGCTGCCCGCGCCTTTGGCCTGGATGCGGCCCGCATCCAGGTTGGGTCCTGCCAGGGTGATCTTCAGGCCATCCGCCGGACCGTAACCGGGGCACGATGCCAGGGCCTCAAGGCCAAGATCCAGACTCGTTTTCCTGCCCAGCAAATCTGCGGGAATATCCTTGACCCCAAGTGCTGGTTCGTCAAGCACGGCCTTGACGGCCAGATTGGCTCCAAGGCCATTATCCCGGGGCATGGCCCTGATGTTCAGATCCAGGTTGGCAGTTTCAAAGGCAAAGTCCGGCGTCCAGACCTTTTTGCCGGCCCCGTTCGCCAGGCGCGCCACGGCATTGATTGCGGCCCCGGCCTTGTCCAGCGCAAGGTCGATATCGGCATCAGCCCGCAGCATTTGCGCCGTGTCGGGAACTTCCCCTGCCATTTTTTGCGCGTCGCCATCTTGTTTGGGCCCGGATTCGTTTTCGGCCTCCTGACGCTGCTTGTCCCCTTCAACGCCCGCCGCCCCGCCGCCAAGCAGGCTTTGCGGCAAGGTGGCGTTGACCAGGGCGACATTGTCGATTTTCACGATCGGCATCCATGATGGCGGCCTGGCCAAAAATTCGGCGCCCTGGCCGATATAGGCGCGGATATCGTCAAAGGAAAGCGGTTTTGACGGTTCTTTCGGCTCTTCCGCTGGCGGCAGGTCGGGCAGACGCAAAAGGCTGGCTTCTGTAACATTCAGCTTTTCAATATGAATGCAGCCGGGCAATTCGCGCCATTTCCAGACAAAGCTGTTTTGCGGCGCTTTCAGGAAAACTCCCCTGTCGTCCAGCGCTTCCAGGCCGGCATTGACTGTAAAAGGCAGCGAGCCGGAAAGACTGGTTATATGAAAACGCATCTTGCCGTTCGGCTGGCCGCCGTCCAGCATCTTGTTGGCCCGGGAAACCAGCCATGCCTGGCCGCCATTGGTCTGCAAAAGCCAATAGCCCCCGCCGCCAATGGCAAGCAGAAGCAGGACGAGCAAAAGGACAAGGCCCCTGAAAAACCAGCCAATGGAACGAAGCAGCAGGGATCGCTTCTTTTTGGGCGCGGCTTCAGCCTGGGGAGCGGTTTTGGCGGACATCAGAAAGACTGCCCTATGCTGATATAGAACTGGACCCGCGGGTCATCGTCAATGACATGCAAGGGCGTGGCCACGTCAAGGCGCACGGGGCCGATTGGCGTATAGTAGCGAAAACCCAGGCCCGTGCCCCAATCCATGTCGCCGATGATTTGGGGCATTTCGTCCCTGTAAACCATGCCACCGTCAAGAAAGGGGACTATGCCCACATTTTCGGCCACCATGAAGCGCGCTTCGAGATTGACGACCTGGTAGGAGCGTCCGCCAAGCGGGTCGCCATCCTTGTCCCTGGGGCCTATGGCCTGATATGAATAGCCGCGCACGGAGCCAGCGCCGCCGGTAAAATAGCGCAAACTGGCCGGTATGCTGCGCAGGGAGGATGCGCCGGGCATTCCGCCGCCTTCCACGCGGGCGGCCAGAACGATGGTATCGTCAATTTTGCCGTCGTTTTTGCGGCCAAGGGGCGCATAGTAGCCGGCAGCCGAAAAGGTGCCCGCAAAAGCGCTGAACTCTTCCTCATAATAGCCGGCAAAAGGCTTGAGTTTGAGTTCCATTTCCATGCCCTGGCTGGGATTGAGCCGATTGTTGCGGCCGTCATAGCGCAAACCGCCCTGCGGGCTGATAACGGCATAGTCGTGGGCGTCGTGCTCGTTATCCTTGAGGCTGCCGCCTTCCGCGTAAATCGAGAGGCCGCCCCACCAGTTGCGGGCCAGTTTTCTGTCCAACCCAAGGGAGCCGCGCGCAAATTGCCTGTCGTATGCATCGGTGTTTTCCCAGAGCGCGGCCCCTTCGATCAGCAGACGCTGATTGCGGTCAAGAAATGCCGGCTTTTCAAAATAAGCCTTAAGGCCCCTTTCCTCCTGGGAGATTGGCGCGTCCAGATAGAGCTTTTCGCCATTGCCGAAAAGGTTGCGATGCTCCCAGGCGCCCTCCACGCCAAAACCTGTATCGGAATCGTAACGCGCGCTGAAGCTTACCGAGCGGGCAGGCCCTTCCACCAGGCTGATATTTGCCGGCAGGACAACCGCGCCTTCATATTCCCCGGCGGCTCCGGTTTTCAAATCTCCTGCATCGGCTTTTGCCTCCACGCGGTTGAAGAGGCCCAGAGAGCGCAGATCATTGGCATAATCCTCAAGCAGATTGTCGTCCCAGGGTTCCCTGCCCCGTCTCCAGGGCACGAGACGCCGCAGGTATTCCCGGCTCACGGTCTTGTCCCCGGATATCACGATATCGCCCATGACCGCGGCCGGCCCCGGGTTTATTGTAACGTCCGCATTGAGCAGATGCCCGGGCTTGTCCAGCGTATAGACGGTTTTTTCCACCTTCGCGAGCGGATAGCCGGTTTTGCGCAGATTGTCCGGAATGGCGGAGACGGCGGCCAGCATATCATCGGCCACAATGGGCTTGCCGGCTTCCACTCCCGGCACTGTTTCGGGAAATGACGGGGGCGGCAGGGCTTCTTTTTGCAGTCCCCAGAAGCCTGTTTCGCGAAAACGGTTGCGAAAGCCCTCAGGAATGACGGGTTTGGGCACATAATGCACGAGCGCATGGCCGACCTTGTATCGCGGCCCGGCAACCAGCTTTAGCGTCACCAGGACTGGCTTTACCTTGTCGTCCATGCTGAAGCTGGCCTCGCCATCGTAATAGCATTGGGACTGCAGCAGCCTGATTGCGGTTTCCTGATCCTCGCGCGCGCGCCGCTCCAGGGCCAGGACGCTGTCTGGCGCTTCCTTTTCCAGCTGCGCAAGCTGGCTCACGCCCCGCATTTTATCCATGAGATACTTTGGGCCGTCCACAACTATTTCAGTCTTGTAGGGCACGGGATCCCCCTGCCATTCCGCGGCCGCTTTTTCGCCGGCGGCGGCATCCGCGCCAGCGGCGCCGGGGTCCGTATCCCTGCTCATCAGGCCGCAGCCGCAAACCAGATTGATCTGCGCCACAAGGCAGATTTTGACAATGCAAAACGCGAATTTGCCCATAAATTTGCCCATAATGACAGACTATTTTTCCTGGTTATCGCTTATCATGTTCGCCTTATCGTAACTCCTGAAATTTTTGCGCGCAAGTCAAAAAAATTTCCAAACTTTATCTATAAACTATATCTGTTTGATATTATTTGATAAAAATAAGCCATCCGCGCTGGGAAAGCGCATTGCGCGGTTTGCCAAAGACGATTTTGTTGATATATGGCATATCTGTATTCCGTATTTTCAAAAATGGAAGGTTTTCCCGATGAACTATGATGTTGTGCTGCACCTGGACAGCAATGACCCGGCAAAAATGCGGCTGGTTTTGCGCAATGCCGCGAATTATCTCAATGCCCTGCCCGGCGAGGATTTTCAGCTGCACATTGTGGCCAATGGCGGCGGAGCCGTCCTGTTTACGGACGACCACGAGGTTTTTCGCAAGGAAGCCGCGCTTCTGAAGGAAAGGGGCGCGCGCTTCAAGATTTGCGCCAATGCCCTGGCCGAACACGGCATCGACCCGGCGCGCGTCTGGCCCGAATGTGAAATCGTGCCGGCCGGACTTGTCGAAGTTGTGCGCCTGCAGCGCGAAGGCTTTGCCTATATCAAGCCATGAACAAAAAATTGTCGGCCAAAGAGCTTGCCGCGAGAGCGCAGAAAATTCTTGCCGAACGCTATCCCGACGCGCCAGCCGCCCTGCTTTACAAGAATCCGTGGGAATTGCTCGTGGCCGTGGTTTTGTCGGCCCAGTGCACCGATGCGCGGGTGAACATGGTTACGCCGGACCTGTTCGCGCTCTGGCCCGGGCCCGGGGAGCTTGCGCAAACAAGCCAGGAGGAGCTTGAAGGCGTCATCCGCTCCATTGGCTTTTTTCGCCAGAAGGCGAAGAATTTGCGCGCCGCCGCGAAACTTGTTGCCGAAAATTTTGCCGGCCAGGTTCCCAGAAGCATGGAAGAGCTTGTCTCCCTGCCCGGAGTTGCCCGCAAGACCGCGAATGTGGTGCTTTTTGGCGCATTCGGCATAAACGACGGAATTGCTGTGGACACGCATGTCAAGAGACTGAGCTATCGTCTTGGCCTGACGGAGCAAACAGAACCGGAAGCCGTGGAAAAGGATTTGACCGGACTTTTTCCGCGCGAGGAATGGGGCAATGTCAACCGCCGCATGGTGCTCTTTGGCCGGGAGGTTTGCATGGCCCGCAAACCTGACTGCGGCTCATGCGGGATGCGGGAATTCTGCATGAGGCTTGAACCTCCCCGCAAAAAGGCCGCGAGAGGCAGACCATGACCATGAATCCGCTGCTCACCAACAATGAGCTTGAAATAATAGAATTTCTGATCGACGAAAAACAGTCCGATGGCAGCACATACAGCGGCCGCTATGCCATCAATGTGGCCAAGGTGCTGGAAATAATCCGCATGCCCCAGGTAACGGCCATGCCGGGAACGCACGATCCCGCGCTGATGGGCTCGTTCAACCTGCGCGGCCGCGTAATGCCCCTGCTCAATCTGGCTACCTGGCTTGGCAAAGAAATGATCGTCTCGTCGAACGACAAGGTGCTGGTGACCGAATTTTGCGGCGTGAAGTCCGCTTTCCTGGTATCTTCCGTAACCAGCATCCACCGCCTGGCCTGGGATCGCATTGAGCCGCCCAACAAGTATGTGCAGGCATTTTCACGCGACAGCATCACCGGCATTTTGCGCATCGAGGACCGTGTGCTCTTTATCCTGGACATGGAAAAAATCCTGTCCAGCCTGGACAAGTCCCTGGATATGTCTAGAATGGAGCCGGAAAATATTGTGGAAATGCCGGAGCAGGTGCGCCTTTTGCTGGCCGACGATTCCAGTTCCCTGCGCAAGATTGTGAAAGCCTATCTCGAAAAGTCCGGCTACCAGGTTACAACCGCCAGCAATGGCAAGGAGGCCTGGGAATATCTTTCCAGACTGGCCCAGGCCCAATCCAGCCAGCAGGAAGTTCACGGCCCGGAAGTGTCGGAAATTGTGGATCTTGTCATTTCGGATATCGAAATGCCGGAAATGGACGGCCATGCCCTGACCAGCAAGATTCGGGAAAATCCGGCCCTGCACAAGGTGCCTGTCGTGCTCTTTTCCTCGCTGATAACCGATGCCCTGCGCGCCAAGGGCATCAAGGTGGGCGCGGACCGCCAGGTTTCCAAGCCCGACCTTGCGGGCCTGGACAAGATTGTCAAGGAAATCATGGATGAGAAGCTTCACCATAACAGGTAGCGGTCTTTTTGCCGCGCCAAACGCCGGTCCAGGACCGGCCTGATTCGGCAAGCCTTTAGCGCCAGCCCCTTGCGATGAACATTTTTGCCTACAATCCCACGGACGTGCTCAGCTTTGTGCTGACCATGATGCGCGTGAGCATAGTAATGTTCATGCTGCCGATTTTCGACACCAACAATATCCCGACCCTGGTCAAGGCCGCGGTAACCTTTGTGTTCACGCTCGGCCTCTGGCCCAATCTTGCCTTGTCCGGGGCCTTGATGCCCCAGCATCCTTTCGACCTTCTGCTGATGGCGCTGGGCGAGGTTTTTATCGGCCTTGTCCTTGGCATGGCCGTCAATTTTCTCTTTATGGGCATCCAGTCCGGCGGCGAGCTGCTCGGCTTTCAGATGGGCTTTACCATGATCCAGTTTGCCGACCCGCTATCCGGCAACCAGGTCGGCCCCACAGCCTTCTTTATCTGGATGGTCAGCCTGCTGACCTTTCTGGTGCTGGACGGCCATTTGTACATGATAAGGGGCTTTGCGGAATCTTTCCGCATAATCCCGCCGGGGGATCTGTTTATCGGCGAAAACATTCTCTGGGAGGTGCTTTCGCTCTCCAGCCAGATTTTCATTATCGCCATCAAGATAGCTGCGCCGGTCATGGTTGCCCTGTTTACCGTTGAGGTTGCCCTTGGGCTTGTGGCCAGAACGTCCCCCCAGGTGCACATCATGGAGTTCGGCTTTCCCATCAAGATCGCAGTGGGCTTTTTCTTTGTCGGCCTTTTGCTGATCATCATGGGCCAGCAAATCGGGATCTTCGTAGGCGGAATTGACGCCCTTTTCGCCAATCTGCTCAAGGGCATGAGCAAGCTTTTTCAGTGAAGGAAGGAGACCATGCTGACCAGGTTGCCGGTGGCTCCGTAAAACGGCATCGCGTTAAACAAAAATGGCCTTGCGGCCATTTTTGCAAATTTGTGATGTGAAAGCCGGCGCCAGGCTTGTTGCCGTTATTTGTGCCCGCTTTCCGCGGCTTTTTCCGCTCCCTTGCCTTCCGGATCATGCATGCTGACCTGGGCTGGGCCTTCAAAGCCCTGGGGAACCTGCAGGCCCAGGCGATCCTTGTAATTGATGACAATTGGCCCGGTAAGATTGAGGACAGCGTCCTCGGGGCGACCCGCCGGAATACTCACCGTAACCAGAATAGCGGAATCCTCGCTCTTTTCAAGTTTCAAAAGTTTTTGTTCCGCTTCTCCCAGCATTACGGGATATGAGGAAAGAAAACTGTAGGGATCTGCCACCAGCAACCCGACTTCCGGGCGCGTCATGCTCTGCAGGATAAGGAGGGGAGCGTCGGGGCGCAGCGGCAGGAGGGTAAAATCGTGCTCTTCCTCAAATCCCGCCAGCCCCCTGGGAAAATGAACAATCTTGTCCGGATCGATAATGCGCCGGCCAAGCCGGGTTTCAATTTCTATTTCTTTTTCGCTTGCCATAGCTCAGCAGCCACCATGAGATCTTCGTTGTTTGCCGCCAGGGCGCGGCGGTTTTCATCTATAACCCGCTTGTAAACTTCTTCGCGGTAAACCGTGGTCTCCGGCGGCACGTCAAGACCAAGCTTGACCTGCTTGCCCTGAATGCCCAAAACGGTTATGCGGATGTTTTCTCCCAGGAAGAGGCTTTCTCCCGGGCGTCTAGTCAGTATCAGCATGGCCTTCATCCATTGCTTGTTTCCAGAAATCCTTTCAAACCATATTTATGAGGTTTCTGTCAAGCCAATACTTGCGGTTCCTGTCAAATTTGCCGCAAGGCCCCCGTCAGGAGGCGCTTCTTGCGCCTTTGTGAATTTTACCTGTGTAATTTGCATGATTGCATATTATGCTGCAAAAACAATACCGTTCGCAGGCGGCGCAAGGCAGTGAAAATTTGCGTCCGGATATCTATTTTTTTGACGGGGCCGCTTTCATTTCGGGCTGAACGTCGCGCACCGGGATGGATTCCCGCGCGGCTATCTGCTCCGAGCCAATAAGCTGCCTTGCCTGCTCGATGCCGCGCGAAATATCGAGAATGCGCTGGTCGGCCGCAAGCGGCGAAAGCTGGCCGGCTTTCTGCCGGGCTTCAACCTGGGCAAGCTTTTTCTGGTAGCACTGCAATGCCACTGTTCCCGCCGCCTGGCGAACCGTAAGGCCGGAAACGTCGCCGTCAATCTTGTCATAATATTTGGCAAGAAGCATATTTTCCCGGGCATTGCCTGTTCTTGAGCTGAATCCGCCGGAAATGCCGCCGGAAATCGCGCCAGACGCGGCTCCGACCGCTGCGCCAATGCCGGCGTCGGAGACATTGCCGCCACTGAAAAGCAGGCCAAGCAAAAAGCCGCTGACGCCGCCAATCAATCCGCCGCCAATCGTACCCTTTGCCGCGCCCATGAGCGGCGTTTCCTGGGACTGCATTTCAAGAATTGGCTGCTGGCATTCCGGATAATATGTTGTGTAGTTCTCGCCGGTATTTTTGGCGCACGCCGAAAGAACAAGGCAAGCGGCCAGAAAGAGGGGGAAGACTGTGTGTTTTTTCATCTCGCACGACCATTGTTTTTCATGATTCTTCGCAATGCCTGATTATGGCTCCACAAAAATCCTATGCCAAAAGCGTTCTCCCGGCAATCGCTTCCTACCCTCTGTCATTCCACGCTTCACGATACACATCCAGGTATTTGCGGCACATTGACCTGAAATCAAATTTTTCGGCGACAAATTCGACATTGCCTTTCAATTCCGCATGACGCCCGCCGTCCGCGACAAACCGCTCCATTTGCCCGGCAAGCCGCGCAACGTCAATTTTGCCATCTTCCGTCAGTTCAAGCAGTTCCCCCGCCCATTTGTCCTCACGGCGGAGCATGAGGGGAATATCGCCCAAATTCGTGGCCAGGACGGGAATTTTCGCCTGCCAGGCTTCCAGAATGACCATTGGAAAAGATTCCCCCCTGAACATGGATGGCAAAAGCAGCATATCCGCCATGGACAGAAAAGCTGGCACATCCGACTGCAAACCCAGAAAATGGACATGATCTGGCGCATTGTCCTTCATCTCCTCATAAACCGGACCATTGCCGATAATCATCAAATGAACTTCCCTGTTCATGCGCCTGTTAAGTTCATTTGTAGCGGCTATTGCCTCCTTCCAGCCTTTTTCCGGAATGCCCCGGCTGCAGATGGCAAAGACAAAGGCATCTTCCGGAATATTCCAGTCCCTCCGGGCTTGCGGCCTGAAGCTCCTGTCCTCAACCGCATTGGCAATTCTGGTGAAAACCTGCCCGTCTGCCAGGCAATGCTTCCTGAACGGCGCGATATTGCCTTCCCCCACATAAACCCAGGCGTCCGTGCCCAGCAGGTATTCCGCAATATCGGGATAAAAATTCTCCATCAGCTCATACATGCCGTGCATGGTAACAATGTGCCGGAATGAATTTGTATATAATCTTGCCCTGGCAACCCTGGCATCAAGCCGGCGATGATGGGTATGGAAAATATCCAGCCCATTGTCATGAACAAAATTGTAAATGTCCCTTGCGGCAAAGACAGGGATGCTGGCTGAAAGCCTGGATCTTATCCTGGCATTTCGCTCTTCCGCGGCAAAATCATAAACGCATACGGGATAACCCAGCTTTTTGAGGCCATTGGCCAGGGCAATGGGCAACATTTCCCCGCCGCCCGGCGCAAAAGCATAAAGGCCCATGGCAATATTTGGCTTGCGCCGCCGCATGGCCTGGCGGATTTTCGCGATATTATAGAAATCGTTAAAATTTGCCCTTTCGCCGAAAAGGGCCTCGAACCTGGCGCGCAGAACCTGAAAATTTTTCAGCAAAATATGCGGCTCAAGCCTGTAAAGTTGGGCTGCCGCAATGGCCGCCTTTTCATGTTCCCTGAAATATTCCGGCTTTTGCTGGAAGCCAAGCGAAGTCGAATCGGAATGAATCCTGTAATAATTGCGGGCCGCATTGGCATGGCAGACTGTTCCGCCGCTGATCAGATGCAGGTACAAAATCCAGTCGCCGCACAATCTGTAATCGAACCATCGGCTGGATTCATAAATTCCAAAATCCACATTGCGCATCACGCAGGAACTGACATTGACCACAATATTGACCAGGGCAAAATAATTGCGGACAAATTTATGGGCTGTCATGCTCCAGTTTTCACGAAACAGGTCTTTGGGAATGCAATCCGCATAGTTTTCCGCCGAATCGGCAATTTCCTTGCCATCCTTTACAAAGATGCTGGTCGAAAAGGAAAGCATTACCGATTCATCGGCAAAGTTCCGGACATGGCTTTCCAGAAAACCGGCGTCGCAGTAATCGTCGCTTTCAGCTATCCAGACAAGATCCCCTCTTGCCAGGGCCAGACCCTTTTGCCACTGCAGATAAGGGCTGCCGGAATTGGCGTCATTTATGGCCAGCCGGGTATTCTCCCGATGCCCTTGCCGGTACTCCTCCAGAATTCGCCTGCTCCCATCGGTTGAACAATCGTCAAGCAGGATGACTTCATAATTTTTATAGGTCTGATTATCGATGCTTGCGAGCCTTTGCCGCAAAAAAGGAGCATGATTGTAATTGGGCACGATGATGCTTACCCTGGGCCTGAAAGCGGCATCCGCCCCGGGATTGTCCGGCGCGTCCGCAACAGGGCGTTCTTCCTTGCCGGAATCCTGCCTGCCAGGCGTCCTTTTCAGCAATCGCTTCAATCTTCCGGCACCCCGGAGATGCCCAAGCTTGCGCAAGGGGGCGGTTATCCGCCAGGATCGTGAAGTAACGACCCTCAGAAGTTCGGTTTGGGCCGCATCCAGCCGCTCCTGCAAATCGGCCAGCAAAACCCTGTTTTCTTCAAGCTCGCCGGCCATTTTGGCAAGCCTGGCCCTGCCATCGTCCATTTCGTCCCCGCCTGGCGCGCCCTGGCCAGGCTTCCTGTCCGCCTGGGCTGCCGGCATACTGTTCGATTGCCTGTTCACTTCGAAATTGCTCCATTTGTCATTACAATACATGCAAAATATTCATGCTGCCCCACTGGACAGCTTCCATGCGCGCTATTTATAAAGGCAGCACACCCACAACCGATAAAGGAACTTGCGAATGAGCACTGATAAAGCCCAACAAGCCGCCATGCAGCCGGAAGATCCGGGAGATGGCGGAAACCCGGATTTTGCCTGTCAGCGCGGGGAAGAGACTTCGCAAGGCAGTCCTGCGCCAAAAGCCGAAAAAGAAATTGCCAGTCTGGCCGCGCGGCTGTCAACAAACAGGGCCAACTTGCGGATTTTGCTTGAGCTTTGCAATTCTGGCAAGCTTCCCGGCCACGGCCGCAGGCAAAATATGCTGGCTGCCGCATCCGGAAAAGCCGCCGATATCTGGCGCGCCACAATGGCCGGGGCCCGCAAAAACAGGATTGCGCGGCTTGCCGGCAAATTTTTCCAGGCCTGGCAAAAAGGCGGCCTGCGCTTTGCCCTGCAAAAAAGCGCGCGCAAACTGATGCCTTCCGGACGGCTCGGTCTTTTTCAGTCTGCCCAAAAACGCCTGGCCGAAAAAGGCGTTTTCGAGGAAGAAAAAATTGTGCCGCTCAAGGAATGCGTCAGGCTTGTCGCCTTTTATCTGCCGCAATTCCACACATTTCCCGAAAATGACGCCTGGTGGGGCAAGGGCTTTACCGACTGGACCAATGTCCGCCGCGCCAGACCATCATTCACAAATCATTATCAACCGCATGAACCGCTGGATGACCCGGGCTATTATGACCTTGCGAACCCGGAAATCATGCGCCGTCAGGCAGATCTCGCGCGGCGGCACGGCATCCATGGCTTCTGTTTCCATCATTATTATTTTTCCGGCAAAAGGCTGATGGAAAAGCCCGTGGATCAATTTGTGGCCAACCCTGATATTGATATCAAATTTTGTCTTGACTGGGCCAATGAAAACTGGACAAGACGCTGGGACGGACAGGAAAATGAAATTCTGATTGCCCAGCAGCACAGCCCGGAAGACGATATCCGCTTCTGGAAGGACGCCAGCCGCTATTTTGGGGATCCGCGTTATATCCGCATTGATGGGCGCCCGCTGTTTCTGGTTTATCATGCCGCATTGTTTCCCGATATGCGCGCGACACTCTGGCGCTGGCGCAAGTGGTGCGTGGAGCATGAGGAAATCATTCCCTTTTTTGTCATGGTGCAAAGCTTTTTCAACGAGGATCCAGCCGAATACGGTTTTGACGCGGCAGCGCAGTTTCCTCCCCATATTCCCGGCTTTATTCCGCCCGAATATGAAAGGGATTACGAAGTCGAAGGCCTGGCGGCAAATTTTGCGGGTGAAATTTTCGATTATGAAAAAATGGGCAAATTCTGGCTTTCGCGCCTTTCCGACAAATACATCAATTTTCCGGGCGTATTCCCATCCTGGGACAATACTCCAAGGAGGGGCCAAAAAGCCAGGCTGTTTTTTGGCAGCTCCCCCGCAAAATATGAAAAATGGCTGGCCGCCGCCTGCGCCTACGCCAAATATGAGCTTCCCGCATCCTGCAACCTTGTCTTCATCAATGCCTGGAATGAATGGGGCGAGGGCGCCTGCCTGGAGCCAGACAAAAATTATGGCTATGCCTGGCTAAACGCCACCTCAAGGGCGCTTGAGGACGGCCGCCGCCCCTGTCCGGCGCTGCCCCTCGACAGGGAACACAGACTTAAAGTCCTGTTTATCGGCCACGATGCCGGTTTGTCGGGCGCGCCAAAAGTCCTGCTCAACATTCTCCGCTGGCTTGCGAAGCATACATCCGTGCAAGCCCGTCTTGTCACATTCAACGAGGGCGCCCTTTCAGGAGAATACAGCGCGCTGTTTCCAACTCTTGTCTGCCCTCCTGAAAAACTTGATTCCAGCGTCCTGGAAAAATTTTGCGGAGGCAGGCCCGATCTTGTTTTCGGCAATACGGTGGTGGCGGCCCGCGCCTATCCCGCGCTTGCCGCCTGGGATGCGCCCTTCATCACATACGCGCATGAGCTTGAAATGTCCCTGCAAAAATACGCCTCTCCCGAAATTATTGCCTGCATGGCCGAAAAATCAGCCCTCATCCTCGGGGCCGCGCAGGGCATTTGCGATAACCTGGTTCAAAACCACGGCATAGCCGCCGAACATTGCCTGACCATCGACGCGTTTATTGAACCGTTCACGCCCGCAAGTTCCCTGCAGAAAAAGGATCTCAAAAACAGGCTGGGCATCCCCTCCGGCAAATCCCTGGTCATGGGTTGCGGCTCCCGCACCCGGCGCAAGGGTTTTGACCTGTTTTTGCAGGCAGCCCGGCAAATTGCCTCCCTGAATGACAATGTTCACTTTTGCTGGGTGGGAATCCCGGAAAGCGAAGAAGACAAAACCGGGGCCGACCTGATTGAGCAAACCCCAAATCTTTCCCTGCCAGGAGAAGTGGCAAATCCGGCAGACTGGTTCAGGGCCGCGGATGTTTTTTTGCTCACATCCAGGGAGGATCCCTTTCCCCTGGCCTGCCTTGAGGCCGCCTCCTGCGCGCAGCCCGTCATCTGTTTTGCGGGCGCCGGCGGCATGCCGGCCTTTATTGGCAATGATGCCGGACGCGTTGTGCCCGCCCTGGATGTGGGCGGCATGGCCAGGGCCTGCGCCGAATTGCTGGCCAATGACGATTTGCGCCAAAAACTTGGGCAAAGGGCGCGAACAAAGCTTTCAAGCCTCCATTCCACGGATTCCGCCGTGCCGCATATTTTGCGGGCAATGCGCAGGGTGGCGGGCAAATTGCCGCCCGTTAGCGTGATTGTGCCCAACTACAATTATGAATCCTGCCTCGGGGACAGGCTGAAATCCATTATTGGGCAGACTTGCAGGGATTATGAGCTGATCCTGCTTGACGATGCCAGCACGGACGGCAGCGCAGCCATCTTGCGGGACTTTGCGGAAAAATCCGGCGCCAGTCTCACAATCAACGCGCAAAATTCCGGCAGGGTTTTCAGCCAGTGGCAAAAGGGCCTGGAAATGGCAAGCGGGCAATATGTCTGGATTGCGGAAGCCGACGATTTGTGCGCGCCGGATTTTCTGGAGACAATGCTGGGCCATGTCGGGCCAGAAACCAGCCTTGTTTATGCGATTCCGCAAATCATTGACGGGGACGGCAATATTTCCGCAATTGATTACAGGCAAAATTACCTGGCTTACGCCAGTAATGAAAGATGGATAAAAAGCTATGATGTGGCCGGCAGCGAGGAAGTTTTTTCCGCCCTGGCCATAGTCTGCGCCGCGCCGAACATTTCGGCGGCCGTGTTTCGCAGGGACGCGGCCAGCATGGCCATCGGGGAGGCGCAAAAATACAGATGCTCCGGGGATTGGGCTTTTTATCTCTGCCTGGCCATGCAGGGCAGGATTTCATATTGCCATGAGGCTCTTGCCTTTCACAGGCGCCATTCGGACAGCGTGGTGGCAAGGGACCAGACTGAAAAAGGCGAAACGCTGACTGCCGAAATAAAAATTGTCCATGATTTTGCCAGGAACAATTTCGACCTGCCTGCCGAAACCCTGGCAAAAATGGACAACTTTGAAATGCATGTTATCAACGGCCAGTGCCAGTTTTAGAGCGTTTGCGTAATGAAATGCCGGCAACGCGAATGGATATTTTCATTCAAAAATGCTGTGATGGGGGGTGTGGGGCGGCCGCAGCCCCCAAAACAAATCAGGCAATCAGGCTGCCCGGCGCCACTTCTCCATCCACGGCCAGCAATTTCACGCCGCTGGCGTCCTCCGCGGTCAGCACCATGCCTTCCGAAACCAGGCCGCGAATCTTGCGCGGCGGCAGGTTGAGCACGGCGCAGACCTGCTTGCCGACAAGTTTTTCAGGTTCATAATATTCCGCGAGGCCGGACAATATCTGGCGGTTTTTGCCTTCTCCAAAATCAATTTCCAGGCGCAGGATGCGATCCGCCTTTGGGTGGCGTTCGGCAAGCCGGATAATGCCCGTTTTCATTTCGGCCTTTTTGAAAGTGTCAATATCAATCTCGCCTGTCTTTTCGGCTGGCGCGCTGGCGCTTTTCGCATTTTCCGCTTTTTTCTTCGCCGCGGCCTCGTGGGCCGGGTCTTCCGGCATTTCCAGGCGCGGGAAGAGCCTTGAGGCTGTCGCAAGGGGCGAGGCATTGGCAAAAGGCTCAAAAAACCGGGCTTCCCTTTCGATATCCGCGCAAGGGACTTCATTTTCATTCACTTGCTGGCCAAGCTGGCGCAGCAGGGCAAATGAAGCTTCGGGCATGACAGGCCAGAGGCAAAGCGCGATTTTGCGCATACATTCCAGAAGCACCTGGAATACAACCCCAAGGGCTTCAAAATTGTTTTCCTTCTGCAATTTCCAGGGCGCTTCCGAATCCACATACTTGTTCAGGGCGCGCACAAGTTCCCAGAGCGCTTCAAGGGCCTGGGAGGTGCGCATTTCATTGAAAAGCTGGATATAATTGAGCAGCGATTCCCGGCACAAGTCAATTACGGCCTGATCTTCCGCGCGGTATTTCTGGCAAAGGGCCGGTTTGCCATGGAAATACTTGTCGGCCATGGAAAGCACGCGGCTGAAAAGATTGCCCAGGTCGTTAGCAAGGTCGGAATTGATGCGCCTGATCAGGCCGCGCTCATTAAAACTGGCGTCCGAGCCAAAATGCATTTCGCGCAAGAGAAAATAGCGAAAGGCGTCAATGCCGAATTTTTGCCCGGTCTCGAGGGGATCGACCACATTGCCCAGGGACTTGGACATCTTGGAGTCGTTGGAAAGCCAGTAGCCATGCACATTGAGATGGCGGTACAGGGGAAGCCCGGCGGATTTGAGCATGGACGGCCAGAAAATGGCATGCGGTTTGAGGATGTCCTTGGCCACAAGGTGTTCTCCCGGCCAGAATTGCGCAAAATCCTTTCCGTCCGGCCAGCCCAGGCCGCTGATATAGGCCAGCAGGGCGTCAAACCAGACATAGCAGACGTAATCCTTGTCAAAGGGCAATTCTATGCCCCAGGTCAGGCGGCTTTTGGGCCTCGAGATGCACAAATCCTCGAGATCGCCGGATTCAAGCATGGCAATCGCTTCCGTGCGATAGCGCGCGGGGCGGATAAAGTCCGGATTCTCCTCAAGATACTGCCTGAGCCAGGGCAAGTAGCGCGACATTTTGAAGAAATAGTTTTTTTCGCTGATAAATGCCGGTTTTACCTGGTGCTGGGGGCAAAGGCCGTCCTCCAGCTCCTTTTCTGTATAAAAGCGCTCGCAGCCGTAGCAGTAATGACCGCCAAACTCGCCAAAATAAATATCGCCCGCGTCATACACGCGCTGCAAAAAATCCTGCACGGCCCGCACATGTTCGGGAGAGGTTGTGCGCACAAAAAAATCATTGGCAATGCTCAATTTGGGCCATAATTGCCTGAAGCGGCCGCTTATCTCATCGGTAAAAGCCTGGGGAGCGAGATTGTTCTTTTCGGCAGCCTGGACAATCTTGTCGCCATGCTCGTCTGTTCCGGTCAGAAACAGGGTCTTTTCGCCCTGGATCTTGTGGAATCTTGCCGCCGCATCGGCCAGGATGGTGGAATAGGCATGCCCCAGATGGGGATTGGCATTGACATAGTAAATGGGAGTGGTGATATAGAAAGAGCGCACGAAATTCTCCATTCAAGGCATTGTCTCGCCCTGGTTGTTATTCATCGTCGAAAATATTGCGCAAGTCGGCTTCGGAGCCGTCATCGTAATAATTGCCGGATTCATTTCCGTCATCGGAAGATGACTGGCCAGTATTGTCAGGAAGCCTGGGATTGAGGGCAAGCCATTCAGCGAGGCTCATTTCGACTTCCGCATTGTTTTCATCCACGCCTACCAGGGAATTGCGAAACATATTGGTTCGCAATATTTTCATCTCGCCCTTGTCGGTCTGGTATCTTTTGCCAATGCGCGGAGAGATGCGGCTGAAATTTTCATAATTTTCCTGCTCGTAGGAAAGGCAGCAGAGCAAACGGCCGCAAATGCCCGAGATCTTGGAAGGATTGAGAAAAAGATTTTGTTCCTTGGCCATTTTTATGGTTACAGGCGCGAATTTTCGCAAATGGCCGCGACAGCAGCAAACCATGCCGCAATTGCCGATTGCGCCGACCATCTGGGTTTCGTGGCGCACGCCAATCTGCCGCAATTCGATCCGCGCGCGGTATTCGCGCACAAGATCCTTGACAAGATCACGAAAGTCTATGCGGTTGGGGGCTGTAAAGTAAAAAATGAACTTGCTTCTGTCAAAAAATACTTCCACATCCACAAGTTTCATGTCCAGGCGGCGATACCGGATGCAATCCTTGCAAAAGTCCGCCGCCTCCCTGCTCAACAGCCTGTTTTTTTCGTGGATATCCAGGTCTTCTTCATCGGCCATGCGAATAATGGCCGGGAGATCGCCTTCGTCTGTGCCAGGCAGCCTGGTCAGCGGGCCAGAGACAATTTCGGCAATCGCGACGCCCGGTTCGGCGTCAATGATCGCCAAATCGCCCTTTTTGCAGATTCCCTCTATGGAATAATAGCCGGTCTGCCCCAGGGATCTTGTTCGTAAACCATATATTGGCATAGATTTGCTTTCTGTTTTTGAGGATGACGCGTATTCCGATTTATAACGAATCGAATTTCCATATTTGTGTCATATCCCAAAAGCTGTCAATAGGGCGAGACCGGGGCCAGCCCCGCGCGAAAAGAAGCCCGGTAAAATCCTTGCGCGGGGATTATCTCCGGAACTGGCTCCCGGGAATAAAATTTTTCACAAAAGGCGATTCGCCTTACGACTTTCTCCAATATGCGCTCATCGGATCAATCTGGATTATCGGGTCATTAATTCCCCGATCCTCACGAAATTCATCGACAGCCTTTTTGCAGACTTCAAAGGTCAGATAATCGTCAATAATGACAACCCCCCCCGGCACAACCTTGTCATAGAGATTTGTCAGCGCGTCCATCGTCGATTCGTACAAGTCGCCGTCCATGCGCAAAAGAGCAAGCTTTTCAACCGGCGCGACCGGCAATGAATCCTTGAACCAGCCCTTGAGAAAGACAACATTTTCCTCAAGCAGGCCGTAACGGGCAAAAGTTTCCTTCACCCTTTCCAGCGATATTGCCAGAACAGGATATTTGTTCTTGCTGAAATCAATGCCTTCGTCTTCGTTCTTGCCCAAAGGCAAGCCCTCAAATGAATCCGCCGCGAAAACCTTGCGATCAGTCATGCCGTATGTCTTGAGGTAGCCTTCCATGAATATCACCGCGCCGCCACGGCAAACGCCGGTTTCAATCAGATCGCCCGGGATATTCTCGGCGCGGATAATGTCGAGGCAGCTTTCGATATTGTCCATTCTTTTCTGGCCTATCATGGAATAGGCGAAATCCGTCTGGTTGCGGAAATTTAATTGCCGCGTTGAGCCGTCCTGATTCCTGGATGGAATCAAATACCAGGCATTGCCAAATTCCTTGTTTTTGCGAACATGCTCATATAATTGCGGCGCAAATCTTTTGGGATCGACAAGCACATTCCAGTTTATTTTCTGGTTGGTCATGCCCTGCATGGCCAGGTATAAAAAGCGCACGTCGTCTTCGAGATAAAAATCGCCCAACAGACTTTTCTTGAGGGTATAAAGATAGAGCTTTTCGAGGGATCTTTTGGGAGAACATTCCGATGGTTCGGCAATATTTACTGCTGGCTCTTCTTTTCTGCCGGCAAGGGTGTTGGTACCCCCCCCAGCTCCAATGCCTGTTGAAAAGCTCCAGCAAAGCTTCCGAAGTCAGTTTTGGTTTGCTGGCAACGGCATACAGGGCAAAATCCCCGTTGCCTCTTTTGATGGCAACAGAGCCAAAACCGGCCTGCATCAATGCTTTTTGTAAAGTCCTGGCCGTGAAGCCCATGCGGTGCGCCATATAGGGCTGTCCGTTGGCCATTGCCAGACGCCAGCCATACAAAATGTCCATGGGACAAATCGGCAGGCCGGCCCCTGTATGATATGCCGGCTCGTCAAGCTTGTCCTGGGCAACAAGCCGGGCAACCTGCTGCAAGTCCGGTAGCGTAACCACCAGATAGCCGTCGTCTTCCAGAACGCGCAAAAATTCGCTCATCGCGACAGGCAGTTCATGCGGCACAAGATGCTCGAGATTGTGGCTGGAAAATATGGCGTTTACGGATCCGGTTGCAACATCCTTCATGTCGGTCATCGTGCCGATAATGTCCGGCTGAACGGAAGCCTCGACATCCAGCCGTATTTCCTCCCATTCTTCCGGATCAAAGCCATGCTTTCCAAGAATATGCTGCGGCCCGCATCCGATATGCAATAGCTTCTTTTTACCGCTGTCCTGTATGCTCATTTCTCTGCTCCCACATCATTTTATATAATCCCGCCAGTTCGCGGCCAAAGCCCTCATAATCCATCAATTTGCTCTGGCGCATCCTTTCGCGCAGGCCCTGCGCCAGGCCAGCCAGCTTTTGCGGCTCATTGGCAAGCGCGGCCGCTTTGCGCACATATTCCTCCACATTTTCCGCGCAAAAGGCTTCACCAAGGCCAAGCGTCCGCATTGTGCCATAGCCAACCCGCCCCATTGGCGGGCGCGCCCTGAGCG
>Ga0209694_1000309_pt1 | contig 86377 bp, 101 predicted proteins | sample GluameincwithD2O_FD_187499 | JGI IMG/M metagenome (GOLD analysis project Ga0209694, IMG submission 187499) | Mouse cecum microbial communities from Vienna, Austria - Glucosamine amended microcosms incubated with D2O (SPAdes) (version 2) | ecosystem: Host-associated > Mammals > Digestive system... | reverse complement strand
CTTAAAGGATATTGTTTACTTTTCAATGTACTTTGTATCCTCGGATAACTTCTGAGGACGTTTTTAATTTTAGCACAACCGAATATATTTTGTCAACACATTTTTCAAAGATTTTTAAAGTTTTTTTAAAAAGTTTTTTGCTTTAAAAAATGACCTAAAAATTATGATAATTTGTTGTCGATTTTTTATGTATTCTGTCTGTGACTGTCCTGTATTCTAGCACCATTTTTTATCAATGTCAACTACTTTTTTTAATTTTTTTAAAAATTTTTTAATCAATATTAAATTATTACTATTTATAGTGCTTTCTCTTTTATAATATATAAAGTTTATGCATCGCTCTTGTGTATGCTACATATAGTAATTTCTTATCTAATATATCCTCTGTATATTTATTTTTATCTAGTATTATTACTGTATCAAATTCTAGTCCTTTTGAATAATATGAAGGAACTATAGTTATTCCACCTTCATATTCTTTAGATTTACTTGATATTATTTTTATATCGATTTTTTCTTTAAGTTCATTATATATTTCTTCAACCTCTTTTTCATCTTTACCTATTATAGCTATATTATTGTTTCCTTTTTGCGATTCTTTATTTACTATACTTATTATATTATCTATTTTATTATCATTTGTTTGTATATATTCCACTTTTTCGCCATGTCTTAATATCGGTTCTGCTAATTGTAGATTATATTTATCTTGTATATCCTCTAGTATCTTTTTAGCTTCTTCCATAATCTCAAATGTTGTTCTATAACTTTGAGTCAAATATTCAATATTTCCTTCATTATTAAATATTTCTTTATTAATTTCCTTCCAGTCGCTGTTTCCTCTATAATCATATATTCCTTGTGCTGTATCTCCTAATATTGTTAATGATTTGTTATTATCTAGTATTTCATTTAAACTATAAAATAAAAATTTGCTAAAATCTTGTGCCTCATCTATTACTATATGCTTTAGCTTTATTTTGCTTTCTATTCCTAATATTTTATATTGTAGATGTAATAATGCAGCGATATCTTCATATGCAATTTGCTTACTTTTCCATTTTCTCATGTAATCTACAATATCTACCTCCACTTCTTTCATTAGGTTGCTATCTTGAATTATTTTTTTCAAACTTTGTAATGGTGTTGGTATTTTTATATTTTTAATATATTCGTTAGCAATTTTATTTGCTTTTCCGTTGCTCAATTCTTTTATATATTTTTCATAATCTTCAAATATTTTTATTCTTTCTTTTTGCTTTTCCTCATTTGTTAAATCTATGCTTAAGTTTTTTATTCTTTGATTTCTTCTTTCTGTAATTTTTTGTATTATTAGTTCGTTGTTATTTTCTACTTTATTTTTTAAATAATTTCTTAAATTTTCAATTCGTGTTTGTAATGGATATCTATCTCTGTTTTGACTTAGTGTTTTTTGTATATTTTCATAACTAATTAATTTTATATCTTTTATATAAAAATCTCTTTTTTCTAATATGTTTTCTTCTAGTATGTCTAAGTAATTGTCTATAATCTTTTTAAATTCAAAACTCCCTTTAAATTTTGTAGTTTTTTCTAATATTTCATAGTTATTTACTTTCTCTACTATTTTTACTAGATTCTCACTTGAATCTTCTACTTCTATCTTATCTTTTATAATCTCTATAGCTAATTGCTCTAGTGTGTTTTGTTTTACATAATCTACTCCTAAATCTGGTAAACTGTCTTTTATATATCCCAGAAAAAACTTATTTGGAGCTATTATTAAAAATTCTTCTGGATTAAATGTCTTTTCATATGTGTATATTAAATATGCTATTCTATGTATCGCTACTGTTGTTTTTCCTGATCCAGCTACTCCTTGTACTATTAATGGTTTGAACATATTAGCCCTTATTATTTGATTTTGTTTTTTCTGAATTGTTGCTACAATGTTTCTTAATTTGCTATCTGATTTTTCATTTAAACATTCTTGTAGTAATTCATCATTGGCTGTTAATGTTATGTTATTATAACTTTTTAATGTTCCTTCTTCTATTTGATATTGCCTTTTTAATGATAGTTCTCCTTTTATTTTTCCTTTTGGACACATATATTCTGTTGTACCAATTTCTCCATCATAGTATACGCTTGATATCGGAGCTCTCCAATCTGCAACTGCTACATTATAATTTTCATCAAATAGATTGGTCTTTCCTATGTAAATTTCTTCTTTTTTCTTTTTTTCTTCTTTAAAATCAATTCTTGCAAAATATGGATTTGTTGTCGCTCGTTTCAAATTTCGCATTTTGGTTTCGTGTCTTTTGCTTAGTATTTGTAATAAAAAATCGTCATCAGTAGTTTTAGTGATATTTTTTTCAATAATTTCTTCTTCTCTTAGTGCTTCTTTTGCTAATTCTACTGTTTCTTTTAAGTGTTTTTTCTCTAATTCTAATTCTTCTTTTTCGTTCATTTTTTACCTCCTTTTATTTTTTAATTTAAAAAACTTGGAACTAAGGTAGTTTTCTTTAATTCCAAGTTTATTTTTATTTTATTTAATTCTGTGTCATTTCTTCTTCGCTTCGCTCACTGCGCCGCGTATACTTCGTACGTTATTTCTTCTTACTGGTCAGCTAATCTAAAATATAAAAAATATAGCTTCGCTATATTTTTTATATTTTTGGTTGGGCTGGCTAGATTCGAACTAGCGCATGCCAGAGTCAAAGTCTGGTGCCTTACCGCTTGGCTACAGCCCAATATTAAGTTAATTTAGTAAATGTTTCCGCTATTTACTTGCTGTAAACTCCTTTGTCGTTAACACCAAGTAAAGCTACAGCCCAATATTAAGTTAATTTAATATTAGTTTTGTGGATTATTGGTTAAATAAATGGGGTGGAATGTGGGATTTGAACCCACGGCCTCCAGTGCCACAAACTGGCGCTCTAACCAACTGCGCTAAATCCACCATCTCAAACGCTCTTATATTTTAATATTTTTATATCTGTTTGTCAACTACTTTTTATATTTTTTATTCTAATATTCTAAAAAACTCTAAATTAAAATTTAGAGTTTTTTCTTTTTTATTTTTCTTTCGCTAATACTATTAATCTTCTATCTGTTTCACTGGCATCATCTGTACATGTTGATAGGGTTACTTCTCTTGCACCTCCAGTAATCTGTGCATTTCTTCCATAAAATGTTGTATCTGTCATAGTTGTTTCAAATATATTATATATTTCATATTCTATTTTTTGATTTTGCTCATAATCAGTTATTATTACTTTATCGCCTATTTCTAATTCATCATTTCTTGAAAAGAATAGTGTATTTCTATAGTTATGTCCATATATTACTGTATTTCCTGGTTTGTTTAGTCCATCTGTTGTATACATTCTTGCTACTGCTATTTCTATTGATCTTTTTGTTACTTCATCTAATATATTACATTTTAAACTAATCTTAGGAATCTCTATTTCTCCAATTATATTATAATCTTCCATCTTTCCAGCTTTTTTACTTGATGAAGAAATATCTACTGATGTTAATTCTGACTTCGCACTACCTGTTTTTTTAGTACTTCCACTTATTATTTTTGGAGTTTCTGCATTTGCAACAATTTTTTTATTTTCATTTTTACTTTTACTTGCTGTATATGCCATAGCTGAGATTGCAGCTATAATTATTATAACTGCTGCTACTAGACATATTATTATTATTTTATTTTTCTTTTCTTCCATACTATGGTATTCCTTATATTATAAATTTATTTTTCTCTTGCTTGTACTATTAATCTTCTGTCTGTTTCACTTGCATCATCTGTGCATGTTGATAATGTCACTTCTGCTTTTCCTTCTGTAATTTCTGATGTTCTATTATAAAAACTTGTGTCAGTCATTGTTGTTTCAAATATATTGAATATTTCGTATGTTTTTCTTCTTCCTGTTTCATCTAATATTCGTATTTCGTCACCAATCTCTAATTCATCATTTCGTGAGAAAAACAATGTATTTCTATAATTGTGTCCATATATTACTACATTACCAGGTTCATTTAAAAGTGTTATATTAGTAGGATACATTACTGCTACTGCTATTTCTATTGATTTTTTTGTTACTTCATCTAAAATAGCACACTTTAAATCAACTTTTGGTATTTCTATAGTTCCTATTATGTTGTATCCTTCCATCTGTTGTCTTTGAGAACTATCTAAATTAACATTTACTGAGTTCAATGTTGAATTACCTTTTTGAGTTTTTTTAGATCCCCCTGAAACTTTTTTCTCAAATTCATTTGCTGCCTGTGTATATGTATCTTCTACTTTTTTCTCTTTTAATGCGGTATATCCTAAATATGATAATACACCTACTATTACAACTATAATTGCAACTAATGTAATTGTTAGTGCTTTACTTTTTCTTTCATCCATTATTCTCACCTCGAATTACAAGATTCTATACTTTTATTTTACACGTTTTACGCACCTTTTGTCAAATACATAATATAACATTTTATAACTAATCTTCTTGTCTAGCTGTTATTATTAGTCTTTCTCCAGTTTTTAGTCCATTATCTGTGCATGTAGAAAGATTTATTTCTGCTTTGCCTGTTGTATCTCTTTGATAAAAGCTTGTATCTGATGAATTTGTTGTAAACTTATTTGTAACTGCGTATTTCATTTCTACACCTGTTACATCTTTTATAAATATTAAATTTCCTACAACTAAAGATTTGTTTCTTGAGAAGAATAGACTATTTCTATAATTATGTCCAGCAAGTACAGAATTTCCCACTTGGTTTATACCATTAGATGTATATACCATTCCTACTCCTCTTTCTAATGCTGATTTTGTTGGTTGTGAAAATATTGGATATCTGACTCCTGTAGCCGGTATTCTAATTGTTCCAACTACCCAATATCCATCTATATTTACTCCATTTGTATAGTATGAGCGATTATAGTAAGAACCTCTATTATAACTTCCAGAATTTCCTGCACTTCCAGCTGATCCGCCTTGTTCTGTATTGCCGTTCGGATTTGATGCATTTTCTTCTCCGGAATTATTTGCCTCTTCCTCTAAAGACTCATTTAATTCTTCTTCTGTTATTGTTGGTATTTGTTTATCAAATTCATCTGTTATAGATTTTGCTTCATTTTCCTTTATCTTTCCGTTTATTAAATCAAAACCTAAATATCCTATAACTCCAACAATTATAACTATTATTATTATTAACAATATCGTTAAGAAATTTTTTCTTTTTGATTCCATGTTAATTTTTTCCTCCATAGATTGTGCTTTTATTGCATTAGATGTGTAGCTGTTCCTAGCTTTTCTCCTCCTAGCATATGGATGTGCATATGCATGACTTCTTGTCCGCCATCTTCTTTGCAATTATTTACTAATCTAAATCCTTTTTCAGATATATTATATTTTGTTGCTATATCTTTTACTGCTTTTAATAATTCTTCCATCGTTTTATTATCGTCTATATCTAAAATAGTATCAAAATGTTTTTTAGGAATTATTAGAAAATGTAGTTTTGCTCTTGGATTTAAATCCTTAAAAGCAATTACACTTTCATTTTCATATATAATTTCTGAATTTATTTCTTTATTTGCAATTTTGCAAAATATACAGTCGCTCATTTTATCTCCTTATTCTAAAATTGCTTTAATTCTTCTTACACCTGCTGATGATGCTTCTTCTTTTTTAATTTTAAACTTTCCTAATACTCCCGTGTTTTCCACATGTGGTCCACCACAAAATTCTAGTGATACATCTCCAATTTTATATATTGTAACTTCTTCACCATATTTTTCTAAAAACATTGCTTCTGCACCTAATTTTAGTGCTTCATCTTTTTTCATTTCTAATTTTTCTACTTTTATATCTTGTTTTATATATTCATTTACTAAATCTTCTACTTTTTGTTTTTCTTCATCTGTCATTTTAGCTGGATGTGAAAAGTCAAATCTTAGTCTTTCTTCTGTTATATTACTTCCTTTTTGATGAACGTGATCTCCTAAAACTACTTTTAGTGCTGCATTTAAAAGGTGTGTTGCTGTATGATATTTTGTTTCCATTTCTCCAGTTGATGCAAGACCTCCCTTGAATTTAGCTTCACTTCCCATTCTTGATTTTGCTTGGTGTTCTTCAAATAATTTTTGATAATTTTCCATATCTACTTTTAGTCCATTTTCTTTTGCTAATTCTTCTGTCATTTCTGGTGGAAATCCATATGTTTCATAAAGGTTAAATACACTTTGTGCATCTATTATTTTTCCATTATTTTTAACTTTTGATGCTACTTTTTCAAATTCTTTTTCGCCATTTTTTAATGTTTTTATAAATTTATCTTTTTCTTCTATTATTACTTGTTTTATTATTTCTTTATTTTTCTCAAGTTCTGGATAAAGTTCTTTAAGGCTATTTATTGATATATCTATTATATTTCCTAATTCTGATAAATCTATTTCTAATTTATTCATATGTCTTGTCATTCTTCTTAATAGTCTTCTTAGAATATATCCTCTGTCTACATTGCTTGGTCTTCCACCATCGTTTATTATCATCATGCTTGAACGAAGATGCTCTGTTACAATTCTTCTACTTTGTATGTTGTCTACTTTTTGTAGTCTTTCTAATTCTTCCATTACTGGTGCAAATATTTCTATTTCAAATGGTGTTTCTTTTCCTTGTAATAACATTGTCATTCTTTCTAATCCAAGTCCTGTATCAACATTTTGTTGTTTAAGTTTAGTATATCCATTTTTATCTTTATAAAATTCCATAAATACGTTATTCCAAATTTCAACATATTTACCACAATCACATGATGGATTACATTCTGGTGAACATTTTGTTTTTCCTGTATCATAAAACATTTCTGTGTCTGGTCCGCAAGGTCCTTCTTCACCTGCTATCCACCAGTTCTCACTTTTTCCGAAGAAATATATTCTTTCATCAGGTATTCCTGCTTTTCTCCAGCACTCGTATGCTACTGTATCTTTACTACAGTCTTCATCTCCTTTAAAGCATGTAACTGATAATTTTTCGTTTGGAATCCCTAACTCTTCTGTTAAAAATTTATAACTCATCGCTATTGATTCTTCTTTAAAGTAGTCTCCTAGTGACCAATTTCCTAACATTTCAAAATATGTTAAATGTCTATTATCTCCGACTTCATCTATATCGTTTGTTCTTACGCATTTTTGATAATCTGTAAGACGTGATCCTTCTGGATGTTTTTCTCCTAAAAGATATGGTACTAGTGGTTGCATACCTGCTGTATTAAATAATACGGATGGATCATTTTCTGGAATTAATGATGCACTTGGTATAATTTTATGATTGTTTTTTTCAAAAAATTTTAAATATTTATTTCTTATTTCAATAGCTTTCATTTCTGCCTCCTTAACAATTTTAAATTATATTATATTTTTTATTTTTTTGCAATAGAATGAGCTTTTGTTTGTCTTTGATAAAATAAAAAAACCTCTACTTAAGTAGAGGCTTTTAATATTTATTCTTCTTTTTCTTCTTTATTAGTTACTGATAATTCAACCATTCTTTCAACATAAATAACTGCATATGCATATGTTAATATAGTAACAATTTCTTTTGTTGCTACATATATATTTGAAATTGTATGTATTGTAGTTTTTTCATTTTCTAATTGTTCATTTTTGTATTCTTCTATTACGCCTTCAATTTTATTGTATTTTGCTTCTGCATCTTTATATCCTGATTGTTCTATTTGATAGCAATATACTAAGTTTACTACCATAACACCTAGAGCTACCATTATTAGTATTGTTTTGATTGGTTTAGCAATTTTCTTTGCTTCTTCTTTAGTTGATATTTTCTCTTTTTTAATTGATGTGTTTACAGCTAATGTTATTGCTAATAATGTACTTATTATAAATAGTACTGATTGATATAATATAAATGTTGCTGTAAAGTCCCAATCAACAAATTGTGGAATTACATTTTCTAGTGCGAATGAAATTCCTCCAATTATTATAGCTAAAGCTATATATTTTCCTACGAATTTGCCTACAATTTTTTTTGAATCTACTGTATCTTTCATTTCATTTCTCCTCTTTTGTTCAATTAATTTGTATTTATTTTATATATATTTTTTTATGATGTCAATTACTTTTATTAATAAAAAATAAAGATGTTTCTTATTTTAAGTTACATCTTTATCTTTTCAATATCAAGATTTTAGTTAAATGGCTTCTCATTCTTTTATATTTCTAATTGGCTTCCTAATATTCCAGCTGCAGATTGAACTATTTTTAGTTCTGTATCTGACATTCTTTTATTAGGTTCTTTTGACATTAGCACAACACTTCCTACAGAATCTCCATCTGATACTATAGGATATATTACTTGTGAATGAAAAACTCTTTCTTTGTTTTCATGCTTGCTTATTGGAATTGATAATTCGTCATTTTCTTTACTAGTATAAATTTCTTTATTTTCTATTACTTCTTCTAGTTCTTTACTAATTCCTTGTTCCAGTAAATCTTTTTTTAATCCTCCAGACACAGCTATAATTGTGTCTTTGTCTGTTATACACGCTATATGTCCTGTTGTTTTTGATAATGTATCAGCATAGTTACTTGCAAATTCTGAAAGTTCTCCAATTGGTGAATATTTCTTTAATACGATTTCGCCATCCTTTTCTGTAAATATTTCTAATGGAGAACCTTCTCCTATTCTTAAAGTTTTTCTTATTTCTTTTGGAATAACTATTCTCCCTAAATCATCTATTCTTCTTACAACACCTGTAGCTTTCATAAAATCCTCCTTGTATATTTTGTCTAATTTTATTTTGTGCTTTTTTAGACAAAATATACAGGATTGTTAATTATTGTTTGAAGAAAAAATTGGTGGTTTATATAAATCTATAACTTTTTCTAAGTCTCTAGAAAATTCTTTTAGCATAACATTTTTTATTGTTGATTCTTTTCCTTTACAATATTCATCAAGAACTGTTTTCAATTTTTTCATAAACTTATATTCTGATGTTAATATATCAGTATTTCTTTTTGCTCTGTCTATTAATATTTCTTTTATTCTTACTATATCTTCGTTACTTGCACATGTAATTCTTTGGAACATTCTATATGCATCATAATATTTGAATATTGGAAATTCCATACATTCACTTTCAAATCTATCATAAAATTGTTCCATTTGTATTGGAATATACCTAAATATTTCTTCTGCTTTTTCTCTGTACATTTTTTCTTCTAACTGATTGTTTAACTCTTCAAAATGTTTTAAAACTTCTTCCATTTCTGGACCTGTTTCATTTATCCCAATTTTTGATAATTCTTCTTCAATATTCTCACAGTATTGTGATGTTTTTACTGATTTATTCATTCCTTCTAAAAATAGATTTTTTGTTTCTTTCATATCTTTTGATATCAATTCTCTTTTTATGAAATAGCTAAAATATGAAAATAATTTTACTATATCGATTAATTGTAAATTTCCTTCTTTTACTTCTTTTATTACTTCTTCTATTATTTTTGGAAATTGCTCATCTGATATTTTCCAGTATTCTTCTGTCAGTAAACGCTTATATCCTGGAAGTTTTTCTGTATCTATTGTATTTATAATGGCTTCCATGTTTCTTTTTAATTCTTTCATGTCAAATATTCTTGTTCTTACATATACTTCTATGAATTTAAAAAATCTGTATTCTGATTTAAAATTGAAATAGTAATTATTGTCAAATTCTTTTATATAAAATTGTCTATTATCCATTAATACTCTTGATGATACTAATAGTGCTTTATATTCTTCATTTGTATTAATGTTTATAAATTTATTTTTTGTTACTTTTCCTGCTTTTATTTCAAATGATACTGCAATAGTAAATATTAACATTGTTTGTAATACTCTTAATTTTGTATTTGGATATGTTTTATTTACTGTTTCAAAAATTTTTTTAAAATCATTTAATGCATGTTTTAAAATTCTTAAGTTTCGCGTTCCACTTTTATTAAATGTTGAAATTATTAAATGCGTATTTTCTCTTAAAAATCTTACTAAATCCGGATTATTTTCAAATCTATATAATAATCCATTTATTATATAATTGAATTTCGGTGCATATTCAAATGTTTCACCTATTAATTTTTCTTTTATTCTTTCATAGTCATTAGCATTATCAAAAACATATTCTATTTTGTCTCTAATTTTTTCTACCATAGGTTTATCAACTGTTTTATTTAGTTCATTTTGTTTATCTAGAAGATATGTTGCTATAAATGTTTTCATTTCTAAGTTTGAACTTTTAAATTTAGTTGATAGCTCTTTTTCATTACATATAATTATTGTCTTTATATGATCATGTTCAACGAAATTGTTTATATAACCTAATATATCAACAACGTCAACATTTGCTCTTTCCAAATCATCAAAGCATAATACTTTATCATCTGTTGAAAAGAAGTCTCCATAATCTACTTTTTCTCCATTTTTGGTAACTCCGAAAAAGTTTGCCATATCCAATCCTGTTTTAGCATATTCTGGAATCGTTGTTTGTCCATGGGATTCCATATATTTTTTTAAATTTTTATCCATTAGTTGGGTGGTTTCTATAAATATCTTTTTGCTAATTTCTTCTAAGTTTGATATTCCATATAAAGACATATATATTGTTGTATATTTTTTCCCATTTAACTGTAATGATTCAATTTTGTTTTTAACTTGATGGTTCCAAAAATATGTTTTTCCGCTTCCCCATTCTCCATTTATCATTACTGCATAGTCTGTATAATCAGCTCTTACGTAATCTAATATGCTTTCAACTAAATCTTCCAATTTTTTATCCTTTCTTGCTTTTGCTAATTACTAATACATCAGCTTTCTTCGGTTTTCCTTTTTGTAATTCTTTTATACATTCTTTTACTGTACTTCCTGTTGTATATATATCGTCGAATAATAATATTGCCTTATCTTTTATATTGTTATCTACTAATTTATATACATTAATTATATTAGTTTTTCTTTCTTTTTCTGATAGTGAACTTTGTTTTTTATTTTGTTTTATTTTTTCTAAACAATTTAAATTTTTAACTTTTGTTTTGTTTTCTAAATCTTTAGTTATAAGTTCTGTTTGATTATATCCTCTTAAATTTTTGTTTGATTTATGCATTGGAACTGGAACTATGAAGTCATATTCTTCTATTATTTTTTTCAATTTATTATCTTTTATAATTAATTCTGTAAAAAGTTCATTTAAATATGGTTTATCTTTAAATTTAAATTGTAGTAATAACTGTTTTATTTTTCCTTCATAAAAACTAATAAAGTATAATTTTAAATTTTTCTCTTTTATTGTTTGTATTATTAGTTCTTGTTTTAATATTTTGAAACATTGCGGACATATTGCTTTTTTATATATTTTTCCACATATTGCACAAGATGTTGGAAATATTAAGTCTATAAGTTTTTTTAGCATTCATTTTCTATTTTATGCCACATTTTTATTATAACTAATTTATTTCTTTTAGTAAATCATTTATTTTAGATTTTAATCCTGTATTTCTTTTTTTACTATCTACGTTTTGTATCATAAAATCTATTATGTTTTTACTTCCCACTATTACTAATAATTTTTTTGCTCTAGTTATTGCTGTGTACAACAAATTTCTTGTAAGTAACATAGGTGCTGCTTGTGGTGCTGCTATTATTACAACATCGAATTCACTTCCTTGTGACTTATGTATTGTTATGCTATATGCAAGCTCTAATTGGTCTAATTCTGAGAATTGATACCATACATTTTTTTCATCATCAAAAACAACTTTTACTTGTCTTTCTGATAAGTCAATTTTTTCTATTCTTCCAATTTCTCCATTAAATACACCTGTTGAGTTTTCATAAGTTCCATTTATCTGTCTATCCCAAAAAATATCATAATTATTTTTAATTTGCATTACTCTGTCGCCTTCTCTAAAAGTTGTATCTCCAAATTTCTTTTCTTTTTTTGAATCATTTTCTGGATTTATGTTTGCTTGTAAAGTTTTGTTTAGTTCTTTAGTTCCTAACAATCCTTTTTTAGTAGGTGTTAGTATTTGCATATTTTGATAAAAATCATAATTTCCAAATTTCTGTAGTCTTCCTGTTGTAAGTGATATTACTTGTTCTAGCATTTTTTCTTGAGATGCTTGTTTTATAAAGAAAAAATCATCATTTGTGCTTTCTGATTCTTCTTTTGAAATAAAACTTTCTCCTTTATTTACTTGGTGAGCGTTTAATATAATTTTACTTTGTGCTGCTTGTCTGAAAATTTTATCTAAGTTTGTTACTGGTATTTTTTCAGATTCTATTATATCTTTTAGTACACTACCTGGTCCTACTGATGGCAATTGATTACTATCACCAACTAATACTAACTTGGTTCCCATATATATAGCTTTTGTTATGTAGTTCATAAGAAATATATCTACCATGGACATTTCATCTATGACAATTACATCTGCATCTATTGGTGCAAAATCTGTATCTATATTTTCTAATTTATTATCTTCTATTTTTCCTATATCTAGTAGTCTATGTATAGTTTTTGCTTCTTCACCTGTTGATTCAGACATTCTTTTCGCAGCTCTTCCTGTTGGAGCACATAGTACTACTTTGTATTTGTTTATTTTATATATGTCAATAAGCGCTTTTATAATTGTAGTTTTTCCGTGTACCTGGTCCACCAGTTATTATACTTACATTCGATTTATTTACCTGTTTTAAGGCTTCTTTTTGCTTTGGTGATAAGTTAATAGCTAATAGTGCTTCTTCTTTATCTAAAACCGAATTAAATGATTTTATGTTTTTTATATTTTGCGTTTTCTGCATCATATATAATCTTGTTGCAATATTTCTTTCTATTCTGTTAAACTCTTCTAAGAATATCCATTCTTTATCATCTATTTTTTCTTCTATAATTTTTCCTGTCATTTTTAAGTTAATTATTACTTCATCTATGTATTCTTCTTTAGTTGATAATTTATTTTTTACAAATTCATACAACGCTTCTTTTTCTACGCAAGTATTTCCATTATAACTTGCTAGTATTAATCCATATCTAATACCAGCTCCAATTCTTTGATAGCTATTTATATCTATTCCTATCTCTAATGCCATTTTATCTATTTTAAAAAAATCTACACCATATGTTATATCAACTAGTATATATGGATTTTTCTTTATTTCTTCAATTGCATCTTCTCCTAGAGCTTCATATACTTTTTTACTGTTGCTTGCATTTATACCAAATTTTTCTAGAAATCCTACAATTTGCCATAGGTCCCATTTAGAATTAAATTCTTCTGCCATTTCTTTTGCACCTTGTGATGATATTCCTTTTATTTGTGCTAACTTTTCTGGTTCAAATTTGAATATAGCTATTGTTTCTTCTCCAAAGGTATCTACTATTTTCTTTGCTGTACTTGGACCTATTCCTTTTATTATTCCACTTGCTAAGTATTTTTCCAAAGCTTCTTTACCCTCAGGTAATTTTTTTTCGAATGTCTCTATTTTAAATTGTCTACCATAATCTTGATGTGTTACAAACTTTCCTTCTAAGCTTAAATAGTCTCCTTCGTTTATAAATGGTAGATATCCTACTACAGTAAATACTTCCTCTTCTGTTGATAACTCTGCAATTGTATAACTATTTGTTTCATTTTGATATATAATTTCTTCTAATTGACCTTCTAATTTCATAATCTGTTCCTTTTCCTATGTAGTCTATCAAAAAAATCTTTTTTTTACAATATTTCATTTATTTTTCTTATATTTATGTTATGATTCTTTTTTTGAATTTTAGTTAATATTTCATAAGTTTTATCTTTTGAATTATCATCTATAATTTCTAAGTCTTTTATTTCATCAAATTCGCTTTTTATTTTCTTTATTAACATTTCAATATTTTCTTCTTGATCTTTTATAATAATTTTCATTTTTATATTGTTATCGAATTTTATTTTTTTGTATATATATGTATTTAATACGTCTTTTATAAATATATACCAACCATAAATAGCAATTAGTATTACAAATAAATTAGTTAAATCTTTCACTTTTCATCACCTATTATATAGTATGTTATTTTTATTTTTTCGTCATAATTCGATTTTAAAATAAAAAAAAACGGGCTTTGTTTAAGCCCCGCTTTTTCTTTTTTAATTAAACTAATTCTAAGATAACTTCTACTGCGTTATCTCCTTTTCTATTCTCGCATTTTAACATACGAGTATATCCACCTTGTCTTCCTTCATATTTGCTAGCTATTTCTCCAAATAATTTAGCCATTAAGTCTGTACCTTCAACTTTGTTAACTTTTTTCATTATTTTTCTTCTAGCATTTAATCTTGATGGCATATCTTTTTGTCTTTTTTCCATTTTTTCTTCTTTAACTACTTTTAAGTAATCTTTACCATTTTTACTTGTAGCTTTTTCTGTAACTTTATGTCCTTTGCTATCTAATTTAGCTTTAACAACTTTAACTTCTACTTCTTCAAAATTATCTTTTTCTTTAACAGCTAATGCTATTATACTATCAACTATTGATTTTATTTCTTTTGCTCTAGCTTCTGTTGTTCTTATTTTTCCGTTTAATAATAAATCTGTTGTTTGAGTTTTTAACATTGCCATTCTTTGATCAGTTGGTTTTCCAAGTTTTCTTGTACCTGCCACTTCTTATCTCACCTTCCTTTTTCTTAGTCTTCGTTTGATGAAAATCCTAAACCTAAAGCAATTAATTTGTTAGTTACTTCATCTAATGATTTCTTTCCTAAATTTCTAACTTTCATCATATCTTCTTGTGATTTATTAGCTAAATCTTCAACTGTTGATATTCCAGCTCTCTTTAAGCAGTTGTATGATCTAACTGATAACTCTAATTCTTCTATAGGCATCTCTAATACTTTTTCTTTCTTAGATTCTTCTTTTTCTACCATTACTTGAGTATTTTTAGCAGTTTCTGATAAGTCAATAAATAACTCTAAATGACTTGACATAACTTTTGCTGCTAAACTTAATGATTCAAATGGTTTTAAGCTTCCGTCTGTCCAAACTTCGATTGTTAATTTATCGTAATCTACTCTTTGTCCAACTCTAGTATTTTCTACTTTATAATTTACTTTTTTAACTGGTGTAAATATTGAATCAATCGGTAATGTACCTAACGCCATATCTTCAGTTTTGTTTTTATCCGCAGTATTGTATCCTCTACCTCTAGCTACTGTCATTTCCATGTGAAGAGTTTCACCTTCTTCAACTGTAGCAATATGTAATTCTGGGTTTAATATTTCAATTCCGCTATCAGTAATAATATCTCCAGCTTTGACTTCTCCTGGACCTTTGAAATTAATACTAATATTTTTATCTTCATTATCATGCATTTTTAATCTAACACATTTTAGATTAACTATTAATTCAGGAACATCTTCTACAACTCCTGGTACTGTTGAAAATTCATGAACTACTCCATCAATTTTTGTACTTGTTATAGCAGCCCCTGGTAGTGATGATAATAAAATTCTTCTTAATGAATTTCCAATTGTCATCCCATATCCACGTTCTAGTGGTTCGCATACAAACTTTGAATAATTTCTTTTTTCATCTGTCTCTACGCATTTGATGTTTGGCTTTTCAAATTCTATCATTTATTTACCTCCATTTTGAGAAACTTAAGATTTCTCACCTTTTTTATATTTTCCTTTATTAATTCTACTAAAACGAAAATAATATCTTTGATTCTTATTTTATTATTTAGAATAAAGCTCAACTATTAAGTGTTCCTCAACTGGTAAATCAATATCTTCTCTATTTGCTAATCTAACAACTTTACCAGACATTTTTTCTTTGTCTACTTCTAACCATTCTGGTAATGGTCTAACGCTATTGTTTTCAGCATTTTCTTTAACAACTGGGTTGTCTTTTCTAACTTCTCTTATAGCTACTACATCTCCAGCTTTTACTAAATAAGATGCTATATCTACTTTTCTACCATTAACTTCTATATTTCCATGAGTTACAAGTTGTCTAGCTTGTGGTCTAGAAACTCCAAATCCCATTCTATATACTACGTTATCTAATCTGCTTTCTAATATTTGAAGTAAGTTTTCACCTGTGATTCCTTTTTTATTAGAAGCCATTTCAAAATATCCTCTGAATTGTTTTTCTCCAACACCATAGAATGATTTTGTTTTTTGTTTTTCTCTTAATTGTGTTCCGTATTCAGAAAGTTTAGCTTTCTTTTGTCCGTGTTGTCCAGGAGCGTAGTTTCTTCTAGTTACACTACATTTATCTGAATAACATCTGCAACCTTTTAAGAATAGCTTTTGACCTTCTCTACGGCATATACGACATTGTTCGTCTTTGTATCTTGCCATTTATTACACCTCTCTCTAAATATTTCTTTATAAAAATTAAACTCTTCTTCTTTTTGGTGGTCTACAACCATTGTGTGGGATTGGAGTTACATCTTTAATCATTGTAATTTCCAAACCTGCTGTTTGTAGTGATCTTATTGCAGCTTCTCTTCCTGAACCTGGACCTTTAACATATACTTCTACAGTTTTTAATCCATGTTCCATTGCTGCTTTTGATGCAGTTTCTGCTGCTTGACCAGCTGCAAATGGTGTGCTTTTTCTTGAACCTTTAAATCCAAGTCCACCAGCACTTGCCCAAGATATTACATTACCTTGAGTATCTGTTATTGTAACAATTGTATTATTAAAACTAGAATGAATATGTGCTGCACCACTTTCGATGTTTTTTCTATTTCTTCTAGCTACTGGTTTTTTAGTTACATTTTTAGCCATTTCTTTGCTTTTCCTCCTTTAAATTTCAATACTACGCTTTAAGCTTTTTTACTTCTGCTTACAACTTTTCTAGGACCTTTTCTAGTACGAGCATTAGTTTTTGTTCTTTGTCCTCTAACTGGTAAACCTCTTCTGTGTCTTAAACCTCTGTAGCATCCTATTTCTGTAAGTCTTTTGATGTTTAAAGCTATTTCTCTTCTTAAGTCACCTTCAACTTTGTATCCTTCCATAGCTTTTCTTATTTTGTTTACATCTTCATCAGATAAATCTTTTACTCTAGTGTCTGGATTGATTCCAGCTACTTTTAAGATTTTTTGAGAACTTGATAGACCTATTCCATAAACATATGTTAGTCCAATCTCTACTCTTTTTTCTCTAGGTAAGTCAACTCCTGCTATACGAGCCATAAATTTTTGCACCTCCAAATTTTTTAATTAGTTATAGTTTAATTAGTATAATTGAAATGTAATTAAACTGGATTGTTTTATTTATATAATAAATATAAGAATATAATTCAGCCGCAACATTCTTATATCTATTTACAACATGATATGGGCTACTACTTTTGTATTAGCCCTAATTTTGTATTTAATTATCCTTGTCTTTGTTTATGTTTTGGATTTTCACAGATTACTCTGATTACTCCTTTTCTTTTAATTACTTTACATTTTTCGCATATTTTTTTAACTGATGGTCTTACTTTCATCTTCTTTTTTCACCTCTGCTTATATATATTTCATTTATTTAAAATATGTAGTTTTACCTACATAAGTGGGTTCTTTGATTATTTTGCACGCCAAGTAATACGCCCTTTGCTTAAATCATATGGTGATAATTCTATTTTAACTTTATCTCCTGGTAAAATTTTAATATAATTCATTCTTAATTTTCCTGAGATATGGGCTAATACTTGATGTCCATTATCTAATTCAACCTTAAAATTTGTATTTGGTAATGTTTCTACAACAGTACCTTCTACTTCAATTACATCTTCTTTTGACAATTTCTTTCCTCCAATATGAATTGAAAATTCTTACTATTTTGGAAATAATAAGCTAATATAGTATATAATATTTCTATGGTGTTGTCAATATTTCAGGCTCATTTTCTGTAATTAAAATTGTATTTTCATAATGTGCACCATTACTTCCATCTTCTGAAACTATAGTCCAGCCATCATCCAATTCTAATATTTCTCTATTTCCCGCTATTACCATAGGTTCTATACATATTGTCATTCCGGGTTCTAGTCTCATTCCTCTTCCTGGTTTCCCGTAATTTGGTATACCTGGATCTTCGTGCATTTCTCTTCCGATTCCGTGTCCTTGGAATTCCCTTAATATACTAAAGCCATTTTTTGTTACATATTCGTATATAGCATTTGAAATATCTCCAACTCTGTATCCTTTTTTAGCAAATTTAAGTCCTTCAAAAAATGCTTGTTTTGTAACTTCTACTAATTTTTGATCTTCTACTGTTTTTGGTTTTCCTACTATATAAGTTCTAGCTGCATCTCCATGAAATCCATTTTTGTATGCTGTGATATCAAAGCTTACTACGTCGCCTTCTTTTAAAATAGCTTTTTTAGAAGGAATTCCGTGTATTATTTCATCATTTATTGATGCACATATTGATCCTGGAAAATCTGGAACTCCTGGTATTCCACTTGGATAATTTTTTTCTGATGGAATTCCACCATTATCCCTAATGAACTTTTCTGCTATTTGATCTAGCTCATATGTAGATATACCTGGTTTTATATATTCTTTTATTTTTTCATGAACTTGAGCCGTTAATTTACAAGCTTCTTTCATTTGTTCAATTTCTTTTTTTGATTTAATTGTAACCAATGTCTACTCCTTTATATCTATGCATTTATTTTTGTCATTACTTTTTCTGCTGCTTCTTTTGCCATTGTTCCTGTCTTTTCAGTAACTTCTATTTGGAATAGTTTTCCTGTATTTTCATAATATTTTTCTAATGGTGCGGTTTCTTTTTTATATACTTCTATTCTTGTTTCTACTTTTTCTGCTGTATCATCTTCTCTTTGATATAATTTTGCGCCACAATTATCACATATACCTTCTACTTTAGGTTTGTTTAATTTTGTATTAAATACAGCCTTACAATCTGGACATATTCTTCTTGTTACTATTCTATCTAATATTTCTTGTTTTGGTGAATCTAAATCTACAACTAAATCTACTTTTTTACCTGTTTCTGATAACATAGTATCTAATGCTTTTGCTTGTGCTTCTGTTCTTGGAAATCCATCTAAGATTACACCTTTTTCTACGTCTTTTTCATTTAGTCTTTCTTTTATCATTTTAATTGTTAATTCATCTGGTACTAACCTTCCTTGTTGTAAATAAGAATTAATTTCTTTTCCTAAATCGCTGTCTTCACTACTATATTTTCTAAAAATATCTCCACTTGAAACATGTGCTATTCCTAATTTTTCTTTTAAAATTGCTGATACTGTTCCTTTACCTGTTCCAGGTGCTCCTAACATAATAACTACCATAATACCATCCTCTCCTTACATATATTATTTTCTAAACATTTTGCTTCAATAATGCTTAGAAAATAATATATGTTAAAGGCTTTTGCGTATAAATATATTTAAAAAATCAAAAGCCTTTAATATACATACCAATAGGATGCTCTTTTAAAACTTTGAGCACCCTATTAAATTAATTGTTTTTTATTCTAAGAATCCTTTGTAATGTCTTACTAATAATTGTGATTCAAGTTGTTGCATAAATTCTAATGCAACACCTACTACGATTAGTATAGCAGTTCCTCCAAATGCTAAGTTTAATGATGTAAATCTCATAAACATTGGGATAACCGCAATTACACTTAGGAAGAATCCTCCAAATAATGTTAATTTGCTAAGTACTGCTCCTATATAATCACTTGTAGGTTTACCAGCTCTAATACCTGGTACAAATCCACCATTTTGTTTTATTGTATTGGCAACTTCTGCTGGATTGAATGTTGCATATGTGTAGAAATATGTAAATCCTAAGATTAATAATAAATACACAACAGCATTTGCTATAACAAATCCTAAAGCTACTCCATCTGATGTAGATGTTGCTATTGAGAATTGATATAGTCCTCCTAAAAATCCGCCTTTACCAATTGATGATGGTGAGAATATTTGTATTAACATTGCAGGGAATGTCATAAATGATGAAGCAAATATTATTGGCATAACACCAGCCATTACAAGTTTCATTGGAATGTGAGTGTTTTGTCCTCCATACATTTTTCTTCCTACAACTTTTTTTGCATATTGTACTGGAATTTTACGTTCAGCTTCTTGTACAAATACAACTCCTGAAATTAGGATAACAGCTCCAATAACTACTGCTAGAGCTATTAAGAAATTTACTGTTGTAAATGGATTGAAACCTAAGTTAAATACATTAATTGCAGCATCTGGCAATCCTGATACAATACCTACAAATATTAACATAGATATTCCATTTCCAATACCTTTATTTGTTATTTGATCACCTAACCATGTTAGGATTGATGTTCCAGTAACTAATGAAAGCACAAATATTAATGCTGTTCTTAATCCTGGATTAAATATTATGTCTGGATAGCTTTTTGAATAAGAAATGTAAATTCCTGTAGCTTCTACAGCTGCTAATACTAATGTTAGTATTTTTGTATAGAAATTAACTTTTCTTCTTCCTACTTCTCCACCTTCTTTAGTTAAATTTTCTAAAGCAGGAATTATCATTGCTAATAATTGTATAATAATTGATGCTGTAATATATGGTGTTATTGACATAGCAAATATTGATAATCTTGAGAAAGCTCCTCCGGAAATTGTATTAACTAATCCTGCTAGTGTATTTGTAGATTTAGATAATTGACTTGCTAATTCTGCTGAGTCAACTCCTGGAACTACTATCCAGCATCCAAATCTAAATACAACTATAAGTAATAAAGTTAGTAATATCTTTTTTCTAACTTCTGGTGTTTTAAAAGCATTTTTTATTGTTTTTAACAACTTATACCACCTCTATCTTTCCACCTGCAGCTTCAATTTTTTCTGCAGCTGATTTTGTAAATCTTTTAGCTTTTACTGTAACTGATTTTTCAATTGAACCTGTTCCTAAGATAACGATTCCATCATTAATCTTTCCAATTATACCTTCTTTTAATAAACTTTCAGCTGTAACTTCTGTGCTTTCAGTTTTGCTTAACATTGTTAATGTTACTTCTGTATAATTTTTTGCATGTATATTTTTGAAACCTCTTTTTGGTAATCTTCTATATAAAGGTGTTTGACCTCCTTCAAAACCTCTTCTAACTCCTCCGCCAGATCTAGCTTTTTGTCCTTTATGTCCTTTTCCTGAAGTTTTTCCAAGTCCTGAACCAACACCACGACCTACTCTTGTTCTTGTTACTTTTTTTACTGCTGGTTGTAAATTACCTAATTCCATTTTCGCACCTCCTTATTATGTGTTTAATTCACTTTTTTATTTAATCATACTTTTTTATTTTTGACTAGTATTTTTAAATTTTTTTATTATAAAATTTCAGAAACTTTTTTTCCTCTTTTTTTAGCAACTTCTTGAATTGTATTCATGTTCTTTAAAGCTTCGATTGTAGCATAAACAACATTTCTTGGATTGTTTGTTCCAATAACTTTAGTTTTAATATCTCTATATCCAGCTAATTCTAAAACTGGTCTAACGCTACCACCAGCTATAACTCCAGTACCTTCTGCTCCTGGTTTTAATATAACTTTTGCAGCTCCAAATTCTCCTACGAATTCATGAGGAATAGTTGTTCCTACGATTGGAACTTCTACTAAATTCTTTTTAGCTTCGTCTATAGCTTTTTTAATTGCATCTGGAACTTCTGATGCTTTACCGTTTCCAACACCAACACGTCCTTGACCATCTCCAACTACAACTACAGCGCTAAATCTAAAAGTTCTACCACCTTTAACAACTTTAGCAACTCTGTTTATAGCTACTACTTTTTCCTTTAATTCTACAGATTTATCTTCCATGAAACTCTTTGTTTCTCCTTTCTATTAAAATTGAAGTCCACCTTCTCTTGCTGCTTCTGCAACTTCTTTTACTACACCATGATAGATATATCCGCCTCTATCAAATACAACTGCAGTAATTTTCTTTGCTGCTGCTTTTTTAGCAATTAGTTTTCCAACTTCTTTTGCAGCTTCTTTATTTGCTTTTTTAGTTTTTACTTCTTTATCTAATGTTGATGCACTTACAAGTGTTACTTGTTTTTCATCATCTATAACTTGAACATAAATGTTGCAATTACTTCTGTATACGCATAATCTTGGACATTCTGCTGTTCCAGAAATTTTATTACGAACTCTTTTATGTCTTCTTACTCTTTCAGCTTTTCTATCTGTTTTTGAAACCATTATTTTTAGCTCCTTTCTTTACTTATTATTTTTTACCAGCTTTACCTTCTTTACGTCTAATAACTTCTTCAGCATATTTAATACCTTTACCTCTATATACTTCAGGTGGTCTTTTTGTTCTTATAACGGCAGCTGTTTGACCAACTTTTTCTTTGTCTATACCTTTTACAATTATTTCATTTGGATTTGGCACTTCAAAAGTAATTCCTTCTGGTTCTTCCATTTCAACTGGATGTGAATATCCTAAAGTTAAAACTAATTTTTTACCTTGTTTTTGTGCTCTATATCCAACACCATTAACTTCTAATTTTCTTGTAAATTCTTCTTTAACACCTTGAATCATGTTATTAATTAATGTTCTTGTTAAACCATGTAAACTTCTATTTTCTTTTTGGTCATCTGGTCTTGCAATTGTAATAACATTATTGTCAAGAGTTACTTTCATGTTTTTGTGAATTTCTCTTTCTAATGTTCCTTTTGGTCCTTTAACTGTTATGTTTTGTCCATCTAATTTTACTTCTACACCTTCTGGAACAGTAATAGGTTTATTTCCTATTCTTGACATTTGAGTTTTCCTCCTTCTTTAAATACTTCTTTTTGATTAGTTGTGGATTTTTTAATTACCAAATGTAAGCTAAAACTTCTCCACCTATACCTAATTCTCTAGCTTTTTTATCTGTAACAATTCCTTTTGATGTAGATATTAAAGCTGTTCCTAACCCGTTTAATACTTGTGGTAATTCATCTTTTGATGCATATATTCTTAAACCAGGTCTACTGATTCTTTTTAATCCAGAAATTACTTTATTTCCTTTTTCATCATATTTTAAAGTAATTCTTATAATTCCTTGATTTTCATTCTTGATTTCTTCAAAAGCTTTTATATAACCTTCATCTAATAAATTTTGAGCTATAGCTATTTTCATATTTGATGCTGGTACATCAACAGTTTTGAATTTATTTCTATTAGCATTTCTTATTCTTGTTAACATATCTGCTATTGGGTCTGTTATGTTCATATTATTCTTTTACCCTCCTTCTTTTTATTTTTAACAAATGAAAAACTTCGTTTTTGATTTGTTTAGCTTATTTTCTGTATCAATTCAGCTTCGCTTCATTGTTGTTACTACCATATTCCTATTTTATTATTGTAGCAATTCAGCTTCGCTTCATTGCAAAGATATCTGTAACTCGCTTCGCTTCGAACAGCTATCTTTTTTACCAACTTGCTTTTTTCACACCTGGAATCTCACCTTTGTGTGCTAATTCTCTAAAGCAAACACGGCAAATACCAAATTTTCTAATGTATGCATGTGGTCTTCCACAAATTTTGCATCTATTATATTCTCTTGTTTTATATTTTTGTTCTCTGGCACATTTTACTTTTAATGATTTTTTAGCCATTATTTTTCTCCTTTCATCTATTTACTTAGTTTTTAAAAGGCATTCCTAATAATGATAATAATTCTTTTGCTTCTTCATCTGTTTCAGCTGTTGTAACGAATATAATATCCATACCTCTTATTTTATCTATCTTGTCATATTCGATTTCAGGGAAAATTAATTGTTCTTTAATACCTATTGAATAGTTTCCTCTTCCATCAAATGAATTAGCTGACACTCCTCTAAAATCTCTAACTCTTGGAAGTGCTGCATTAAAGAATTTATATGCAAAATCATACATTTTTCCAGCTCTTAATGTAACTTTGCATCCTATTTTAGCACCTTCTCTTAATTTAAAAGCTGCAATTGATTTTTTAGCTTTTGTTATAACTGGTTTTTGTCCTGTTATAATGCTTAAATCATTTATTGCATTATCTAAAGCCTTTGGATTATCCTTTGTATCTCCTAATCCAATATTTATAACTATTTTATCTAATTTTGGAACTTGCATAACTGATTTATATTCAAATTTTTTCATCATTGCAGGTATAACTTCATTTTTATAAATTTCTTTTAATTGTTCCATTTGGATTCAAATCCTCCTTTCATTTTTATTTTAATTTTGCTCCGCATTTTTTACAAACACGTACTTTTTCGTCTTTTTCAACTGTGTATCCAACTTTTGTTGCTTTATTACATTTTGGACATACTACATTTGCTTTTCCACTTGGAATTGCACATTCTGTAGATATAATTCCACCTTCTTCTCCTTGTTTTCTTGGTTTAACATGTTTTTTTCTAATGTTTACACCTTTTACAAGTATTTTTTCAGCTTTTGGAAGTACTTCTAATACTTCACCTTGTTTTCCTTTATCATTTCCTGATAATATTTCAACAGTGTCGCCTTTTTTTATTTTCATTATATTTTTCACCTCTATTTCTTTTGAAGTTTTCTCGTTATATAAATTTAAATTATTCTCTGTGTATTTTAGTTTGCAGCTTGTTCTAGTAGATTCTACGGATAATTATTTGTAATGTTCGATCAGACGAAGGTCTGCTCTCACTAACAAATATTAATCCTTCGCATCAACAGACTGTAACGCTCAAATGTCTACTAGACATTTTTCACTAACAGTCTATAGAACTTCTGGAGCTAGAGATAAGATTTTCATATAATCTTTTTCTCTTAATTCTCTTGCTACTGGCCCAAAAATACGAGTTCCTCTTGGTGTACCGTCTTCACGGATGATTACAGCTGCATTTTCATCAAATTTTAAATATGATCCATCAGCTCTTCTTACACCTTTTTTGCTTCTTACAACTACAGCTCTAACTACTTCACCTTTTTTTACAACACCACCAGGTGTAGCACTTTTAACAGAAGCAATTATTATGTCGCCTATTTCAGCATATTTTCTATGTGACCCACCTAAACATCTGATACACATAATTTCTTTTGCACCAGTGTTATCAGCTACTTTTAACTTTGTTTGTTGCTGTACCATGTTCAGTTTTCCTCCTTAAAATTTTATTTCTATTTTATTACTGCTTTTTCCATAACTTCTACAAGTCTCCATCTTTTATCTTTTGATAAAGGTCTTGTTTCCATTACTTTAACTTTATCTCCTATTTGACAAACATTTTCTTCATCATGAGCTTTTAATTTATAAGTTCTTTTTACGATTTTTTTGTATATAGGATGTCTAACAGCTGTTTCAACTTTGACAACTATTGTTTTATCCATTTTGTTTGAATCAACAATACCAATTAATGTTTTACGAAGATTTCTCTCTTCCATGCTTGGATTTCTCCTTTCTAATTATTTTCTTCTTTTAATTCTCTCTCTTTTAAAACTGTGTTTATTTTAGCGATGTCTTTTTTCACTTCTTTAATTTTCATTGGATTATCTAATCCGTTTGTTGCTAAGCTAAATCTTAATTTGAATAGTTCTGATTTTAATTCGCTTAGTTCTGTTTTTAGTTCTGGTGAAGACATCTCTCTTATTTTACTTATCTTCATCTTATTCATCACCGCCTACTTCATTTTCTCTAACTAGGAATTTAGTTTTAACTGGTAGTTTATGAGATGCAAGTCTTAATGCTTCTCTTGCTACTTCTTCTGAAACTCCTGCTATTTCAAACATAACTCTTCCTGGTTTTACTGGTGCAACCCAATATTCTGGAGCTCCTTTACCTTTACCCATACGAGTTTCTGCTGGTTTTTTAGTTATTGGTTTGTTTGGGAATATTTTAATCCAAACTTTACCACCTCTTTTTGTAGAACGAGTTAAGGCAACACGGGCAGCTTCTATTTGATTTGCTGTGATTAATCCAGCTTCTAATGCTTGTAATCCGTATTCTCCTTCATTTACTACTGTTCCTCTAGTAGCTCTACCTCTATTTCTACCTTTTTGCATTTTTCTGTATTTTGTTCTTTTTGGCATTACTGGCATTATTCTTCTCCCCTTTCTGCTTTAACAGCATTTTTCTTTTCAGGAAGAACTTCACCTTTATATATCCAAACTTTAACACCTATTTTTCCATAAGTTGTATTTGCTTCATAGAATCCATATTCTATATCAGCTCTTAAAGTTTGTAGAGGAATAGTTCCTTCTTTATAAAATTCAGTTCTAGCCATATCAGCTCCACCTAATCTTCCTGAAACTGCAGTTTTGATTCCTAAAGCTCCAGCTTTCATTGTTTTTTGCATAGCTTGTTTCATGGCTCTTCTGAATGAAATTCTTCTTTCTAATTGGTTACAAATATTTTCTGCAACTAATTGTGCATCTAAATCGATGTTTTTAACTTCAACGATATTAAGATTTACATCTTTACCTATCATTTTTTGAAGTTGATTTTTTAATTCTTCAGCTAAGTTTCCACCTTTTCCTATTACTAATCCTGGTTTAGCTGTGTATACGTTTACTTTTACGCATTTAGCAGTTCTTTCAATTTCTATTTTTGAAATTCCACTAATAAATAATTTACTTTTTACAAATTTACGGATGTTATAATCTTCAACTAGGTAATCACTGAAATTTTTGCTATCTGCATACCATTTTGAATCCCAATCTTTTATAACACCAACTCTTATTCCCTTAGGATGTACTTTTTGTCCCATGTTTTGAGAATCCTCCTTTCTTTATTTAGCCTCTCTTAAAACTATTGTTATATGACTTGTTCTTTTTCTAATTCTTACAGCTGAACCTTTTGCAGCTGGTCTTATTCTTTTTAGTGTAGGACCTTGGTTTGCATATATTTCTGCTACATATAGGTCTTCACTTTTCATAAAGTGATTGTTTTCAGCGTTTGCAATTGCTGATTTTAATAATTTTTCAATTACTTCAGCAGATGCTTTTGGAGCAAATTTTACTATTGATAATGCTTCGCTTACTTTTTTACCTCTTATTAAATCTGCTACTATCTTAACTTTTCTAGCTGAGATTCTAGCATAATTTAATGAAGCTTTTGCTTCGTGAACGGCTATTTTCTCTTCCATCACTTATTTTCCTCCTTTTTTAGTTTTGTCTCTATATCATTTTATTTCTTAACTTTAGTTGTTTTATCTCCTGCATGACCTTTAAATGTTCTTGTAGGAGCAAACTCTCCTAATTTATGACCAATCATTTCTTCTGAAACATAAATTGGAACATGTTTTCTTCCATCATGAACAGCTATTGTGTGTCCAACCATTTGTGGATATATTGTAGAAGCTCTTGACCATGTCTTTAATACTTCTTTTTTACCACTTTCGTTCATAGCTTCTATTCTTTTCATTAATTCTGGAGCTACGTATGGTACTTTTTTACTTGATCTTGACATTATTTGTTTTTCTCCTTTCCACTTAATAAATTGTGAAAAACTTCGTCTTGCGTCGTTAAAATTTATTTAAAAATCCTCATGTACAAGCGTACACTCCGGTATTTAAAATAAATTTTGCCTAGCAATACTCGTTTTTACAATTTTGTGTTTCTATATTGTTATATGAAGTTAAAATATTCTCTTCGTTCATATTTTAACAAAGTTATCTGTAACCGTTTAAAATTCTTTCAGAGTTTTAAACGCTAACGTCTAACTTTATTTTCTACGTTTAACAATAAACTTATCAGTAGTTTTATGTTTCTTTCTTGTTTTATATCCAAGTGCTGGTTTACCCCAAGGAGTAAGTGGTCCAGCGTGTCCTACTGGTGCTCTACCTTCACCACCACCATGAGGGTGATCTACTGGGTTCATAACAGAACCTCTAACTGTTGGTCTAATTCCCATATGTCTTGTTCTTCCAGCTTTACCTAATTTAATATTTTCATGATCTGAGTTTCCAATAACACCTATTGTTGCTCTACATCTTGCTAATACTAATCTCATTTCTCCACTTGGAAGTCTTACGTGAGCATATGTTCCTTCTTTAGCCATTAATTGAGCTGATTGTCCAGCGCTTCTAACTAATTTTCCACCTTGGCCAGGGTTTAATTCTATATTATGAATTAATGTACCAACTGGTATATTTTCGATTGGTAAGCAGTTACCCGCTTTGATATCAGCATTTTTACCAGCTACTACAGTATCTCCATCTGTTAATCCTTGAGGAGCTAATATATAAGCTCTTTCTCCATCTTTATATTCTATTAAAGCTATGTTAGCACTTCTGTTAGGATCATATTCGATTCCTATTACTGTAGCTTCTATATCTTCTTTATTTCTTTTGAAATCAATTATTCTATATTTTTGTCTGTGTCCACCACCTTGGTGACGTACTGTTATTCTACCATAAGAATTTCTTCCTGCATTTTTAGCTTTTTTAGCTAATAATGATTTTTCAGGACTTTTTTTAGTAACTTCTTCATATGTTAATGAAGTCATATTTCTTCTTGATGGTGTGTAGGCATTGTAATGTTTAATCCCCATATTTCTCTTCCTTTCTTTTGGCGTAACAATGAAAAACTTCGTTGCGCCATATTCGGATTTTTTCCTGCTCCGTGCAGATATTATTTATTTTCCTGGTATTTTCCAGATATTTTTATTTAGCTATATTTAAGCTCCCATAAATTCTTCTATTGAAGAATTGTATTTTTTAGTACCTTTAGCTTCTTTTCCACCTTTTTTAGTATAAGTAACTGTTTGTGGATCTGTATCTATAAATACTATAGCTTTTTTCCAGCTAGCTGTTTTTCCTTGATGAACTCCAACTCTTTTTTGTTTTCCATCAATGTTCATTGTATTTACTTTTAATACTTTTACATTAAATAATTTTTCAACAGCGTCTGCTATTTCTGGTTTAGTTGCTTTTTTTGCAACTTTGAAAGTGTATTTTCCTTCTTGCATCGCATCATTACTTTTTTCAGTGATGATTGGTTTTATGATTATATCTTCTGCTACCATTATGCATACACCTCCTCTAATTTTTTAACAGTGTCAAGTGTAATTACTAATTTATTGTATTTTAATAAATCATATACATTAATTGTGTTAACTAATGTTGTTTTTACACCTTCTATATTTCTAGCTGATTTTTGAACAGCTTCATTTTTTTCAGGTAACATTATTAATGTTTTTCCTTCTACTTTGTTTTTCTCTAAAACATTTACCATTTGTTTTGTTTTGATTTCTTTAAATGGTAATTTATCAATTACTACTAATTGATTTTCTAAAACTTTTGAACTTAATACAGATTTTATTGCTAATCTCTTTTCTTTTTTGTTTACTCTGTATGTATAAGATCTTGGTTTTGGACCTAAAGCTATACCACCTTTAATCCATTGTGGAGCTCTTATACTTCCTTGTCTAGCTCTACCTGTTCCTTTTTGTCTCCAAGGTTTTCTTCCTCCACCGCTAACTTCTGATCTAGTTTTTGTACTTTGAGTACCTTGTCTTTGATTAGCTAAGAAATTAATTAATACACTGTGTACTATATTTTCATTTGGTTCGATTCCAAATATTTCTTCTTTTAAATCTACTGTACTAACTTTCTTTCCTTCTACGTTATATACATCTATTGTAGGCATTTACTGTTCCTCCTTTCTCTTACGCTAATGCCTTTGTGGCATCTTTTATTTTTAAGATAGCACCTTTATTTCCTGGAACACTACCTTTAACTAATATACAGTTTTTATCTAAATCTACTCTAACAACTTTTAGGTTTTGGATTGTAACTGTTACTACACCCATATGTCCTGGTAATTTTTTACCTTTGAAAACTCTACCTGGAGTTGATGTTGATCCCATTGATCCTGGTCTTCTATGATACATAGAACCATGTCCCATAGGACCTCTTGATTGTCCATGTCTTTTAATAACACCTTGGAATCCTTTTCCTTTTGTTGTACCTTGTATATCTACAGTTTCTCCTGCAGTAAATACATCAGCTTTTATTTCATCTCCTACTTTAACATTAGATACATCATCTATTCTGAATTCTCTTAAATGTTTAGCTGGAGTAACTTTTACTTTTGTAAAATGTCCTTTTTCTGGTTTGTTTAATTTTTTATCTTTAACTGTACCAAATCCTAATTGTACTGCGTCATATCCATCTGTTTCTACAGTTTTTACTTGTACAACGCTACATGGTCCAGCTTCAATAACTGTTACTGGTATTACATTACCTTTTTCGTCGAATATTTGTGTCATTCCGACTTTTCTACCGATGATTGCTTTTTTCATCTCTTTCTTTCCTCCTTAAACTATTGGCTACATATTATAAATAGGTAGCTTGGTTCTGTACAACTTTTTTTAATTTGTGTTGTGCAAATTTTATAATTAGAATTAATTATAATTTAATTTCTATATCAACACCTGCTGGTAACTCTAATTTCATTAAGCTATCAACTGTTTTTTGTGTTGGATAAAGAATATCAATAACTCTTTTATGTGTTCTCATTTCAAATTGTTCTCTTGAGTCTTTGTGTTTGTGTGGAGAACGTAAAATAGTTACTATTTCTTTTTCTGTTGGAAGTGGAATAGGTCCTGAAACTTTTGCTCCTGTTCTTTTAGCAGTATCTACTATTCTTTCAGCAGACTGATCTAAAACTACGAAGTCATAAGCTTTTAATCTTATTCTGATTTTTTCACTTCCTACGTTTTGGTTTGATGTTGCCATTGTTTTCCCTCCTTATTAAATGTAACGGCAAGTTTTAAACGCACCCTTGTGTTTCTTTATAAACCATATATAAATCCAAGTTACAATATTTCTTTTGTATCCTGGATAAGTGTGCTTTTATCAAACTTATCGCCCGGTCTAAGCCAAGACATACTCTGCAGAAGTTCCCTCCACTATAAAGTGTAGCCACATTCTGCTTCATCGCTTTATCTTACGCTTATCTATTATACTATGGCATATATTGGTTGTCAACTACTTTATTAAATATTTTTTGCTATTTTTTCCTGTTTTTCCATATCTTGATTTTTACTTTCTGCCGTGATATAATTATGTTAACTACGTGCGTACACTTTATATTTTTAAGGAAGGAATATTATGACAAATTACAGAGATTCATTATCTATACCTTTTCATACGTTTGATCATAATCTTAGTCATTCGCTTAGTTTCGCTGAATTAAAGAAAAACGAAGCTAAGTTTTTGAAGAATTTTTTATATCGTATTAATAGGTATGTGAGAAACTTAAAATTGCAAAATCCAGATATAACAAAATCAGAAGTTGAAGAAATTTTTGCTAAAGATTTAGAAGAAATTTCGGCTGCTTCTTATTCTGGTGTCAAAATTTCTGAATCTTTTATGCAATATATTTGTTATGATTTATTTTCTAAGCAACCTCAAAGATTAAGTCATTATATTTCTCTTTTAAATTCTATTGACTGTCCTTTAGATAATTTAGAAGAATTACCTCGTTCTAATTTTTCATTAACTCAGATATATTACGCAGCTCAATTAGAACGTGAATTCTCTAATTCTACTTTTTCTGATATTAATGATTTTTTAAAATTTAGATTAGATGAAATCGTTCCTGAACTCAAAGGAAATATTTCTAATTCCACTTATTTAATTTTGGAGCAATTAGATAAATTTGGATTATTATATTCTTATTTAGATATAAATGATAAAAAGATGAATTTTTTAGGATTTAAAGAATATGCTGATGCTTTAGTTTCTGATAGTCCTGATAATAAAACTGAGAAGCTTTTGTCAATTTTTAGAGATTCAGCACAAATGCAAGAACAATCGCCATTCAATTTATTAACTTTATATTCTTTTTGGGTTAATAGATTTTATAAAGAATTAGATACTTATTTAGAAGCAATGTTTGTTATTCGTGATTTTGATTTAACTCAATCAATGATTGATGGAACTTTTAAGTCGCCTTCTAAAGATGATTTAAAAAAAGAACTTGTTAAAATGAATTTATTCTATGATCCAATTCGCTTTGTTTTAGAAATGCAAAAAGCTGAAAAATTGAAAATAAATAATGAGTCTGAATATGATATTTCTGAAAATGTTTATGCTTTTTCTGGTGACACTTTCTTGTATTATATTCAAAATGAGTATAAAGAAAAATATAAAGGATATTTTGATACATTTTTACCTAACTCAAAAAATGATTTAGCTGAAGATGCAAAACATTATTTTAATCTTTATAATCCTATATTCGCTACATGTGGTTTAAAAGATGCTACTATGTTATATTTATTAATTTGTTTAAAGGAAAATTCTCATTATTTAAATGCTGGTATAATTCCAAATGCAATAGATGTAAATAATAATTCTGGATTTTTAGGTAAATTTGTTGGCGTAGGAATAGATAATGGTATGACTGATACCTTCTTACTACATATTAAACGATCAACTTTGATTGAATTTCTGGAAAATTATATGGTAGATGATTTTCAAATTAAAGCTTCCTCTATGCATGATTTACCATTATTTCAAGGTAGAACTGATTACACTAATGGTTTATATTCTATACCTGTCTTAGCTCCTATGACAGAAGAGCAAAAAGCACTAATCAAAGACTCTATGTCTAATTCTCAAAATTATAAGGCTACACCTTTAGTAAGAAAAAGGCTACCTTTTGTTAATCATTTATATAGTGTAATGAATTATAATAATCCTAACATGCACTCTTCTAAATCTATAAATTTAGTTAATGGTAAAATTAGGGTGACAAAACAAAATATTCCGGATGAAAGATAAAAACAACTATTAATATTAAAATTAATAGTTGTTTTGTTTTATGCATTTAATTTTATTTGCATCATTTTATCATCTAGTTTAGCAATTGTTTTTGCCGCTGATATTAAATCTTTTGATGCTTTTTTACTTATATCTTTTTTGTATTTTAATTTATGTTCTAAACTTGCCCAAAAATCCATAGCTACAGTTCTTATTTGTAATTCTACTTTTACGTATATTGTTTTATCTGTAAATGTTACTGGTACTTTTACTACCATGTGGTAACTTGAATATCCACTTGCTTTTGGATTTGTTATGTAATCTTTTCGTTCAATTATTTCTATATCCTGAAAGTTTTCTATTATATCTACAATTTTAAAAATGTCATCTTTAAATGAACATATTATTCTCATACCTGCAATATCGTTTATTTGTTCTATTAAATTTTTATAAGTAAGTTCTAGTTCTCTTTTAGTCATTTTTTCTATAATACTATCTGGTGATTTTATTCTTTCTGTTATGTGATCTATAGGATTGTATTCGCAAAAATTTTCGAATTCTTCATTTAGTATATCAAATTTTGTTTTTAATACTTTCATTGCAGATTTATATATTAACATAATTTTATCAAATTCATTTGCTTTTTTATCTAATTTTTCTTCTAATTTTATAATATTACCTGCCTGTATCAGGTCAGTTTCATTTTCCTCCATAAATAAATATTTCCTTTCTTTGTAATTTTTAACTTTTCATATATCATCCCCTTTCTTTATTGCTTCATTTTATTAATATAATATTAAATTAAACTTAAGTTTTTTAAAATTCATCAAAATTTATTCCTAGTCTTTCAAAATTTTCTTTAATTTTAGTCATGTTTCTGTATGTTCCATTTAATACTTCATATCTAAATAAATCTTTTTCAAAAGCGTCGTCTTCTAATTCTTTTTCTACATTATAGGGTACTTTATTAAATTCTATTCCTATAGATGAATTTGAATATTCTTTTTCTCCATATTTTCCTTCTAATATTACATAATGTGCTTGTCTGATTTCTTTTATGCTACTATCTTTTTTCTCGTTCCTAATTAAACAGAAACTATTTCCTACGCTTCCTGTATTAACTAATGTTTTATTATATAGTTTATCCATATATTGATGATGTATATGTCCATATACTATAACATCTGCTACTTCTTGAGATATTGTTTTTTCACTTGGCAAAAACATTTTATATTTATCTTCCATAAAGTCTTGATTTATTACTGCTATATTGTCTTTTTCTGGTGAAGCATGAAATAGTCTTATTAGGCTTCCACTTAAATAAAACTCATGTGAATACGGCAAGTTGTTCAAGTATTGTTTTTCTTCTTCAGTTAATATTTTACTTAGATTATCCCATCTATCAAATTCTATTTTTGCTTTTTCTTTTAATCTTTCTTTTATTTTTTCTCTATCTATTTCTCCTGAAAAATGTCTATCACAGTTTCCTCTTAGGACAATTTCACATTCTTTTTTTATTATTTCTATACATTCGTGTGTATGATTTCCTTTAGATATTATATCTCCTAAGCAATATATTTTATCTACATTTTTTGATTTTATATCTTTAATTGTTGATTTCAAAGCTTCTAAATTCCCATGTATGTCTGATATTATTGCTATTCTCATGTTATCTCTCCTTTTTCTTTCCAGTTGATTATATCAAAACAATTCTAAAAAATCAAAATTAGTTATATTAATCTTTTGTTTCAAGCAAAAACAGATATATTCATTTTTTATGAATATATCTGTTTATTCTATTCTCCCATATTTTCAAATCTTTTTACATTTATTATAAAAGTTATTCCTTCAATTAAATCCATAATTGAATACATGAATATTATGCTTCCTAATGTTGCTATTATAAGGTCTGGTGCTATTATTATGTATATTCCCATTCCTATTATTATAATTGATATTATTAGCATTAGAATCCATATTTTTGTTTTATATTCTTTTAATTTTAGTGATAATCCAAATCTAGTTAATCCAGTATAGATAATCCATATTCCCATTGTTATTCCTAATAAACCTTCTAATATACCTGGATGTGTTATTAATACAATTCCTATTACTGCATTAATTATTCCGTAAATTAGGTCATAATTAAAATATTCTTTTTTATTTTTGTCTATTATATATCCTATTACTTTTATAAATCCTACAAATATTAGTATCCCTGCTATTGCATATGTAATAATTTTTAGTGTAGTTTTTGAATATATAAACATTACAAATCCTAAAACTCCTAATATTATTGACGTAATAATTGATGTATATCCTGTTTTCTTTAATACTTTTTCAATTTCCATATTTTTATTCTCCTTTTATTGAATATTATTTTTTAATTATATCACAATATTTGTATAATGTTTTATTTTTTGCTATAATTTTTTCGAAAGGAGTGATAAAGAATGGAATATGTATACACACCTACTGGAGTTTGTTCTAATCAATTTGTTATAACTATGGATGGTGATATTATTACTTCTGTTAAAATTCGTGGCGGATGCCCTGGAAATACTTTAGCAGTTACTACTTTAGTTGAAGGAAATAATATTCATGATGTTATAAAAAAATTGAAGGGTATACCTTGCGGGGTTAAAGGAACATCATGTCCTGATCAGCTTGCTATAGCTTTAGAACAAATTTTAGAAAAACGTAATTAAGTTGAATGTTATAAATGATATTATGTAGGCAATAAAAAATTGGTTTACTCCAATATTTATTGCTTTTTTTATTCCAAATTCTTTTTTTATAACTCCTAATGCCGCTATGCATGGTGTGTATAATAATGTAAATATCATAAAACTGATTGCTGATTTAAATGTAAATATTTCTAAAATAATATTCTCTATACTTGTGTTTGATAATATTGTTAGTGTACTTAATATAGATTCTTTTGCACTTATTCCTGTTATACATGCTGTTATTACTTTCCAATCTGTAAATCCTATTGGTTTAAAAAATGGTAACATTTTTTTACTTAGTAGTGCTAGCATACTTTTATCTTCTGTTACCCAATATAAATTTGTATCAAAAGATTTTAAAAACCATATTATCATTGATGTAAAAAATATTATTGTAAATGATTTTGATAAAAACTCACTTATTTTATTCCACATTAAATGCCATGTATTTTTTATTGATGGCATTCTATAGTTTGGTAGTTCTAATAAAAATAAGTTTTCTGTTTTATTTTGCGTTTTCATTTTTATAAAAATAGTTATTCCTATTCCGATTAATATTCCTATTAAATATAAAATTAACATTGCCAAGCCTTGATTTTCTTTAAAAAATATTTGCACAAATATTCCGTATATGGGTATTTTAGCGCTGCAACTTATGAATGGTACTAAATTTAATGCTAAGTTTTTTTCTTTTTCTGATTCAATTGTTCTTATAGAAAGTATTGCTGGAACAGAACAGCCAAACCCTAATAAAATTGGAACTATACTTCTTCCTGATATACCTATTTTTTGAAATATTTTATCCATAATAAATGCTATTCTTGTCATATATCCACTATCTTCTAATAGTGATAAGAATAAATATAATGTCACTATTATCGGTAAAAAGCTTAATACTGCTCCTATTCCTTTTAATATTGCATCTACTATTAAACTTTTAATAACAATGCTTGCATTTATTTTTTCTAAGTATATTAGGATATAATTTGCTACTACATCTATTCCTTGTTCTAATACTTCACTTAAGGTATTTCCAATAATGTCGAATGTTAGTTTAAAAATACTATACATTATTAATATAAAAATTGGTATTCCTAAAAATTTATTAGTTAACAAATTATCTATTTTATACGATTTTATTTCTCTTTTATTTTTAGGAATGTTCAAAATTTCTTTGCAAATTTTATCAATTTCATTATATTCTGCATATGTATCTTTTTTTATTTCTATTTCGTGTATTGTTTCTTTTTTATCCGCACATTCTGTTGCTTTTCTTAATAATTTGCTTATTTCTTCGTCTGTTATTTTAGTTATTGGTATAATTGGTATATTTAATATTTTTTCTAATTTTAATATATCTATTTTCCCATTGTTTTTTTCTAGGTCGTCTAACATATTTAGTGCCATCACTATAGGTATTCCTAATTCCTTTAATTGCATTGTAAGATATAATGCTCTTTGTAAATTCATACAATCTACTACGTTTATTATTACTTCTGGTTTGTTTTTATATAAAAATTCTTTAGTTACATTTTCGTCTTTTGAATAAGTAGAAAGCGAATATAATCCTGGTAAGTCTATTATTTCGCAATTATTATATTTTTCTACTTTTCCTACTGTTATATCAACAGTTACTCCTGGAAAGTTTCCTACGTGTTGGTTCATTTTTGTTATTTTATTGAAAATACTTGTTTTTCCGCTATTTTGATTTCCTACTAATGAAATTATCATTGTTTTCTCCATTCATCTATTTTTTCAATTTTGATTTTTTTAGCTGTTTCTTTTCTCATAGCTAAATTATATCCTCTTATTGATATTTGAATTGGATCTCCTAATGGTGCATATTTTATTAGTTTAAATTTTGTATTTTCTACTATTCCTAATTCTAACAACCTATACTTTAACTTTCCTTGTAAATTTATTTCTTTAATTATGGCCTTTTCTCCAGGCTTTAACTTACTTAACTCTAATGTTTTCATACTTCATATTATGCTTGTTTTTTTATTTATAGAACAAGCATTTTAATAGTGCCTTTAAGGATATTATTGGTTTTATTTATATTATAAGTAGTATGGATATAGTTAGCAAATTGCGCTAGCGACCAAACGAAAGTAAACGAAGTTTACTGAAGTGCGAATTTGAGCAATCTACAATATAAAAACGGAGTTTTTTATTCGGAGATTGCGAAGAGCAAAATTTGTTAACTATATCCATACTACTTATTATTAAAATAAAAAAGTGCCTCTTAAAGGCACTTTAAAATCTTTTTCTATCCCAATAATTTAACTTCTACAGTATTCATTTTGTATTTTCCATTTTCATCTGTTACGAATTCAATTAGTGATTTATCTAATGTTGTAGTATTTTGACTTAAGTCTTGAGTAAAATATATCTTTAAATTTGGAATTTCTAACTTCTTAGTTACTATTATCTTAAATATTTCTACCATATGTTTGTCATCTTCAGCTACTAAAATAAATTGTGGTGCTTTTTCATATCCAGAATCAAATTGTACAAAATTCTCATAGAATTCTTTATATAGTCTCATTCTTTCTTCAAATTTTGTTTCCCATTCTTCTTCTCTTCTTACTGCTTCAAATAAAAAGTCTATTGTTATTCCTCTTTTTACTAGTGTTACTCCTGCATTTGCTTTTAGTATTTTTCCGCTTTTCTTGGCTGTAATTGCTGGTTTAACTTTATATGAATCAAAAGCTTGTACTTTTCTCATATATGCTATTATTATTTGATTTCCGGCTAATCTTTTTTTAATCATTGATACTGGTTTTGTATTGTCTGTTGGTTGCCATTTACATTCTATATTTCTAGAATTCAAAAGATATTTCCCCATTTTTTCTAGGCAATATACTCTATAGATACATTTTCCATCTTCACTTGAAAAATAGTATCTTGTTAATATTTTTGTTTTTATCAATTGCTCAAGTTTATTATTTAACTTATCTTGTGATTTGACGTCAATATTTCTATGGACTAGTATTTGATAAATTTGTCTTGATGTCATAAATTCAAATTCATTTACTAGCTCTAATATTTTTAAGTGGATTTCTGTGATATGTCCTAAATTCATTCTGTGAATTATTTGGTTAATTGAAACATATCCATCCTTCCCATCAAAAGTTTTGATTTCTCCTTCTTTCATTGCAAAAGGTGATACTTTTGTTTTAATTTTTTCATCTTCTACCATTTTAATACCTCCAACTAAATTATTATTTTTAGGCTTTCTTTTGTTATAAAACGAGATTCTTTTATTAAAATAATCTCTATATATTAAGAACATAGTAAATATGTTCTATTTATATAATAGGATTATATATTTTCCTATTATAATTTTCGTAGAAAACTGATAATATTTTTATTATCTCTATTTTTTATGAAACTATTAGTAGTTTTATTTTCTTTTTGTCTTTTACTATTTTTTTGATATACACATCTACTTTTTGTCCATATTCATAGCCTTCTTTATATTCTGCAAGTCCTACCAAATTTGGTTTTAATTCTATGAATATTCCATTTTTTTGTTTTTCTATTTCTTTTACTGTTCCTTGAACCTTTTCTCCTTCTTGATAGGATACAACATTTTCTTCCCATGTTCCTAGTAATTCTTTATGTGTTAATTCAATTCGGTTCAAATCTTTGTCTATGGATTTTATCATAACTTTTATATTTTGTCCAATTTCGAATCTTTCTTCTGGTGTTTTTATTCTTGAAACTGAAATATCTTCTATATGTAATAATCCTGTAACTCCATTATTCATCTCTATAAATGCTCCAAATGGCTTGATGTTTTTTACAGTTCCTTCTAATATTTCTCCTTGTTTTGCTTCATTTTGTATCCATTCGATCTTATCTTGACCTAATTCTTTTCTTTCGTACTTAAAATTCATTTTCTCTCCTCTTCTTTAGTATTTTAACAAAACTGTTTACTTTAGTAAACTATTTATTTCATTTTCTTTTAAATATCTCCATTTTCCAATTGTTAAACCGCTCTAGGTTAATTGTTCCTATTTTGCTTCTATGTAAAGCCAAAACTTTTTTATCTATTGCTTCACACATTCTTCTGACTTCTCTGTTTTTTCCTTCATGTATTACTATTTCTAATCTAGTTCTATTTTTTTCTTTGTCTTCCATTATTTTTTTTACTTTTGCTGGGCTAGTTGTGAACCCATCATCTAAGGTGACACCGCTTCTTAGTTTTTCTACTTCTTCATTTGTAACTTGTCCTTTTAAAGTTACTGTATATGTTTTAGTGACTTCATTTTTTGGATGAGTTACTTTATAAACAAAATCTCCATCATTTGTTAGAATTATTGCTCCTGATGTGTACATATCTAATCTTCCTACTGGAACTAATCGTTCTTTTATTTTTACTAAGTCTGTTACTTTATCTCTACCAAATTGTTCTTTAACTGTTGTAACATATCCAATTGGTTTATTTAGTAAAATATAAATTTTATTTTCTTGCACGTTTACTTCTTTTCCATTAAATTCAATTTTATCTTTGTTTGGAATTACTTTACTTCCCAATTCTGTAACTACTTTTCCATTTACTGATACTTTTCCTTGAAGAATTAGTTCTTCACATTTTCTTCTTGATGCAATTCCACAACTTGCTAAATATTTTTGTAATCTTTCTTCTTCCACTATTTTTCCTCACTATCATAGTAAATTTTATAAACTGAAAATGTATTATTTTGCTTTATATCTTTTTCTTCTAATGGATATATTTTTTCATAGTGCTTTTTATCTGTTTCTAATTCATTGTAAAATTCCCAGTTTGCTCTTCCTAAAATAGCGTATTCTACTCCATATTTTTTAAAGTATTCATATACATCTATGTTTTTTTCTATCTTATTTACCACATCTTCAAAAATATTTTTACCATCTTCTACTTTTCCTGTTTTAGTATTAAATTCTGGAGAATATAATTCCGCTCTATTGTCTATCATTACAGGAATATCATTAAATAATAAATAGCTTCCATAATTATATTCATTGAATAATTTTATGTTTTTGTAATCTAAATTTTCTTTTATCCATATCGTAGCTTCTATTGGTACAATTCTTCCAGATATGTATTTAGTGATTAGTTTTGGTTTATATATCTTATATGATACCATTATCATTATCATTACTATAAATATAGGTGTATATACCATATTTATAATTTTTCTTGATATATTTAGATTTTCTTTAAAATATATGTTTAATATTTCATTTAATATTTCTACATAAATTGGTGTTACTAATATTATAAATAAACTATAGTGTCTCGCTTGAGCTAAAGTCATACTCATTAGTCCACAATAAAAAAATATGTTTTTTATTTTTAATTTTACTGGTGTAAAAAAAGATATTAACGCTATTCCAAAAAATACTATTATGTTTTGATATATAGATTCTATATTTGCAGGAGTGTATTCTATAATTGAATCTGTTGTAGTCCCACTCATTGCTTTATATAAATATGTATATGGTGTACTTATACCTGTTGGTGTTAATATTCCCATAGACATACTTATTATCATTATAATTAGTAGTTTTATTATATTTTCATTTTTCTTTAATTTAATTTTATAGAAATCATATTCTTTTTTTTCAATATATTTTTTATATTCTTTATTTGATTTAAATTTATTTACTATATTCAACAGTTTTACTGAAAGATTTTCTGCGAAATACGGTAAAAATAGTATAAACATAAATGGCCATGTTCCCATATGGATGTTAACTAAAATCAAAGATAATATTGGTAAAAAAACAGCATATATGCATTTCTTTTTTTCTAAGAACTCTTCTATGCATAAAATAACTAAGACAAATATTGCATACGATATCATTTGAGCTCTTGCTACACAAAAAGCTCTAATTAAGTACAATGCCAATACACTTAATATTCCAGATAAAATCTCATTCTTTGATTTTTTATAGCTTAAAATGAATATTAAAATTCCTAAGATTGCTGTAAACAAAATTGTAGATATATATATACTTGTCCAACCTGCTATACTATATATTTGGTACATCATGAAATCATAAAGCCAATGTGGAAATGTATATGGTAATTCTATCCATGAAAATGGATCTTCTGTTAAATTCCAAATTCCATTTTCGTTAATATATTCTCCAATTTTTATTGTGTAAAATGTATCTGTTGATACTTGTTTTTGAGCTATTGCAATACTTATTAAAATTATACATATTATAGCTGTTATTATAATTTTCTTATTGCTTATCTTCATCATTTAGTTCCTTTACTATTTCTTTAAAATATTTTGGCAAGTCTGCTACAAATTCAACTTCACTTTTAGTTGTTGGATGTGTAAACTTTATTTTGTAAGCATGTAGCATTTGTCCTTCTACATTAAATCTATTTTTTCCGTTTGAGTATGTATAGTCTCCTATTATTGGATAACCTATTTCTGATAAGTGTACTCTTATTTGGTGGGTTCTACCTGTTTCTATAATTAATTCTAATAGGGTACAGTCTGAATATCTTTTTAAAACTTTAAAATGTGTTACTGCTTTTTTTCCATCTTTATCAACTGCCATTTTCTTTCTGTCTTTTTTACTTCTTCCTATTGGCATGTCGATACTGGCTTCATTTTCTTTAACAATTCCTCTTACTAATGCAATATAAGTTTTGGTTGTTTTATGTTCTTTTATTTGATTGCTTATATCTATATGTGATTTATCGTTTTTAGCTACTATTATTATTCCTGATGTGTCTTTATCTATTCTGTGTACTATTCCAGGGCGTATTTCTCCACCAATTCCTGATAAAGAATCTTTGCATCTTGCCATTATCGCATTTGCTAAAGTTCCATCTGGATTTCCGTTTCCAGGATGTACTACCATTCCCTTTTCTTTATTTATTATAATAATGTCATTATCTTCATATATTACATTTAAGGGTAATTCTTCTGGTTTTAGTTTTGCTTCTTTTGGCTCGTCTATTTCCATTTCAATTTTATCATTTATTTTTACTTTGTAGGAAGCTTTTTGTATTTTACTATTGACGAATACTTTATTATCTTCGATTAATTTCTGTATCATCATTCTTGAAACTTCACTGTCAACTTGTGATATATATTTATCTAATCTAACTTCATCTTCTGTTACTAGATATTCTTTTTTCAAATTTGCCCCTTTCTTTATTATAAGATTTCTATCCAAAATTCATATAATATAATTGTACGATTTTGTTATTATTCTAGCACTTTCTGATATATTACAAACCTTGTATCTATTGCCTTTTCTTCTTCTGTTAAAGGATATATTTTTTCATAATCAGAGTTTGATTTTAATTTTTTAGATACTCTTGAATCTGAATATGTGATTATATGTGTTATTCCGTAGTTTTCAAATGTTTTTTTGTAATCGTCTGCACCTGTTGCTACATTTTGTACATCCATGAATACATCGTTTCCATCTTTTCTATCTTTTGTTTTTGTATTAAACTCTGGTGAATATAAATCAGCTCTTGAGTCTATCATTACAGGTATTCCATTATATAATAAGTAGCTACCATAGTTATATTCATTAAACAGCTTTATATTTTTGTAATCTAAGTTTTCTTTTATCCATTTAGCCGCATATATTGGATAATCATGTGGATAATAATAACTTTGTTCCATTTTTTGCTTTATTCCTTGTATTCCTATTACAAGAAACATTGTTGTTAAAGCGACTTTACAATAAAAATTATTTACAAGTTTTATCATCTTTTCTTGTAATTCTGGCGCATATCTTTCAAATATTTCACCTATTAATTTTGCAAGTATTGGTGTACATATAACCAAAAACATAGATACTTGTCTTCTAGAATTTAAAGCCAAATATAAAATTCCTAAATAATAGCATAAATGTTTGAAATCTATTTTTATATCTATAAATGTTAATACTACTATAAATGCTACAAAAAATGCTGCAAATTCTTGGTTTGAATGTAAATCTAATGGTAAGTGTTCGTTTATAACTTTTACTGTATTTCCTACCATAGTTTTAGATAAATATGTGTATGGTGTACTTGGTCCTGTTGGTGTTATAAGTCCCATAAATGCGCATATAATCATTACTAAAATTAATTTTTTCATATTGTCATTTCTAGTAATTCTTATTTTGTATGGATTTTCTCTGGCTTTTTTTCTATTTATTTTGTTATGTTCTATTTTTTTATTTAATTCTTCTACTTTTTCATCAATATTTTTTGAAGTATAGTTTTTTATAATCCATATTTTTAATTTGACTATTAAATCAAATGTAAATATATCTAATGATAATATATATTCTGCAATATATGGTAAGAATATAACAAAGAAAAATGGCCATACTGCCATATGCAGATTAACTATTAATAGTGACATTAATATTAAACCTACGGCGTATCTTTTTTTAGTTTTCTCTAAGTACTTTTCTATTAAATATATTGATAGTATCATTAGTGAGAATGTTACTAATTGTGCTCTTGCTGCTATATATGGTCTCATTAAATACATTGCTATAAAAGTTATTACTGCTGATAATGGTGCATTTTTTGAAATTTTGTTTGAAGTAAAATATATACTAACTCCTAATATACTAGTTAATATTATTGTTGATAGATATATTGCTGTCCAACCACCTAAATGGTGTATTTCATACATTCCTAAGTCATATAACCAATGTGGAAATGTATAAGGTAGTTCTATCCAAGAAAATGGATCTTGATTTAAATTTCCTATGCCATTTTGTGCTATATATTCTCCTACTTTTACTGTATAAAAAGTGTCATTTTGTAATGTCTTAGGTGCTACTATGCCTGTACAAAAAATAATTATAAAAAATGTTATTATGACATGAAATTTATATCTATTTATTTTTTTCTGTTCTTCCATTTTTTCTCCTTAATTGTTAAACTTCAAATTCTGCATAAACTGCATAATGGTCTGAGTATTTTGTAGCAATTGTTTTCATATTTAATAATTTTATATTTTTTGAATAAAACATTGTATCTATACATCCTTGACCATTTTTAGAAAACCATGTGTCTTCTTCGTTTTCTAGTTTATTTAGATGCTCTTTTAACATCTCGTATTCCACATATTTTTCACTTTTTTCGTATTTGTATTTATGTTTTCCAACTTTTTCTATCCCTATGTTAAAATCTCCACCTACTATTATTATTTCATTTTCGTCTATTTTATCTATGATATTTATAAGCTCTTCTGTTCCTAATTTTCTTTCTTCAAAATTTGTTGGATAATGAACTGAAAATAAATTTAATTTTGTTGTTCCAAAAGATATTTTGTTACATAAAATTCCTCTTTGCTCATTTTGTGGATCAACTAGTGGCATTAAATAATTAGTAGAATATTCAATTGGAAATCTTGATATTATTCCATCACCATAATATCCGTTTTTGTATTTTATATTTATTCCCATTGTTCTATATGGTAATTCTACTTGTTTTGAAAAAGTGTAAATTTGATTTTCACTATATACTCTTTGAGTATACATATCTATTTCTTGTAAAAAAATTATATCAGGTTTGTACTTTTTTAAAAATTTAGCTTGTCTTTCAACATCAATATTTCCGATCTAATCCTTCACCATGACACATATTAAATGTTATAGCTTTTAATATCATAAAAAACCACCTTCTCTTATATTTTATTACGGCTAAATTATATCAAAATATATTTTTATATTCAATCAAAAATATCAATTTATTGTTATCTTATAAAAACAAAAAGTCAGAGATTTGTTAACCTCTGACTTTATAATATATTTCTTATCCAACATCTACATTATTTTCGTCTTTCTTTTCTACAATTTCCATACTTGAAATTGATACTTCGTAAGCTACTCTTGTTTCAGATGTTCCATCTTCGAATTTCTTTTCATATTTTCTGCTCTGAACTCTACCTATAATTCTAACTTCTGTTCCTACTTCCATGTTTTGGCAGAATCTTGCATTTCTTCCCCAAGCTATACAAGGTATATAATCTGATTTATTATATGCTCTATTAACTGCTAATAATAAATCTGCTATTTCTCTATCAAATGGTGTTTGTCTATAAATAGGTTTTTTACAAACATATCCTGATAGAATAACTTCGTTTGTTACAATATCTTTTTTCTCTTCTTGTTCATCTTCGTTTTGTACATTTTCGCTATCAACTTCAATAATGTCTTTAGCAAATACTGTTAGTATCAATTTGTTTCTTTCATTTTGATAACTATTATATGATCTGAATTGTCCTTCTACTGATAATTTTTTTCCAATTTGTAAATCTAAACTTGTTAATAATCTTTCTGAAACTGTAATTGGAATAATATCTACTGCTGAACTTAATCTTGGTACTTCTAAATCAAATATGTAAAATTTTTCTCCATATATTTCATGACTATATGTTTTTTCGCTTGTAACTTTTCCCACTAATACTAGATGGTTATTTTCTAATAAATTTGTAACCACTCTTTTTTCCTCCTTATTTTTATCTAGTGTATTTTCTTTTATGTCTGTTTTTTATTAAATTTCTTTAGAAACATCTACATTATAGCACTTTTTTTTAGCTTTGTCTACATAAAAACTTTATATTTTTAACAAAATTGTTAAAATTTTCATTGCTATTTCCTCATATATATACTTTTTTGCAAAATTATTATTCATTTTTATTTCTTGACATTCTATTTTTTGGTTTTTATTTAAATTAATTTCTCTTTGAATTTCTAATATTATTTCCTCATTTTCATTACTTACAATTGTAATACTTGCACGACTATTATAGCCAAAAGTTATCACATATGAATTAGTATGTTCGTCAATTAATTTTAAATTTTCTTTATAATCACTATTTAATAATACACATTTACTTTCTTTAACTACTTTTTTTAGCTCTTCTTGTTCTTGTGTTTCATCGAAAATGACTACTATATCAAATTTCACATTTTTTATATTTCTTATATTTTCTTTAGTTATTATAATTATATTTTTTTCATTTATTTGATTTCTTTTTATCTTTTCTTCAATTTCTATTATATTATTTTGACTTGTGATTATTCCTACTACAGACACTTTTATAATTCCCCTCTCTTTTTATTTTAGTATATGCTCTCTTTTCACATTTTTTCCTATTTTTCATAATATATACTAAGCTAATTGCTAAATTATATAAAGGATGATGTAAAAATGGAAATAGAAAAAGATGTATGTCCTGTTGTAAAAGTGGATGGATTTATTGAAGAAGGTAAACAATTTGATATTGAAATCGTTGTGCCTAATGATAACAGAAATGTTATATATGGCGTTTTAAAAGATGAATGTGGTGAAGTTATTTCTGATGCAGTTATAAAATTAATTGAAATTGTTCACAAATATGGCGAAGAAGAAAGAAGACCTGTTTCTCATACTTTCTCTGATAAAAATGGAGAATTTGTTTTTGGTCCTCTTTGTCCAGATAGCAGTTATGAAATACAAGTTTGGGTTGATAGAGTTAAACATATAAAAGTTTGTGCTGATTGCCCTATTAGAAAGAAAAAATGCTTAAAAGGAACAAAATTAGAACCTTGCAAAAAAGATAACAAACCATGTTGCAATGATCAAATAACTCCTTTTCCTCCAATGAAATAATATTTATAAATTAAATCCCTCTAAGAATATTTCTTAGAGGGGATTTTTTATAAAACGCCTACTTTTCTAGCTAGGTGTTTTCCTTTTCTTATTATTTTGCTTTTTTCTCTTTTGCTCATATCTTTATATAGCATCATAGCTGTTGCAGTAGCCATTGAACCTATTAATGCACCTTTAACGAATTTCATTTTCTACCTCCTTTAATTTTTTTATTTGTTTTTAGTATTTACTTTTATATCTTTTCTATACCATGTATAAATTTCATATATTTCAAAAATTGCTATCACTAACAAAAAAATTCCAAATAACTTTTTTAATTTTGTATTATCAAATTTAAATGAAATTTTGCATCCTATTATTGCTCCAATGATTCCACTTATTATAATTATAATTGCATTTTTATAATTTATTTTTTTATTTTTTACATTCATTATTATTGCTACAATTGATGTTGGTATAAAAAAAACTAAATTTGTTGCTTGTATTATGTGTTGTTTTGAACTAGTAAATATTCCTAATAATAAAATAAGTATTGTTCCCCCGCCCATTCCTAAAGCTGCTACAATTCCTGATATAGTTCCAATAACTACTTCTAACATATTTTCTCCTAAATAATCATTTTTAAAGATGCATATACTAAAAATATTACAAATAAAATTTTTAATATGTTTTTGTTTAATGATATTAATGCTTTAGATCCGATAACTCCTCCTATTATTCCGCCAATTGCACATTTAATTGATATATCCCAATCAATTAAATTTTGGTTATAATAAAAAAAACTGCTTGTTAATACCATAAAAAATATACACATTATTGTTGTAGCTCTAGCAATTACTTCATCTTCTTTTTGAATAATAGTCATAAATGGGACAAGTATTAGTCCTCCGCCTGCTCCAAATAATCCACTAATTATTCCAGCTATAAATCCTACAAATATATTTTGTATTTTCTCTTTATTCATAATATTATTTTTTACTTAACAATTTTTTTTATTCATTTTTATCTTATCAGGCATTATAATCCTTGATATTCTTGAATTTCTCCTACTTTTAATGTATAATATTTTTAGTTCATATTAGGAGGTAGGTTAAATGGAAAATGAATTGACAATTGTAAATCAAACACAGCATTCCATCGATGTCTACAAATCTGATTTATCTGTGACTGCTTTGAGTAGAGACTGTTCTTTTGCTTGTGAAAGTTTGGGAGAAAATGTACATATTCATGTGCATTCTCGGTATGGTAGCTTAGTTATAAAAAAACGAGCAAACCAGTATGTTTTCACAAAGTATGGAAAACTCACTGTAACCACAGATCAAAGCGATGGTTGTTTTGCTGTTCGCATTCTTGAAAAGCATTAACGATTTTGCATCTCAGATTTTCTAATTATCAAATCTATTCGGGGCGTGGATATTTTCCCGCCTCACGTCTTTTTATGTGTTATATAGTATTACTCATATATAAATATAATTTTTCATTATTTTGTAACGTTTTTCTTTTAAAAACGTCTAATTTACAAAGGAGCAAACATATGAAGAAAAATATAGAAGATATATATGTAGAATATTTTGATCTTGTATATAAATATCTATATTGCTTAACTCAAAATGGTGATTTAGCAGAAGAACTTACTCAAGACACTTTTTTTAAAGCAATTATGAATATTAACACTTTTAAAAATCAGTCAAAAATTTCTACTTGGTTATGTCAAATAGCAAAAAATCTTTATTTTGATGAACTTCGTAAAAAGAAAAAAATTTCTGATACTTCTGATGATATTTTTGATTATATAAATATTGATGAAAGTATTGAAAATAAGTTCATTTCAAATGAAGAACATTCAGAATTAAATAAAAAAATAGATTCTTTAGATGATATGACTAAAAAGGTTATTTATCTTCATATTTATGATGATTTAACTTTTAAGGAAATTGGAAAAATGCTCCGGTAGAACTGAAACTTGGGCTAGAGTTACTTATTATAGAGGAAAGAATAAGTTGAAAGAAGGTGATTCTTATGAAAAATAAAGATTGTAATTTAGTTAGAGATTTACTTCCTAACTATATTGAAAATTTAACAAATAATGATACTAATTTATTTATTGAAAATCATTTAAAAGAATGTAGCGAATGTACTACTATTCTTAATTCTATGAAATCTGATGAAAACGAAAATGAAAAAACTAAATCTAAAAAATTTGTTAAGTTTTCTAAAAAATTTCGTAAAAAATATAGAATTTTGAAGACTATTGTTTTAATTATTGTTTTATTATTTTTAGTTCATTTCATTAGGAACTTTATTATTCTTACTTCACAATATAGACATGTGGATGAACATATTAATATGAATAATTATCATGTTAGGAGCTATTTCTATCAATTAGATCAAGTATTGTTTGAAGATACATATTATAAAGATGGTAATGCTTTAAAACTAGCTTGTTTCTCTCAAACTAATCATTTTGATAATTCAACTAGTGTAATAGTTCCTGAGTATATTGATTTATATTATAATAATAAACATTATAATTATTCTACTGATTATATTTCAGGAATAAAATACTATAAAGAATCTGATTATGATTATACGCATGATTATAGCATATTATATTCTTCTGAAAAACCTGATTTTTTAGCTTTAATTTTTCAAAGTGCTTTAGGTAGAATTGATTCAACAAAATGTAACGGAATAGATTGCTATAGAATTATTTCTAATTATGATGGCTATAAATATTATTCTTATTTTGATAAAAAAACCGGTTTTCCTGTTAGAGGTTCAAATCCTTCAACATTACAAAATGGCCAAGAATTTTTACTTACTACTGACTTATTTATTGAGTTTGGTACTGTTACAGATGAGGATTTAAAAGTTCCAAATGGAGATGAATATAAACCTTATGAAGATGTTGAAGATATTCTTTTAAATGCTATGTTAAAAGATAATATCGAAAAGGATGACCTTGAATCTTTTAAAGCAAATTTACAATATATGCTTGATGAGAATATTGAAATTAATCCTGAATATTATGAAAAATATAAATACTTATTAGAAGAATAATTTGTTTATTATCCCTAATTTAAAAGAGGACTCCTATTTATGTAGAGCCCTCTTTTTTTATTTATTAAAATTTTCATCTTTTATGTTTTCATCAGGAATATAATATTTTGTTCCTAGCATTTTATCTGGCAAATATTGTTGTTCTACCCAGTGTCCTGGATAATCATGAGGATATTTATATCCTTCTCCATAGCCAAATTCTTTCATTCCACTAGCTGGTGCATTTCTTATGTGCATTGGTATAGTTCCTGTATCTTTATTTCCTACATCTTCTATTGCTTGATTTATCGCATTATATGAGGCATTTGATTTTTTAGATTCAGCTATATATACTGCTGCTTCTGCGAGTATTATTCTAGCTTCTGGCATTCCAACCATTGACACTGCTTGCATAGCGGATGTTGCAATTACTAAAGCTTGAGGATTTGCTAATCCTACATCTTCTGCTGCTGAAATTACTAATCTTCTAGCTAAAAACATTGGGTCTTCTCCTGCTTCTAATGCTCTTGCTAAATAGAATATCGCAGCATCTGAATCACTTCCTCTAAGTGATTTTATCATTGCACTTATATTATCATAGTGGCTATCACCATTTTTATCAAACATCGTTTTTTTCTTATTAAAGCTTTGAGCTGCTATTTCTTCTGTAATTTCTATTTCACCTTTGGAGTTCATTTTAGTAGTAAGTACTGCTATTTCTAGTCCGTTTAAAGCTGTTCGTACATCTCCTCCGGAGATTTCTGCAATTTTTTCTATTATGTCATCTGATATTTTAACATTATAATCTGCTAATCCTTCTTTTGATGTTAATGCATTTTTTATAACTTTTATAATATCAGCTTTTTTAAGTGGCTCTAGTTTTATTACCATTGATCTTGATATTAAAGCTTTATTTACTTCAAAATATGGATTTTCTGTTGTTGCTCCTATTAATATTACAGTTCCGTCTTCAACAAAAGGTAATAATGCATCTTGTTGTAGTTTGTTAAATCTATGTATCTCATCAATAAATAATATACATTTTCCTGTTGGATTCATAAATGGGTTACTGGCTTCTTGTATTGCATTTTTCATATCTGCAACACCTGAAGTAACTGCATTTAGTTTCTTAAATTGATATTTTGTTGTATTACTTATTACTTTTGCAAGTGAGGTTTTTCCACAGCCTGGAGGTCCCCATAGTATTATGCTTGATAATCTGTCGGCTTTTATTGTTCTATATAATAGTTTATCTTTTCCTACTATATGTTCTTGACCAACAAATTCTTCTAATGTTTTTGGTTTCATTCTAAAGGCTAATGGTTGTGTTTCGTTCATCGTTTTTTCTCCTTTAAGTGTTATCAAAAAAGGACGTCCCCATTGACAACTTTTAATATTTTATCTTGCTAAGTTCTTTAATGCATTTTTAATTATATCCTCTGTTGAGGCATTTTTTAGTTGTATTTTTTCAAATACTCTCTTAATTTCTGCTTTGTTGTATCCTAGTATTTGTAATGCTTGTGTAGCTTCATTTATTGCTTCTACATTGCTTATTTCTTCTGTTTTTGTTTCTGATTTTTCTTCTATTGCATTTTCTACTTTTAGTTTATCTTTTAGTTCTAATATCATTCTTTGTGCTGATTTTGTACCTATTCCTGGTATTTTTACCAGTTCTTTTATATCATTTGATATTACTGCTAATGCGAATTGTGATGGTGTTATATTTGATAACATTGTTATCGCTGTTTTTGCTCCAATTCCACTTACTTGTAATAATAATTCAAACATTTTTAATTCTTCATTACTTGTAAATCCATATAAACTTATATTGTCTTCTCTTACATGATAATGTGTATATATTTTTATTTTTTCTCCTAGTTCTCCAAGAGTCATCATTGTTTTTTCTGATATGTATATTTTATATCCTATTCCTGCTGTTTCTACTACTATAGAGTCTTTTGCTTTTTCTTCTAATGTTCCTTTTATATATGCGTACATACTTTTCTCCTTACCAAACAAATTTTCTTTATTTTATCATAAATTATTTTTTTTGCAATAGTTTTTTCTTATTATCTAAGCATTTCTATATTCAGATTTATTTTAGATTAATTCCTCTTATAGCTTTACTGCTTGTTTTTTTCGAAAAATGTTATATAATAATTGTATTATTTTAATATATTGAAAGGATTTTTTATATGAGTAAAGATAATATTTTAATTAAAGATTTATACAGGAATACTAATACATATTTAGAAAAGGATATTAAAATTAGCGGTTGGGTTAAAACTGTTAGAGATTCTAAAACTTTTGGCTTTATAGAAATTAATGATGGTTCTTTTTTTAAAAATGTTCAAATAGTTTTTAATGACTCTCTTTCTAATTTTGAAGATATTAGAAAATTAACTATTGCTTCTTCTATCATTGTAGAAGGAAAGTTAGTTAAAACAGAAAATGCTAAACAACCTTTTGAAGTACAAGCTAGTAATGTAGAAATATTTAATTTAGCTTCTTCTGAATATCCACTTCAAAAGAAAAGACATACTTTTGAATATTTAAGAACTATTGCTCACTTACGTCCTAGAACTAATACTTTTAATGCTGTTTTCAGAGTTCGTTCTGTTGTTTCTTTTGCTATTCATAAATTTTTCCAAGAACGTGGATTTGTATATGTCCATACTCCTATAATCACTTCTAGTGATGCTGAGGGTGCTGGTGAAATGTTCACTGTTACTTCTAGTGATTTAAATGATTTACCTAAAGATGATAAAGGTAACATGGATTTTTCAAAAGACTTTTTTGCTAGACCTGCTCACTTAACTGTTAGTGGTCAATTAGATGTTGAAACTTATGCTTTTGCGTTTAGAAATGTTTATACTTTTGGACCTACTTTTAGAGCTGAAAATTCTAATACAGTTAAACATGCTGCTGAATTTTGGATGATTGAACCTGAAATTTGTTTTGCTGATTTAAATGATGATATTAACTTAGCTGAAGATATGCTTAAATATATTATTAAAGATGTTTTAGAAAATGCTCCTGAAGAAATGGAATTTTTTGATAATTTTGTTAGTCCCGGTTTATTAGAAAGATTAAATCATGTTTTGAATTCTGATTTTGGTAGAATTACTTATACTGATGCTATTAAAGAGCTTGAGAAAAATAACGACAAATTTGAATTTCCTGTTTCTTGGGGTACTGATATTCAGACTGAACATGAAAGATATTTAAGTGAAGTAGTTTTTGGTAGACCTGTTTTTGTTACTGATTATCCAAAAGATATTAAAGCTTTTTATATGAAACAAAATGATGATGGTAAAACTGTTGCTGCTACTGATTTACTTGTTCCTGGTATCGGTGAATTAATTGGTGGTAGTCAACGTGAAGATGATTTAGAAAAACTTGAGACTCGAATGAAAGAACTTGGTCTTCCTAAAGATGAGTATTGGTGGTACTTAGACTTACGTAAATATGGTAGTATTACCCATTCTGGATTTGGTTTAGGTTTTGAAAGACTTTTAATGTATCTTACTGGTATGCAAAATATTCGTGATGTAATTCCATTCCCTAGAACTCCAAATAATTGTGAGTTTTAATTAGAAATAATATTAAAACAAAAATAACAGAGTAATAAATTTGAAAATTTGCTCTTCGCAATCACTCACTTTATTATAGGAAGTTAATTTTAAAATTTAATTTTAAAATTAACTACTAAGACTGTAAAAATCATAGATTTAACAGTCTTAGCAGCTAGCGCATTTTCAAATTTATTACTCTGTTATTTTTGTTTAATATATTATTTACTGCAAAACCGGAACACATTATTGTATGTGTTCCGGTTTTCCTTTCGTGCATCAGCTCCAGTTAGCCCTTTATTACCTTTCCTCGTGGAAATTTTCTCGAGAATACGACCTCTGCTTCTTTGAAGATTTTTAAATACCATCTCCAAAAATCCTTGTTCGCTATCGTTCCTCTCATCTTTTCCCAATATAATTCCCGAGGTAATACCTTCCTTTCAAAGTCTTCCTGGTTAAGAATCCACTCTTCTGACAGTGTTGGATACATTACATCTGCTTCTACTGTTTCGAGCTTTTCCAACATACGTGTTGCCCATTCTTCAGTAAAAACATGTGCATCTTCCAATCTGTAGTAGGTGTGTTCGTTGATCCATCCTATGCTCTTAATCGTAGCATATACCTGTGCTTTTTCGGTATACGTTTTTCGCAAATCGGGCATTGCTGAAGCATAGGTTCTTCTTAATGAAAACGTTCGTTTTCGCCTCCCTTTGTACTCAATGATGATTTCGTTCTCCATCGGCTCTAAACTTTCTTTAGCGTTTAGCATTTCAAATTGTACGCAGTTGCAGAATATCATTATGCGATATGGTCTGTATTTTTCAACATCCTCGTCGTACAATGTAGCTACAACATTTTGTACCTGTGCGATTTCGCTAAACGCTTCGCCGATTTTAGTTGTCACCCTACTCCTGCCTTCATGAAAATTCGTGGTCATTAGTGCAAGATAGGCTCTGTCAGTATTTAGTTTTTCAATGTTTAGTATGCTACCAATGCGTTCGAGTAAACTTAGGATTAATTGTCCACCATTCGTTTTTCGAACATCATACCGGTTGGCATACAGTTCTCTTTGGTCTGTTCGGACCAGAATAACTGATGTCCTGTGCATAATATGCACCTCCCTTTTAAGTCTCAAGTCATACAGCTTTTTTCAACTTTGGTATGTTGTTATTATACTATAATTTTTTCAAATATCAACTAAATTTTTTAAATAACAAAAAACTTAAATTACTAAATTAGTAATTTAAGTTTTTATTTTATTTATCTTAATTCTGCTTTTATGTCTTTTTCTAATCCTGCTATTATCTTATTCATTACTTCATTAATTTCTTCATCTGTTAATGTTCTATCTTGTTTTGCAAATGTTAATGAAAAAGCTATACTCTTTTTATTATCATCTATTCCTTTTCCTGTATATATGTCAAATACTTCTTGGCTATCTAATAGTGATCCTGCATATTTTTTGATTTTTACACTTATTTCTTGTGCAGATAATTTTTTATCTACTACTATAGCTAAATCCTTTTTGATTGATGGAAATTTTGAAATTTCTTTATATTTCATTTTACTTACTTTTTTAGCTAATAATTTGTCTAAGTCTATTTCTAATATATATACGTCTTCTGATTCTATTTCAGGGTGTATCTTTCCAATAATTCCTACATAATCGTTATTTACTGATATAATTGCTGATTGACCTGGATGCATTTCTTTTGGCAACTTTTCTTTGTCTTTTATAAAGCTATATCTTCCGTTATATCCTAAATAATCTAGTATTTCTTCTGCTATTCCTTTGATAATATAAAAATCTACTTTTCTTTTTTCTATTCCTAAATAATATTCACCTGTCATTAATGCTGATAATTTTTGTGTTTCTGAATATTCTTCTCCTTGTTTTTGGAACGCTTTTCCTATTTCAAAAATTGATATGTCTTTATTATTTCTAGCTTTGTTATATTCATATATTTTATATAATGCAATAGCTACACTATGTCTTAATGTGTTTTTATCTTCTGATAGTGGGTCTAATAGTTTTACTGTTTCACATTCATCTTTAGTAAACATTTTGCTATCAGCTTCTGGTACTAAAACATATGATAATGTTTCGCTTAGACCTAGGTCTACCATTTTATTTCTAATTTGTCTTGTTACCTTGTCATAGCTTCCCATCTTAGGTAATATATCTGGCAATTTTCCTTTTATATTATTTACGCCATAGATACGTCCAACTTCTTCGATTAAATCTTCTTTTATTGATATATCAATTCTTCTTCTAGGCACTAACACTGTTATTACTTCATTTTTTATTGCTGTTTTGAATCCTAGTCTTTCAAATACATCTAAAATATCTTTTTCTGAAATTTCCATTCCTAATATTGCATTAATATTTTTTGCTGTTATTTTAATTTCTTTATCTTCTTTTTCGGTTGTGTCGTATTTTGCTAAACCTCCAACTACTTCAGCATTAGCATATTTTTCTAATAGATTGCAAGATCTTTCTATTGCCATATATGTTCTGTTTGAGTCTAAGCCTTTTTCAAATCTATTGCTTGCTTCACTTCTTAATATTGCGTTTGATGTTCTTCTTATTTTTACTGAATCAAATATAGCAGCTTCTATAATTATATTTTTTGTTTTGTCTGTTATTTCTGTTTCTAATCCACCCATTACACCAGCTAAACCTATAGCTTTTGTTCCGTCTGAAATAACGATATCTTCTGATTTTAATGTTCTTTCAATATTATCTAATGTTGTTAATTTTTCTCCTTCTTTTGCCATTCTTACTTCTAAGCAATCTTTTAAACAATCTGCATCATAAAAGTGTAGTGGTTGTCCTGTTTCTAGCATAACATAATTGCTTATATCAACTACATTATTTATTGGTCTTATTCCTGATGCTATAAGTCTATTTTTTATAAAGTCTGGGCTTTCTTTTATTTCTACATTTTTTACTTTTTTACTTAAGAATATTGAGCAGTTATCTGTATTTACTTTTACTTTAAATGTATCATTTATATCTTCTTTGTTTTCTTTATGTGATAAATCAATTTCTTTTACTTTTTTATTATATATTGCTCCTACTTCATGTGCCATTCCTAAAATGCTTAATAAATCGCCTCTATTTGCTGTTAAATCAAAATCTATTACACTATCATCCATCTTCATATATGCGATTGGATCTTTTCCTATTGGGGCATCTTGTGGCAATTCGTGTATTCCAGCTTTATCTTCTTCTGTTAAGAATTTTGCTTCTAATCCTAGTTCTGCTATAGAGCAAATCATTCCATTAGATTCTTCACCTCTAATTACTCCTCTTTTTATTGTTCCACCTGGTAATTCGGCACCATCTAAAGCTAAAATTACTTTTAGCCCTTTTCTTACATTTGGTGCTCCACATACTATATTTAATACTTCTTTTCCTGTATTTACTTTGCAGCAGTGTAAGTGGTCTGAATCTGGATGATCTTTACATTCAACTACTTCTGCTATTACTAATTTAGTTGCATTTATTAATTTGCCTGCTTCGTCATATTCGTTTCCTGCGTTTGTCATATCTTCAGCAAGTTTTATAACATCTATATCTTTATCTAAATCTACATAGTCTTTTAAAAAATTAATACTTAATTTCATTTTCTTCATCCTTTCTATCAAATTGTTTTAAAAATCTTACATCATTTTGATATAAAAGTCTTATGTCTGTTATGCCATATTTAAACATTGCTAATCTGTCTAATCCTACTCCAAATGCAAATCCTGAATATTTTTCTGGATCATATCCATTCATTTTTAATACATTTGGATGAACAATTCCTGAACCTAATAATTCTATCCAGCCTGTTTGTTTACATAGATTACATCCTTTTCCTCCACATTTGAAACATGTGACATCTACTTCATATGATGGTTCCGTAAATGGGAAATAACTTGGTCTAAAACGTAATTCTGTATTTTGGCCTAACATTTTTTTCATAAATACTTCTAGTGTTCCTTTTAAGTCTGCTAGGGAAATATTTTTATCTACTACTAAACCTTCTACTTGATTGAATTGATGTGAATGTGTTGCGTCATCTTCTCTTCTAAAGGTTTTACCTGGTACTATTACTCTTATTGGTGTTTTTTCTTCGTTTGACATCATTGTTCTAGCTTGAACAGCTGAAGTTTGTGTTCTTAATAAATAGTCTGGTGTTATATAAAAACTATCTTGCATGTCTCTTGCTGGATGCCCTTTAGGTAAGTTTAATCTTTCAAAACAGTATTCATCAGTTTCTAATTCTGGTCCTGAAACAACGTCATATCCCATTGAAACAAATAGATCTTCTACTTCTTCTATTACTCTGTTTAATGGGTGTTTGCTTCCCCTTTTTATTTTTTGACTTGGAAGTGTTATATCAATATCTTCATTTTCTAATTTTTGTGCTAGTTCTAGTTTTCTTAAAGTTTCTTCTTTTTCTTGAATCTTATCTTCTACTTCTTGTTTTGCTGTATTTACTGCTGCTCCCATTACTGGTCTTTCTTCTGCTGAAAGACTTCCCATTTGTCTTAGTAAAAGTGTTAACTCTCCTTTTTTTCCTAAATATTTTACTCTGATGTCATTTAATTCTTTTAAGTCTTTACTGTTTTCTACATTTTCTAATGCTTCTTTTTGAATTTGGCTTATTTGCTCTTTCAAAGTCTTCTCCTCCTTATATATTTTTATAAAATCAAAAAAAGTATTTCACTCCTAATAGGACGAAATACTTATGTATACGTGGTACCACCTAATTTTATTAATTAAATATTAACCTCTATAAGCTATAACGTTGCAAACGTCTATACTTTTGATATAGAATCTCCAAAGTGAAATTTCGATTTAGAATATATAATAAGCTCTCAGCGTAGTCACTTATTTTCTCTTTCTATATTTTGCCTAAATCTACTTTGCTTTTTCATCGATTTTTATATGATTATTTATTTTAACATCTTTTATCAGTTTTCGCAATAGTTTTATTTATTTTATGTTTGATATTATCCAATTTCCATTTATTTTTGAATATTCTACTTGCATGTTTTTTTCTTCTGATGTTACTCCGTCTTTAGTAGTTTTATACCATACATTTAATCGTTGTTTTGTAGTTGTTTCTAGCAATTCATGTCTTGTTATTGTATAGCTTTCTTTTGAAGTTTTTGTTACTGCAACATGAGTTATTCCATTTGATAATTTGTATACATTCTTAAATTGTTTTGTAAAAAATTCTTTTGTAATGTATTTTTGCATTTGATTTCTTATTTTTTCATATATTATGTCTGTTCTTATAAATTGTTCATCTGCTGTTTTTTCAAACTTGCTAAATTCTTGATTTGTTGCAAAACTATATTTTTCTAATAAAGCTTGTGGATTAGAATATGCTAATGATCTATCATCTAGATATTGTGTTAACAGACTAATAGCATCTTCTTCATTAAATTCAATTATTGTTATATTTTCTTTTGATTTTTGAATAGTTGATACTTTATTTTTATCTAGGTCTTTTAATTTATTTAAAGATATATATATTAGACCCATTATTATAACTATTAAAATCATTGATATAAAAACAAGTCTTTTTAAACTTACTTTTATAGATTTTATTTCTTTTTCTTCTGACATTATTAAAAGCCTCCATTATTCTTCAATGTTTACTTTTTCTATTGTATTTATTATATTCTCTTCTGTATATTGTTCATTTATCTTTTTTACTTGTCTTTCTTCTTTTTCGTATATTTCTAATCTATTTTTTAAATTTGTAAATACATTTTTTTCTATTAGTTTAACTGGTTTTATTTTTCCTAAAAAGAATTTTGTTGCTTTAGAAAATATACGTGGTCCTTTTATTGAATCTTTTTGCAAGCTTGTCTGTTTTGATTCTATCGCTTTATTTAATTCATTTTCTTTTTCTATTATTTTCTTTTTTATTGTTGGTTTTCTTCTTCTTATTTTTAATTCAATATTAGCTAATTCATCTTCTAAATTACAAATTTGTTCTCTGATATCATCATCGCTATTATCTACTTTTTGTTTTGCTTTTTTTTCATCTTGAATTAAGTAATATATTTTTGTTTGTATTTTTATTTTTTCTAATTCTTCTTCATATAATTTTATATATTCTGCTACTATTTGATTATCATGGTATTTTGCTAGCTCTACTAAATACATTTCGTATTTTTCCATTAATTCTTTTAGTTCTTTTTCTACTTCAGCATATTTTTCTAAATTTTCAATCACTTTCTTATTTATTAAACTTATACCATATGTTATAGCTGCATTTTCATTGCTAATTTTATTTAAGATTATTTCTCTACTTTTGCTATATTGCATAGCTGCTGATACTTTAGTCTGGTCTTTTAATGTTTTTTTAATATCATTTAGCAATTTTATAAAATTTTCTTCTTTATTTTTTTTCAATTTATCCACTAGAATTTTGTCCTCTCATTTTAACATTTTTTTAATTTCTTTTTGTTTTTTTTGAGTGTCTAACTCCATATCTTTTATCAGCTCTTCTAGTTCTTCTGAGGTCATGTGGTCTAAATTAAATATCTTTTTATTAAAAGCAATTGTTCCTAAATTCATTTTGCCTCCTCTTTTGTTTTCAATAAATTTAAGCGGACTCAAAATTATAAAGTCCGCTTACTTTTTAAATGTTTACTCTAGATTGATTTTTTCCGTTTGTTTTTACTCTATATGTTGCAAAATAGTAAGGGGAATCTTGTACTTTATCAGTATAATAGATCCAATCTCCTGCTATACAAATAGAAGTATTTACACTAGATAATAAATCTACAATTTTTTCATTTTTCTTTCCATTTGTTTTCATTTTGTATATTGCTTGTTCTGTTTGTTTTCCGTTTTCATCAACTTCGTTTACAGCATAATAGATTGTTTTTTCATATATATTAAATGTAGATATTGCTTTTGCTACTACTTCTTCATCTTGATGATTATCTTTGATACTTAAATCTAATTTCATTAGATGTTTGTTTGCAGCACTTATATAATATAAATCTTTACCTACAACTTGGAACATACCAATTCCTGATTCAATTTTTTCTTTTCCTGATCCGTCTTTTTTCATTTTTCCAAATTCTTCGTCTTCTGATGTGTAATAAATATATTTTCCTGAAATTTGGAATCTGCTTATTGTTTCATCTGATATTTGTTGTCTTTTTTGTCCATTTGTCTTTACTTTTTCTAATTTTTTATCAGAATTTAAATAATATACCCATCCATCACTTACGTTTAAAGATGCATTTTCGATAGAAATTGTTTCAATGTTATCTACTAAAACTTCTCTTTTTTCTCCGTTTGGTTTCATTTTTACTATTTGTCTTATATATTCTCCGTTACTGTTATCACTAACACTCATTGATAAGAAGTATAGATGTCCTTTATAATAATTTATTGACTTTATCCATTCACTTTCTTCTATTAACTTTACTTTGTTATCTTCTGTTACTTCATATAAAGCATTTTTGCTGTCTTTTTCGTCTTTAATTCCTGAATTACTTACATATACTTTATTTCCTTTGGCTACTGCAAAACCTTTGTTATTTAAGTTTCCAATTACTTTTCCTGCACTATCTACAGAGCCTGCGAAAATTACTGATGTAACAATTGTTATTATGATTAAAAGTAATAATACAACTGAAACAATTACAATTAATCTTTTTTGATTATTTTCTAATACTTTGAATCTTTCTGAAATCTCTTTTAGGAAATTAACTTTTTCTTTTTTTCCTTCCATTTCAATACCTCTCTTCTTCTTTTGCATATTTTAATTATATCTATAATGAGTTTCTAATGTCAACTTTATTTACAGGAATTACTTTAGGTACATTACAACTCTAAATCCAATTGCTAAATTAGCGTTATCTTCTGATTGTCCTCTAGATGATATTGGATAAACATGTCCTTCATTCCAATATCCTCCACCTCTACCCATATGATATTTTTCATGTTCACCATATTCTTCTGTTGTATATTCCCATGCATTTCCTGCCATATCATATATATTATTTGTTTTCCACATTTCGTTGCTTCCTGTAGCAACTATTTTATTTTGATGATTAACATTATTTTGATAATTTCCTGTATCACTTGAGTCATCTACATTAATACCACAATTTCTTAACCATATGCATGTTGTATCCCATGCATAACTGTTTACTAAATCTGTTTGGAAATAATCATTTTTGCTGTACATATCTAATGATAAATCTCTTGCATTTTTCCATGTGATACCTGCCCAAACTAATTCTCCTTTTTTAGAAACTAGTTTATTATTTGCATCCTTTCCTGCTTCATATCTTGCTATATAAAATCCTTTATAATTTCTTATTGAATCGTCAAATTCATCATTATATGCATTTATATCTCTAATATTTTCATCTTCTAATGTTGTTTCTGTTTCTCCATTTTCTCCATTATGTATAAACATTTGTCTTTGATAATCATTTATATTTTCTACTGGTATCCACACAAATTCATTACCGTCTTTGTCTGATATGACCGCACCTTTAGAAGACTCGCCTTCTATGTATTCAAAGGTTGGTGGAACTGGAATAATTCCTCCATCTTCTGTCTCTACTTCAACAATTTCTCCTGTTATTTTTTTAGGTTTATCTTCTATTTTATTTTCAACTTCTATTTTGTTTTCTTCTGGTTTATCCTCTATTTTAGTAGTATTTTCTTCTGTTGTAATATTGGCAAAATTCATTGTTTTTTTTGCGTTTGTATTTTCTAATACAACTATTACTACTAATATAATAACCACTAAAGCTATAAGAACACTTAATGCTATAGCTACCATTTTTTGATTCATATTCATATTCATGCTTATGATTCCTTTCAAATATATGTAGTATTAAGATTATGTTTTTATTATTTACTTCTCTTAAAATTATTATTAGTATAACATATAAGATTTTTTTTTTGAATATATATTTTAAAATTTTAAGAGAATGTAATTTTACTTTATTTTACATCTTGTCATTTTATATCAAAATATGCTATAATTGTACCTGTTTGTACAGAAAGGGGTGTTCAAAAAATATAGTCCTAATTCATAATTACGAAAAGGAGAAAAGAAACATGTTAGACAAATCGAAACCGCAAACAAGTCACAACAAACGGAGGTGCTGTTTAATACAGCAAATCAAGGCACTATGCAAAGGTTATTCACTTGCTTCAGCTCCAAGGCTCGAAAGAAAACCAACTTTGAAGAGCATTCATATTAGTATCGTAATGATACTTTGTTTTTTCACTATGTTTGCTGTTCTAAGTAATTCCGTTAGAGCTTCGATGAAAGTGGCAAGAAAACCTGATGCAATAATGAGTCCTAAAATGTTCTTAGAACCGGAGCTTACAGATTCATCTGAAATTCATGAAATTTTTACAATGCATAACAGTCTTAAAATTCATCAGTTTACTAGTTCTGATATCTTTAATAGTCTTCATCTGACAAACATTTCTGTTGAAGATGTTGTATCTGAACAGGCACAAGAAATTTCAAACAAATCTGAACAAGTGCAAAATATTTTGGGCATTTCACCCACTGTTTATTTGCATATGGATTCTACCTCGGAGCTTTATTGGATTCCAAAATTTAGTGAACATTTAATCTCTGACGATGATATAGCTGTAAATTTATCAGAGCTTTTTAATTCTGAATACGCTTATCAAGCATCTGATGAACTTAGTATGGTTATTGCGCGAATTGTTCATAGAGAGTCTGCAAATCAGCCTTTTATAGGTCAACTTTTAGTTGCAGAAGATGTTCGAGATCGATTAGCTTCTGGGGTATATGGTAGTGACATAACAGCAATACTTAACAAGGGCTATTGTACTGTTGCTGATGGAAATGGTGGCATTCATGTTTATACCGCTCAAGGAATTGAAGTGATTAATCCCAATGAATCTGCCATTGAAGCAACAAAAATCGCTCTCCAAGGGAGCCAGGTGTCACACTTACTTTTACAGGCGTCAACTGAAATATTTTTAGAAACTTATGATGTTGAACTTGATAATGTGGAGCAATATTCTAAATATACTTTTTATCATTATGCTCCCAATGGTTTAGATGAAAAGCAATTAGGTAATCGTCGTATTGATCGGGTACCTATTGCAATTGAGGTTTATGACCACGTTTTTTATGGTCATTGGCTTAGCAAATCTCAGGCACTGTCTTTTTAAAATTAAAACCTCATATCTATCTACATATGTGTTTCGGCCCTCACAGGACTTCCTGTGAGGGCTTGTTTTTATTTTTACAAATATTATTATAAATAAAAAAAGATGAATTACCTTAGAATTCATCACTTTTGGTGGAGATGAGGAGAGTCGAACTCCTGTCCAGAATTTCTTTCATATAAATTTCTCCGAGTGCAGTTTGTTATTATTTTTTCATTTTAAAATCATTAACAAACAAACGATTTTAAAATATATCTTTTATAATCCCTCTATTGTCAAAGAACTCAATAGATTCGTTTCCTACTAATCGGCGCCTTATCTTAAGCCGTAGGTTGCAAAAGTAAGACGTTGCTGCAATTAGGCAGCAAATGCTAATTCTTTATTATCAGCGTTTATTTTTAATTTGTACCTTTTTAAGTGGCCAGGTACTTCCACTACTCGCTTTTTATACTTCCGAAAAGCTGTCGAAACCATTACATCCCCGTGTTCCTTTTATATTATAACATTATTATGCTTAGTTATTCAATCTATTATTAGCTTTTTACAAATATTTACTGAAAATATTTTGATATTTTTTCTAGTCCTCCAAATTCATTTTGCTTAAAAATTTCATATGCTACAATTGCTACTGAATTTGATAAATTCAATGATCTTATTGTTTCTCTCATTGGAATTCTCATTGTTTTTTCTAAGTATTTCTTTAATGTATCTTCTGGTAACCCTTTTGTTTCTTTTCCAAAAAGTACAAATACTTCATCGAATTTAGAATATTCAACATCTGAATACACATGTTGCCCCTTTGTTGTTACAAAATACATATTGTGCTCTTCTGGTTTATATTTTTCTAAAAATTTTTTAAATGATGTATGTTCTTCAATGTCTAATTTATCCCAATAATCAAGTCCTGCTCTTTTTACTTGTTTTTCACTTATATTAAATCCTAGTGGATATACTAAATGTAATTTTGCTCCTATTGCTGCACAGGTTCTTGCTATATTTCCTGTATTTTGTGGTATTTCTGGTTCTACTAATACTATGTTTAACTTCATCTAAAATCTCCTTAATGATATGATTTTTTATTTTATTACTTTAATAAGTATATTTCAATATTATAATCAAAAAAATGGGCTAAACTTTTTAGTTTAGCCCTCTTTTATATTATTATGCTTCTTGTTCTTTTTTTACTACCAATACGTATTCTACACCAATCATTACAACAAATACAAGCCAATCCATTCCATATAAGTTTACTCTTCCATAAAATACTTTAACCATATCTACTAATTCTTCTAACTCTTTTTGTGCCATTCCCAAATCGTTATCTTTTAAGAATTCTTCTGAATCTTTAACAGCTTCTTTGACATCAGACCATTCAAGTTCTGTTCCATCAGTAATTGCACTTATTACAACATTTTTTATTCCTACGTGGACTACTGCCATAACTACTGCTAATATTGCTGTAGCAATTGCTATTCCTTTGAATATTGCTTTTTTATTTTCTTCAGTTAATTTGCATTTTTTCTTTGCACTTCTTAATGCTAATAATGGTGATGCAACTATTGCAACAATATTTACTACAATTATTGAGTTTAAGAATGATTTTATTGCATCTCCTGCTGCCTCATAATCAGTATCACCAATTTCTCCCCAACCTTATACATTGGCTACTAAAATTATTCCTCCTATTACTATATCGATTAGTAGGAACCATAAAATTAATTTGATTGTAAATCTTTTTATAAATTTACCTGGTTTTGTTTCTTCCATTTTTCTCCCCCTTTTATTATTTTGATTCGCAATTATTATATATCTATGTTTTTACATTTTCAACTCTTATTTTTTTATATTATTTTTCAAAAACTATTGACAAATAATATTTTGTAGTTGTATAATATCACTTGTCAGCAAGACATGCAGGTGTGGCGGAACTGGCAGACGCACAGGACTTAAAATCCTGCGGGACCTAAATCCCGTATCGGTTCGACTCCGATCACCTGCACCAAAAAAAGATGAATTTGATTAAAATTCATCTTTTTTTATTTTACTTAATATATTTTATTTTTCTTTTGTTTCTGGCCAAGTTGCTCTATCTAATATCATTTTTCCTATTATATTTCTATTTGACTTCACTCCTATTATTGCATGTTCTGGAGATTCTGTCCAAACTATATTTGCTTTTTCTAAATCTTCTCTTTTAAAATAAATATGTACATTTTCTCTTTTGCTATCATTTCTCTCATAATCAGGAACTGGTTCCAAAAACACTTCTATATCTGCTGCTTTTAATCTTTCTAATAATGGAATCATATTTGTCATTACTGGTACTCTAAAATAACATAGTATATTTTGTATATCTTCATCACTTGAAGCAATATCTTTTAATTCACTTTTTACTTCTTTTATTGCATCTAATATGCTTTTTCTTGATTTATAGTAGTAATCATCAGAGCTATTATAATGATTTCCTATTTTTAAATTATATAAATCTGTATTATCTATTTCATCAATATTAATGTATCCTTTTTCACTTTCTCTTAGCTTTCTTGCTATCATTCTTAAAGTAAGTATATCAAAACATCCGACTTCTTTTAAATTACTTATATAGCCATTGGTTTGAAAAGGTATATTATTGGTATCTTCAAGTTCTGTGACATCTTTATCACTTTTAGATACAACGAATGTAAATGGTGTATCAGATTCTTGACAGTTTGGATATACAATATAATTGGTACCTTTTTTATTTGCTTTTTTTAATATTTCTATTAATGCAGTCGGTTCTGTTTTGTGATAATATAGTTCTGGATGTTCTTTATCTATATCTCTGCTTATAAGTCCTTTTGCTTTGGCAACTGCTTTTTGAAATTCATATATATTTATAAATCTATTTCCTGTTGCTGTTAAATCAGAATTTATTTCTTCTATTTTTTGGCATATTTCAGAATTTGTCATATTTTTATATTCTTCTTGTTTTTCTTTTTCTTTTTCCTTGGCTATTTTTTCTTGTTCTTCTTTCTCTTTTTTGGCTTTTTCAGATTTTTCTTTATACTCTTGAATTTTTTCTTTTTTATCTCTCATTTCATTTAGAGTTGTTTTAAATGAAATGAAGTTCTTTAAAAATTCAAAGGATTTTTCTTCAGACATACTGCTATCAAATAATTGTCTTATTGAAAAATCTTCAACCATTCTAACATTTCTAATTTCTTCATTTAATCTTTTTGCCATTTCATCTATTATATTAAAGTAACTAGAGTCATATTGATTAAATAAGTCTTCATAATATGATAAATAATCATATTGTTCTGCCGTTTTTTGAGCATCTTCCCAAAACATTTTTGAAAATAGTTTTTGTTTTGTAGTTGACAAATTTCTAAATGGATTTGTCTCAATATATTCATATTGTTGTACATACATCAATTCTAACATTTTTAATCTATATTCTGATTTTAGTGAAAGACTGTTAAATTTTTGTCTTTGTACTTTAGTAAGTATAGGTCTACCTGATAATTCACTAGATGTTACTTTGTCTTGTATCATACTAATATAACTAATATATTTGTCTAAATCTGCTTTAGTTATACCACCTTTTCCTCGTGAAGATTCAAAGCTTTTGTCCATAATTTTGTTTTGTGTTTCTAATTCTCTTATAGTATATTCTCCTTCTGCTAATCTTCTATCTTCTTCATATTGTTTTTTAAAATTTGCAAAGCATTCTTTAACTTCTAAATCATCTTCATCATTTTTTACTTCAATTAATCTTGTTAATAAATCTATTTGCTTTTCAAGTGCTTCTCCTTCTTCTGGTAAAACTTCTTTTATGTAATTGATTTCAGAACTATATATTTGAAGTTGCCCGTAAATGCTATTTTCAAAGCTTTGTTCTTCATCTTCTGTAACAAATGTAATTTCTCTTGAATTAGTTTGATTTCTACTATTCTTATCTTCTATTCCAAAAATTTTCTTTAAAAATCCCATTAATTACCTCCAAAATGTAAATAATCTTTTATATTTTATCATAAAACTACTATTTTGTCACGTGTTATGTAAACACTTTAAATATTAAAAATAGATTAGAACTTTAAATTCTAATCTACATTCTTTTTTTCTTGTGATGCTTTATAATTATTTACATTATATCTTGCTATTAGTTTATCTTTGTGCGTGTCATTTGCCCAATATTTAATGTTTATTAATGCAAGTATTGTTTTCGTATTTTCATTTAATTCTTGCGCATATAATTCATATTTTGGATTGATATGTTTTGTGTATTCATCTGATGCATTTTCTTTTAGATACTCTATTAATTGTTTTGGAATTTTATTAATTAGCAATGTATCCATATATCCTAATATTTCTAGTACTTCAGAATATGATTCTTTTATATTTTTTCTCATTTTATGATTCACTTCCTTTTTTGTAGTATTTAGATATTACGTCAATTTGTTTATTTATATCTTGCATTTTTACATTTTTAGTTGCTTCTTCTATTTCAGATATGCTAATTACATATGCTAATTCTTCGTGTTCGTCATAAAATTCATTTTCTATTTCTTTTAGTTCTTCTAATTGTTTTTTTACTTTTCCAACTGTACTTTCTCTCATTTTTTCTTCCTCATATACAAATTTTATATAAATATTATATCAATATTATATTTATAATCAAGATAAATTACATTTAATTATGTACCTAAAATTTATTATATTGTTTTATAAACTTAATAAAACTCCAGGGGAACTGGAGTTTTTGCTTGGATAGAAACTAATAAAAGAGCACGCAAAAAAACGTACTCTTTGTATTTATTATTCTTCTGCTGACTCTGTTTCTGGAGCTTCATAAGCTTCTAAAATAGCTTTTTGAATTTTCTCTCTAGTTTCAGCATTAATTGGGTGAGCTATATCTTTGAACTCTCCACTATTAGGGATTTTTCTGCTAGGCATAGCAATAAATAATCCATTTTGTGATTCGATAACTTTAATATCATGAACTGCGAATTCATTATCGAATGTTACAGAAGCAACAGCTTTCATTCTGTTTTCTGAATTAACTTTTCTTAAACGTACATCTGTTATTTGCATTTTGTGCACCGCCTTCCAATGTTTTAAAAATTATACATATAATTTTTCTATATGTACATTTATTATATTCGCCAAAAAAACTTTTTTTCCTTCTAAATTTTACACCTTTTTTAAATTATTTTTCTCTTATTATTCTAAAATACTTTTTTTGGTTGAAATTTCTTGAAAAAAAGTGTATAATTCAGGTGTTAGATAAAAAAGTATTACATATATTTATATGGAGAGGATTTTATATGAAATTGTTTTTAGAGAATTTAAATAATTATAACCATATACACTTAATTGGTATCGGTGGTGTTAGTATGAGTGCTATCGCTGAAACTTTACATAGATGGGGATTTAAAGTAACTGGTTCAGATGCTTCTAGAAGTCCTTATACTGATCGATTAGTGGATAAAGGAATTAAAGTAACAATTGGTCATGATCTTTCTAATTCTAAATCTGCAGATTTAATTATTTTTTCTGCTGCGATTAAAGATACTGATCCAGAAATGGTTCTTTCAAAACAATTTAATATTCCTACTGTAACTCGTGGAGAATTTGTTGGTTATCTAACTAGGCGTTATGAAGAAAGTATTTGCGTTTCTGGTACTCATGGAAAAACTACTACTACTTCAATGATTGCTTTATGTTTTTTAGAAGCTTCTTTAGATCCTACTATTCAGGTTGGAGCTACTTTAAAACAAATTAATGGTAATTGCACTGTTGGTGATAGTGATTATTTTATTTTAGAAGCTTGTGAATATATGGAAAATTTCTTACGTTTTTCTCCTAAAACTGAAATCATATTAAATATAGATAATGATCATTTAGATTATTTTAAAACATTTGATAATGTTAAAAGTGCTTTTGCTAAATATGCAAAACTTATTCCTAGGAATGGTGCTTTAATAACTAATGCAGATGACTCTTCTTGTTTAGAACTTAAAGAACATGTTGCAGGTAAATTTATTACTTATGGTATTCAAAACATGTCTGCTGATTATGTGGCTAAGAATATTAAACATAATGCTCTTGGTTATTCAGAGTTTGATGTATTTTGTGATAATAAATTTTATATGCATGCTAGACTTTCAGTAGCTGGAAGACATAATGTTTCTAATGCTCTTGCATGTATTGCTCTTTGTTCTTATTATGAAATTGATAAAAATACAATTTATTCCGCACTTTTAAAATTTACTGGCGCTAGCCGTAGATTAGAATATATTGGTTCTTATCACAATGTTTCTGTTTATGATGATTATGGGCATCATCCTACAGAAATTGCAGCTGTTTGCAAAGCTATTGCTGATAAAGATTTTAGAGAATCTTGGGTTATTTTTCAACCTCATACATATAGTAGAACTAAAAATTTATTAGATGAATTTGCTCGTTCACTTTTAGGTTTTGATAATATTATTGTTACTGATATTTATGCAGCTCGTGAACAAAATAATGAAAATATATCTTCTGTTGATTTGGTTAATAAAATTAAAGAATACGGAAAAGATGCATTATATATTAAAAAATTTGAAAATATAGTTTCTCATATTAGAACTAATGCTAAGGCAAATGATTTGGTTTTAACTTTAGGTGCAGGAACTATTACTCAAATTGGTCCTGAAATTATAAAACCTTAGTTTTTAAACTTTTAAAATAGAGTCAATTTTGTATATTGACTCTATTTTTTTACTATTTTATCATTTCTTTTATCATTATGTCTGAGAATATTCCATATCCTATACTTGGATCTGATACTAATACATTTGTTAATACTCCTATTACTTTATTATTTTGAATAATTGGGGATCCACTCATTCCACAAATTATTCCTCCTGTTTTATTTAGTAATTTTTCGTCTGTTATTTTTAATTTCATGCTTTTGTTGTCTACATTATTTTCTTCATAAATTTCTGTTATTTCAATTTCAAATTCTTCTAATTTATTATTTTCTAAGCTTGATATAATTGTAGCTTTCCCTATTTCAATTTCATTTCTTAAAGCGATTTCTAATCCGTCTTTATATTTTTCTAATGTTGTAGGTGTTTCTGATAAATTGCCAAATATTCCAAAATTAGTGTTTTGATTTACATTTCCTATGGATTTTTCTTTTGATATACTTCCTTTTATTTCTCCAGGAAAACCTTTTTGTCCTTTGGTTATTGTTATTATCTTTGAGTTTACCATTTCTCCTTTTTCTATATTTAATAGTTCTCCTGTATCTGAGTCTGATATTCCATGTCCCAGTGCTGCAAATTTTTTAGTTGCCGGATCATAAAAAGACATTGTTCCTACTCCACTTGCACTGTCTCTTACCCATAGTCCTATTTTGTATTCATTGTCTGATGTTTTTATTGGTGTTATTTTTCCCTTTTTTATTTCTCCATGACTTGCGTATTTTATTTCTACGTTTTCGCCTTTGCTTTCGTTTATTATGTGTTCTAATTTTTTGCTTGTGTCAATTGATTTTCCGTTAATTTCTAATATTGTATCTCCTTCTTTTATATCTAAATGCTCGTATGGTCTTTTAGCTTCTCCGTTTTCTGTTATAATTTCTGTTTCTCCTATTACTAAAACTCCATTTGTGTAGAGTTTTAGTCCTATTAAATTTCCTGTTGGTATTACTTTTACTTTTGGATATACTGTTACTGATACTTCTTTTACTTTTATATTTCCTAATAATTTTACATCTACTTTTTTGTTTTCTGTTATCTGGTTTTTCCATACTTCTTTTGAATCAGATGTATATGATAAATCTATTCCATATAATTTTTTTATTTTTATTTCTTCGCCTTGAAGTAATATGATTTTTTTTGGTATTTGACTTATGTTACTTATATATAAAAGTATTATTGTTAATACTAAAATTATAAAAAAGTATTTTTTTTTCATTTTCGTACCTCTTTATAATTTTTTGTTTTTTGGCATAATTTTATACTGGTAATTTTAATTTGATTTTTTAAAATTTTGACATAAAAAAAACAAACTTTAAAATTAAAGTTTGTTTTTTAGTTTTATCTGTTTACATGGTCGTTTGTTTTGTATAGATTATTTCTGATTTTTGCCATATACGTGTATACTGATTTTCTTCTTTTTTCAAGTTCTGTTATGTTTTCTGTTTTTATACTAGCGTCTTTGCCTGAATCGTTTCCATACTTGTTTCCTGTATAATCTGTTCCATCTGTATAAATCCATTTTCCAGCTGTTCTTCCTGTACTATTATATGGGTCATAATATAATATTTTTTCTCCATATATAGTTGTATAGCCTATATATAAATCTCCTCTATAGTATTCGAATTTTGGCTCGTAATTTCCACCTATTATACATTCATAGCATCCTTCATTTTTGTGATCATATAAATATTTTAGCCCTGTTCCTGTTGGTAATTCTCTATAACCTGCTAGTTCTCCTTCATCAGTAATTACTTCTCCGATTGCATATCTATTAATATTAGCTTCATCTGTTATTGATGAATCTATCACTACTGCTCTATAATAAGTATTAGTCGAATCATCATAAAAACATTGTATTTTTTCATCGCCATCAATTGAATCTATTTTTGAATTTAACTTTCTTGCATCATATTTAAATTCGGCAGATTGGTCTGCTTCATAGATTTGAACATCATTTTTAGTCAATAATCCACAATCAATTTTATGATATTGATATTGGCTTGTTTGATTTGGCTGGTCACCTATATCTGGTGTAAAATATAAGTTTTCTATTGTAGCTGTATTATTGTTATTATTACTTTTTACTACTACATAATCGTTAAAAATTTGTGTTCCGCAAGGTATTCCTTGCATAAATGATACCATACAGATATTGTTTAAAATTAAATTCCAATCATCTTCTTTTAACACTGGTAATTGGTATTCTGTTACTACTCCGTTATGGCTCCTGTTATAAGTTGCTATGGCACTATTTAAATTATATTGTATTGAATTTTTTATAATATCTCTTTTATGTTTAGCTATTAATGAATCTTCTGTTTCTGGATCATTTACTTTCTTAATATTTGAATCGGTTGAACTATCAATTTTAAAAATTTTTCCTTCATGAGATGTTTCATATGCAAATCCATTTGTATCTATATCTGGTATACTTTGTTCTATTTGTGTACTACTTAATTCTATATCTCCTAAATTTCTTTCTACCCATTTTGAAAAGAAATATGCTTTTATATAATATTCTTTTGCTTCGTAATCATCTATCTGAATTCCATTATACTTAACTGTAATTTGTGTATATCCACTTGTAGTTAAAAAACTATTAATATCTGTATCATTTATTTTTCCAGAATCTTTTAATTGATTTATATTTAAAGAATCTTCTATAATCTCATTTCCTGTTTGAATTCTAACTGGTTCTCTTTTGTTGGCATCTGTAGTATCTTTTTTTGATACTATATTAGGAAAATATTGTTTTCCGTTATAATCAAATTTTCCATTTTTGTTAAATTCAAAATAGTTTATATATTTATATGCATCCTCTGATGCAATGTCTATAAGAGCGTATCTTACATTATTTTGATTTGTTCCAGTATTTTTATTTTGATTAATTACTGCTTCATAATATGTTTCTCCAGAATTAGCACTTGGTGCAATATTATTTTCTGAATATGGATCATTTGCATTATTTCCATTTTGTGTGTCATTTTTCTTTGTTCTTGCTTCTAAAAATAATGTTCCACCTAATGTAATTTTACTTGGATCTATTAAATAGCCTGATTTAGTAAATTCTTTTGAAATATAAGGGTTAGCACTTCCTGATTCAGTGTCTCTTCCTGTTTCTTTTTCACCATATAATGTAACATAATTGTCTAATGTATAACTTGCTACAAAATTAAATTTATTTGAACCTATCCCCTTATAGTTTGCACTATAATATATAAATGGTTTTACCATGTAGTTATAATCTACATCATTGTCTTTTGGATTAATTGTTACTCCTCCACCACTATTATCTATAGCATTAATTGCATCATTCTTTTTTTCTTTTCCTGTACCTACATCATATACTGAACTATATGGTACAGAATTAGCTTGTGCCTGTCCATCTCTTACAACTGACTCATATCCACTTTTTAAAAATATTAAATTTCCTTCTTGTGTTTTTATTGCTTGTCCCGCATCTTCTGCGTTTATCTCTCCTTCAACTCCTCCAGGAATCGTTGCTAATGTATTTGTTTTAGTTGGACTATATATATAATATCCATCATAAGTTGTAAATAATATTGCTGGAACATATGGTAATAATGAAGTTTTTGATGCACTAGATATTCCCATATTAGTTGCAAGCGTAGTAAAAAAAGTGTTGACTGACGCTGTTACATAACTTTTGATTGATTCCCCGGCAACACTTTGTGTATTTAATGAATTAATTTGATATGCTGCAATTGCATCATATGTTGAGTCTGCCAATTTAGTTTTATAGCTGGTTTCTAGCGCTAATGTATCAGTTTGATTTTGTATGTAGTTAGATAAAACTAATGCTATTGGCAATAAGATTAAAACGAATATAACTGCTATACTCTGATATTTCATATATTAATCCCCTAATTTAAATTGCTTCCATTATTTTGAACAACACCTGAATGAGCTCCACTTATTTGATATGAACCTTTTCCAGATATTGCGTAAAATACATTTCTTAATGATTGAGCTATAGTTACATCTGTGTTTACACTATTTACAGATACTATATCTCCTTCTTTTAATGTATATTTTCCTTTTGAATATACTTGTTGTTCAATTGTATCTGTATATACTGAAAAATATACGTTTTCACCAATTACGCTACTAGTTGTCCATGATGTTTTTTTACCAACGTTGTCATCCATCTTTTTTACTTCTATTTCAGTATTAAAAGTATGCCCTAATGACGCAATTGTTTCTTTATATGAATCTAAATCTGCTTGATTTATTGAACCAATATTTCTAACTTGATCTACAAACTCAACTGTACTTTGTTGTACTGTTTGTTTTGCTACATCATCGTTTCTATCGGCTATTGTCATTAGTGGGAATACAAACATTAGTATTGCTGCAATAAAAATAGCAATAATTGTTATTAATGTATCGTTCATTTTCTTCTCCTATCTGTTAATCTTTTATTATTAACTTATATGTAATTATTATTTTAGTGCTTGGTGGTCTGGTTACAATTTCTTCATCATATTCGTCTTTTTCTACTGTTCCGCTTATATTATATTCTATATATGATTCTTGGAATAAAACTTTTTTATCTATATTTGCAGCCTTAGCTGCTTCTACCATTGCTAAAAGTCCACTATTTCCGTTTTTAGGTGAATTATTATAAGAAACTTCTTTCATATGCTGCATTTCTGTTCCATATATGTAAGCGTTTATTCTTTCAACTTTATATGTATCATTGCTATCGCTTTGATCTCTCCAAGGTGCTTGGAATAAATATGCAAGCTCTCCCTCTTTGTTATATTTTCTTCTAAGTTCTTTATAATAAGGTGTATCATTTGCTGCACCTTCTGTTATTGATGCAGCATCTGATACTTCTTTATCTAAATTTTGATCAAAAACTTGATGTTCTATGCCTCCACTTGTTAAAATTCTTATTCTAATATTAGCATCAGATTGAGCATATCTATATAATGTGGGAATCACTGTTTCTAATCCTACTTCTCTTGTAATATTATTATCAAGAGGTTCTACTTTTGAATAAAATTCATCTATTCTTAAATTATCTAATACAGCATCAGTCGTTTGTCTAGCTCTTGTAAACATAGTCATAGCTACTGTAAAAGCTATAACAAATAATGCTGCTGCACCAGCCATCTTTAACGCATCAGCTGCATTCTCCATAATTTAATTCTCCATTTTATATTTTAATTTTATAGTGGTGAGATGTATACAGCATATATTATACCATCTTCCATTGCTTCTTCTACTTTATAGTTTTTACCTGATGATATTTTTTGAGCAAATGCTCTCATTTGTTTTGTAGCATCATCTATATTAGCTTGATTATTATCGCCATTTTGTGGGTTTTCATATACATTTGCATTAGTACATGCAGAATCTAAAGTAGCTGTAGCGTTAAAAGCAGCTACTCCATTTTGTCCTGATGTTCCAGATGCTGGTTTCTGTCCATTATGTACACTTATAAATTTTCCACTTTCACCTACGTTTTGGTTATTATTACTAATAATTTCTTCAATTAATAATTTTACATCTGATCCTTTTTTAGAATCACCTATATATTTTGAGACTTTTGCGTTATACATTTCTTTTTCTTGTTGTCCCATTTGTCCTGCTGCTGTTTTTATTGTTCCTTGTGCTGAATTATATATATACATACCTATAGCTATAAGTAGTATACAAATTAGTATAGCTCCTGCAATTAATAGAGCTTTTGATGCGTTTTCCATACTTTGTTCCTCCTCTTTTTTTCTTTAGATTTTATATTTATTAACTCCTTTTTATTTAAGGAATATTAAAAACTCATTAATTTTGTTCTGTAAATACTATTTTCTTTATTTGTCCTGTCTTTTTATGATATTCTTTTTCTGTCATTTTGAATTTTACATCAGCAAAAGCGTATTCAACTTTTTCTATACTTGATTTATTGCTTAGAATTAGTTCTTCCATTGGTACTTTAACTAATGCTTCGTCTTTAGTTGATTTTGTTTCTAAGTATATTTTTATTGAATTAGTATCATTTTCTTCAAATATTTTGTTTTCATTTTGTCTTATATTGTTTGACCTATTTAGAACTATCGCTCTATTCATTAAAGTTACTATTTTATTTATTTGAATTGTACTTTCTTCATATGCTAAAAATTCTTTATTTATACTTTTAATTTTATTTTGGCTATGTGTAAACTCAGAATATTTAGCAAACATTATCATAACAATTGACATTACTATAATAATTATTAGTATAAATATTTTTTTCATTTTTCCTCTTTATTATATTATACATATTTTCTTTTTTCAACATATTTTTCTATGGATTTGTTTTTATATATCCATTTATTTCTGGTGAGTCTGCAGTAAAAGTAACATGATTTATTTTTCCAGCATTATTTTGGTTGTTTATTGTTATTTCAAAATGTACAACTCCATTATCATTTATCATTGGGGAATCCGCTTTTTTGTAATAACATTTCTTTATTAATTCAGTATATAACTTATTATCATACGTTTCTAAATTAATTATTTGGTTGGTACTTCCTTGTGAACCTTTTAAATCTATTCTAACATGTACAGGATCTGTAGTATCTAATGGATTTTCTTGCATTTGATTATTATAATTTTTAACAAAATTAACAGTTGTTATTATATCATGTATTGTCGCCTGTTGTTGCACAGTTCCATCTGTTTTTGGTGCTCCATAAAATTTTGTAAAATGCGCATTAAAACTTCTACTTTCTGTTGCTTGCATTTGGTCATCATATGTTTTTGATACACTATAAGCAGATTTAAATAACCTAGTTGCTAAACTTAATACTAAGATGGCTATTAATACTCCTCCTGCCATTAATAAGGCTTTAGATGCATTCTCCATTTTTTTCCTTTCTATCTTCTTGTATTTTTTACATATTTCTTTGCTACAAATTTCATATAATATATTCTACCTACATCATTATATTTTACTTCTGTACATTTAAATATTGTTGACTTAAAATCACTATAACCTGAAGTATCTTCTGTTATTCTTAATAGTTTTATTCCTTGTTGTCTGGTTGTTGTCTTAACTGTATTGTCACCTTGTGTTGCAATTTTTTCTATTCCAGAATAAATCTTATATGTATCTCCCATAAGTGGATTAGTGTTTCCATTTTCTATTTCATTTCTATAAGTTCCATATTCAGAATATAATGTTGTTTTATTGAAATTTAAATTATAAAATTCACCTGGATTATTTGTTAATAGTACAGTTTCTTTTTTAGTTTCTTTTGGATAGCCACTGTCTGGTACTTCTTCTAATATTCCATCTCCATCTTGATCTATCATTCTAAATTTATTTTCTATTGTTTTTTTAATTATGTCATTTGTTAATTGAAATTCAATATTAATGGAATATCTTGAATCTGAATCATAATTTCCTAATGGTGTACCATGATTTTCTTGATTGTATATTTTATTGTTTGATATGGCTAGTCCTATTACTGAAATTACATCTGTACCATATAATGATGACCTATCAAATGCACTAAACCTTTTATTAAATTCTGTTGCCTCAGCTTGCATTTGTTGGTCCCTTTTAGAATCTTCTATTCCACTAATTGAATTAAATAGGTATACAGCTAATCCAATTAGTAGTATTGCCATCATCATTCCTGCTGCCATTTTAAGTGCCTCAGCTGCATTCTCCATATTTTATCTCCTTTTACATTTGTGATGTCATGTTTGCAAATGCTTCTGTCATACTTAACATACCTATTACGCATAGTGGTGCAATTAAGTATCCGCAGAATAGTGCTACCATTGGAGCAAAACCTACTACTTTACCAATCATTGATTTTCTTGAAATTAATCTTTCATTTGATTCTTTACGTTTTTCTTGATAATATGCTCTTTCTGTATCTAACTCATCAAAAGCTTCTCTAATAGGTATTTTTTCAACTGCTGATTGTAAACTTTCTACTATACGTATTAATTGTGGGAATGATACATCATTTTTTAATTCTTCTAATGCTTCCCACGGACCACTTTCAAAGTTGTTAACACATTTTGAAATTGGCTCTCTATATATATTAGAATATCTTTCTAGCCACTCTAATATCATTTCTACATTTACCCTTTCAATTTTCATAAGCATAAGGATAATTGTCTGGAATTGCATTACTTCGTTTTCCATTTCCATTTGTCTCATTATTTTTTGGAACATTAATAATCCAATTGGTCCATAATATGCTATTGCTCCTATTCCAAATGAAATCAAGAATTCAAACCATCGCATGTATTCATTTTGAATAGTTTTTAAATCTCCATGTATCCATTGGGCAGCATCATCTATTTCTTCAACTGTAGCAGATAGATAGTATTCATCTTTTTCTAAATCTTTTTTTATCATATCTACTGTTACACCTTTATCGCTTCTATATTTTTTCATATATACATTATGAACATCTAGTTCTGCCTTAGCTTTTTTAGCCTCTTTTTCATTCATATTTCCTAGTAAGTCATAATCTGCCCTTGGTTCTTTATATATATATTCTATTGTTAAATTGTGCAATTGCCAAAATACAAACATAGAAACTAAAAATGCAACAATTGCATACATACATCTATCAACATACAGCCATTCTATTTTAAGTTTGGTAGCCGAATCTTTCATTAGTTTAGTTTTTAATCTATATTCTTTTGTTCCCTCTTTAGGAATAATTTTGTCTATGAAAGCTTTTATATATTTTTTCTTGTATAGTTTATTTTCCCAAGGATTTTGCATGTCACGACCTGTATTTACGCTTCCATTATCTTTTAATTTTCTAACTAGTATATAACATATAAATGTAAGTACTATTAAAAGAATTTGTACTATAAATCCTGTTTTTCCATCATAAAATGATTTTGTAAAAGCAAACATTCCAACGGCCCAATTTTTAATAGGCTCTAAAAATAGTATTGGAAGTGCTGCAATCATTGATAATGATTGGAATACATAATCTAGTTTTTCTCTTTTTAATATTTCTATCTGCATTTCTTGAGTTATATTATTTAAATTTTTTAAGTATAGTGATGCTCCATCTTTATCTGTTCTATCACCAAATTCTTTTGTTAGATATGAAACTCCAGCAAATTCCTTTAAAAAGCTATTTGGCGCAATATCATAATATTTTTCAAGCTCCATTTCTGGATCATCTGATATTAATATTTCATATATTTTTCCTGCTTGTTTTGATACTTCTAGTTCATCATTTTGTGCTACTTCATACACAGCTTCTTCAACTAAGTTAAATTCATGGTATGCATGTCTCATTTCTGAGAACATATCTATTTGTTCTTTTAAAAGTTTATTATCTACTTTATCTACCAAACCACTTAAAAATGTTTCGATAAAGAATAATTCAAATAGTAATAATGTAGCTAATAATACTGTATTTTCTTTTGCAAGCCAGAATATAACTAATGTTAGGGGAATTACAACAATAATTCCTTTTGTCATCATTTGTGCTACTTGCATTCTTGTTAAGTATTCATCTTCTAAGTTTATTATCTCTAGTCTTCTTCTTAATTTTAAAACATATCTTCTTAAAAATGGTACTCTGATGATAAAAAGATATACTTTTTGATAGAAAATCTCTTTTGAAAAAGATTTTGTTTTGGTACCATCAACTAGTGATGCAACAAATTTTGTGTTCTTTTTATTAGTGAATTTATTTATTATTAAATATGCTACTAAAAGTGCGCCAAAAATTCCTAAAGCTATTTTAATAAAGAATCCTAACTGTTCGTTAGACATTTTTAGTTGCACCTCCTATTCGTTCGTTTTTTAGTTTTTCTATTGTGTAACTGGTCCTAGATTTTGAGATGGTCCCATTGGTGGTATTTGTGGTGGCATCTGTTGTTGTACTTGAGCTTGTGGTTGTACTGCTTGATTCGGTTGTTGCATAGCTTGAGCTTGGGCTTGTTCTTGTTTTTTCATTGCTTCTGCTTCAGTCGCTGTTGCTCCTATTGTTTGTGGACTTATACCCCAATTTCTTTGTAAGAATTTATCAAATAATATTTGATCATTGTCATCCATATTTTCTCTCATACCTCTTATGTTAGCATCAGAAATTGGATTTACTAATACGTATGAGTCATTACAAAATTCTAATACGTTTCTATATTTATATAATTCTCTATTTGTTGTTTTTGAGAAAAATACTGTTGCATTATCAAAGAATTTTTCAAATTTTCCTTCCATAGTTTTTTCTTTTCTATGGTTGTATGTATATTCATTTTTTTCTTCTACTGGAATACATTCTGTTATTCTTTCTATATAACGTCTACCTCTAAAGTCTTTTACTAAGTGTATATCAAAGTTTAAAACTTGAACAACTTGGTCTTCTGCAACTTTTTCATCTGTGAATGTTCCAGCTCTTAGCATAGAGTTTCTTAGTGCTGTTATTAAGTTAGGAAATGTCTTAGCGTGGTGAGTAAATAATGTAAATTTAGATGCAACCTGTGCTGACTGAATCATCCAAGATGCAACTGGGTCAGTAGCAACCTCACCGATGATATTAACGGAACCGTCAGTTTTCTTCTGAACGTCCAAACACTCTTGACCTGCAATTGTTTCAGTTTCACGCATTGATAAGATATTTCTTGTTGGATATATTTTTCTTAAGTGAAGCTCGAATGCAGTTTCTGTTATACGAAGGTTCATAGTTTCGTATATATTTTCTATCATAGCCATAAGCATTGTTGTTTTTCCGGCAACCTTGCTCTCCTGTTAGAGAAATAATTCTTGCTCCTTTTACTAAGAATTTTAATAATTCTATTGTTTCTTCTTTTCCGTCAAATTTAACGATTTGTTCTAGTGTAGCCCTTTGAACGTCGAACTTTCTTACGAAGAAAGCCCATGTTTCAGACATACTTGGTCTAACAACAACGACACGAGAACCGTCTTTCATTTCATTGATTTTATAACCATTTGTATCAGATAACTGACCTGGGTTATTGTATTTATAAATATTTTGACATACTCTTTTTAGTTCTGCTTCTGTTCCAAATGATAAAAATGCTAAACGTATAGATTTACCATGAAACATTATCCAAATACTATCACAAGCACGTGGTACTTTAGCATCTGTTATTTGTGTTAAGTAATCTGCATCTGTTTGTGCAACTTGGCTTAAGAAGCTTTCTGGTAACCCAGATACACCACCAGATACACCATCTATATTCATATCTCTTACTTCATCAATACTACTATATCCTTTGTATCTTTGGTAAATTCTTTGTACTACTATTTCTAGTTTATCATTAAATGATAATTGAAAATTTTCTTTATCATATATTTGTCCAATTTCATCATCAGTTATAACATAACATGGTTTTGATTCACCTTGGATGTATTTCATTGTGTCTAGATTATATTTTTTAATCATTTCTCCTAGTGCTTCATAACCAAATTCTTTTTGGTATTCATGTATAATTACATCAAATTTGTCTTGACCTGTTAATAATGATGGTATATCAAATGGAATTGCTTTAGAAATATTTGTTTCTGTAACACCATATTCTTTAGATAAAAGGTCATATATTAATTCTTTAATATATTTTTTATCGTTAACATCTCCATATGTACAACCTTTTAATGCTTTTTTCAATTCGTACTTTTTGTTTTTTCTTCTTTTTAATTCTTCTTCTGATAATCCAATATCATAAAGGTTTACTTTTGTAATCTCATCTAGTCTTTTCTTTATAAATATCATCATTTTATCTAATGTATATGTTTGGTCGTCTTGTTCTACAGCATTTTCTACTTCAGCTTTTTGATTTTCTTTTATCTTATATGCTATGTATGCTATTACTGCTATTACAACCAATATTACTAGTAATGTGTTAACCATTTCTAAAGAAACTCCTTTCTCTTTTGCTACTTCATTTATGCTTTTGTTTTTATCTCATCATTAAAACTTCTTGTGTTTTAAATATTAATCTATCAACTGCATTTGCGACTTCGTCTATAAATACTATATTTCTATCACTGCTGCTCATTAAACTTTTTCTAAATTTTAAGAAGAATCCTCCTATGCCACCATCATTTGCACTTTCGAAAAATAGTGTGTTATATGATACAGCTGGTATTTCTTTTTTTTCTCCTAAAGCTCTAGATATATTTTTCTTTGTATATTTTGAATATCTATCATATCTACCTAATAAAGGTAATGTTCTTCCTGTTTTTAATATAGGATGTTCTTGTATTAGTTTTTGATAATTTTCTAAATCTATCTGTCTTTGTGTCATGTTATAAACTATAACATGTGCCATGCCTAATATCTCTTCTATAAATGGATCTCCTGTGCCTTTTTGTAAATCCACAAATACATAATCATAACTTTGATTTGCCGTTTTTATTAATTCTGGATATGCTCTTTTTACTCTTTGAATATCATCTTCAACATTTGAGTGGTAGCTTAACATTGCTTCTAGTCTTCCTTTAAAGATTACTTTTGCATGGTCTGCTATTAAATCTGCTGAAACTTTGCCACTAGCTATTAATTTTGATAACCCTTCCATTCCTGCGCCTAAGTCCATTTTTCCTGCATTTAATTGTTGAACAGCTTTTCTTGTTGCATTTTCTTGTATTCCAAAATATGCATTTTGAATAGTTTTATCATTCAAGTTTGTATCTACAATTAATATTCTACTATTATTTTCTACTGACATATAGCTGGCTAGTGCTATCATTGAAAGTGTTTGCGCTGTTTCTTTTTTCTTGTCACTCCAAAAAACTATAATTGGCATTTTTATGCTCCTTTTTCTATTTTTCTAATTGTTCTTCCTATTTCGCCTCCACCAATTCCTTCTTGTTCTAAAATTCCTTCAGCTAATTGTTGAAGTGCTGCTTTATATGTTGAACTTAAATTTTTAAAATTTAATTTTGCTGTTCTTTGATTTTCTATTATTGCATTTTGTTCTCCTGTATCAAAAGGGAAATCGATATGTTCTTTTTCCCATTCAATGTTGTAATTCATTGATAAAAATTCCAAATATTCATCTTCTTCTCTTAAAAAGTTTTTTGAAAACAATACTTTTGTTAGCGGTATTTTTTCTGTTATTCCAGATATTGCTTCAAGACCTTTTTTTAGTGAATATACATCAAAAGATGTTACAAAGTATTTTTTAATTGCTTCTCCAGCATTATAATCACTGTAGCTTTTAAATGAATCGATATCTAATAGACAATAGTCGTAAGGTAATTCTTCTTCACTTGCTAAGCCTAAATACCCTCTTATTTCATCCAAGTCGTTAAAACCTACTGCAACATCCATTTGCTCATATTCTGTTAAATATGATGCGGTTGGGTGGATTACTGGTACTACATATTTAGCTTTTTGCGTAATTGACGCATCTATTATTAAAACTCTCTTACCTAAAACTGTAATTATTTTTCCTAAATATAGCAAAAAGTCAGTTTTATCGTATGCTCCTATAAACGCTACTTTTTTCATTAGTCCCTCCAAAATTTATTTTAGTATCCTAAATCTCCCATTAAAGCTTCTCTTGCTGCTTGATTATTTGATTTTTCTGTATTATATCCTTCTGTAATTGCATCAACTACTTCTTCTGAGAAGTTATCATCAGCTCCTTTTAGTTGTTGAATAATATTTTCTCTGAATGAATACGCCATATCATTTTTTCTTTCATAGAATGTTTCTAATTCTGTGCTCTCTTCTCCTAGATTTGTTTCTATTAATGATATAACATTATCTGCTGGAATGTATGTACAATTTAATGCTGGTTGTGAATCATCAAAATATACTGTTGCATATAATTTTGTTCCCTTCATGATGTATGATTCGATTATTGCATAATTTAGTGTTAGTAATTGACTTTCTGAAAGTTTTAACCATATAGTTGTTGCATTTGCTGTTTCAACTTTTATTTTTGATAAAACTACTGAATCTAGACCTAAACATGCAAGTCTTATATCTATATAACTTCCTTCTGTTAACATTGATGGTAATGAAATCATACTATATTCAACCATTCTGTATGTTGATGCATTTTTACTTTTTTCTACTGATCCAGCTGTAAGTACTGTTTTTTCTTCCATATCTATTTTAGCTAACATATCATATGTTTCGTTTCCATCTTCATCAGTTTCTTCACTTAAATATTTTTCTAAGTCTCCTGCTTTTATAGCATCTCCTGGAACTGATTGTGCTGGCAAAGATATAGTAACAGCTTCTATTGCTTCTCCTGCTTTTACACTTTTGCTTGTTGCATATACATCTACCATAGCTAATTTATTTGCTTCTTGTATTTTAACTATTTCTTCTTGTGCTTGTTTGTTTTTCATTATTAAAAGTCCTGCTACTACTGCTCCTATTAATAATGCTACTACAAATCCAAATAGAAAAGAATTTCTTACTTTTCTTTGCATAGGGTTCATTGCCATGTTTATTTTCCTCCTTAATTAGTACTTTTAGGTACCTAATTCAATTTATCATTTTTCATAAAACTCTTGATACTATTGTACAACATTGTATTCTTTTAGTAAATATTATCATAAAATGTAATCCAAAAAACAAGTTTATGTAATATTTTTGTAATATTTAGTCGTTTAATATATATTTTTCTAGTATTTTACATACACCATCTTCATTATTTGTTGCTGTTTCAATATCAGCAATTTCTTTAATCGCTTGTGTGCTGTTTCCCATCGCTACTCCGAGTCCTGCTTCTTCTATCATTTCTTTATCATTTACATTATCTCCTATTGCGATAACTTCTTCTCTTTTTATATTTTCTTGTTCCATAATATATTCTAATGCTGTCCACTTATTTACATTTTGATTAGTTATTTCTGTATAGCAATATTCTACTAAAATTTCTTCTGTTCCTGCTTTTATGATTTTTTTTGACATGTGTTCTACATCTAAAACATCTATATCTCCTATTGTTCTTAGTTTTTTTATTATACTTCCAAATACAATTCTGCTTTGATCACACACGGTTACTTTTAAATATTTTTGATCATTTGCTCTTAGCACATAATCATATACATCAGTTAATATATTTATGTTTGTTCTTTTTTCTTCTTGTTTATGTGTGTTTTCACTATGATAAAATAATGTATTGTAGTTTAGAGATTTTGTTAATACCTCATTTTCTGTATATATATTATAGTAAATACTATTTTCTTCACAAATTTTAACTATATTTAAAATTTGTTCTTTACTTAAAAATCTATCGTATACTGTTTCACTTTTTCGCATATCATATACTGTAGCACCATTTCCTGATACTATATAATGATTTGCTTGTAGTTCATTTGCTAAATCTTCTACTGAACTTATTGGTCTTCCTGATGCTAATATAATTTCTACGCCTTTTTCGACTGATTTTTTTATCGCTTCTCTTGTTTCATTCGATATCTCGCCATATGAATTTAACAAAGTTCCGTCTAAGTCGATTGCGACTAATTTGTACATCATACTCTCCTTTTTCGAATCTATTTTTCATTTTCTTTCATATTATAACATTTGCATTTTTATTTTCAAATATTTTATATAAAAATTTCCAGTTTATTTTTTGAATTTTTACATATCATAGATATAGAAAAAGCTTTTAAGTTTTTTCTATACAACTTAAAAAATCTGTGGAGGTGAATTAGACATGACTAATAACAGTAATAGAAAATTAGTACCAGAAGCTATGGATTCATTAGAAAAATTCAAATATGAAGTAGCTAACGAAGTT